>Ga0172363_10000690_pt1 | contig 26181 bp, 30 predicted proteins | sample LakKivs2_kivu2a2_FD_114541 | JGI IMG/M metagenome (GOLD analysis project Ga0172363, IMG submission 114541) | Sediment microbial communities from Lake Kivu, Rwanda - Sediment s2_kivu2a2 | ecosystem: Environmental > Aquatic > Freshwater > Lake > Sediment | place: Rwanda: Western Province, Lake... | reverse complement strand
TTTGCTTTTCAAAAACTTTGTATCAATTTTTTTATTCATTGGGAAGGCAATTGCATAAATTGGTTGCGAAGGTGGGATTCATCAGGCATTGGGAGAAGAAGATTCCGTCGTATGAGTTGAAGTCGATGAAGGGGAGGTGTGTTTGGAGATTATTTTTAAGGTTTGGGGGAAGGTATTGGAGGTTTTTTTCGATGGCATTAATTAGAAGTTGGTAGAAGAGTTGTTGGAATGGTTGGGTGAATTGTTTGAGGATCCATTTGAGGAGGATGATGAGGCTAATTCTTTCGAGGTGGTTGGAGGAGGTGAAGGGTGTTTTGGAGTTTTCTTCGAAGTCTTTTTCCATATCATCGAGGTCATCGAGGAGTTGTAATGCAAGGGAAAAATAATAATATTTTTTTTGGAATTCTTCATTCCATTTTTTAGTTTTGATTTTTAAAAGATTATTCCAATTATCCAAACAGAAAACAAATAAATCAACTGTTTTGCGGGCTTTGAGAGAGGAATAACAGAGAAGTTCTTGCATATTGGAGGATTGATTTTCTTTATTTTTGCCTTTATTGGAGTAGCAGAAGAGGAAGAGTTTGTAGAATTTTTTGGCGAGTATATTTTCAAATGGGTAGTTGTTTTTCCATATTTCGTTGAGGCAATCAATGATTGGATTTCCGGAGTATTTTTGGCAATATTCTCTTCTTTTTTTATCATTTTTAAAATATTTTCCTACAAAGAATTCTTTTATTTCTTTTTTCCATTTTCCGGTCATTTCGTGATTAACATTTTTCCCATCACACATATTATCATATAAAACCCATATAATAATGATATTATTAGCTAGATCATAATTATTGAGTGTTCCTAATGGGAGGAGCATAAGTGGTATGATAAATGCGATGATGAATTCTTTAAGGAGGAATGGAATTTGGAGGGAATATTTATGGAGGAAGGAGATAAAGTTGGGGATATAATATTTGAATTGTTTGCAGTGATTGAGATAGATGGAGGAATTGTCGATATTTTTAAGAAATAGTGAGATATTTTGTTTAATTGGTGTGATAATGTTATGAATATCATTTGTTTCTTTGAGGCAGAGTAGTTGGCAGTTGTTTTTGGAGAAGTGATGGAAGAAGATATTTTTTTCTTGGATATCTTGGCAGAGGTAGAAGACAATATCGGAGATTTGCCAGTTACGGACGATTTCTTTATTTTGTTCAATTATTTCAAGTAGTTCATCTATGAAGTTGTTGAAGAATTGTTGTTCATAATTTTTAATAGATAACCTCATCTATTAAATTTGATTATTATATTTTTGTTGATGTAACTTACATCATTTTTCTCATATTTTTGCCGGCATAGCGATGGAAGGCGGTGACGACGATGTAGAGGCCGATGAGGAAGTCGAAGGCCAGGCGGACAGATTTTTCACGGTCATCTGTGACGAAGGTGAGGGTGTAGCGGATAGAGCTGGCGACGAGGTAGGCGATGACGAGGTAAGAGAGGAAGACGACGACGTGGGCGAGTTCTTTGGCCATGTAGTTTTCGGAGATCCAGTGGACGGCGACGAGGAGGACGACAATAAGAATAGCGTAATGCCAGAAGTTCTGATACATCTTTATAATTTTTAGGAATAAAAAAATTTTTGGCAAAATGGGATAAAAATTATTTTTCTTCTAAATTTTAATCAAAAATTTTATAATTAGTCAGGTAAAACAATACAATAATACAAAATAAGAAAATATTTAAAAACCGATGGAAGTAGCAATCAATCTGCGAGTAATTGTTTCGTTGATTTGATTGTACAAATTTTTCTCGTTCTCTGGGAAGAAGTTTTTGAGAAGATGGAAAAGGTAGATCCAGTGTTTGGCATTTTCTACGAACATTTCCATTTCATCTTCAGAAATTCCAGCTACTTGATTGGAAAGCCAATTATAGAGAAGAAAGTTTGGAATTGGCCTCTCAAATTCATTTTTTGAGTAGATATCTTTGACATTATTGGGCAGTTCATATTCCCATACTTCGTGAGCCCTAAATGGCTGGTTAAATTTGGTTAATGGAAGAATGGATAGAATTGTCTTAATGTGACGATTGGTTTGTCCAACTGTACTTTTGATAACAGCTTCAAGAACAGATGGTGCTAAAATTGCGCCTTGTTGGTAAAGAAGCATAGATTCTTGGTAGAATTTGGTCCATTTTTCGTCTTCGATATCTTCTTTGATGAGATGCCAGAATGTTCTTTTGCGGTTGATTCTGGTAATCCAGGAATCTTCCCTGGGAAATCTGAATTTGGAAAACAATTGTATTTCTTCACCGTTGAGGGTGCGAAGTTGTTGTCCGGCTTCACTTGCATTTCGTAGTCTGAAGGAAACAATCCAGGCGTTGTAGCCGTGACCTTTTCTTCCGGCTCTTCCGGCCATTTGTCTTCTTTGGGTTTCGGTGAAACCGTCAGAAAGAATAACAGTTTTGGCGGGAGTGTTGATTCCATAGGCGCAATCATCGGTGGCCATTAGGAGGGCAAGTGATCCTTTGTTGAATAATTCCCGGATTTTGACTTGAAGTTCGTGTGGCATATCACCGCTCAGGATTCCGATACCAAATTTAAGCATTTGTAAAAGGGAACTTGATTCGATAATATTATTGTTCCAGGATTGATTCATAGTGCGAACCAGATTGGTAAGACCACCTCTAGAGATGATGTTGTCAGGATTGAGTGAATGTTCAATATGGAAATTATCTCTTTCTTTTGATTTGATATCAATGTTGAGTTTCATTTGATATTGACGTTCACGCAGATCTTTGACGTCAGTATTTTGGTTTGTTTTAATCTGTTTCATACTCCTGAGTTGTTTTTTCATTGCATCGATTTGTTTTTCTTTGCGTTCGTCCATGGTTTGGTCGTCAATGCGTTCTTGTCTAGAAGATCGTTCTTGATAGATGTGATCGGCGAATTTGAATGCTTTAAAAACGGATGGGAAGAAAAAGATTGCGGGAAGCATAGAATTCTTTTTAAGGTAATCTATGACTTCGGATGCATTCTCAGGGGTGCATTCACACGTGGTTTCATCGGTTAATGATGACTTAAATTGGTCAAGAATATTTTGGACGAGATTTGTCCATTTTTCCTGGGATTCGATTGCATTTTGAGGGGGATAATTGAGATAATGAATGATGGCTTTTTGCCATTTTAGGACGTCGTCTAGTGATAGGCGATGACCTAATCCACAGGGTGGTTCATAATCTTCGTTATCATCGTTCTCATCTTCCAGATCATCCAGAAATTTAATTTCTGGGGGAGTGGAGCAGTTGTGAATGTAAAAGAATCTGATAGGATGTAAATATTCAGGTACCTTATTAATTCCCATGGTACGAATGACTTTATTAAAGAGAGCGAGAACGTCTCTTGGTGTCATTGCGATATCAAGATTGGGATTTTTAAGTTCATCGATTGATAAACTGCCGATGGGACTGACAGAAGAAAGGAGGATGTTTTCCTCGATAATTTTGGGGATCATGAATTGCGGGTTAATGAATTTAGTTTTTTCGTTAATAACGAAGGTTTCATTATCGTTGCGAATTGCATTTTTGAGTTTCCCAATTGTTTCTTCGGTCATGGTGGCAGATAAAATCAGGGTTTGGACTTTTGAAAGTTTGCGAAGGACATATTCAATTTGAGATCCACTGAGATTTTCGATGCAATGTACTTCGTCAATGGCGAGAAGTGAATTGGCGGGTAAGGCTTCTCTAGCGATCCCTGTATTGAAAGCGCCTTTTGGAGTACAAACGAGTACTCTTTCATCTGATTTACGGTTATTGACTAGGTCAAGAACGACGGAAACTTGATCTTTGACGAACTTGTTAAGAGTTGCTGCGATCTCTAGGCCGAGAACATCGTTAGGAACGATATAGACGAGTTTAGATTTCCGTTCATTTTTGAGGAAGGCAATAATGTAGTTGGTGGCAATCATAGTTTTGCCGGATGAGGTTGGAGCGCAGACAATAACATTTTTTCCTTCACGCAATTTTTGGAACATTTGTTTTTGCCAGTCGAGTAAAGCGAAGGGCAATATTTGTTCACAAATTGGTGCGACTGGTACATATCCAGTAAGTTGTTGAAAAAGAGCCATATTGGTATATTTTTCTTCGTCGTTGAATTCAGGGAGGGTGACAGTATATTTCAGGTCATATTCCCATTTTAGAAACAGATTGACGAGTCTTTCAGCTTCTATTTGGATTTCTGAGATTTCATATCTATCAATTTCTCCCTTCTTGTTCTTGATTTCGACTTTTTGAAAAAACCCAAATTTAAGGGCATCATTAATCAACAAACAAGCATCAATCACGTTTCTTACATTATCCTGGACCCAAGTGTTGAAATTATTTTTTTGTTCTTCACTTCGATCGAATTGAGATTCGTGTTCGATTTTTTGATTGATTGCTTCAATAGTTCTTTGGACAAAGCGAACGAGACGTTCTGCTTTTGTAAATGGGTCGGAGGTGGAATGGATGACGGCTTTAACAGTGCCAAAAATGTATTCGGCTTGTGCATCGATTTGCACACTATTTTTTTTTCGTTCTTCCACAACACCTCGATAAAGTTTATCAAAAAACGCGCACATATCATTGGAGATATTTGCGACGTAACTAGAGAACTCATTGACCGTACGGTTCAATGGTGATTCAGTCTTAATAGATTTAGACATGCGAAACTTAAGTGTTCACCCAAGTATTATCTGATAATTTTTATATTTTTAAGTATCAATTTTTTAGGACATTGAAAAAAAATTGAAAAAAAAATTGGTGAAGTTTCAAAAAGGTATTGAGGATGTGGGAGTCAATAATAAGTTTTGAGGATTTATCTTTTTTGCAGAGGGGAGATTTTATCAAGATTTCTTTTGAGCCACATAGCCAAAAACATTTTTCGGATCCGAATTATGATTACTATTTTCCAACATATTATGGTAAAGTAATATCATCCAACAATAAAAAACTGGATGAGTTATTGGTGAAAGGAAAAGATGGTGTTACTTTTTATTGTACAAATAGGGCAGGGACAAGTGGTTTTGTGAGTGGAAGATATTATCCGAGTATGGGAAATGAGTTGTCATTTGATTTTGTTGAAAATGATATGGATTTTTATTAGATTTTTATTATGTATTATAAATTATTTTACCGAAGACAGTTTGGACGTCGGATCCTTGGACGAGGATGGTGCCGGTATCTTCGTCATCTTCACCTTGCCAGTAAATTTTTCCGGATATTTCGGCTTTGGAGTTGGAGAAAACATCTTCGACTAATTTTTTGATATGGGATTCAAGGTCTTGTTCTCCATTTCCTCCGATCCAGTCAATTTTGCGATCAGTTATTTTCCAGCGGGTTTGATCATAATTACTATTAACCTCGTTATTGGTTGATAGAAAGACTTGAACTTCAGTTTCGTAATCGTTCATTTATTGTTTTATTAGAATAAATGAAAAAAAATCAATTTTTAGTTGGAGCTGAGGGCGATGAGATCTTGGCGGGTAACTTTGATCATGTATGGTTGTTTCCAGATGTCGACGTTTTCGAAGCAAGTGGAGAAGCATTGTGATCTTTCTTTGCATTTACCTTCGCTGTGGAGACAAGGGATGGTTTCACCGGTTTTGATGTTACGACCACAGTTGAAGCCATTTGCCATTAATTTTTGGCAGTCATCGTAGGCGAAGTTAGACCAGCATTGGGTTTGGTAGTTTCCGGTGGCGAATTCTTGGTCCGAGAGGTTTGGATAGCAGTAACCCCAGTATGGTTCTTGGTATGGTTTGAAGGGGACGGTGAATTTTTCAGATTGTTTGAGAAGTAGTATGAAAATAAATGGGATAATGATAATAATGAGAATTTGAATTAATTTCATAATTAGAGGGGAGAATTTAATATTGAGCGTTTTGGGTGGTGCATCTCTCACAAGCTTTTCCGGGATAATATTTGCATTGGTATGCTTCCCAGTTGTCTAAATTAACGGCGCAGACTTGTCCGACTTCTTGGAGTTTGCAGCAGTCGGCGTAGGTCATTTTACCATCACCGACACAACGGACGGCGACGTTATCTTTGGGACTAAATTTGGAGAAGTCTGGTCCGCAGAATCCGCCGAGAGTGGAGGGATCGGTGAGGTTATTTTTCCAGGTGCCGAGGGTAAATAATTCGTGTTTATTGTAGATTGGAAGAAAGAAAATAATAAGTAGGAAGATTGCTAAAAAAATAAAAGACCAATATTGGGATTCCATATTAAAAATGGAGAAAAAAATAATTGATTTAAAAGAAGGCAAATTTATAAAGTGTTGTTAGAAAATGATAAAAGCAATTACATTTAATATATTATCTCCGCAATTATGCAATCCAATAGAATTTTTGGATTATTCATCTGAATATTTGGATCGTTCTTTTCGAAAGGTGAGGATAACCTCCTTAATCAATGAGTGGACATCAATGGTGGATCAACCTATTATTTCTCTTCAAGAAGTACCTTTTGGATGGAAAAATGATTTGGAAAAATTATTTTTTTCGAAGGAATATCGATTTTATTGTGTGAATTATGGAAGTAAGTATAACGGATATTTCGGTGTTGGAATTGGCATACCCAAATTCTATAAAGCTTTAAAAATTGAGCAATTATTGGTAGGAGAGTATATTAAGAACAATGATTCTGAGCATGTTTATGAGTTAAAACTCCATCAGGTGAATGAGTTTTTGGAGAGTTTGAAGAATGTGGTGGATTTTGTGAAGGAAACGAATATGACTGAGACGAAGGAGGTTTTGGCAAGTTTTGGGGACGTTTCTTGGAATAATTTGATTCAATCTCATGATGAATTTGTTAGCAATTCTTCTGAATTAATTTTAGAAGCAAAAAACAGATCTAATTTTACAATTCGTCTCTTGGTGAAGGATGAACGAAATGGTAAGAAATTTTATATCTATAATTATCACATGCCTTGTACTTTTAGAAAGCCCATAATTCAGACTTTGCATTTGGATGCCTTAAAGGTATTAATGGGAGAGCATTTGAATATACCAACAATTTTTATGACAGATTTTAATTTGACACCCAAATCAATTGGATATAATTTTTTGGTAAATGGATTTTTACCAAATGAACATAAGAATTATTTGAAATGGGAGGATCATAGTAGGATTACGATGGAGAGTACGTATAAGAAAGCGAACAAGATGGAACCGCAGTTCACTTGTTTTTCGACCACACAATATGGAGGAATATTTTGTGATTGTTTGGATTACATTTTTGTATCTTCCCATTTTACTGTATTGGAAAGTGAATTATTGTTAAGATCAGTGGATAAGATGCCAAATGCAGATTGTCCAAGTGATCATTTACCTATTTGTTCGACTTTAAGATTGGATTAGGCGTAGAGAGAAGGTTTTTTATTTGAATTTTCAGAATTTTGATTATAATATTCGTTGTGCATTTCCTTAAATTTATTAATCATTTTACGACTGAAAATTTCACTGGAACTTCTTTTCCTATTTTCGAATAAATACTTCTGCACCAATGCCCTACTAGGCTCCATGTGTGCGACCATATTGTAAAAATTAAGTGCATTTTGTTTAACTTCAACTTCCTCTTCATTTTTATGATACTTACACATAAATTCAGCCATTTGTTCGAAACATTCTTCATCTGCTTTGGTAAATTCCACGGTCATGTCAATTCTTCCTGGTCTTTTAAAAATATCAGTTAATCGATCATAGTTGTTGGTGGTCATAATGCTAATAATTCTATTTTTTCTTGCTAATCCATCCATAATGTTGAGGACTGTTGAGAGGGAAAGATTTTTCTTTTCTTTTTCATCGAATAAAACGTCAATATCTTCCATAACTAATAGAGCATTTCGGGGAATAATGGATATAAGCCTTTTAAAAAGTTCGTCAGTCAAGATAGCGGAAAAAGAAACTAAATAAACATTAAGATTGTATTTACTCGCAATCGCATTTATAAAACTAGTTTTACCGTTACCTGGGGGACCGTAAAAAAGGTAATTACGTTTATAGGGATGACCGAAGATTTTATAATCGGTTTCACTGTTGATAAATTCATCAATATCATCGATTATTTCTTGTTTTTTGTTGATGAAGACAGTTTGGATATCTCTTTTGGAATTTTTGAATAAAACTTCCCAGTAACCTTTTGGATTGGGATTAAGGATTTTAAAATGTTTATCGTCTGTTTTTTTGGTATATTCATCCATCTGAGAAATAAAATGACAAAGTGACTCTTCTTCCCCGCGAAGAATTAATTTTTTGAATGGACATAAATCATGTGAAACAACATAAATTTCTGATGAATAAATATATTCTAATTCAATCTCTTTATCATTGATGGGAATTTTATATTTTCCTTCTCCTAATTGAAATGCGACTTCTTCAGGTAGAATTTTATTATCTTGGCTGATCGATTTACTGAATTTTTGGCTTTCATCTTCTTCATTAAATTGACATTGAAGTTTGATAGTTAATTCACCATTAATTTCTTTTTTCATCATTATGTCAATAAGACGGGCGTGATTTGGGAATTGTTTTGATTGGTAGAGTTTCCAGGAGGCGAAGAGAAGGATATCTTCTTGGAGGGAATAGCTTTCGATGGAAATTTCTTTAATCATTTTTCATAGATATAAAGGAAAAAAAGTCTTTAAGCGTTTTTAGAAAATACTTTTTTTCGATTTATAAGGTATGAAAGAATCGGCATTAGTTCCATCTACTAGTCAGATTGTAGAGAAGCCTAAGCGTATTCTCTCAGCTGAATTAGAAAAGAAATTGGAGATAAATAGTGCTCAGATTTATGAGATGGGTGGTAAGGTAAAGAAGTATAAGAAGAGGTTAAATGAGACCGAGGAGAGAATGGATGATATGTTGGGTAGGGGGACTCAGCAAGAGAGATTGGCGGTTGAGGAGGCGATGGCGCGTTTAAAGGATAAGATAATGAAGATCAAGAATGAGGAGACGTATAAGTCTTTGGAGAAGGAGGCGGAGTATTTGGAGACAAAGTTAAATATAGTGATGGAGAATGTTTTTCCGCATTATTCGAGGGCGATAAAGAAGATTTATGGTTCTTATGAGAATAAGGAAGAGAGATCACAGAAGTTGTTGGAGTTTCACCAGGTAGTTGGGGATGCATTTTTGACGAAGGATGAGAAGAAGGTATTATCGGTGATAAAGAGTCAGATGAAGCAGATAGTTGGAAAGGAGATGTCGCTAATAACTTTATAATATTTTGTGCTGAGGTTAAAAAAGTTTTTTGGTTTAATTTTAATTTTAGTAAAATTAATGTGTTTTTTAAGAATAATGGATTTGATTATTTTGGATTCGTGTATTAATTTTTCTTTACGATCATTGGGGTTATACCATTCGAAGAATTGTCCGTATTCTAATAATATGTCAATTATATCGAGAAGTATTTTAAGGAAGACAAGTGGAAATTTTTTTCCTTTGCGGATGGAGAAGATACCTATTCCGATGATAAATTCTAGGTCTGATTCATAGACTGCATCTTTTAGAAAATCCATTATATCATCTTCGATGCGACTGAACAGTTCTTCTTCATCTACTTCATTCAGATAATCCATGGTATAATCGTTGCAGTAGCTGTCATAGTTCCATGCGGGCATTTTTTTGTTGGAGTAAAACAAAGGAATAAAAAATCAATTTTTGTTAGTCTTCGTCGGAGGATTCGAAGCCACCGGCATTTTCGAAGTTATCTATATCTTCTTCAGTGGGGAAATTATCGCTGATGACCCATTTATCAACATGTGGAAGTTTGGTAAAGTAATCGTCGAGATCTTTGGAGGAAAAATTACTTTCTTCAGAGAGGGGGTAAATTTCGATATCATCATTTTTTTTGTTGTAATAGATGGCCCACGGCATTTTATATTTTTAGTTGATAAAAAAAAAATCATTAGATACCGCAGAATTTATTGTATAGTACAATTTCTACAGCAGGGCTCTTTTTCATCGTTGTCATTAAATTTTACATAATCGGAGGTTTGATTTATTTTATATATTTGGGGTGATTCGTCCTTAAATCCGGGGAGATTATAAAAATTGGAGGGGTAATTATTGTAGTCGTTAAGGATATTTTCAGCCATACGTTTAAGGATACTTTCAGTACAACATTCACTTGGTACCTCGAAATAATCAGCATTAATTTCTCTGCATTTTTTTTCAATTAGGTCAAGGGGAACTTGACGTATTTTATCGGCATGGGTTCCGATAATGGCGAAATTGCGATAGTTATTGTTATTTTTAAAAATTTCTTTGTACCAGAAATCGATATTGTGGAAGGAAGATATGTTAGAGAGACTGAAGACAATGATAACTCCGATGCTGATGTTGTAGTATGTTTGGTTGAGGTTACTGAAGATTGGATTACCGGAGGTGTCCCAGATATGTATTTTGCATTTTTTGTTAAAAATTTTTAGAATGATTGAGGAGAAATCGACGCCGATTGTGGGGAAGGAGGGAAGCTGATTATTTTTGAGTAGTGATGTTTTACCGGTATCCATATCTCCGACAATAACGAATTTCATGAGGTAATCATTCATACTGATAATTAAAAATATTATAAAATATTATTTCAGGTAAAATAAAGAACGCGTAATTTTGAAAAATGCATTTTCATTTTTGAGTTCTTCTTCATCACATTCCATCGTACCTTTGGTAACGAAAACACGTTCGTCAACCATAAATATTCTCATTCCAAGATCAAGAGCATTCTTAATATTGAAATAAACGAATGCCCAATCATCCTCATTTTCTTTTTTGTTTTCGTAATGGGGTGGGTGAAGATTTGTCCAAAATTTGTGTGTCTTATGTTCGGCAAAATGATCTTTGTTCATATAAGTTTCAATTTCATTCGTATGCATTGCAATAAAAACTTCAAGGTTTCCTTCATTCTCAAGATTTTCTTTGGTGATTTCTCTGTCAGCGATCATTTCGGGATCGATGTGTGGGAGAGTATGACCAAAGTTGCTTCTGATAAATAATTTTCCACCTTCATGTTTGATTCTAAACCAGGTTTTTCCTTCTTCGATTTTGAGTGCTTCATCCAAATGATTCGGAGTAAGAGAAAAGAAAAAGTTTCTTTTGTTCTTAGTCATATGTTTTTTCACATTGTCCGTAATGTTTGGATGTTTATTCAAGATACTCAAATATTTTTCAACATCAATATAGCCATCATTTCCGATAGCTTGTACCATTTTTTTGTGAACCTTTGGTACTTCGGGTAACCCGTGAGGTAAAGTTTTCTTCATCAGTTTAACAAGCGGTTTGTAATCAAGAACATCCGATTCAGTAGTTTGGTCTTTCGTCTTTGTAAAACCTCTGGACCATCTGCAATAGCGAGCATTACCAGCCAACCTGTTCATATCGTATCTGTTAAAATAAAGTGGTGTTTAACGTACCTTTTTTCTGTAACAAATACCTGATAAATCTATTGATTTTACTTTCAATTTTTTTTTGGTTTAAAAAAATTATTCTTTAACATTTAAAAAATGGAGTCTTATACTTTAACTGCAAATGGTGCTTTAACTTATAATGATTGTTCTGACAAATTAGTAAATTTATGGTTTAAGTTGGGAAGAAATAGTAGGAGTGGGGAGATAGAGGGGTATTTGAGGGATGTATTGGGAGAGGAGAGGGTGATGACTTGGCGGGTGGTTTGTGCTTTAAGGAATTTTCGTGATATTGGGAAAGGTGAGAGAGATTTATATATATGTTGTTTGGAGATTTTGGCGGAAGAGGATGTTGAATCTTTTTTGCGTTATTTGCCGGTATTAATGGACATGGGGAGGATGGATGATTTATGGAAGTTGGGTGAAAGAATTATTGAAAAGGTGAGGGATTTATCAGTGACGGCAAATGAGTATTTGGTATTGGAGGGAATCGTGGAATATTATGGGAAAAAATTGGGGGAAGATTTGAGTAAGATGGAAAAAAAGGAGGGTTGTTCGTTATTGGCGAAGTGGGTTGATCATCAGAAGAAGGGATTGGGGATGAGTATTTTGGTGGTATGGAAGATGGGATTATTGCAATTTGGGGGGAGAGTATGGGAATATTTGGGTTTGGATAGGCCGGAGAGTTTTGAGAGGTGGTGTGAGTTTTTTTTCATCATAATGCATTTTCCGAGTAAATTAAAGATAAGGGAGGGGAAGTCAAGGAAATTGAAGTTATCAACATTGGAAAAAATAATATTGAAGGAGGTGTTGGAAGTTAATGAGGGGGTAAAAATGGTAATCAAGACATTTAATTATGGTTTGGGAATTTATCGAAGAAAGTATGTTTCACCTTTGAATAGGTATGTAAGGACGTTGGAGGTTGGAATGTGCAATAAGACTTTTGTCTTGACGGAGAGGAATGTGGGGAAGTTGCCGGCCTTGGCGGTGAAGAAGTATCAGAAGTATTTTGGGACGAGATTTCCAGAGACATATTTGGAGATTATGGGGAAATTGATGAAGGGGGAGATAAAGTTGAAGGGGATTACGATAGATTTGGGAAATTTTGCGAAGGAATATTTTGAGGATGATGTTAAGATTAATTCTGTGATAGAGAGTCAGTTTGAGACATTGTTGGAGAGGATGTTTGAGAAGATGATAAAAAGGTTGGAAAAAGGAGAGGAATATGTGGTGTCATGTGCAGTTTCTGATATATCGGGGTCGATGATGTTGAATGTGAATGGAGTGGTGCCTTTGAGAATTTGTGCGATGATGTCTTTGATGATGATGAAGCTAAATATTTTGGGAATGCATTTGGATTTGAGGATGACGGCTAAGGAGTATGTGGATATGGTATTTGGTCGAAGTGAATTAAGGATGAAGTTGCCTTATTATGCGACGCATGGAATATCGTTTTCGGAGGAGCCGCAATTTTATGAGATACCTTATGTGGGAAGTTTGAGGGATAACATTGATTGTTTTATGAAACAGCAAGTTGGTTACAGTACGAATTTTTATGGGGTTTTTGAGTTGATTAATGGATTGGAGGAGAAGCCGAGGAGGGTAGTGGCATTTACGGATGGACAGTTTAATCGGCAGACGAGGATGCCTTTGAAGACGACGATGGAGGCGATAAGGGGGTTATGTGGGGAGGGTATGCCGGAGTTGGTTTATTGGAATATAGCGGCTGGGGGGGGTTATAGGACGGTGGATGAGAGGGATGGTAATTTGGAGGGATTTTCGATGTTGAGTGGTTATAATATGAGTTTGGGGGAGGCGGTATTGGTGGATGAGGTTGATGAGATTGGAGAGAGGGTGAAGATGAGTCCGAAGAATATTTTATTGAAAATATTGAATCATGCTGCATTTTCAGGAATTTGTTAAAAAGAAAAAAGTTAAAAAAAAGGTAATGGTATATAAAAAATGTGGAGGCATTATTTTGCGACGAAGATACAGAATGCCTATCGAAAATATTTGAAGGTGGAGCGTGATAGTGTCAATCATTGTAAGATAAAGGTGAAAGTGATTGTTAGATTGAGGAATGGGGAGTTGAGTATGAAGAAGAGAGGTGTGGAGGTGGGATGTCCTTTGGATCCTATTTATCGGGAGGCGTATAAGGAGAGTAAGAGATTTCGTTTGGTGGAGTGGAATGGAAAAAAAGCGAGTGTTTGGCATTTTAATATTAATACTTTGGTGGATTGGTTGAATGTGAGTAAGAAGTGGATAAATCCGATGACAAATTGTTTATTTATGAATCGGTCGATAGATAGGATATTGTTATATTTGGAGAGGAATGGGATAGGGCGTTTGAAGATAAAGCCGGTATATAATGAGAATGAGAAGCCGGTGGTGATTAAGGTGAAGAAGTTGTTGGGAAATTCGAAGGAGATTTTGAAGATGGAGAAGTTTATAGAGGAAGGAGATGAGAAGGGTTTTGAGGATTATTTGAAGAAGAATTATTGGAAAATAGAGAGTGATATGATAAATTTGAATGAGAGTTTGTTGAAGGAAATTTATGTGGAAGAGATTGGTGAGAAGTTGGGAAAATTGGGTTTGTTGCATTTAGTGGTATTGAGGGGAAATATTGAGATGTTGGTGAGTTTGTTGTATTATGGAGTATCTTTGGAGAAGAGGACGAGGGAGGGTTATACGGCTTTTCATTTGAGTGGGATGTTGGGTAATGGGGAAGTGGGGAGGTTATTAAGGATGTATGGGGCTAATGTGGAGAGTATGTGTAAATTTCGGGGGAAGGATGTGGATATTTTGGGGATATGTGAGGAGATGGGTGATTATAAATTTATGGAGAATTTATTGGTTTAGTCCAGATGTTCTTTATGTTTTCTGGAGGTAATTTTACCGGAATATCTGGATTCGTCGTATTCTTCATCGGATTCGGTTTCGCTTTTATGGATTTCTTCGATTTCAGATTCTGAATTTGATTCAGAGGAGATTTCGAGATTGATATTTAATTTTCTGATTGCGTGTCTAGAAAATTTAATTGCATCTTCTTTAGTAAAAAGTTTGATAGGTTCATCAGGTTTTTTTGGTATAGGTTTAAAGGCTTTAGCCATTTTAATAATTTCATCTTTATTTTTATTCCAGACTGGGGAGATGCTCATTCTAGGTGACCCGAGTGTAGGGTAATCATCAACCATTGGTGATTGTCGAAGAATCGGAGAAGGTGTAGGGGAAGGAGAAGCAGAGTTTTTCCTTTCTAGATTTTTCCGTTTTAAATCGGCAAAACTTGTTCTCCCAAAGGGAGTGGGTGAAGCCATAATTATATTTGCATATTACTTAGTAATTAAATAATTTTTTCATCAATTTTTTTCTTTTTGATAAGAAATGGAAGTATTAAAAGATTTTTTGAATCCGGAGCAGCAGAGGACTTTGGATGGTTATGAGTATATAGAGGGAGAGAGGTTGAGTCGTCAGTTGATAAAGGTGAGGAATTATTTGAAATTTATGTATAGGTATAATTTTCAGTTGATGGAGGGTGGGATAATTACGGATACGAAGAGTTTTCCGGTGGTGACGGTTAAGTCGTATGAGTTGGGAAGGAATTTTTATAGGGTTGATTTGAGTAAAGTTTATGTTTTTTATAAGGTGAATAAGGGAAATATGTCGAGGAGGGATTTTTTTGAGGAGATGTTAAAAAATTTAGAAACTGGCAAATTAAAAGTAAAAAAAATATCTAATTAATTTAAAGAGATGTCATCGTTGAAAACATATCTTATAAATGATAATGGAGAAATGAAAATGAAGCAGCATCAGGGGAATGATCAGATAATTTTGAAAAATACGTTAGATGACAAGAGGGTTCAGAGGAGGATGAGTGCGATAGCGAGGAATATAAAGGAGAAGAATTTTCCGTCGACTTATGTTCCTCCGCAGGTGGTGCAATCGGTGTCGTTTTCGGTGAAGAGGAATAATAATGTTATTCCACATCCAAGACAATATTTGGAGAAGACCCCAACCGTGAATTTGAGGGAGAAGATTGTGAAGTTGGAGAATGAATTTGTGAATGTTCCCAAGCAGAAGGAGTATGTGATGAAGGAATCAGTGCATAAGGTTAGGGATGCAGTTGTGATGGATGAGAAGCAGATGAAATTTTTTAACAAGATTTGTAAGATAGTTGGAATACATGGACAGCCGCATGGGAAGACGATACCTTTTGAGAGATTGGATGATCCGTATGTTATTAAGGAGTTGTATGCGATGCAGGAGAAGATGAGGGAGGTTTTCCCATCGAGTAAGTTGACGGCGTTGCATACGAATGCTGTGAAGAAGCAACATTTTCCTGGGGTGAATATGGTTCGACAGATATTTAAGGAGATGGGATATAGGTTAAAGCCGATTACATATTCGGAGGGTTATTTGGGGAGTAAGAAGTTGATAAGGAGGGAGTATCAGATATTGAAGTTATAGTTTATTGTATTCCCATTTCTTTTTCCATTTCATCTATTTTTTCTTTATTTTCTTCGATAATTTCTTTCATAAGTTTATCGACTTCATTTTCTTCATTTAATTGGGTTTCGATTTGTTCGATTTCTTGGAGTCTTTCAATTTTAGTTTCGTTTTGTGGTGGTGTTTCTGGGATAGGTGGAGTTGGAATGGGTGTAGGGATGGGTTCTGGAGTTTTATTATTTTTCCAGGAGAGAAGGAAGAATCCGCCGATGTCGAGGGAGGCGAGGAGGAGGAGATTGCGGGTGAAATTGGGGACTTCTAATTTGGTGAATTTGTAGACGGCGAGAATAAGGCCGAAAATCATTAAAGAAATGAAGATGGTGAGGAATTTGCGAAATCCAATACTGGCGATATTAAATTTATTCAATAATTAGAATAAAAAATTTGTAATCATTCAAATTTCTTACATAATAAAAAAAGAATAAAGACGCATCTAATTATTTTGCCCCTTTTTTGGAAATAACCCTTCTTAAATTAATTTTTTGTTCAACTTCTCTATTTTCAAGTAAATATCCTGTTAATTCTTCACCCTTCTTCTGATTATTCAAAAATGTTCCCAATTTATTAATAAGATATTCTTTACTGAGAGGTTTTTTGTACATTGAGACGGAATATTTAAGTTTTCCGTTGGAGGATCCACAGTCTTCAATTTGATTTTTCGCCATAAATTCGAGGATGGCGGGAGTTAATGCTTTTTTGGCATCGTTAATTTCCTTTTCGGCTTGTTTTAGCTTGCGGATATCGTCATCTAAGGAAAGCCATTGTTGAACTACTTTTTTGAATTCTTGAACTTCAAAATCATCGAATTGTGCCATTTATTTATTATCAATATTTTTTTTCTATAAGTCACCCCAACTGTTTTTAATATTTTAATATCCCTTCTGTCTTTTTTTCTAAATATTCACAATATTTTCTGTGTCCAATTGAACTATGTTCAGCCTCTAAATTGCCAATTTTTTCTTTCTTTATTTCTCCATCCTTATCACTGTAATAAACAGATTTTATACCATAAAGACGTAAATAATATAAACAACTATTACAAGGTTTACTATTCATCAAGTTACCACTATTATTGACTCGGATAACAAACATTTCTAATTTTTTTCTTAGACAGCGGGGTGACTTATTGTTAGATTTTTCCATAGATTTCTGGACAGTGTAAAAGATATGACTGATTTTGTCTACTCATCAGGGTATAGTGGGAATCATGCATGAAGTTTCGGAGTCCGTATTCGTGGTTATTGTTAAAATATTTAGAGAGGGCATCCATTTCGGCATGGAAGGAGAGGGTCATTTGATTGCAATTGCAGCTGCGATTGTGATTAATACCGACGGCAACTGGTTTTCCTCCTGAAAGGATCATAGCGGCGTGTTTGCTACCCATAGTGCAATCATCGGTGATGGGAATTAATTGGCTAATAATTCGTTGGATTTTTAGGCTTTTATCAATATTTTCTTTCATAGTGATTTTAATAACAAAAATGGAGTAATTTTTAAGTAGTTTTTGGGAAAAATTGATTTTTTTGGGAGGAGAGGGTAAGGGAGATGAAAAATGGAGATTTTTAGTATTGAGTCTAGACTTGTGCAGAGTAATATGGGAATAAATTTTCCGAATATTATTAAAACTATTTTATCAGAATATCCACAAAAGGCGATTTTTGGTGGAAGTTCTCTTATTCATGATTTATATTTTCCCCAGGAAAATTGGGGGGAGAGGGATTATGATATTTGGTGTATGCATTCTGTTTATAGAAAATTATTGGATAAATTGAGAAGGAATGATAATTTTGTGAGGATGGAGAAGGTGAATCAACCGATAAGAATTCAGGATAGTAAATATTACAATTCGTTCAAAATTAAAGCAATTAATGACATTATTTTTTCAATTCGTCCAGATGAAGTTATCAAAATACAATTGATTGATATAGGAAGTGAATTAAATTTTGATAAAGTTGCGACTAACATTGATTTATCATTTGATAGTGTTTTTTATGACGGAAATTTTATTTATTATGTAGGAACGGATGAGGGAGAAATAATGAGAAAGGAGGGATATTATAGGGAAGGGGGAAGAAGAGAATGCGATTGTCCAGATTGTATTTCAAGTATTCCTGGAAAAAGTGTTGATCGAATTAAGAAATATGAAACACGTGGTTTTAAAATATTGAATTTATGTCCATTTTGTGAAGAATATAATATGACCCGAATTAATCATTGCACCAAATGTTTAGCAAAATTTCTTGACATTAGTGAAGATAAAGTTGGAAGAAAATACGAATTAGCAGAAGAAATGAATGCTGATAAGATTGCGAAGTTGGATGAAAAAATGCAAGAAATTACACATCCGGTTGCATTCGCAAGTGGACTTCTTATTTTAATTTTATCCAAACAATTAGCGAAATTTACTGAAATTTTTAATAATCATATTTCTTTTTTAGAAACAATTGATGCAGAAAATATTTTTAATTTACTTATTAAATTAACAGAGATTGGTAATTTAACTGCTGTTCAATTATTTTTTCCATTTTTGAAATTATCCCAGAAAGAGCTGATAAAAAAAGTGAGAACATTATTTAGTATTAGTGGAAAATATAATTTTATTAATTTAGCTAAATTTTATGGTAGAATATCAACAAGATTTTATTTAGATATATGTGAAGATGCAATAGTAAATTACAAATATCTTTCAATTTATGAATTATTTTTAGAATATTTGAATATTGATTTAATTGTTGGTGAAATAGATGGAATCAGAAAAATCGAAAATCTTTCTGACAATATTATTTGTCCATTATGTAAGTGTCGGAATCCTAATTTGGAATTGGACTGTAAGCATATTATGTGTGATTATTGTTTAATGTCGATGATGGATAAGGAGAAGGAGATTTTTAAATGTCCATTTTGCTAAGCAATGATTTTATAAATTTAAGAGAAACTGATAACCTCCTCGAACATTTCATTAATTTTTTCATCGTTGTTGATAAAATCTTCATCAACATTGATCACCTTAACTGGTATATTTTGTTCGTTAAGCAGCCATCGATCGTGGTATTCGTGGAGTCTGGTGAGATATTCGAGTGAGATTGTTGTTTCTTCACTGCGAGATCTTTTTTTCATTCTTTCGTATGCTGTTTCGGGGTCACATCTCAAATAAATAATTTGTTGAGGTTGTGCGTCAAATTTTTCATTCAACCAATTGAACCAATTTTCATAGAGTTTCCATTCGATTGTATTAATTTCACCATCGTCTCTTAACATTTTGGCAAAAATATGATGGTCACTCAAAATACTACGTTCAGTTAAGTTAATTTTGTCTTGTACTTTTTCTGATTGATATTTTTGTATGCGGGTAATAAAAGCATTTGTCTGAAAAGTATATGACCAGCGAGGTTTATTTCCATAAAACATTCCTAATATATTCTTATCTCCATCGGAATAAGTATTTTGCCATTCGTCCAAGGGTTCATATATGATGTTAAATTTATCAGGCCATTTGTTACCAAATATCTTCAAAAATGTTGATTTTCCTGTACCTATATTTGCTTCAACGGAAACCATTTTATATATCTAAATAATACCTCTTTTTTAATTCACTTTTTTTTACACCTAAATTTTCAATAAAATTTAGATATTACAGATGTGTTGTTAATATTGTTAAATTAGCGTTTAGTTTTTACAGTATTTGCCATAAGTGGAAGGGGAATACCAATAAGTTTGTGTTTGAATCTTTCGGTGATGAAGCTGACGGCGTAATCGTTGAGGATGTGGATAAGTTCTGGTTCGGAGATATTGGATAATTCTTCGCGAGAGTTCACTTCAAAGAAGGAATCGACGATTTCGTCGTAATGTTCTTGTTTAAGATTTTCAATGATAAATTTACCGATATTTTCAGCGTTAGTTTCTGGGGAGTTGTTATTTGGTGGTATTTCTTCTTTTTGGAAGTTTTGTGCGTGTTCATAGTCAAGGATTTGGTTTCTGCCGAATAAGACTAAATTGACATCAACATCAAATCCGTTGTAAAGAATGGAGAGTTTTTTGTTGTTATTTTTGCTGACAATTTCAATACCGTTGGTTTCGTCGGAGATATCGTAATCTTTTTGGAATCCACTTAAATAGAGATTAATTTTTTTGGCATTTGATCCTGAGATTACAATTTCAGTATTTTCGTAAAACTTAGAAGATTGTACATTTAATTCTTCGTAATTGTTGAGGACACGAGAGATAAATGATTCGGAATCAAGGATAGAAGCCCCTGAGACGGATTGAGCAGGTCTGGAAACAAGGGAAAAAGAGGAAATGGAATCAATACCAGGATTGCCGGAAAATGGATCGAGAGAAAGTAGGAAGGATGGTGAAAAATTATCGGCATTAGGCTCTAATTTCAAAGTTAAACCCTGGGAATCAGAGACCAATAATTGTGTGATGCCATTTTCACACGAATTATTTGTCCATTTAAGAAATTCTGGGGAGATGTCAGTAATGTTATATAGGAAGCGTAAGGCTTTAAGATCCAGAGTCATATAGGTGCGTGGATAGGAAGTTGATTGCCAATCGACTGAATCGTTGGAGCTGATATATGGGAGAGATTGAGAAATTGAGCTCATTTGTGTGGTTAAAATTGAATTCATGGAAAAGAGACCAAGATTATTATTTTTAATATTTTCTTGATAGCCTGAACCGGGCATAATTCTTGATCCGGAACCACTAGTTTCAGGATGAGCTAAACCAAGAGAATGTCCGATAAAGTGAAGGAAGGCGTGAAACCAATAACTTCCTGGGGCAGTTTCATCGGAATTGTATAAACCAGAATAGAAAATATACATTTTTTCTTTAAAGACATTGTAGACGTCAAGTTCGAAGGGAAGGGTGACGTAACCGGTGGTATCGAGATATTCTTTGATATTTCCAATGACAAAATCAGCATCGTTAAAATTATCAACTTCAATAAGTTTGGCTCCGATGAGGTCAAAGGCATGTTGAAGTGCTAAAGAGTGATTATTTTTTTGTTCGGGGGTCCATTCTTGGAGATCAAGGGATTGTCCTGAAAAGAATTCAAGAACATTGTTCACTTGATTATTTTTTTCATTTGGATAAAAGACATGAAATTGATGATTATAGAAGTCAAGATTAAGATTACAAAATCCGGTGATTGATCCGGTGTAAGGATCTAAATTTTTAATGCTGGAGTCTGAGTTATAAACAACTCTATTTTTTTCATTACGTTTTTTTGCAACACTAAAATCAGCCTCAATATCATATTTTCTGCAAAATTTCTTTTTGTTCTTATTTAAAATTTTATCACAAGCGCATAATGGTCTGATTAATTTCTGAGAGCTCATACTTAATATAAAAAATATTTTTTTTATATTAATTAATGATTTATTTAATGTGAAATTGAGCCACTAAGTACGATGCTGTTTAATGTAGAAGTAAAAGCATAAGTTGGTGCAATTACATCGGTCTTTGCCTGAAGATTTCCGGAGGCAATATCATATTTGTTACAATCGGTCTTTTTAAGAACAAGTTTAGCATCAACTTCAACATCTTCGAGAGTACCAGGGGGGAGTTGTCCAAAGGGAACTAAAAATTCCACATCAACTTTAACAAGTACTGATATTTCAATTGATTCATCATCTAAATTTAATACTGCAATTCCGTCAAATTTTTCATTGAAAAATTTATTTTTCCAGGTGACTAAGACGAGGAATGCTTTTTTATTACCTTTGCAGTCTTTGCATATTCTTTCAACAAACTTGACCTTAACAGTTCCAGTGTTGCATCCATCATCTTCAACAATAACGGCATTGGTACCAACAGTTAAGATACCTCTTAATTGGTTAACGTATTTTACTTTTCCGGTGAACTTCTTTCCGACTAAACCCATTTATAATATAACAAACATTTTTTTTTAATAAATTCCAGGAATTAAACGAAACTTTACTCTTTCGCAATACTTATCCCAATATTTATCATATTTATCTTTGCATTTTTCTTCATCCCTATAAATTCGATGCACTAATAATGCTATAATATAAGCGACATAAATAAATGGAGTAAATCCATTTTGGTATGCTACTACGCTCCAGCAGGAGGAAAGTAGAATTTCAAAAGTATAATTCATATGTCTACTTAAACCCCACCAACCACTTAATAATAACTTTCCATCTTTTTTCTTCCAATCCTTCTCATATTTCACTTCCATATATTCCGCAGGTTTTCCCCAAATAATTGTGTTGGAATTCTTTTTAAACTCTTCCTTTTGTTGATCAACTTGATAATTTAGATAGGTAAAGAGTATGCCGAGTATAAAAATGATGGAACCGGTGAGAAGGGAGATATTGACAGGATTGTTAATTAAATAATAGGTGGTGAATGTATAAAATGCTGGAACAAAGACGAGACATCCCCAGCAAATGTAATAGCCGGCACGATCGAGGGTGATATCGAGTGTGTTGAAATACCCAGTTTCCCAATAAAAGAATTTACCTATATAAATTGTTTGCAGGATAACTGTCACCCACATTGCTGTATTAAACCCGGAAGTATAATAACTAAAGAATGCGAAAATGATGATTATAAGTTGCCAGGCGATCATTCCGAAGCGACAGTTCGTTAATTGCTTGACGTCGACGTTGGCAATTTTGGGATGGAAGTTGAGACCACGATAGAATTTGAAGAAGGGGGAATAGTTGTCGTTTTCTTTATTATGATATGCATTTTTGTCGCGGAAATATAGATAGGAAACGAATAAAAGTCCAAAGATATTGAAAGTGATAATAATAGGAATAAAATTTTCTGAGAATTTTTTAGGAAAATTTTTCCATTTTAGGCAGATGATTATAATAAGGGTTATGGAAATAATCCAGAAAGGGAATCCTTGATCATTGTAAGTAGGTTGTGAGTTATCAATATTTTTATTTCCGGTGAAGTTTTGAGGAAAAAGTTTGATGGAGAGGAAACCGTAGAGGAGGAGGATGGTAAGAATGGAGAAGGAGAATTTATTTGGAAGGATGTTATGGGGTATTGTGGTATTTTTTTTGAGAAGAAGGAAGAGAAGAATGGGGACGATGATGATAAAAGAGAAAGGGGCGATGAAATTTTTGGTGATGTTTTCCATAATATAATGATTTTTATTTATTATTTGTAAAAAACGTTAATAAATAAAATGTTGAATGAATAATGAAAATTGGTATTATCGGATTAGGATTTGTTGGAAGTTCTATGGAAAAAAGTTTTAAAGAATTAGGTGTAAATTTAACAGCAGTTTACGATAAATTTAAAAATGGTGGCATCGGTAAAATTGAAGATTTATTAGAATGTAACATAATATTTAGTGCATTACCAACCGTTTATTGTGAAACTTTAAAAGAATATGATAAAGGTCCTTTGGAGGAGACTTGTAATTATTTGAGGGGGAAGGGGTATGGGGGTATATTGGTGGTGAAGTCGACGGTTGAGCCGGGTTCATGTGATGGATTATGGGAGAGGTATGGGGTGAGGGTGGTTCATAATCCGGAGTTTTTGACGGCGAGGACGGCTTATGAGGATTTCCATAATCAGAGGCATGTTGTTTTGGGGGGGACAAGGGGAGTGAGTAGGGAAGAGTTGGAGAGTGTGGGGGAGTTTTATAAGAAATATTATAGGAATGTGGAGGTAAGTTATTGTGAGGCGAAGGAGAGTGAGTCGATGAAGATTTTTTGTAATAGTTTTTATGCGGTAAAGGTGCAATTTTTCAATGAGTTGTATATGGTCTGCCAACATGGGGGAATGGATTATGGGAAGGTGATAGAGATGATGTTAAAGAATGGTTGGATAAATTCGATGCATACGAGGGTTCCGGGGCCTGATGGGAGGATGAGTTATGGGGGATTATGTTTTCCGAAGGATACGAATGCTTTGAATGAGTATATGAGGAGGAATGGGCTTCCAAATAAAGTTTTGGAAGCGACTATCATGGAGAGAAATGAGATGAGGGAGGATAGGGATAATATCAAATAACTGCTCTGCCGACATCAGTGGACCAATCTCTTTCGGGTCGATCTAGTTTTTCGTTTCTTTCGACTGCAGCGCGGAGGATGAAGGAATGGACGTTATTATCTTCAAATTCACGGAGGAGGGCATTTGTGTCTTTGGGAAAACAAGTTCCTCCAAATCCTCTTCTTCCGTCGTGACCTGGAACCTGAGAATGACTTTGACCAATTCTTTTATCTGCTGTGGCTAATTTGGCGACAGTATCATAATCAATATTTTTTTCGACACAATAATCGAAGATTTCATTGCAGAAGGAGACTTTGAGGGCGAGATAAGTATTACGGAAATATTTGATTAATTCGGCTTCTGAATTTTTAACGAAACTTATTTTGTTATGGGCGATGCATCCGTGTTCATATGCTTGGTTGATGATGTTGGTAATTTTATTGATAAAATCTTCATTATCGTCATTTTTGAGACCGAAGATCCAGTTTTCGCAGTTTTTGAAGTCATTAGCCCAATTTTTTTCGGTTAGAAATTCGGGCATGAAGTAGCAGTCGAGATTATTGCTAGTTCCGGGGAGAACGGTTGAACGAATGACGATATGTGATTTTTTGGTATTAATTTTTTCTTTTAGTTCTTGAACGACTGATTTTACGATTCCTAAATAATTGCGTCCATCTTTCCCCATAGGGGTTGGAACAGAAACAAATATGATATCGCATTGTTCTAAATCTTGGATGGTTGTGTTTTGGGGTTCGCATTTTTTGGGGTCAATATCGTAGACGAGCATTTTGGTGTTTGGGGTTTTTAGGATTTTGGTTGCTTGACCAACGAATCCATTTCCGATGATTGCAAAAGACATTTTATTTTTTTAATATTAAAAAATTGTTAATTTTGCGCTTAATATCTTCAAATAAGTTTTTGGGAGGAAAATAAAATATTTTTTGGGATATGGATAATAATACTTTGGTGAGTACTTTAAGGGAAAAATTTTCGAGGATTCCATTTTTCGTAAAAGTATTTATGCATAATGGTAAATTGGTAATATGGAATGATCATGATATCAAATTAATATTAACACCAAGTGAAGTTAAAGATCAAAATTTAGACAACTTCGTCACATCCGTTAAAGAAAAAATTACGATAAAAATAAAAGAAAAATATAAAAATTTTAAGAATCGTATGATCTCAGTTGTTATTCCAAATTATAATAACGAAATTTATATTAAAAAAACAATTGATTCAATTTTAAATAGTAATTATAAAAATTTGGAAGTTATTTTTATTGATGATTGTTCTACTGATAGATCAGTAGAGATTGTTAGGAAAAATTATGGAGATGATTCCCGGGTAAGGATATATGAGAATAAGATGAATGGGGGTGCGTATTATAATAGGAATAAGGGGATATTATTATCGAAGGGATATTATGTGACTTTTGTGGATGGGGATGATTTTATTCATCCGAATAAGTTGAAATATGATTTGACGAATTTGGAGTTATCAAATAAGAAAGTTGGAAGGACAAAATATTGGGCGTTTGGGTCACCATTTGTTCGATTATATATAGAGAATAATGATATTAATAATATATTGAGAAAGAAGACAGCATATTCAGTGACGTATGTGTTTTATAGGAAGTTATTTAATTGGGTGGGTTTTTATTGTGATAATAGGTTTGGCTGTGATACGGAGATATGGAAAAGGTCGGAAAGTTTTGGTTATTATTTTGCCTCGAATAGGAGTCCGAATAGGGCGATGTATTATGCGTATACGCAGGAGGGAAAGAATTTGACGAGGACGATAAGTGAGGGGCAGCGATGGAAGTGGATGCATGAGAGGGAGAGAATCTTTAAGAGTCGTGGATATATTGAGATGGCTTTATTGGATAAAGTATCGGATTTTGTGGAATTAATTGGGTTGAAAGTTTAAGAATTTATAATTAAATATTTTTTTATAGTATGGAGGATTTTGTTAATTCTTTGAAAATAAGTTTTTCAAGAATTCCATTTTTTGTGAGGATTTTTCTTGATGGAGATAAAATAGTTTTTTGGAACGATATTGATATAAAATATGTTGTTGCTAAAGATAAAATTATGAAATTGAATAAAGATGAAATTGTAAAAGTTGTGCGGGATGTTATAACGAAGAAGATAGAGGAAAAATATGCCAATATTAAGCATCGTAAGATTTCGGTAATAATTCCTAATTATAACAATGAGGATATTTTGGTAAAGACGATAAGATCGATTTTGAGGAGTGATTATAGGGATATTGAGGT
>Ga0172363_10000689_pt1 | contig 26194 bp, 12 predicted proteins | sample LakKivs2_kivu2a2_FD_114541 | JGI IMG/M metagenome (GOLD analysis project Ga0172363, IMG submission 114541) | Sediment microbial communities from Lake Kivu, Rwanda - Sediment s2_kivu2a2 | ecosystem: Environmental > Aquatic > Freshwater > Lake > Sediment | place: Rwanda: Western Province, Lake... | reverse complement strand
CCTTGCCAAAGTTTCCTGCTTTATCAAACGCAGTAAGCTCAACGCTTGAGCCGCCGATAACCATGCACCAACCGTCATCAAAGCAAGCAACAAATGGCGTGTCTGAATTTGTGACCTGCACCTTGTCAATGCCTGAGCTTGGCTCTGGGTCAGTTACTGTGTAAGTGAGAGTCCACATTCCCAAGAACTCAGATGTTCCTGTTATTTCAATGTCTGGCTTCTGTGTGTCAACAAACACATCAAAGAAGCTTGATGCTGTTGAATGTCCTGCAGTGTCATAAGCAATTACCTGGTATCTATGATTTCCTTCTGGCATTGAGCTCCTCTCTTGACTGCCCGGACCAGGAGTATATTCTGTTTCTATTAAAACATCATCTTTGTATAATTCAAATCTGTCGAAGTGAATATCGCTTCCGCCGCTCCAGATTATGGTATACTTTCCATTACTGTCATACGGCTTATGCTCTATTTCTGTTCCATCAATTGTTACTGCTGAAGGTGCTGTTGTATCAACCTCAAATGATGATGACACTACGCCTGGATTTACATTTCCTGCAACATCCCTGCACTTGAAGTAATGAGCATACAGCCCATCTTCACCTACCACTAAATTGGCTTGATGATTTCCTGCTCCAAGGTAATCCATTTCATTGGCCATATCATCATATCCGATGTCGTTCTTGCTGAATTTGCATGTTGCATCTTCACTTGTTGTGACTGTTAACTGCACGGTCTTTGAATTTTGCAATCCACTCGGACCTACATTAGTTAGTTCTGGTGGTGTTATGTCAACAGTAAAGGTGTATAACTGGCTCCAAGATCCATAGTTTCCTGCAGTGTCTCTTGCCCTCACTTGCCACGTGTGAGTTTCTTCCGTAAGGTCTATCGAAGGTGTGTAACTTGTTGTTGTTACAATCTGGTCAATTGTCGGCACAGAATTTATCACAATCTCATAATCCTGTATGCCGTTGGTATCTGTTGCAGAGCCCCATACAAACTGAGGGGTCTGGTCATTTGTTAATGCTCCATTTATTGGGGCAATTAATGCCGGAATACTTGGCGGTGTGTTGTCAACAGTGTATGCAGCGCTTTCATCATTCACGCAGTTTCCAGCAATATCGCATACTTTTATGCTTACAGAATATGTTCCCTCTGTATCTGGTGCCTGAGGATAGGAAGCTCCAATTGTCCATACAGTTGGACCTCCAACCAATCCAAAACCATCTGCTGATACAGAAACAGCACTGCTGTCAGTAATAACTTTGACATTTAATGGCTCATATGACTTGATTACATTATCAAGAATTGAAACAGCAATTATCTGAGGCATTACTGTGTCAACTGTTATTGTTGCTGGTAAAGACCATGCGCTCTCGTGACCTGCTTTGTCAACAGCCTTTACCATTGCTGTGTGTGTACCGTCTATCAAGTCTGCTATTGTGAACATTGTTCCAAGGACTTTCGTCTCGTGAGGAGGTACATTGTTTATCTGTAGGATGTAGTAATCTACGCCAGAGCCTGAGTCGTCTGAAGCTGACCATTGCCATGTCACATCACCATCAGTGTCATAGCCATCTCCGTCAGGATCATTCACATATATTGAAGGCATTGAAGGTGCGTTGTTGTCTATTACAAATGGCACCATAGCAGAGGTTGTTATGTGACCCATGCTGTCTGTTGCCTCAGCGTATGCTATATGGCTTCCATCTGGTGTTGTTGCTGTGTTAAATGTGCACTGCCATGTTCCGCCAATTAGTGCAGCATCGCAATTGAATCCTGGCACAGGGCTCTGTACAAATATCTTTACGCTTTGCACACCGCTTATGTAATCAGTTGCTAATACCTTAAGTGTTATTATACCCTGTGTTATTGCATTTGATACTGGGTTCACAACGTAAACACCTTCTGGTGCTCCATTGTCAACTATCACAAGCACGGCTTCCGAGTATCCTGTGTTGTCAGCAAGGTCCGTTGCTTTAGCGATTATGCCATAAGCAAGGCCATCCGTCGCCGTAGTCGTGTCCCAGTCATAGCAGTATGTAGATGGGTTGCAATACCAGGTATTCTGCCATGTCTGGCCATTGTCTGTTGAAATCTTTATCTGGCTCACATCCAAATTAGCATCGCTCACTTGTGCAGTAACCTTTATAGTGTCTTTAACAAACTGGTTTTGTGATGGAATGATTATTTCCAGCACAGGCTTTGTTGTGTCAACATTCACGCTGACTGAATCGCTTCCAAGGTTTCCTGCATTGTCAGCAATCTCCACTGTTAATGATTGTGTTCCCTGTGGGAAATCAACATCATCTGGAATCATTATTGTTCCTGAGCACTTTCTATTGGCATTATTGTAAGGGACTGTTCCAAGTGAAATTCCACCTAAGGTTACATAGCATGGAGTTCCAGATGTTATTGTTGAGGTAACCTCGCCGTCATTTGCATCAATTATATCAGCACTGAATTCAACTGTTTCTCCGCCGAATAAAGTATTTTCAGCTGGTTCTGTTATTGTTACAACTGGTGCAGTATTGTCTATTCCTATCTTTGGCAGGTTCCATATTGTGACAATGTCTGACATCGCATCATCCACACATTTGGGCATGCATAAGTCATATGTATCACAACCGCAGGTTGCCAATACAGACCTTAAAATCTCAGCAAGGCTTCCTGCCTCGTTTCCAAGATTGTCAGAGGCTCTTACAACAAGTATAACAACTCCGTCAGGTATTTCGCTGTCAACAGGTATTGTTGCATAACCCTGGCATTCATGTGCTTCTGCATTGTATAAGAATGTTCCTTCTGTCTCAAGCTCAACTATTTGTGGATATGGCAGCACGTCCAGTAAATATGCATGGCATTGTGAGCCATTCTCTATTCCGACTGCACATTTTTCTCCAAGACCGCCGCAATCTCCTTCACATGGGCCTCTTGGGTTATCCAAATCTTGAGCTATTGCAACTATTGGTATGTCCTCTCCCTCTGAATACCAGCCGTCAACTGGCTTTAGTATCAAGACGTGAGGTGGCGTGTTATCAACCTTATGTTGCTGCACATGCGTCTGTTCAACATTTCCAAGTGCATCAACTGCATACCATCTTATCTCGTGCAAGCACTCTTCATTCAAGTATAATGTTTTGCTTAACTGGCAGCTTACATCTGTATTAACTGAGCCGCTCTGAACTGTGGTATCTACAGTTCCATCGCAGTTTGAATCCCACCAAACTTCATAATATAAAGTTGCAGGTCCTGATGCGCAAGGAATTTCCTCGTCAACAGTTGTTAATGTTATTGGTGTGCTTGAAGTTACCCAATAGCCACCATCCCACTGTGGTTGCCCAACAACTTTTGTTGTTTTAGGTGGAGTTGAATCTACTCTTTCAGTTTGATAATGAGTGGCTTCAGTATTTCCTAATTCATCTACACAATACCATTCAAGCTCATGCTTTGAATCTTCATCATATTGTATTGGTGATGTATAGAGTGTCCAATCATCATGAAGAACACCATCAACAAAATATCTATAGTATATCTTTTGATGATCAACTGGATGTGGCTGTTCGTCTTGGCATGTTAAAATTATTTGTGTTGTCTGAGTTATATAATTATCACAATCTGGTGCATCTGCGCAATTAAGCTGACTACAAGAAATGTTTATTCCATCAAATGCCTTCTGTGAAACAGGTGGCTGTGTGTCAACGATATCCAATTCAACATGCTGTGTTTCAGTATTTCCTAGAGCATCAACACAATACCATGTTAATTTGTGATATGAATCCTTATCATATTTGAATATAACTTCGCTTCCATCCTCTACCCAGCTTCCTTCTGTCCAGCTGTCACCGCTGTCCTGCTTCCAGTCAATCTTATACTTTATCGCAACCTGATCAACTGGGTGTGGAGCTACATCACTGCAGGTTAAAGTCACATCAGTATTCTGTGTTACATACCAGCAGTCATCAATTCCATTGGCTGTTTTCTCGCCTGCTGTGCACTCATGCTTTGGAGTTCCTAAAGTCTTGCTTGAAACAGGAGCAGTATTCTCAACATAAACACACTGCTTCTTTGTCACTTCAGTCTTGTCAACATTATCAACAGAATAATACTCTATCAAGTGGCATGATTCTTCAGGCTTGAAGAATGGCTCAACATAAGTATTAAATAGTCCAGTTCCTACAGCATTCTGGCAATTCCATTCACCTGAACAATATCTTTCATCAACTAAAGTATTTCTCCAGTATGTTACAGCAACGCCTGAAGCATGTGCAGAATCGCCATCTGTGGCTGTTAATGTTATTGGTGTCTGTGATGTTATCCATTCTCTAGTTCCATCAGTGTAGAAAGGAGTTCCGTATGTCTTTGTTGTTACAGGCGGCGTATGGTCAACATAATCAATCTCAAATTGATGGACTTCTTCATTTCCAAGAGCATCAACGCAGTAATATTCCAACTCGTGCTTTGACTCTTCTGGGAACTTGAATTGACCTGTGTATTGTGTAAATGTTGTAGGCCAACTGCCATCATCAACCCTGTACTTATAATATATTACTGCGTGGTCAACAGGATGTGGTGTTGGATCAACACATGTTAACTTAACTTCTGTAACACCATCAACATAGAAATTGCCGTTTGTCTGATTTGTATATTGAGGTCCTAAGATTTCTTTTGTTGTAACTGGCGCCTGTGTATCAACAATATCAAACTCTGTGTGTGTTGCTTCTGTATTGCCTAATTGGTCAACACAGTACCATTCCAAAATGTGTGCTGAATCTTGTGTTTTATATATTGTTACGTGGTCATCATTAACAACTGTCCAGTCAGGCTCAGTTTCTCCTACAATCCAGTCTTTGTATTTTATACTCACATGGTCAACTGGGTGTGGGTCTCCATCCGAGCATGTTAATGTTATAGGTGTCTGCTGTGTTATGAAATAGCATCCATCTGTTTGTGCTGGCATTCCTGCGTAGTATAAATCCTGCTCAGCTTGAGTGCACTCATGCTTTGGCTCTCCTAATGTTTTGCTTGAAACAGGAGCCTGTGTATCAACAATATCAATCTCTCTGTGCGGAGCTAATTCTGTACCCTGGCTGTTTCCTAAAGCATCAACACAGTAGAATTCTAATACATGTTCTGAATCCTCTGTCTTTTGTATTTCAACATATCCACCTTGAACAGGTGTGTATGCTGGTGCGGAGGTTCCGAGCAGGTAGTCTCTATAATATAATGTAACATCATCTACTGGATGTGGCATAACATCATCACAATCGAGTGTTATCTTTGTGCTTTGTGTGATATACCAGCATCCAAAGTCAGGATCTCCATATTGTGCTTTCTCAGAAGTTGTGCATTCATGCTTTGGTGTGTCAACTGTCTTTATTATCTGTGGTTTGGAATTATCAACATAAACACATTGCTTCTTTATCTGTTCCGTCTTTTCAACATTATCCACTGAGTAGTATTCTATCAAATGGCATGATTCGTCTGTAATTGTGAATGGAGCTGAATAAGTATTCCAGCTTCCTGACTCACCTGTTTGCTGTTGACATAATGAATCACTCTCACAAGGCTCATTGCTTCCAAGCAAAGTTACCCTGTATTTTGTCTCCTTTATTCCAGACTTATGAACACCCGTATCGTCAACAGTCAAAGTTATTGGAGTGGTTGAAGTAATCCACTTTGCATACAATGGATCGTCAGGATATCTTGGTGTTCCATATGTCTTTGTTGTTGTCGGAGGCGTCTTATCAACCTGGAATGTTTCAACATCAGTTACAGAATTTCCCAAAGCATCTCTGCATGTTATAGTCAAAACATGTGTTGATTCCTCAGGGAAATTAATATCAAATGGAGGAACAACATTAGTTTGTCCTGTTCCTGTCTTTGTGCCATCTGTTACTGTATAATCCCAATCGCATTTCACACCATTAACTGGATGCGGAGCTGGATCTACAGATACCACATGTATATTTGTAACACCATCAATAAAGCATACATCAGTTGGGCTTTGAGGCAGGCAAGCTCCATAAGAAGGACCAACTATTGTTTTCACCAAACTTGGTGCTGCTGTATCAACAATATCTAATTCAAAGTGATGCGTTTCTTCCCATCTGCATGCATCAACAGCCCAATATTCAATTAAGTGATAGGAATCCTTGCTTAATATTATTGGGATTGGTTGGTTTACTGCACTTTGTCCCTGTTGGTCAATAATCCAGCTATCTCCTGGGTTTAACTTATACCACACTATATAATGTATGACAACACTATCTGCGTGTTCATCTGTTCTCTGTGGGTCAGGGTCAGTTGCACTTAAAGTTATGGTTGTTCCTTGCTTTACATAATAGCATCCGTTTGTTAATGCTCCTTTGGCAGCAACATCTGCTTCAGATGCTTCAGTTCCATAACATTCAACTTTAGCATTTTCATAAGGAAGAATTTCTTTTTCTGTAACTGGAGCCATTGTATCTTTTATGAATGAGATATCAGTTTGTTGTGATATTTTGCCCCAGTTCTCAACAGTGTCCTTTCCTCTTAATCTTATGTAATGTGTTCCATCGGCAAGCGGGGCTGTATTCATAGTAGCGGATATCTCTGCACAATGATAGCTCCTTTCATCAATATAAGGATTTGATGAGGTCATCCAATAGCCACTCCATGGCGCTGGCACTGGCGGTATTGCCGTATCGATGAAATATTCGCCGCCCTGTATATCTGACTGTTGGTCACATACGTGTGCGCTTAGCACAGGATTGTTTCCGCATACAAGGTATTCCTTTGGATTTAATACGTCATCAAGCTTGATCTGAGTCGGATAATCCGGAGGGATTACATCGCTCTCAAAATAATAACACGCACAATTGCCCCAGTTGCCTGAAACATCCTTTGACTGCACACAAGCAAAATTTAAGCCATCTTGGACATAGTTTACGTTATCTTTTTTCAGGTCTTCTATTAGCTCATCAAAGTTCCCGTCTGTTGCATCCATTGCGGTTCCTGTTCCTGGTGTTCCGCAAGAACCGATTGAAGAATGTCCTAAAAAATATTCTGCTCTTTCAATATTTGAGCATGTGTCTGTTGCAGTTCCAGTTAAACCAAAATTACCATTATTGTAATAAGGAAGCACTAAAACATTTGATGTTACTGGTCCTGTTGTGTCTGTTGGTCCATTTACTGGGTCGCAATAATTCTTGCATCCCATCTCTGCATGTGAAATTCCGCATCCATTCTCTGTGCATGTTCTGCTGCCATAATAGCATATATTTTGTGCATCAACTGTTCCTGGAACAGGGCAGTATTGTGAAGAAGCATAATTGCATGCGCATGCTGTTGGATTTGTGTTGCAAGTTCCGCCATAATTACATGTGTCTCCGCTCATGTAAGCCTCGCATTCTGTTCCTGTGCCGTCGCATTCTGCAAAACATGCTCTTATTCCATCACCAATTGGAATTGCTGGACCATTATCTAGAGTGGTGCTATCTGCACATGTGCTTGTTACTGTTTGAGTTCCACTTGTGCATATATCATTTGCTTCATCACATTGGCTTGTGAATGCAGCAGCATAGTCAAATGTTAATGAGGTTCCATCTGGATTATTATAACATGTTGCTATTTCTGCAAGATTATTTAGAGAACAATCATAAGGTTTCCAATTTACACAAGCGCCATTTCCGTCACAATGGTCTACTGTACAAAATAATTGGTCAGCCTCGCAAGGTGTGCTTAATGGAGCTTTTGCATCTGCTGGACAAACCTTAGTTGAACCATCACAATAGTCCACTAAATCGCAAACTCCTGCGCTAGTTCTGCATACATAAGTATTAGGTTGGACTCCATCAGCTGGGCAAGTTGCACTTGAGCCAGTGCATGTTTCAGCAACGTCACATATATCACTTGCAGTTCTGCAAACTGTCTGAGCTGCTACAAAATGGCAATTTGCATCACAGCAAGAAGTTGATTGTCCATTTTGCGCCCCAAGGTCGCATTGTTCAGTTCCTTCAACAACTCCGTTTCCGCAGGATTGAATTAAAGCATTGAAACCTACACAGTAAAATGTGTCGCCATTATCTATAGTTTCTCCGTCTAAATTATCATAATTATCATAGTTAAGGACATCTCCGTTGCAGTAGAATTCTGCAGTCACATCATCCGTGCTGCTGGCGCCTGTGAATTGGACATAGCCTGATTTAAGCTCTTCTCTGAACCAAAGGCTGCTATCTGCCTTGTTTATCACAACACTAGTCCTGCCACTTCCATCTGTTGGACCAAAAGTAACCCAAGGGCTGGATGCGTGCTCTACATTATCGCCTGGATTGCTGGCTCCAAAAGCATACTGGAAATTCCAGTCAGAAGTCAATGCGCATCCGGGATGACTATTCACATAATTTGAGGCAGTGCTTGAAGTAATAGCACTTGATCCGCCGCCCCAATTAGGAAGCTTTGATTCAGCATCACATACAACCTTATCAGCAACAATAGTTACGCACGGCTGGCAGTCTGAATCTGCGCAATCTGTATAAGTATCACAATCCTCATCTTGCCCCCCCGTGCAAACTTCAACTGTGCTTTCTGTAACATCGCTGCATACTGCTGCTCCTGCTGAGCAATAATATGTTCCCTCTTTGCACAAATCAGAATCTGCTCCGTCGCATGCTGCTCCAACATTGAATCCTTCATCAATTAATGTGTCGCAGTCATCATCTACGCCGTTGCATAATTCAGTTGCGCCAGGGTAAATTGCTGCATTTGCATCGTTGCAGTCTCCTACAGGATCGCTGGATAATGCTTCTCCTGAATCTGAACAATCTGAATCAGAACTAACAATTGTACTTGTTAATCTGTAACCATCATTATCTGCATCAACATAACATATTTCTTGCCCATCGCAGTTCTGGTCAACGCCATCTCCTGTTATTTCTACTGCGCCAGGATGAATTGCTGCATTTGCATCATTGCAGTCATTGTGTCCTAAGAAACCAGGCTGTCCGCTGCATCCGCTTGACTGAGTAAAATAATGGTCGCCATCTGCATCTGTGCAAGTTACTGACTGAACGGTTATGCCATCTGTCAAAGTATATGTATCGCTCTCACCGTTATTACAGGAATTATCACTATACACTTTAAAACTAACATCGTAAGTTCCTGCGCTTGATGGTGCTGTTATCTGGAAACTTTCTGTATAGGATTGGTACAACGCAGAATGATCAGCTGTATTTACACATTGCCAGCTTCCACCTTCTATTTTATATGCTGTACTCCTCCATGTAGCCAACCATATCAGTACTGTTACAGCAGCAGTAATAGAAGCGCTTGGAGCAACAGTAACAGAACTTGCTCCATCAAGTGTAGCGCCAGTTATTGTTCTAGAATCAGTAAAAGTTGTTTGTGCAGGATTGCTTCCATCAGTTGCATTAATTGTGTAAGTTCCTTCGATGCCGTCCAGCTTATAGGGGTATAATGAGAACTTAGGTGTTGTGGGGAGGGGTTCTGGACACCAGGTTGAATCTGTACAGAGATGTATTGCACCGTCGGGACGCGTAATGCTTATGTGAACAGGATAGTCAGCACTTGCAGCGTCAAAGCCGCTTCCAGAAATATAAACGGTATCGCCAGGAGCGAAATCAGTTTTGCTGGCGCCTTCTATATCCGTGGTCCAGATAGATGCTGTTGCAGCCACGGAATATGTGGTCATAAGACCAACCATTAGTAATAAAATTGCTAGTCTGTACATGCTCATATTTTTTTTAGACATTTTCATTTTGCCCTCCGGAAAAGAACTTTAAATTCATGAACTTGTATTTATTTTTACTAATGAGTAATAACATATATATAAATCTTTTGTTTTTAACTACTATATGGAGATTAAATTAAAAGATTGAGAATGGCAGATGGAAACTAATAGAATTTTGAGGGAAATGTCGAAAATCGGGAGGGATTTCTGAAAAATCATTTAAAAAATAATCATTCAGCACTCATAGAAAATCAATGGAATAAGCAGCAGAACAAGTTTCATTCCTGTGTTTTATCCTGCTGACAAATTAACCGCATTCTTCATTATGTTTTGTTATACATTTATTCTCTTATTATATATTCTCTGCATATCTTATCGTATATTCTCTGCTTTGAATATTTTTGACTATTTATCTTCTGTATTTTTTTATTGCGCCGTACAAGGCATCTATTGTGTCCTGAATTGTGTAGATTTTGGCAGGCACATCCGCAGGTATTTCAAAATTCCTTATTTTGTAATCGCTCTGTATCTTTTTTTCAAGAGAAATTACAAGGCTAAGATAATCCAGCGAATCCAGGCCGAGGTCTTCAATCAAGCGTGCATTAGGGAATATTTTTTCAGATTTTATTTTAAGCTCCTTATTCATAACTTCTTTTATTATGTCAAGCAGATGCTCCCTTTCCTTTTCATCTTTCTCCATTCTCTCACCATAAATATTTGTATTTTGAAATGTATTTCTGGAATGCATTTTTTTATATGCACATCATTTTTATGAACGTATTCTTATTTTTATAGCGTTATTTTTTATGGATATCTTATTTTTTATACAGCTCATTAATTTCTTCAGCATACATCTCGTAAAACTTGTTTCTTTTCAGCTTCATAGTCTCTGACAACTCTATGCCAACTCTTAATTCTTCCACAGAAAGCTTTATACCCTTTATCTTTTCATAGGGTGCAAACTTCTTTGGGTTTGAGGTTAACTTATCAACAGTTTCGTAAATCTCTTTGCGCACAAGCGGGTTTGCTGCCAGTTTATCCAGATTCTCATATTTTATTGAATTCTTTTCTGCAAATTTTTTCAGTTCTGCCTTGTTGAGATAGATGAGTGCTGTGATATAGGGCTTATTCTGCCCTACAACAACTGCATTCTCTATCAGGAATCTTCCCTTCAGCTCATTCTCTATCTGCATTGCATTGACTTTATCTCCTGTTGTCAAGACAAGAACATCATCCTTTCTTCCCATTATTTTCAGGTAATCGTCAATTGTTTTCTTAGCCAAGTCTCCAGTGTCATACCATCCTTCAGCATCTATAACCTTGGCAGTTAATTCCGGATTCTTGTAATAGCCCTTCATCACATTCGGGCCTCTCACCTTTAATATGCCAATCTGCCCTGGCCCAATCTCGTTTCCAGATTTGTCCACGATTTTTGTTTCAATCTCTGGAAGGGGCATTCCAACAGTTTTAATCTTGTTGTGAAATTGGTCTCTTATTGATATGACAACCATTGTTTCTGTGATTCCATAGCCCTCGCTGATTGGCAGCCCTGCTGCACTGTAAAACTCATCAATGTTTTCAGGAAGGGGGCCTGCCCCGCTTGCAGCAATCCTGAGTCTTCCTCCAAGTTTTTGCTTCAATTGCGAGAAAATAAGCTTTTGGGCAAGTTTGTGCATTATTGAATAAAAAACTTCCTTAAATGCCGGTGTTAAATAGTATTTACTAGGCACAAATCCTCCCAGCGATTGCAAAGCTTTTCTTTTCTCAAGCTCGGCATCTCTATCAGGCATTTCAGAATATATTGGCTCTTCATTATTAATAATCCTCTTTGCATGTGCATATGATTGTGAAAAGCCAATAAGCATTTTCGCCAGCTTTTTCTTGAATGTGCTTTGTGATTCTATCTCGTTCATAAACAGCTTGTAGAGCACTGTCCAGAGTTCTGGAATGAATGCAACGACAATAGGCTTTGCCTCTAAAAAATCATTTTTTAATGTCATAATGCTTCCATAATGCATTAAGCCTCCAAGGCTTAGCATCATGTATTCACACATCCTCTCGTAAGCGTGCCAGGAAGGGAGAACTGTGAGGAATTTGTCATCATAACTTAAAGAAAAGTAGTTTGGCACATGTTTTATGTTGTGCATATAGTTTTTATGAGTCAGCATTGCACCTTTTGGACTGCCTGTGGTGCCTGAAGTGTAGATGATTGAAGCAAGGTCTTCTCCCTTCAGCTGCGATATCCTGTCAAGAACCTTTTTTTCAGAGCCCATGTTTTTGCTCCCGTAATCCAGAAACTCAGCTAAGGAATGAACTTTTTCATTTCCGGAGATTTCTGGCTTGAATTTCTCATCCATGATGATTATTGCCTCAAGATTCTTTTCAGCATCGCCCATCTTCTTCAGCACTTCCTCATTCTCAATTATTGCAATTCTTGCATCAGAATGCTTTATTATGTTTTGAAGTATCTCATCTGGAGTATCGCTGCCCCTTGGAACATCAGCCGCCCCTGTGTATATTATGCCCAGGTTGCACATTATCCATTCAGGTCTGTTGTTAGAAATCAATGCAATATGCTCACCCTTTTCAACTCCAAGATTTTCTATAAGGGCTATGCTCAGCTGAGTCGCCTTCCTGTCCAGCTCATTGTAAGTCATAGAATTCAATTGATTATCTTTCTTGAAATATAGCGCAACATTCTTTCCGTTTTTATTCACACTGTTCTTTATTACTTCAGGAATGGTTTCCATAATGAATTAATATAAGCACCTTATTTTTAAAACTTTTTATTTTAGAGTGGTGAAATGGTTTTTAGAATTCAATATTCTTATTTGATAAAATGCTTATTTGATAAAGCTAACACTGGCTCTTTTTATTATTTTCATATTCTCTGAATTTCTCCACACGCTCTTTTAGCAAAAGGTATCTTTCCATTGTGGGTTCGTATGAGAGTACATAATCCCTTGTTGTAGGGAATTCCTTTTTCTTTTCAATCCCTTTCGGAATGTAGGTTTCTGGAGGAAACTGCTTTCTTGTGAGGTCAATCTCTCTTTCCTGTATATTATTGAAATAGTGGGAAATTGGTTTTTGGTATTTCGGATTATCCTTGATATTCACCTCTGCCCACACAATCTCTCCTCCGAAATAGTCCTGTACAATAACTGAAGTAACTGCGCACTGCCCCCATGCAGGATTCTCAGGAGTCCATTTGTCAGGGTCAGAGCTTGTGCTCTTATCCCAGCACTCATTCAATATCTCTTCTAATTCGCACAATTTCATATAATGAAGCTGTATTGGTTTGATTTATAAAAATTCTTATGTTAAATAAAACATTTCGTATTACAACCTTTGAAAAACAATCTTCTGTGCAAAATCAAGGTTTTTAGTTCAAGGTGTTTTAGCAAAATTAAAGTTATTCCTAAAGTCCGATTCTTTGATTCAAGATTCTTGGATTCAGTTTACCTTACCAGTTTCTTGTGCAGTTCAGAAGGAAGCATAATCATATATGCAACTGCTATGCCACAGGCATAGGCAAGTGCTATCAATGGAAGCGTTGATGCAATTGGAGTTGCTATGTTTACGGCATTTATGAAATATCTGGTGAACGAGACTATAACCATCGACACTATGATTGTAATTACCGGAGTGAATATTTCCAATATCACTTCTCTTGAAATCCTGTTCAGCTTCTCCACCAACCATAAGAGTGTTATGCCGAACAAGACTCCAAGCAGCACCAGTATAGCGTAGATTACAGCTGAAGATTTTATGTTTATCAATATCAGTATGATGATTAGCAAAATCATCACATAGTTGGTAATGAGGAGCAGGAAGATTGCGAGCCAGTAGAACATCGGCTTCAAGTATAGTTTGTAATGCCTTATCAAGGCATACAACAGCAATGCCTGGTTTATCAGCCAGAAGAAGAGGAATATTGAGGCATCATAGAGCATTGTCCTGATGCTGAACATTGCGCCGATGAACAGTTTTTGTATGGAAGAGCCTATCAGCAAAAATGCTATTGGCATTTCATAAAAGAGCAGCATAAGCATGCTTGCGATAATTCCGAGGGCATAGAATACTGAATAGAACCTCACAAGCTTTAGCTCTCTTTCTGAGCGGCATCTTATCCTGAAATGATGGTGCTTTTTTGAGAAGATTGTGAAGAGGTTCCTAAGCATCAGCGAAGTTTTCTGGCTGAGATTGTTTATTCTGAACATGTTCTCAAAGACATAATAAATGTCTGTCCTGAGGAAGAAGTAGAACTGCCATGCTATTCCCAGGAACTCCAGCAGGATTATGAACTTCAGGAAGAGATAGAGAATTGGGGAAAAGTGCAGAATTCCAAGGTCAAAGAAGAAAAGGAAGATTATTGAAACAGCAACTACAAGAATATCTGATATGATTCCTGCAAGATAAACTTTGTATCTCTTCTTTCGCTCAACCTTGTAGACATTTGTGACATCAGTAATTGCTACCAGAAAATACAGCCTGTTAGCGATGCCGAATGATGCAGTAATGTTGAGGGAGCGCGCTGCAAGATAATGGGCGAATTCATGCAGAAAAACAAGAAGCCATCCGAATATGAATGACAAAGGCGCCAAAATTGCTAATCTCTTTATGAAGAAATAATCAGAATACTGCGGCAGATAGTGCGGATTCAGCAGAAGTATTGCAAGAGCATAGAATATTATGAAAGCATATATGCAATATGCCGCTGGATTAAAGAGGAATTTCACATGCTTTGGCTTTATGAAGCTGAACATCGGCTTTACTTTGCTCTTTAATTTTTCAGTCATCTGCCTGCTGCCAATGCTGCTGACAAAATCATGCCTTAGGAGATTGTTTATGAATGCGTTTATGTTGACATTGCTGTATTTCTCCCTTACAATGTGCTTTATATCTCTTACCCTGAGCCCTCTCTTGAAAAGCTTTAGAATATCATATGCTGTTTGGGAGATGCTGACATAGATTTCAGTGTCCTCATTCCCTATTATGTACCTATCATCCTCTTTTCTTTCAAGAAGCATCCGCAAGCGGATTATGCTGTCATCATTATACAAATGCTTCATCAATCCATCACATTCTTTATTATTTAGTATTATTTATTTAAATATTGTATATATTAATCTTTCTAATATCAAATTTATGTCTGGAAAGATCACGGTTCCTGTTGAGGGATGTTAAAAATAATTAGCAGATATAAATAATTTTTAACAATGCAAACATTTATAGAGAGTTCGGACTGGCTAAAGTCAATTTATTATTAATTCTGCAGTAGTAAACAAATGAAACATTTATAAACAAGTAAATTATTCTTGTATTTATGGTTGAAGTAAGAATTCCAGAATCAACAGCAAGAAAGATTTCAGACATTAGAAGAGAAACAAATCCTCAAAAAGCATTAGAAGGTATTGTTGATTTATTTGAAAATTATATTCCCCAAGAAGCATATGTTCCTGTTCGCTTTGATGAAAGAACAGGAAAACCTACAGAATATAAATGGAAACCTTCCAAAGATAATTCTCATTTTCAACCTGAAATAAATTTAGGTGGAGAAAATCTTATGGATCCTGAACCTACAGAGCCCGGGTTGGAAAGCAAAGTTGTTGAGTTAATCAAAGCAAATCCTGTTGTTGTTGATACAAAATTAGGTAAGTATGTTTTCTATTATGAAGAAAGAGATGCAAGTGGAACAGAACAGGGCGGAGGTATTTTTAACGCAACACAATATCGAATACTTGTTAAAAAAGTCAAAGAATTAAAATAAGAAACAATAAAACTTTCGTTTTCTTACAAATTTCTGAGGCGAAGCCGAAGACTATCTGAGCCAGCCCGAATTACGCAGAACATATGCGATCGCTGTTAGCAGACTGAAACCGAAGGCTGAGGCGAGGAAGCGAAGTAACAAGAGTTCGAGGGTGAGCGAAATATTTTTATAGTTATTTGATTATTTTTAAAATATGCTAGAAAAAGATAAAGATGGAAATATAAAAAGCGTATGTCCTATAGAAGACATTTGTAATCATTGTAAACTAATTGAATCTTGCAAACCTTATAACATCGAAGGGATTTTTAGTGAAAATCCCAACCGCGAAAGAACTTATCTTGTCGAATGTTCTAAATTTAAGTCATCTGATGGAATATACAAAGTAAAAATTGAACCAGATTATTATCCTGATTTAGTTTAAGCGAGCCCCCGAATTTCTGCTAACATATGCGATTTAACAAAATATCATAGAATCAGCGTGAACTATAGCGCTCTGAATAGATGTTGGTAATTCAGATAATAAATTTAGATAATAATTTAGATAACAGAAAGCAGTAATTTTGAACCACTGAGCCAAAGCCCAGCAGTCCAAAATATCTATCACAGGGATAATTCAAAGCAAGGGCGTATTTAAAGATTTTTAGCATCCATTATCACGATTCTATCAGTATCTTTTTTTAGTATATTTGAAAACAAATAGGATTAAGTAACCATTTCTGCTGTAACATTTCAAGGACAAACTGGTGTGGGAAAAAATTAGTGAAAAAAGTTGAAAAATATTTTTCTGATTTGCTTATGTCCGATTGCTGATTGCCAAAATCAATTTTCAAAATCTTTGCTTGAAGATGCTTGTATTTCATTTAAGATGTTGTGTTGATATGCTGTTTCATCTAAGATGTTGTTGCATTTAGAATGTTTGGTTTAATGTTCTTCTTATTCTGTTATTTATTATTTTGTTTATTCTGTTATTTGGTAATATTCTATTTAGCCTGTTAATACGCCAGTAATGCACTGCGCCGGTAATACACGGCGTTTTGCTCTCCCATTTTTGCCATCTGTTCTCTTATGAAATGCCTTTTTACGCATTCTGAATATCTTGCAGAAATAATTCTCTTAAATAAAAGAATTTCAGAATAATCCGGATATCCTTCACTTTTATGGAAATCTCTCCGACTTTTTCTAAAAAACCCTTTTTAACTTGATTTGCTATAAGATTCTCTACAGGATTTCAAAATTTTTGCAACACTAAAATTATTAAAAAATGTGGAGGGATTGAAATGGACGAGAAATATTTTGGAATGGTAAATGATGAGATGACCCTGGGAAAAGTAGACCCGATATTCAAGGACGTGACCAATTTTCTAAGGCAGAATCCAGATGCCACAGTGAAGGAACTTCTGAGCCATTTAATCAAAGATGAGAATTTTGAGGAGAGTGACAAGAAAATTAGGAGGAATATAGAGAATATAATAAATGACATAGAAGTCAAACAAGGAGCACGTTTGGCTTTGAAGGCTGTTGATTTGTCCAAGTATGACCTCGCAGATGGTCCTGCTAATGGGCTTTATGAATACAAAAACATAAACCAAGGAAGCGATGCAGAAATGTCAAAATTCATAACTGATTATGATGCAAAAAGCGTCATAGATCTCTTCCAAGATTCCCAATATTCAGACCCTGGCAGCGGAAAGAAGATTTCCTATAAGGGACTTTACATTGTGCTGCTGAAAACTCCGCTTGGAGGCAGATAGAGCAAATAGGCAAAGCTCTGCCCACATCAAATTGGCGATGAATTGCGTTGTAATGCGCTTTTAATTTAGCGTCTGCATGTTTGAAGCATCTAGCAAAAGATTTGAGGAGGAAGTAATATGCCGGAATCAGATTTTGTCAATAAATGCTTTCAGGAGTTGAAGGAACCGTCCTTTCTTGATTTTTTTAGTGAGAACACCTCCCTGATTTTTCAGGACGTGATATATCTCATTGATTCCCAGAAGGGAGATGATATGCCATTGCATTCTGTAGAAATATTCGGTGCAGAATGGCCTGCCTACCAGGCAGAATCCCTGAGCAGGCTTGAAAAGATGTACATCGTGGAAAATACAGATGCTATAAGCAGGATTGTTTCTAACTATTTCAACTCAGAAATCTTGATGAATAGCACGGAAAAAGCAGAGCTTGAAAAAACAGCCCTCGAGAACAGAGCACTTGTTTTTGCAGTCGATGCGAAAAACGGAGTGCTCTTCAGGGATGCTGCAAGAGAAAAACATGTGGCTGCAAAGCTTGCAAAAATGTATGGGAGAAGCCAGACTCAGAACATCACTCCGAAATTTGCACAAAACAGCTCAGAACCAGTTTCAGGAACAAACGCTGAGCAGATTAAAAGCCCGAAAGAACTGGAACATGTTGTCTTTAATGAGCTTCTGAGCTCAAAATCAAGCATTTTTCAATACAATCTTAAAAAGTCCAATCCAACTTTGGAATCATTTCTCGTTTTTGGAGGAAGATTCTATGCGCTTTCTCCAGGCGGGATAATCTTCAAGGCATTGGCTGCATCAGAAAATGAATCAGAGAGCAAAGTATTCTCAGGAAAAATCAGGCTGAATGGCCGCGAGTATTTCTTAAATCCAATTGCTAGTTTGGAGGAGATTGCAAATGATTACAGGAAAGTGCTGGCAGAAGAGATAATTATGATAGCAGAAAAGCATGATATTGACAAAGGCTCGCTCACAATTGCAAACATGAAGAAGGAAAATTTCATGCCCATCCTTGAGCAGTTCAGGAGAAACGATTATTACGAGAGAAACAATCTGGGAATTCTCAAGCTTGGAACCACGTATTATGTCTACATCTGGGTAAACAACAGAAAGCCCTATGCGCTGACTGAAAACCCCGCAAACATAAAATATGGAAACAAATACTATTTTGACAGTATAAAAGTTGCTGTAAAGATAGAAATGTCATCAAGGGGCGAAGTCCTTCCGCCTTGTCCAGAGGGTTTTATTGTCACGCCTTATCATCACCCTTTTGTCGGAGATTCTAATAATAAGTTTGTCAGAGTGTGCGCTGAGAAGGAAGCAATTCAGAAAAGCATAAGTGATGAGGAGAATATTGCTGATAAATACTATGCGGTTCTCAAGTGCGTTGAAAACACCCTGCTAAGCGGATACAGGCCTAACGCCGCAGAACATTTTGTGCCTCACCATCCACTAACGTTGACAGAATTTCCTAAGGAGTATGAAAGATATGGTTCCATCCCTGAGCATGAGAGACCTGAAGTGACCAATGTGTTTGAATCATAAAGAACAGTTCATAAAATAATGAATCATAAGGGCAATGGAAGAAAGAGGATTAAAATGTCGATATTAAAAAACAGGCTTTTGGAGATTAATGCAAAAGAAAAAGTAGACCTTGAAAAATTGCTGTCAAAGATAAGAATAACTGATTTTGCATTTCAGAAGGCAAAGGCATATGCGAGAGCAGTTATGGATGTTTCAGGAGAAAGTCTGGAGTGCGGCGGCTTTCTTCTGGCTTCAAATGACAGTTTTGACGGCTTTGTGATTGACAGCTATCTGCTTTCAGAGCAGAGCGTCACAGGAGCCTCTTTCGCAGGGAATATCAACAAGACAAAGGAAGCGCTGGAAGAGGCAAAAAACTCTAATAAGAAGGTTATCGGATGGTGGCACAGCCATAATGAGATGGCTACATTCCATTCTGAAACTGACAACTATTACACCAAGCAAATTTTCCTGTCAATAGCGCCATATAACAAGATAGCCCTGAGCAGAAAAACAGTTTACCTTGCAGAGCCAGGGCTGGAAGCATCATATTTCATAGAAAATTTAGGAGAAAATGAATCAGACAAGAATGGCGAGTTGTGCAAAAACCAGCGCTACTACATACGCCTGACATCAAAAGACAGTCCTACTAAAATATTTGACATAGAGGTTGAGGATTTCATACCAATAAAGGAATTGAAGATAAAGAATATTGTTGAAAGGCAATTTTTCGGGACAAGCTTTGCATACAGCATGGTCATAAATGCCCTGGATGCAGAGCCATACACTGAGATTTGGTATGATGACATCAAAACTTCTGAAATTAGGAAGATAAGAGCAAAGGGAGTGAATATTGTAAAAAGCAGCGAGGGTTTTTCAGGAGAAATCCTTGGGGAAAAAATCAATAATCTGGAAGAGCTGTATGAACTGGCAAAGAGAGAAGTGTCTAAAAAGGTAAAATACAACGGCATTTCTATAGGAGAGTTTGCTGAGATTGAAAGGAAAAGGCGTGCTGCGAGGAAAAGGGCAGAAGCAGAGGAAAAGGCGAGAAGGGAAGCGCAGGAACTTGAGGAAAAGAGAAGAAAGGAGGAAATGGAGAAGGAAAAGAAAAAAGAAGACAGCGACGGAGGAGAAAGGAGTGAGAAGAAAGGGCTTGAGCAGATAATTATAAAAGCAACTTTAGAAAAAATAAATGCAGAAAAAACAAAAGAAACACAAGAACCTTCTGATGCATATTCAGCAAATTCGACACATTCAGCGGGCACTGGAGAGAAATTAACTGAAAAAATAATAGAAAGAGCAATTGAAAAATCAGCCATTGAACCAGTTGATAAGTTAAGCAACCCTAAAGACATTGAAAACAAGAATAAAGGCATTGAATACAGGAATAAAGACATTGAAAACAAGGATAAAAACATGGAAAACAGAAACAAAGATTCCGAATACAGGAATAAAGACCTTGAAAACAAAAACTTTGAATGCAAAAGACTCGAAACAAGAGTGATATATAATGAACTGCCAAACGAAAGCCAAAAAATGCAGGATTACATAGAAGGGTATGAATTGCATGGCGAAACAAAGAAGGATAACAGAAAGATTAAGGGGATTTTGAGCAAGGAAGGCTATTTCTCAGAGCAGATACCTGGCATTGAAAACAACTGCAGTTTCAATCCTGCGACTGATATGGGAAGGCTGATAGAGTTCGAGAATTATGAAAAAAAGATAAAGAATTACTCAAAGATGCTTAGAAAATGCATGAATGATAATAATTTCCTTGATGAAAATGAACTTGAGGATTTAAGGAAGCATCTCAATGACATCAATAAAAGTTATGCCAGGACAATCAAAAATCCTGTAATCTATTCAAAAGAGGAAGCTGAAAAAGCCTCACAGGGAATTGCACTTATAAAGAATTTTTGCGAGGAGTTTGACGAATACAAGAAAAGAAATATTATGGTTCTGGAGTTAAAAATCGCTAAGGCAGAAAGAGAGATGAGAGAACTGGACGATGAGTATAAAAAAAGAGACATGATAACGCAATTTTTTAACATTTTCAAGCCTGATTATAAAAGAGAATGTTCCAAGTATCTTGATGAATATCGGGAGAAGCTTTCAAGCATAAAGAATTTTGAAATAGGTGTTGGAGATGAGTGTAAGGGATAAGATTATAAGATTAGAGCATGCAGCTCAGAATGCTGTTGAAGAGAATGCGGCAGAGAAATGCGAGGACATTAGTGGAAAAGAGTCGAACCTTAACCGTATCGAAAACTTAACTAACATTATTAAAAACTTAAGTTCTAACATTAGCAAGAACTTAAGTTCAGATAATCAGAACTATTCAAAAAAGCAGAAGCGCTCATTGGTAGAATACAACAATGACCCCATATTTGAGAGGCAGGAAAGGATAGAAGACTGGAACCAGCAGGCTCTGCTCAACACAAGAGTAGCAATTATTGGCTCAAACATAATGGCAAGCTATCTTGCAAGCTGCCTCTCTGTGCTGGGAATAGGAAGCATATACATTATAGACAACAAAAAGAATTATGAAAACGAGGGAGAGGAGGACAAGAAGAATTTCCTGCTGCGCCTCGGTCAAAATGCAAAAAGATTTGAGAGCAGGGCTTACACTCTTGAAAGGACAATAAAGCAGGAAATAGACCCAAGCAGATATGTGCAAATTAGGAGCATTGTAGGGAATTACAGGTGCTTGAAGCTTGTTCCAGACATTGACATAATTCTTGATGCAACAAACAGCCCAGAATCAAAAATGGCTTGTCTAAAATATGCAGATGAAAACTCAATTCCGCTGGTGAGTTTGTGCTGTGACGAAAAAAATGCATATACGCAGATATACAATCCAGATATTGAATTCAAGGAAGAGAAAAATGAGAGCAGCCTCGCCAAGAGACTCGGAATAAGCAGATTTGAAAAATCAAAAGCTGTGAAAGAGGCAGCTGCAGAGGGTTCTGAAAATGCTTTGGACAATATAGTTCTGAAATACTTTGATAAAAAGAAGCAGCATCCGCTGACAGCAGCAATCTCTGCTGGAATGGCAATAGATTTTGTCAGGAAGTGCACCTTAAAGCTGAAATCTGACCCGGAGCAGAAGAGAATCCACAGCATCCTTTACACATTCAAATCTCCGAGAAGACTATTTTATGAAGAGGAATGCAGGGAAGTGCTGTCATCTTATCTCAAAAACGATATAAAGAATAATAGAGATAATAATGAAGATGAAAATTATGCGAATGAAAATCATCTAAATGCTAATCATGCAAATGAACAATCTAGTAAAGAAGAGAATGATGAATGGAAAGACATAAGACCTATTGATAAGAAGGTGCTGATTGCAGGAGCAGGGGCAATAGGCAATTTTGCAGCGCTTCAGCTTACGTTATTAGGCCTGAAAAATATTGACATAGTTGACATGGACAGGATTGAGCTTACAAATGCAAACAGGCAAATCCTGATATGCGACAGGGCGTCCAAGGAAAACCAGAGGAAAAAGGCAGAAGTGCTCTCTGAAAAGATAAAAAGGATAAACTCTGAAGTAAATTCTAGAGGGATTTACGGAATCATTGCCGAGGAAGCGTCTGATGCTCTTTCAGGGTTTTTGAAATTCTTCCTGAAAGAGAAAAAAGTTGACAAGCAGTTCATAATCAGTAATAATTACAACGCTATAATTGGATGCCTCGACAATCCTCAGGCAAGAGCCGTGCTTAATAAGTGGGCTGTTGAGCTGAAAATTCCTTACATTGACAGCGGCACAGATGCTTTTAATGCAAGCATCAAGAGCTATATTCCTGGAGAAACCGGCTGCCTGAACTGCCAGATGAACATAGATAGGATTGCAGAGGACTGGGTTAATAAAAACCGTCACAGGGAATCCTGCGAGCTGAACACCAAGGAGCCCAGCGTTGTAACCTCTAATTTGATTGCAGGAGCAATAATGGCAGGAGAGGCATATGCAATATTAAGTAATGAAAAAATATTTCCTGCTGCAAAAAACAACATATCCTATTCATCAAACCACAATCCTGAACTGACTGTTGTTCCAGTTGCTGAAAAACCGCGAGAGAACTGCAAATGCAACAGCGCCCACGATTAAGAAAATTTAGCAAATATCGAAAAGATTTAGCACAAACGCCCATGAAGATTTGGGAATAAATTATCGGAATATTTTCGAAAAAATTGAAGAAAGAGATATAAAATGATGAGTTCACTATTTTATCATGATAAATGAAAGTTTATGATGGAATAAGGGTGATAAAAATCCTAATCGACAAGATATTAAAAGTGCTTAACGGAAACTCAGATGAGGAAGAGGATAAAGAGAAGAAAGATAAAGAGGAGGAAAGATTTAAACCGAGCTCTAGAATTAGGGAAAAGCTAAGAAAGATTCAGATGGAAGATTCAGAGCAACAGCAGGCATGGGAAGAGGCGCATGAAGAACCAATGCCGAGACAGAAAACCAAATCAGAGGAATTGCCTTTGAGCCCGATGAGGAAAAAACTCATGGAGATTTCAAAAGAGGAAAAAACCAAACAAGGCGCCAATGCAGAACAGATAGCAGAGCAGAAAGAAGAAAAGCAGCCACAGCAAGAGCAAGCGCAGCATGAAGCAGAAGAAAAAAACCCTGAAGAAAAAAGTGAAAAAAAGGGCATTGAGAATATAATAAGTTCTTTTAAGATAACAAAAGAGGCGCTGATTAAGATAGCAATGTATTCACGCATAGCATACCAGCATAAATTTTTAGGGCCAAAGGATGAACCTGAAGAGCTTTTTGGAATGCTAATCTCTCCGGGAAATGATGTTGTGAGGGATGTGCGTTTTTATTACGGAACATATTCAAAGATAGCTGATAAAGAAAATATTGAAAAAATTATCACAGAAAATCTTAGCGATGGAGAGAAAATAATGGGCTTCTTTTACCAGAATTCTACTGAGGATAAAAACACAGATTATGGTATTCTCTTAAAAAACATGGCTAAGGAATTTGCAGTGAAGAACAGCGTCTATAAGAAGAGAGAGCTTGGAAATTCAGAATACAGCATAATAATTGAGGATAAGGGAGGCAAAAAGGTTTTGAAAGCAGTGCCGAAAAGCAAAGAAGATGCCACAGTTTTCTTTGAGATGGAGATGCCTGAATGTGTGGAAAAGACACTTGCATCATATTTTAATATAGATGAAGTAAAAATAAAAAAGTCATATTCCATCGAGAAGCAACTTGAAAAAAGGGGAAAGTGCCATCTAATCAGGGTGGACAAATCACAGGGCAGAGAATTTGACATGCACACATTAGAGTTCGAGGACACTCCTGGGAAAACATTTTCTGAAAGAGCAGTTAAAAGAATTCAGGTCATAGATTCTGATAAGGAAGTGTCCCTTGACAGCCTAAGCATGGCACTTCTAAAAACAGACAGCGGTATTGACAGAGATTATCTGTCAGCATGCATAGAAGATGTTGCTCTCGCTTCTGAATCAAGGGTTAATGCATTTATAGAGAAATTAAAGAGCTCAGAAGCAGCTTCAGCAAAAACAACATGTTCAGAAACTGAAAATGCGGCTGCACAGAAAAAGACATCAGGAATTTATGAGAAGATAAAAAAAATAGAGGAAACAGAGAAACAGAAAGGAGCAAAAGAAGAGACAAAAGAAAAAACACCACCAGAAAAGAGGACATCTGGATTATATAAAAAAATAAAAAAGATAGAGCAAGAACAGAATCACGAACCAGTAGAGCAGGCAAAGAAAATCTCAGGAATTTATGGAAAAATACAGGAACAAAAACCGGCAGAACAACTGATAAAAAAACAAAGCGTTAAGAGCGGTTCAAGCATTTATGAGAATCTCAAGGAGTCAAAGCCGGAAAAAATCGTAATGCCTGAAAGGCCTTCGGCAAAGATTGAGAGAATGAAGAAAGAATTCCAGACAATAGATAATGTAGCAGAAAAAGTATGCTCAGAGATAAAGGAAAAACAGGAGGCAGAAAGAAGAGAAATAAAGGAGGCAAAGCCCGATAAGAGAGGATATCCTGAGCCAGAAACCATATATGCGAAGATAGACAAATACTTTGAGAGCAAGAAGCAAGAGTTCAGGGAATTTGCTGACAAATATCTTAATGAGCACATCAGCAATTACATCAGCACCCTTGACAAGAAGGTAAATGAGATTATGGAATTCTTTGACAAAAAGATAGAGGCATTTGGAAAATTGCTGAATAATAGCGCGTATGAGAAGAAGAACTATGAAAATGAGAAAAAGAATTATGAAAAAAATTCCAAGAAAACATCAGGAAAAACAACAGGAAATAAAACATTAAAGGCAAAGAAAAAATCATATGAAGATTCAGAACCCCTTGAGGAAAGAATAAAAGCAGAAGCAGTAAAAACAACAGCAAGAAAAACAACAGCAGAAGAAATTCCAAAAAACTATAAAAAAGAGCATCAGGATGAGGCAGAAAAGATTTATGGAAATTATAGGACAATGATAAGGAATTTCTATAAAGCGCGAGAGAATACAAACAAAAAGCTTGAAGATGCTGTTGAAAGCAATAATGTTGTGGCAAAGGTAGCAAAGATTGTTTCTGGCGACTACAGGGCAAACCTTGACGAGATGGCCCATGGCGACATAAAGGAAAACTACAACAGAAAGAGGCTCTGGACATGGGATGAAAGGACAGAAGGCATCAAGATGCTTTATGCAAATGGAATTCATAAGAATCTGGCTGAAGAGCAGAGAGCAGAGCTGTTGAAAATCGCTGAAATAATGAAGGCGAACACTTATCTGAAGAAATACCGCGGACAGCAGTTCAGGGAAATAAAAAAGCTAATTCAAGACATGATTGACGAATCAATGGTTGATGAACCAAAACTTGATGAATCATGCCCAAAGGCATTAGAGAAAAAAATAGGTGAAGAAATCTCAAAAAAAGAGGCAGCAGAAATTTGAGAATGAGCATTCATTTGTTTTCCTTTTGCCTAACCTTTACTTAAACTGATACTTCTTATGTTTAAATTGGTACTGCTTATGAATTCTATAAATGTAGTTATTATATAGTAGTAAACAATAGAAAGATTTAAATACTCCCATGTTATACTACTATATAATAATAAAAATAACCATTTATGATAATAAAAAAATCATTTGAGATGTCGAGGTTGGGAATCATGGATTCACAAACACAAACCGAGGAAGAAAGATTATTCAACGAGCAAATCTCAAGATGGAGAAAATTCTGGGTAGAAGAAGCAGAATAAGTTTTAATCTTATTTTATTTATTTAACAATTTAATGCTTTTAAAGTTTCATAAAATCATTAATAAAAGAATACTTTTCTATAACTTAAGCTTCGTTTTATTTTTTATCTATTTCCTAACGTGGGTTTTATTATTATATTATTAATTTCATTAATTTTCATTAATTT
>Ga0172363_10000687_pt1 | contig 26207 bp, 19 predicted proteins | sample LakKivs2_kivu2a2_FD_114541 | JGI IMG/M metagenome (GOLD analysis project Ga0172363, IMG submission 114541) | Sediment microbial communities from Lake Kivu, Rwanda - Sediment s2_kivu2a2 | ecosystem: Environmental > Aquatic > Freshwater > Lake > Sediment | place: Rwanda: Western Province, Lake... | reverse complement strand
GGGCACGACTCTGATCGTCACCCGGTCGCTCGTGGTCGTGTTGCCTGCCGCATCCACAGCGATGACGTAGAAGGTGTGCGTTCCCACGCCTCCGACGGTCCAGTTGACGTTGAAGGGAGCGACGGTGCGCACGGCGAAGGGCGTTAACCCTTCTGGAGGTTCGTTGCTCTTGTCCCCAGGATACTCATAGAACTCAATCCTGGCGACAGAATAATCCTGGACCTCGGCGTTGACGTTGGCCCACTCGTCGTATCCGTATTCGTACTCGGCCCCCTCCTCCGGGTAGGTCAGGTCGAGCGTGGGGGAGATGTTGTCCACGGTCACCTGAATGGTCGTCTCGCGCAGCGCCGTCGAGTGGTCCACGACACTGAGGCGCAGGCTGTAAAGGCCGTCCAGTCCACTGGTGTCCCAGAACTCCAGCACGTTGTGATCCACCTGGTTGCCGTGATCGGGGCCGATCTGGATCCACGCGGTGGGGTTTAGCCCCTGGCCGAACACCACGCGGTAGAAGTTAAAGTCACCGCCCTTAGCATTGCCGGTGATGGGAACAGTGCTGCGGATGTAGGAATAAGGCGCGGGACTGATGATCGCGACGTCGGCGTCGCTGCGCAAAGGGCCGTAGATGGTATCGTACTCGGTGGGTGGTACGGGGGGCCGCTTGTCCTCCTCCAGGCTGGCGATCCAATCGGCTGCCTCGGGCGGGTAGACCTCGTAGACGCGCTCCTCACACAGTTCCGGCGGCGTGTAGACGGTACACAACCGCCCGGTCTCGCGGTTGACGCGAAAGACCTGGTGAATGCCGCAGCGCTCGGCCGGCTCGGTGCCTGGGATAAAAAGCTCGTTGACGGTAGGACAATGTTCGGTAGGCAACTTTCCGGAAACGGCGCAGACTGCCCGCTCGACCAACCCATCCGGCCGCGCGAAGGGGACGCTCTCCTCGTTCTGGAGCGCATACTCCATCACCGCTTTCCAGATGGGCGCCGCGCCAATGAGTCCGGCGACGGGCGCCATGTCGCTGTTGTCGGAGTTGCCCAACCACACACCGACGGCCAGTTGAGGCGTATAGCCGAGCGTCCATGCGTCCTTGTAGTTGTTGGTCGTGCCGGTTTTGGCTGCTGCCGGCCGGTCGTTGGAAAGCTCCAACGCGTTGGGGTTGCCGAATATCGCCCAGCGGGCCGGCCGGTCGGAGAGGATGCTGTTCATCAGATAGGCCAGTGGGGGCGAGAGGACGTCACGGCTTTCGGGTTGCTTGTACTCGTAGAGTACTCTGCCGTCCCGATCCTCGACGCGCAGAATAGCGACGGGGTCGAGCTCCCGGTAGCCTCCGCGCCGTTGAGTTTCGGGCACGGGCGCGCCGTACATCCGGCCGCCGTTGGCGAAGACACTGAAGGCATAGACCATATCGAGCAGGTGCACCTCACCGCCGCCCAGCGTCAGGCTGAGGCCATAGTAGTCCAGTCCCCGGTCGAGTGTGTTGATGCCCATGCGATGGGCAGTGCGGATGACGTTGTCCACGCCGGCCAGTTGCAGCACAGCGACGGCGGGAATGTTTAGGGAGCGGGCCAACGCCAGGCGCATGCGCTGTGGGCCGTGATATTTTCGGTCATAGTTCTCCGGCACGTAGGGGTAACCCGTGGGCTGCTGGAAGGCGGTACGCACGTCGAGAAACATGTGGGCAGCGTTGTCGCCCTGTGCCAGCAGTGTGACGTAGGTAAAGGGTTTGAACGCAGAACCGGGCTGGCGCCCCGGCCCGTCCACGGTGACGTTAAATTGGCCGTCAATCGCTTCATTCCAATAATCGAGGCTGCCGACCATAGCCAGGATCTCGCCGGTGGCAGGGCGGATCGCGACGACAGATGAATTGCTGACGTGGTGATCTTTCCCGACACTGGACGCGCGCAGCGGCGTCAGGAACTGCGCCGCTGCGCAGCCGCTGTCCACCTCTTGCTGGATGACGGTGGCTTCGTCCTCCCCGGAGAGGCGACGGACTTGCGCGCGGGCCGCGCACTGGGCCTGTTCCTGCAAGTCCAGGTCGAGCGTAGTATAGACCCGCAATCCACCTCGATACACGACCTCGGGGCCAAACATGTCCTCCAGTTGTTTGCGCACGTAGATAGAGAAGTGAGGAGCCAGGATGTCGAAACGTTCCGTGAAGGTGGCCAGGTTCCAGGGTTCGTACTTGGCGGCGACTGCCTCTTCGGGTGTGACGCAGCCCTGGCGTACCATGGCGTCGAGCACGAGGTTCTGGCGTTTACGCGCATCCTCCGGGTTGTCGAACGGGTTCATGCGTGGAAACTGGGGAATGGCGGCCAGCGTAGCAGATTCAGCCAGCGTCAGGTCCCCGACGCTCTTGCCAAAGTACACCCGAGTCGCGGCCTCGATGCCGTAGGCCAGGTTGCCGTAGAAGTTGGTGTTGACGTACCATTCCAGGATCTGCTCTTTGCTGTATTTCTGCGTGATGCGGTAAGCGAGCAGGATTTCGGTGATCTTGCGCTCATAGTCCTTCCACGCAGGGCCTTCTGCGCTGACGTAGCGCCGTTCAGGCTCAATGACGATGTTCTTGATCAATTGCTGAGTGATCGAAGAACCACCCTGGATCTGCTGGCCTCGGACGTCAGACCAGATGGCACGGGCAATACCTTGCAGGTTGACGCCGGGGTTCTCCCAGAAAGTACGGTCCTCGATGGCAACGGTCGCACACTTGAGGTCTTCTGGAATCTGATCCAGCGTGACCCAGGTGCGGTCGCCTGCGCGGGGATCTATCACCTCGTAGAGCAGGATCTGGCCGGTACGATCATAAATTTTGGTGGTTTCAAAGTTCTGCTCAGCGGTCTCGATTTCTTCCGGTTCAGGTAAGTCGCGGGTGAAATAGGCATAAGTACCAGCCGCAGCGCTTACCCCACTGACGACAATCCCTGTGGTCACGAGCAGCACCGCAAGCAACAAGACACCGGCAACGCGGAGCAACTGATGCACGCCGGTGCGCTCTTCAGTACGGCGGCGCTGACGGCGCCGCAAGGCAATATATCGAACGATACGGATCGGTGTCACAGTATGACACCCCCTTTCAGACAGTGTGCGCAAATCGTACCAGAAAGGTGGCAGATTGGCAAGTCATACCGGCACGATCAACCGCAGCCGGCCCGGCAGGATCGTATATTCGACGTGAGACGCGGACAAATCGAACAACTCGCCATCGGCCTGGATGGGCGTGGGTGGGTCAGACTCAATCGTCAGGCGGGTTGTGCGGACGTAAGTCACCTCCGGCCGCTCGACGTGGCTGCCGTCGAACGTGGTTGGCAGCAGGCGCAGCAACTTGAGTCGTCCCAGTTGCCCGGCAAACACAAAGTCCAGGTAGCCGTCATCCGGCTCAGCGCGGGGTGTCATCCAGAACGCTCCCCCGGTGCGCCGGGTATTGCCCACCGAGACCAGTGCAGCCATTCCATCGTACTCGCCGCCGTCCCAGGAGAGCCGCATGTGCCAGGGTTTATGCCTGAGGATCGTCTTGAGCGCGGCCAGGACGTAGCGCGGCGTGCCTTTGACCCGCTTCATCGCCGCCTGTGTGATGGTCACCATCGGCTCCAGTCCAACCGCAGAGTTATTGTCGAAGCAGCGGCCGTTGACGCATCCCACGTCAATCATGCGTGTGTGCCCGGCCAGGATGACCCGGCAGGCCGCTTCGACCTCCTTCTCCAGACTCAGCATGTCGGCGAAATCGTCGGCTGAGCCAAGCGGGATGACGCCAAACGGGATAGTCTCCTGATCGCCAGCCGCCTGCATCAGACCATTGACCACCTCACTGATGCTCCCGTCGCCACCGGCGGAGACGATGGGCGAAAAGCCCCCCAGCGCTGCTTCCCGCGCCAGTACGATGCCGTGGTTTGGCCCTTCGGTGACCGCCAGCTCGTAGTCCAGGCCGATCTTCTGACACGCCCGCTCAATGTCGGGTATGGCCGCTTTGGCCTTCCAGCGGCCCGCATACGGATTGACGATGATTTTGGCTATGGTCATTTCCTCTGTCCTCCCAGTGCTTTATGATAGCGGAGTTTGCCATCCTGTGCAAGTGACAGCCGGCCCTAATTGCGCTTGACGAAAGTGGGGGTTTGCGCTACAATAGCACTGTTCTGCGGGCGAGCTCAGGCCTCGCCCGTTTGATTGAGACAATTTCTACTCCGCCATCAACGAGGCGGATGTTCGGGAGGTAGTGAATGGCTGGACGAGCAGAGCGGATTGAGTTAGCAGCCGAAAGGCGAACCGTGTTGGGCAAACAGGTAGGGCAACTGCGACGGCAAAAGTGGGTACCAGGTATCATGTATGGACATGACTTTGACCCCGTGCCTCTACAATTTAACACGCGAGAGCTACGGCAGGTTCTCTCGCAAGTCGGCAGCAGCCAAATCATCAGTATTCGGGTCAAGGGGCAAGAACAACCGGAGATGGCCCTCGTGCGTGACGTGCAGCGTGATCCCATCAGGGGCAGCTTGCTGCACGTGGACTTTTATCACGTGAAGATGACCGAGCGCATCAAGGCTGAAATACCGTTGGAAATTGTAGGGAAATCCCCGGTCGTGGAGCTGAAAGAGGGCATCCTGCTGCAAGCTCTCTCCGCTGTCGAGGTAGAATGTCTCCCTGGCAACCTGGTGGACGCCATCGAAGTGGACCTCTCGGACCTGACCGAGGTGGATCACGCATTGTACGTGCGTGACCTGGCTGTCCCGGCCGGTCTGGAGGTCCTCACCGACCTGAACGAGATGATCGTACGCGTGGTGCCGCTCGAGGCGGAAGAGAAGCTAGAAGAGGAAATAGTAGCGCCTGCGGCAGAGGTCGAGGTAATCACGGCCGCTAAACTCAAGGAGGAAGCCGGCGAAGAAGAGAAGTAGCAGGCGCAAGGCGAGCCACGACGCGGAGGCAGGGCCATGTACCTGCCTCCGCTTTTTTGATTCAAGGTCGGCCATTTTCTTGACAGAGAGAAAATTAAGGTATAGAATGATTCAAGATACAGAGCGGACGATTGTGGAGCAGTGAGTATGGAATACAAGGATTACTACAAGATCCTGGGCGTCGATCGGAATGCTGACGAAAAAGACATCAAGCGGGCCTACCGGAAGTTGGCCCGCGAATTTCATCCCGACGTTAATCCGGGCGACAAACGGGCTGAAGAGAAATTCAAAGAGATCAACGAAGCCCACGAGGTCCTGGGTGACCCGGAGAAGCGAGCCACGTACGACCAGTTGGGCGCAAGTTGGCAGCAATGGCAGCGTATGGGCCGCGATCCGAGCCACTTTGATTGGTCCCAGTGGGCCACCGGCGCGCCGGGAGGGGTGCACGTCGAGTGGAGCGGCGACCTGGGCGACCTCTTCGGCGGCGCGGGCGCGAACGTTTTTTCGGACTTTTTCCGCACGATCTTTGGCGAGATGGGCGGTGCAGGGCGCACGCGCACCGCTGAAGACCTCTTCCGCCGCACGACCACCCAACGCGCGCTGCGTGGACAGGACGTGGAAACCTCGGTGGAGATCACGTTGGAGGAGGCATTCCGCGGCGCCACCCGCGTGTTGGAGCGAGATGGAAGCCGGATGCGGGTGAAGATTCCGCCGGGAGCGCGCAGCGGGTCAAAGATGCGCTTTGCAGGCAAGGGCAGCCCTGGCTACGGAGGTGGTCCACCTGGCGACCTATATCTGAACATTACGGTCAAACCTCATCCGGTCTTCAGGCCTGAGGGGAATGACCTGTACTGCAACGTTGATGTGGACCTGTACACCGCTGTGTTAGGCGATCAGGTACAGGCGCCAATACTGAACGGCGAAGTGTCGTTAAAGATTCCTGCCGGCACCCATAGCGGTAAGGTGTTCCGCCTGCGGGGCCAGGGCATGCCCGACCCACACAAACCCAAGCAGCGTGGTGACCTGTTAGCCACAGTCCAGATCCAGGTACCTCAAAGGTTGAGCGCCCGCGAGCGAGAGCTGTTCGAAGAACTGGCACGCCTGCGAGAAAGGAAATAAAATGATTGTACGCAAACACTTGATACTCATCGTGTTGCCTCTGGCAGTAGCCACATTGGCCTGTACCTGCAACAGCCAGGAATTTCTCTTCGCACCCACCCCAACCGGACCACGCACCACTCCCGAACCTATTGTCCTCGTCGCTACTCCCACGCCCCTGCCAGAGGGAGTTGGCGCCGAGATGGGCGCGGAAGATGCCTTGCTGACCAACGTATACCAGCGGGCCAACCCGGCCGTCGTGTATGTCGAAATTCTGGTGAATGACGGAGGAGTGCTCACACCAATTGGCAGCGGGTCCGGCTTCGTTATAGATACAAAAGCGCGCATCGTCACCAACAACCACGTCGTCGAGCAGGCCGACGCGTTGAAAGTTACCTTCTTCGACGGGACCGTGGCCGATGCACAAGTCCTGGGCCGGGACCCATACTCCGACCTGGCCGTAATCAAGATAGACGTTCCTCCCGAGCGCCTGGTGTCGCTGGAACTGGGCGACTCGAGCACGCTCCAGGTCGGACAGCGGGTCATCGCGATCGGCAATCCCTTCGGGCTAGAGGGCACGATGACCGTCGGCATCATCAGTGCGCTGGGGCGTACATTGCCGGCCCAGATACTCCAGAGCAGTGGCTACTTTTCCAACCCCGAGATCATCCAGACCGACGCAGCGATCAACCCGGGCAATTCCGGTGGGCCGTTGCTCGATATCCATGGACGAGTAATCGGTGTCAACACCGCCATCCGCTCGACGACGGGCGTCTACTCAGGCATTGGGTTCGCTGTGCCGGTCAACACGGTCAAACGCATCGTGCCCCATCTGATCGAGGAAGGTACCTATCACTATCCTTACCTGGGCATCACCGCGGACGTTCGCTTCACGCTGGCAGAACTGGCGGAGCCGTTGAGATTGCCGGTGACGCGCGGCGTGCTCATCGACCAAGTCGCGCCAGCCACTGCTGCGGCCCGTGCTGGCCTGCGGGGTGGTGACCAAGCAGTCGAGGTCATGGGGACGACAGTCAAGGCCGGAGGCGACATCATCGTCAGCCTTGACGGGTACAAATTGCGTGACTTTGACGACTTGATCGCCTACCTGGTGCGTGAAACCGAAGTGGGGCAAGAAGTCACGTTGACAGTGATTCGCGATGGAAAGGAATTAGATATTCCAGTGACGCTCGGAGAGAGACCATAATCATAAGAAGGGGGTAAAAGCGATGTTCAAACAAGAGGACTTGCGCGAACTGGCAGCGTATCAGGCTGAGACGCCGATACTGAGCGTATACCTGGATGTGGACCCGACGGAACACACGACTGACGAGTATAAACTGGCACTGCGGCAGATGCTGAAGCAGGCGGAAGAGGCTGCCGCACCCAAAGACATCGCAGCCGTGGAGCGGTTTTTCGACCACGAGTACGATTGGTCAGGCCGTGGTGTGGTCATCTTTTCCGGCGCCGAAGAGAAACTTTGGCGCATGTATTCCCTGGCCATCCCCGTCGCTTCCGGCGTGACGGTGGCCCGTAAACCTTACATCTGGCCACTGGCGGCGCTCGTGGATACTTATGGCGCGTATGCAGTGGCGCTGGTGGATCGGCAGGAGGTGCGACTGTTTTTGTACGAGATGGGTGAATTGCAGGTCAAAGATGGATACGCCGGGGAGGAAGTGCGCAAGCTAAAGAGAGGACGCGGCTCGTCTGGTGGGCCAGGCCGCCGGGGGGGAGCCCCCATCTCAAGCCGGCGCGAGGAGGAAGTGGCGCAACGCAACATCCGCGAGGCGGTCAAGGCAACGGAACAATTCTATCGCAAGCACAATCCAAAACGCCTGGTTATCGCCGGCGCCGAGCCGACGGCAACTCAGTTCCACGAGGCGTTGCCCAAACCGTTGCAGGGAAAGGTGATCGGTTCGTTCAGTGCAGATATGAATGCATCGGAACTGGAAATACGCAAGTCCTCCCTGGAGATATTGCACCAGGTGGAGGAAGAACGCGAAGCCGCGCTGGTGGAAGCGGTGTTCACAGCGGCGGCAAAGGGGCGCGGAGGCGTCATCCGCCTGGACGATACGCTCGGCGCAGCTCACGAAGGCCGCATCCAAACGCTGGTGGTCGCCCGTGACTACCATCAGCCGGGCTATCAGTGCCGCAATTGTGCATACATCACCGACCAGCGCCTGAAGGTATGCCCCTTCTGCGGCGGCGAGTTTGCCGAGATCCCTGACGCAGCCGAGGCACTGGTGACGAAGGTGATCGAGGACGGCGGCCAAGTGGAGGTGATAGGCGATCATCCCAAGATTGCCGAGTTCGGGGTGGGAGCACTGTTGAGGTATTAGGACACGGATTGCAGGACAGCAATGGACAGGAGGCCGCCATGGCGGCCTCCTGTCATTTATGGCAGAAGAAACCAGGTTTTTCCGAAAAATCTGGTTTCTTAGCCACAGATCCTCGCTCTTACACAAATCCAACACTGCGCTATTACACTTCTAATGAAGAACTGGTACAATACAGCCGCAGTCGAAGGGTATGAAGATAACCTCCGATAGTTGTATCGTGTTTGGGAGCAGAGACTATGGATCTAAACAAATTTACACAGAAAGCTCAAGAAGCCATTGTCGGCGCGCAAGCGCTGGCGGGCGAGTACAGTCACGGCCAGATCGAGCCGGAACACCTGTTGCTGGCGCTTTTGCGCCAGTCCGACGGTATCGCGCCTCAAGTCGTTCAGAAGCTGGAGGCCAATCCAGCCGAGATGGCACTGGCGCTGGAAAAGGAACTGCTGCGCAAGCCCAAGGTCTACGGAGCCACGACGCAGGTGGGGCTCTCGCGCGAACTGGCACGCATGTTAGACGAGGCGGAGAAGGTCGCCGCCCGCATGCGCGATGAGTACGTCAGCGCCGAGCACCTGCTGCTGGCGCTCACCGGAACCTATGGCGGGGAGGCTTCTCGCTTCCTGGCAGCTCATGGCATCACCGAAGATGTTATCCTGCGGGCACTGACCACCATTCGTGGCGGCCAACGCGTCACCAGCCAGACTCCGGAATCCACGTATCAGGCGCTCGAAAAATACGGGCGTGACCTGACCGCGTTGGCCCGGCAGGGCAAACTCGACCCCGTCATCGGCCGGGACAACGAAATCCGGCGTGTGATGCAGATCCTGAGCCGCCGTACGAAGAACAACCCGGTTCTCGTAGGTGACGCAGGTGTAGGTAAAACTGCCACCGCTGAGGGGCTGGCTCAGCGCATCGTGCGTGGTGACGTGCCCGAGGGGCTGAAGAACAAGCGCATCGTCGCGCTCGACCTGGGTGCGCTGATCGCCGGCGCCAAATACCGGGGCGAGTTCGAGGAACGACTGAAGGCTGTGCTGAAAGAAGTGACCGACGCCGCCGGTGAAATCATCCTGTTCATTGACGAGTTGCACACTGTCGTCGGCGCAGGTGCAGCCGAGGGCGCGATGGACGCCAGCAACATGCTCAAGCCCATGCTGGCGCGTGGCGAACTGCATACCATCGGCGCGACGACGTTGGACGAGTACCGCAAGCACATCGAGAAAGATGCCGCACTGGAGCGGCGTTTCCAGCCGGTCTACGTGGACGAGCCCTCCGTCGAGGATACCATCAGCATCCTGCGCGGCCTCAAGGAGCGCTACGAGGTCCATCATGGTGTGCGCATCCAGGACGCGGCCTGCATCGCAGCCGCTACCCTCAGCCATCGCTACATCGCTGACCGGCATCTGCCGGACAAGGCCATTGACCTGGTTGACGAGGCGGCCTCGCGGCTGCGGATGGAAATTGACTCCAAGCCCGCCGAACTGGACGAAGTAGACCGGCGCATCATGCAACTGGAGATCGAGCGGGAGGCGCTGAAGAAAGAAAAAGACAAGGCCAGCAAGGAACGGTTGAGCAATCTGGAAAAGGAACTGGCCAACCTGCGAGAGCAAAGTGCTTCCTTGCGTGCTCGTTGGGAACAGGAGAAGACCGCCATCCAGGCTATCCGCAACACGAAGGAACAGAGTGAGCAAGTACGCCGCCAGATCGAGGAGGCCCAGCGGGCCATGGACTATGCCCAAGCCTCAGAATTGCAGTACGGCACGCTCGTCACGCTGGAACGGCAACTGCGGGAGCAGGAGGAGCGATTGCGTCAGTTGCAGGCGGATCGGGCACTACTGAAAGAGGAAGTCGGCCCAGAGGACGTGGCCAAGGTCGTGGCCGAGTGGACCGGTATCCCGGTCTCCAAACTGCTGGAGGGCGAGGTCGAAAAGCTGCTGCGGATGGAGGAGGCACTCCACCAACGGGTCGTCGGGCAGGACGAGGCAGTGCAAGCCGTTTCCAATGCCGTCCGTCGCGCCCGCGCAGGCTTGCAGGACCTCAACCGGCCCATCGGTACCTTCATCTTCCTGGGACCGACAGGCGTGGGCAAGACCGAGTTGGCCCGCGCGCTGGCAGAGTTCCTCTTCGATACCGAGGAGGCCATGGTGCGCATTGACATGAGCGAGTATCAGGAGCGGCATACCGTCTCTCGCCTCATCGGCGCGCCTCCCGGGTACGTGGGCTACGAAGAGGGCGGCCAACTGACCGAGGCAATCCGCCGCCGGCCCTATAGTGTGGTCCTCTTCGACGAGATCGAAAAGGCCCACACCGAGGTCTTCAACACGTTGCTCCAGTTGCTCGACGAGGGGCGGCTGACCGATGGCCACGGGCGAACGGTGGATTTTACCAACACGATCATCATCATGACCAGCAACACCGGCAGCCGGTGGATCAAAGAATTGGGCGTTGACGCGGCGCGTGAGCGGGTGATGGAGGAACTGGACCATACCTTCCGGCCTGAATTCCTGAACCGTATTGATGAGATCATCCTCTTCCGTAACTTGACCAAGGAAGATCTGAAGCGGATCGTAGACATCCAGATGCGCCACCTGCACGACCTGTTGGCGGAACGTCACATCGGGCTGAATCTGACCGAGGCCGCCCGGCAACACCTGGCCGATACCGGCTACGACCCGGTCTATGGCGCGCGGCCGCTCAAGCGAGTCATCCAGCGGGAAGTACAGGACCCACTGGCGTTGGCGCTGCTACGGGGCGAGTTCGCCGAAGGAGAGACAGTCCGGGTAGATGCCTATGATGGGCAGATCATGTTTGAGAAGTAAGGCACCTATACTATCTTTGTCCGACGAGGCAATGTGCGGTATAATCTATCCTACCACGTGATTCAAGGAGAGTACGAGCCGATGATGAGATTAGATCGCTTTACCGAGCGCGCGCAAGATGCCGCCCAACGGGCGGTTGAGATCATGACGCGCTACGGCCACACGCAGGTTGACATTGAACACATCCTGCTGGCGCTTTTGGAACAGCCTGATGGGGTGATTCCACAGATTCTGGAACGGTTGAGAGTGGATGTGGAACAGGTACAGCAGCGCCTCGACGACGTGCTGAGAGCCAGCCCCAAGGCCGGCATCTACGGCGGCGGTGGTGTGGGACAGGTCTTTATCACCCCCCGTGTCAGGAGCGTGCTCGACCAGGCCAACGATGAAGCAAACCGGCTCAAAGATGATTACATCTCGACGGAGCATCTCTTTCTGGCCGTCGCCAACGAGCGGAATACCCCTGTGGCCCGCATCCTGCGCGAAAGCGGCGTGACCAAAGATCGTATCTACGAGGCCATCAAAGATGTGCGCGGCGGGCAGCGCGTGACCGACCGCAGGGCCGAGACGCGCTATCGCTTGCTGGAGAAGTTCAGCCACGACCTGACGCAGATGGCTCGCGAAGGTAAGCTGGACCCGGTCATTGGGCGGGACGATGAGATTCTGCGCGTGATCCAGATTCTCAGTCGCCGTACGAAGAACAACCCGGTCCTCATCGGCGAGGCGGGGGTGGGCAAGACGGCCATCGTCGAGGGGCTGGCACAAAAGATCGCCAGCGATGACGTGCCGGAGATCCTGAAGGGCAAACGGGTAGTCCAACTTGACCTGGCCGCGATGGTCGCCGGCTCGCGCTTCCGAGGAGAATTCGAGGAACGATTGAAGGGGGTGATCGAGGAGATCCAACGGGCCGAGGGCGAGATCATCCTCTTCATTGACGAGTTGCACAACGTCGTCGGCGCAGGATCAGGCATGGGAGCGCTCGATGCCTCCAGCATGATGAAGCCCGCCCTGGCTCGGGGCGAGTTGCAGTGCATTGGCGCAACAACTCTGGATGAGTATCGCCAATACATCGAGCGCGATGGCGCGCTGGAGCGTCGCTTTGCCCCCGTGTTTGTCGAGGAGCCCACGGTCGAGGAGACCATCGAAATGCTGTACGGGTTGCGCGACCGCTACGAGGCTCACCACAAGGTGCGCATCTCCGACGAAGCCTTCGTGGCCGCAGCGCGTCTCTCGCATCGCTACGTTACGGACCGGCACCTGCCCGATAAGGCAATTGACCTGATGGACGAGGCAGCAGCAAAACTACGGGTGGCACTCTACACACTCCCGCCCGATCTAAAGGCGATGCAGTTAGAACTCCAGCGCCTCCAGACCGAGATCGACGCTGCCAGTGCAGTAGAGGACTATAAACGGGCGGCTGAACTGAAAACAGAACGCATCAACGTCCAGGCAGAGTTCAATCTCAAGCGCGAGATATGGCAGCAGGAACATCAACTCGACGAGACCGTGGGGGCAGAGGACATTGCCGAGGTCGTGGCGAAATGGACCGGCATCCCGGTCGCGCAGATGATGGAGACCGAGGCAGAGAAACTGCTGCGCATGGAGGAGGCACTGCACCAACGTATCATCGGGCAGGATGAGGCCGTGGCCGCCGTGGCCGACGCCATCCGCCGGGCCCGCTCGGGCCTCAAGGACCCGCACCGGCCCACTGGTAGCTTCATCTTTCTAGGCACTTCTGGCGTTGGCAAGACCGAGCTGGCCAAAGCGCTGGCCTGGTTCCTCTTCGACGATGAAGATGCCTTGCTGCGCATCGACATGAGCGAGTACCGGGAGTATCACACCGTGAGCCGCCTGTTTGGCGCACCCCCCGGTTACATCGGCTACGAACAAGGTGGCCAACTGACCGAGGCCGTGCGACGGCGGCCCTACCGTGTCATCTTGTTCGACGATATCGAAAAGGCCCACCCGGATGTATGGAACGCGCTGTTGCAAATCCTGGACGACGGCCGGCTGACCGACGGGCAAGGCCACGTCGTAGATTTTCGCAACACAGTCGTGGTGATGACGTCGAACGTGGGGACCGACTATGCCCATAGGGGTGGGACACTCGGCTTTCTGCGCACTGGCGAAGATAGCCGTGACGAGGACGAAAGTCACCACGAGATCGAAAAGGCGCTCAAGCAGACCTTCCGGCCAGAGTTTCTCAACCGTGTGGATGAGATCATCATCTTCAACGACCTCACGATCGAAGATGTGGAACGCATCGTGGACTTGCAGATGAGAGAGATAGACAGTCGCCTGGCAGAACAGGGACTACAAGTCGAGTTGACAGACGCGGCCCGCAAGTGGTTGGCTCGCGAGGGATTTGACCCGCAGTTCGGAGCCCGGCCATTGCGCCGAACTTTGCAGCGCTGCGTGGAAAGCCCCCTCAGCGTCAAGCTGCTGCGTAGCGATTTTGAGAGCGGTGACCTGGTCATCGTTGACGCGGGAGAAGAAGGGCTGGTTTTCGAGCGACAGCCCGGACCTGGCCAGTTGGGCGAACAGGTACCAGAGGAGCTTGTAGCTAAGCCAGAACTGGTGATCTGAACGTGTCCCGCTACACCGGGAAGAAACTCACGCCTACAGTCCCTGGCCCGGAGTGGACGGCGAGCGCAGGCGAGAGTTCGGTCACGATGGACTCCACGCACTCAAAGCACGCTGCGACCAGTGCCTGCAGCCCCTCCAACTGTTCCCGCGCCGCCACATGCGTAAACGCGACCTTGATTCGTGCCCCATTGCCAACTCGTTGCTGCATCAACTCGACCATCCGACGGTAGGCTTTGAGCCGGCTGCGAGTTGTACCTAGTGCCACGATGATCCCATCCTGCATGCCAATCAACGGCTTGATGTTTAGCAGCGACCCGACCAGGTGCTGGGCCTTGCCGATGCGACCACCCAGGTAAAGGTAGCGCAATGTGTCAGCCGTCTGAATCATCATACTTCTCTGGGCCACCTCGCGGGCTCTCTGGGCCACTTCATCGAGGCCAAGGCCATCCAGTGCGCCTCGGGCGGATTCTATCGCCGCCCATCCCTGCGACATCGCCACCTGCTGGGTGTCCATTACCTCGACCCGCACCTCGGGGAACTGTTCTTGGAACAGGTCAACGGCCGCCCGGCACGATTGGTAAGCGCCGCTACCTTTCGAGGTCATAGTCAGCGCGACGATCCCCTTTACCCGCTCCGCAAGGCGTCTCATGCCGATCAGGTAGTCACCAGGGCCTGGATTCGATGTCGTGGGCAACTTGGCCGCTTTAGCCAGCCATTTGGCAAACTCCCCTGGTGTGACGTCCACCATGTCACGCAGGGTCTCTAACCCACGGTGGATATAGTACGGCACGATCTCTATGCCCAGCTTTTGGGCCAACTCTTCGGGGATACTGGCAGTTGTATCAGTGAGAACACCGACCATGGTAAGTCATCCTTTTTTCACTCATTATAATCCCATCGTCGCCCGCCGTCAACAGGGTTAGTGGACCAGAAGTTGGAAATGTTGGATGTACTGAAGGGGCCAGGGCTGACCATTGAAGTTGGGATACATCCACAATATACCCCAGAGGTGCATCAGCACACCAACAACGATGAGTGCTTTGCCCCACCAACGTAGTCCGCCGTCTGTCCCTGACGCTGCCAGCAAGACCCCCAACGGCAGCCAATCCAGCGCAAAACGGTAGCCAAACTGGTAGGAACCGGTGTTGAAGTAGAGCAGCGAGGGCAACGACACGAGTGCGACAGATAGCCACAGCCCAAGGCGCAATAAATCCGGCCTTGCAAAGGTTGTGGATAGCACTGGCGATGGGACAACTCCCGCCGGGCGAAGACACTCCTGATTTGAAAAACGCCGCCAAATCTTCGCCAGGGTCCCCAGGCTTCCCGGTAGCGCCAGCAGCAGTGCCGGACAGGTGAACAACAAACCCATCCCCCATGGATCAGGCTCGATGTGGAAAGGAGCCTGCAAGATGAGGGGAGGCCGGACCAACAACGTGCACAGATTTTCCGGCAGGAAATGCAGACTGAACTGCCCCCACGTCGTTTGGCGCTCCATCAATGGGCCGGGACTGTTCATCCAACGATAGCCGAATTCCAGAGGGGCGCCAAAGCGCGCCCAATTATAGGCGGCCTGCCCCAACAACACAGGGGCCAACCCCGCAGCGAGCAATAGCAGGAAACGAGCAGCCTCCTGGCGATTGCGAGCCTGTCGAAGGCCAAACACCAGGCTCAAAGGAAATGCCAGCAATACAGGCATACGGGCCAGGAATCCCAGTCCCAGCCATAGCCCTGCCAGAACAGGCCGATTCTGTCCCATCACCTCCAGAGCATACAGGCACAGGCAAGCAACTGCAGCCACGTGAGCCGTGTACCAGACAGATCCCAACGCCGCACAGTACCACAGTGGCGTCCCCAGGCCCAGCAGCACGCATACCCAAATCCGAAATCTCACATCCCCGATCCCCAGACGCGCCACGGCAGTGTAGAAAAGCGACACGTTGAGAGCGCCCAGGACCACGCTGAAGGCAATGTCAGAGACAGCCAATCCGCGCACGGCGACCAACGGCAACATGAGCAACGCCGGAAGCGGTGGGAACGAGACGTACCAGCGCCCCTCGAAGGGCGTCAGGTCGTAGGGCGGATCCGGGACGTGGATCAAATCGAGGCGCCCGTGGAGGAACGATTCTGCCAGGTATACAAAGTGGGGGGCCAGCGAATGGCGACCCAATGAGACGCCAGCCGTGAGACCGTAGACCGCGAGGAAAACGACGCACAGGCGTAGAGGGATATAGTGCCACAAGCGGCGAAACAGTGCTGCCATCAGTCAGGGATGAATAGTAACCACGATTTCCATCGCGCACAAGCCAGCAATGTGAGATACGCCCTATTGACCGGGCTGTCCAGAAACAGTATCCAGTACGCGGTGAGGCCACAGGATATGATAATAGAAGCCGTTCATACACACATGCTCCACAGGTTGATAATTCTGCCCGATGGCATCCAACACCGGTTGAGGATAGAACTGGGCGCGAAAGATCACCACACCAAACTCCTGGCGGTTGATACGTTCGACGATCCCTGTCGTGTCGAGCAGACCATTTTTGTAGAGATTGAGCAATTGCGTCGGGTTGGTCACTACCGGCGCGCCGGCCAGCAGGCTGAACATCGCCTCCTCGCTCAAGGCAGGACCATCGGCGGTACGGACGTAATCGAGGATCTCTTCACCGGCTGCATAATCATCAGCCGTGAGCAGGTGCCCCAATTGGGTATAGCCCATCGCGTCGTGGTACTGGAACGTAGCACAATCGCCCTTGATCAGTGTGTCGGCCACCCCGAGCGCACGAGCCAGCGGCCCGAAGACCGGACCAGAGGTGGGCATGTGGAGCATACGTGGCGACTGCAGGAGATATAGCAATGGGATGGCAACCGCCAGAAGCGCACGAATGGCGAATGGCCCCTTCCAACCTCCAACCTCCATTCTCCATTCTCCATTCTTCAACCGTCCCAGCGCCAGACCCGAGGCGAGGCAGGCAGCAGCGACAGCGGTGGTGAAGTAGCCGAATCCTGCCCCCCATTTGCCACTCAGCACACCAGCCCCTAATGAGAAGAAAAACCACAACGAATAGGCCGAAAGCCGGCCCCAGAACAATTCATAGACCAGGTACCCCACTGCCAACAGGATGAAAACGGTATGCAGGCGGAACCACTGCCCAAAGAGAAAACCCGTCTGGCGATAGTCAAACTCGTTGACGTTAGCCTGGATCACGTTAACCCACCACTGACCTCCGGTCACAACGTTCAGCAGCCCAAAAATAGCCCCGGCAACAGCAGCAAGCACCAGGCCAGCCGCGATGGCTTTCTTCACATCGCGCAGGAAGACGTATGAGAGCGCCGCGACAACAGTGAACACGGCCATTTGCTTCGTATACCCGGCGCAGAGTAGCATCAACAGGCCCAGGACGAGGTTGCGTCTGCCGTACCGGGGATGCTCGAACTCGGCAACAAACGCAACCGCCAATGTTTCGAACATCACCATCGTCATGTGCATCCGGCATAGTGGCCCGATCTGATAGACGTAGTTGGAAGCGAGAAAGGCCAACCCGGAAATAAGAGGAATAAACCAGCCGCCTACCTTACGCCGCACGACGGCAAAGATGGCTCCCCCGCTGATCAGTGTGGCGGCGAAGGAGACCAACCTTCCAGTGATCACCCGCGCGCCAAAAACTCCCAGCCATGGAACGATGAGTAAGTGAAAAAGTGGTGGATAGTTGGAGGCATAAAACGGATAGGCAGTGTTGTCCCGATAGGGCCACTCCCCCTGGCTATATAGAATGGCGTCATATAGTTCAAAGCCCTCCCCCTGATCATAATCAAAAGGCCAGTGGAAGAGATTCACTGCATAAATAACATACACGATCAGGTAGCCGACATAGACAAGAATGGTAAGGAGGACTAGAGCAGCGCCAAGACCTCTGAAGATACGTGACAAAGTTGGAGTCATAGCGGTTGCTTGGCTAGGGTAATTGGCGAAGAGAAAGTCCCTGGTTCATGCCGGGCGGTCGCCCAGGCGAACCAGGATATAGCCCACGGCAATAGCTGCGAGACTGAGACCGATCCCCACTTGTTGCAATGGACCAAATCCGCTCCACTTGCCAGCGCCGATAAAGTCCACGCCCACGACGCCGAAGATGAAGAGCATGCCGAGTGCAATGACTACGATACCGAGTTGCCGCTTGGTGACCATGCATACACATTATAACACAGTGATGTGAGTGTGCAACCCAGGGGGCCAGAACTATTACTGGTCGGCCTACCCTTCGCCTGGGTCAGCTACGGACTGTACGCAGCGTACCAGGTCTACCAGGGACGCGACTTTCGCTATTGGTTGATCGGAGAATGGCTGGCACGGGAGGTACAAGCGTGAGGCACGAATGAATACGGATACTTGGCGCGTATTTGCACATGTGCTATAATACATGCCTGCAACACACCTGCGAAATGGAGGGGGTTCTTTGCGGCGTAGAAGTGGATACTTCGCCTGGTTCATCATCGTCGCCGCCGTGGTCGCACTCTTCCTGGCCTGGCAGTATTTCAGTTTTCGTTTGGGAAACCGTACCCTGCCCGCCGGGATGACGATGGCCGGTTTGTCCGTCGAGGGAATGACGCGCGAGCAAGCACTCAACGCTCTCGAGGTGGCCTTCGCCACGCCTGTGGAGGTCATATACCAGGGGCAGCCCCTGTCGCTGCCTGCCGATAGTGTCGAACTGCGCTATGACGCCGAGGAGACGGCGGCCAATCTGGATGCGATCCTGAGCGTGCGAAAAGGGCTCGACGGCTTCCTCGCTTACGTTCTGCGCCGCCCACCTGAACCGGTGGATGTTCCTGTGGCAGTCAGTTACTCGGAGCAGCGCCTCGATGACTTCCTGGCCCGGGTTGCCCAACAATACGACCGGCCGCCTCAGGAACCGGCCTCACTTCCAGACAGTCTAACCTTCCGCCCTGGCCAACCAGGCTACACATTGGAGATTGAGGCATCGCGTGCCCGCCTGGCCACAGCACTTGTTTCGGCCACTGACCAACCGGTCGAATTGGCCGTGCGGATAGAAGAAACAACCCCGCTGGATTTGGACGCACTGGGCCAGGTGCTTCAACCCCTCATAGACAACCACGAGAACCTGGTGCCCGGCATCTTCGTCAAGGACCTGCAGACCGGGGATGAACTGGAAATCAACGCCGAAGTTGCCTTCTCCGGATTGAGCGTGCTTAAAATCGCCATCTTAGAAGAAACCTACCGTTCCTTGGGCCTGTCTCTCGATCTCAAGGTGGCCGATTGGCTAAGCGACACCATGAGCGCCACCAACAACAACTCCAAAGCTAACCTTCTGCTGCGCGACGTTATTGGCAACGGCGATGGTTATCAGGGAGCCGAGAACTTGACTGCTTCAATGCGTTACCTGGGCTTGGTCAATACCTTTATGGCGACCCCCTACGACGAGGAGACCATCCCGCCGACTATCGTCACTCCGGCCAATTCCCGTACCGATATCACTACCGAACCTGACGCCTACATGCAGACCACGCCGCTGGATATGGGACTATTATTGGAAATGATCTATCAGTGCAGCTACGGCAGCGGTGCATTGATGGTAGCTTATCCTGGCGATTTTACCGCCGACAAGTGTAATCAGATGATCGAGTGGATGAGCACAAACCGCATTGACAGTCTCACTGAGGCTGGAGTTCCAGTGGGGACCCGCATGGCACACAAACATAGTTTCACTAGCGACACCCACGCTGATGCTGCACTCGTGTTCAGTCCGGGCGGCAATTTTGTACTGGTCGTTTTTCTCCACCGTCCTCAATGGCTGGAGTGGGAGGAAAGCGCGCCTCTGATTGCCGAAGTTGCCAGCGCGACCTACAACTACTTCAATCCAGCACAGTAGTCACTTACTCTACTCCCCTCATTCAGAGCTTCCCCACCCATATCCGGCCCGGTCAGATCGGGACTCGTTACGAAGCTCGTCCCATCCGCCAGATTGCGCGTTTGCTCATTTGGCTCTATAATTAGGAACGTCTGAGTCGCGGTTGCACTGGACAGCGTCGAGACATGCGATAATGAAAGCGGCAAATAAGTATAACTGCGAGACTGCGTATGAAATCTTTTGAGGCCCATCAAACTGACATAGCAGATTCTCCTTCCGGCGAACTTTTAAAAAGGGGGCCGGGGTCCTCGGAGAAATCGTACACTATCGCTCCTTCAGAAGAGTTGGGCACGCGGTACATATCTCCCTTGCCCCAGCCACCAGAACGCGTCGAGGGCCAACTGCCCGACGGCTACCTGCTTCAGAACCGCTACCGCATCCTGGGGGTAATTGGAGCGGGTGGGATGAGCACCGTCTACAAGGCTCAAGACCTGCGCTTCTCCAAAGTCACCCGGCTGTGCGTCGTCAAGGAGATGCTCAATACCGCTACTGATCCCCAGGTGCGAGCGATGATCAAAAGCAATTTTGAGCGTGAAGCCAATATCCTGGCTACGCTCAGCCATCCCAGCATTGTCCAGGTCTACGACTACCTCAGCGAAGGCGACCGCAGTTACCTGGTCCTCGAGTACGTGGATGGTAAGGACCTGGAGGCCGCTCTGGCCGGGACAGAGAGTTTTTTGCCCGAGTCACAAGTGGTGCACTGGGCTATCCAGATTTGTGACGTGCTAAGTTATCTGCATCGCCACGAACCCAGGCCAATTATCTTTCGTGACATAAAGCCTTCCAATATTATGCTCGATAGCCAGGGACGCATCCGGCTCGTAGACTTTGGAATTGCTAGAGTCTTCCAGAGTGGCCAGAAGGGCACGATGATTGGTACCGAGGGCTATTCACCGCCGGAACAGTATCAGGGGATTGCCGAACCGCGGGTAGACATTTATGCCTTAGGGGCTACGATGCACCATCTGCTCAGCAAGCAGGACCCACGGCTGGAACCGCCATTCTCCTTTCACGAACGCCCTATCCATAAGACGAATCCTACTGTCTCCCACGAGTTAACGGAGATTATCAACCGGGCGCTGGAATATGACGCTAACAAGCGCTACGGCTCAGCCGAAGAGATGCAGCGTGCGCTGGCGAGCCTGCGTTCGGCCCGCGGCTTGAGCAAGACAACTCCCTTTGGCACCCCGGCCCATCTCGGTGGTGACCTCATGGCCCTGTGGCATTTCCGCTGCGAGGACGGCATCCGCTCCTCGCCAGCAGTCCATAATGGTGTCGTGTATATCGGCGCGTATGACAACAACCTCTATGCTGTCAACGCCACTGACGGAAAGTTCCTGTGGAAGTATGCCACCGAAGGGGGCATCGCTTCATCCCCTTGCGTGTACGAAGGGCTCGTGTTCTTCGGTTCTGCAGATCGCTTGCTCTACGCAGTCAACGCCACGACGGGACGCATCTCTTGGACCTGTCCCACTCGGGGTAGCGTGTGGTCGTCCCCACGGGCGGCGTTCGACCACGTATTCTTTGGCTCTGACGACCGATACCTCTATGCAGTCAATATACACAGCGGTCGCGTGGCCTGGAAGCTCGAAATGGAAGGGCTGGTGCGCTCATCGCCAGCCATTGGAGACGATGCCATCTACGTCGGATGTGAAGGTGGGGTACTCTACGCCGTGGATATCAGCGGACAGGCGCGCTGGCGCTTTCGCGCCCGGCGTGGGATAACTTCCTCTCCTGCCATTAGCAAGGAATTTGTCTACGCGGGTGGACAGGACTGGTACGTCTATGGCCTGGACATCCGCTCAGGTTGGTCAATATGGCGTTGTCGTACCAATGGGCCAGTTGTGTCCTCACCCGCTGTCAGCGAGGGTCTGGTATTCATTGGCTCGGCAGATGGCAACCTCTATGCCCTGGATGCTGAAAGCGGACGCCTCGTCTGGCGCTACGCTACAGACGGTCAGGTAACTTCTTCCCCGGCTGTAGCCGAAGGGGCGGTATACTTTGGGTCAGTGGACGAAGCCGTCTACAGCCTGGATGCAAAAACGGGTAGTCTGCGGTGGCGCTTTCAGACAGATGGGCCAGTGACGTCATCCCCCACGGTGGTGAATGACGTGGTCTATATCGGATCGGACGATCGTTGCGTGTATGCGCTTCCTGCCTGAGATCGCATGGTCTGATAAGAGAGATGTGATGCAATTCTTGCGCAACCTGGTAGGACTGGAGAAGACCTCCATTTCCACTGCCCCTGCTCCAAGCCTATCACCTCTGTCTACAACGCCATCCACCCACGCCAGACTCGAGGTTGGGTGGGCTACCGACGTAGGCGAGGTCCGTCATCACAATGAGGACGCCGCGCTAATCATTACAGCCGCACAGGGGAGTGGCGAGGCTACATCGGCATTTGGGGTCTTCGTTCTGGCCGATGGCATGGGAGGGCACCAGGCCGGAGAGGTCGCCAGCTCCCTGGCAGCACGCGTCGTAGCCTCTCACATCATGCGCCATTTCTATCTGCCGGTTCTCGTTGGTCAGGAACACGATACGGACCGACCAGCTCTAAACGAAGTGCTCGTAGAGGCAGTACAGGCAGCCAACGGCGCTGTGGCAGATCAGGTGCCTGGCGGAGGGACGACGTTGACCTGTGTTTTGGTGCTGGGATTACGAAGCTACATTGCCCACGTAGGCGACAGCCGGGCCTACGTCGTCACCCAAGAAGGACTGGATCAGATCACTCACGATCATTCGCTGGTAGACCGCCTGGTCGAGTTAGGCCACCTTACGCGCGATGAAGCTGCCATCCACCCGCAGAAAAACGTACTATACCGTGCTGTGGGCCAGAGTGGTATGTTAGAGGTGGACACCTACGTGCACACGATTCCTCACGGAGGACGTTTGTTGCTATGTAGTGATGGGCTGTGGACCATGGTGAGCGAAACAGAAATCACCAACATTATTGCGACTGCGCCCTCGCTTCAGACAGCATGCGAGAATCTGATCGCCGCTGCCAATCGGGCAGGCGGATCTGACAACATCACTGTCATTCTGGTAGAGCCGTTCGTGGGTTAGGGCTTACGAGTATGAATGTCGAGTTGGGCAAGAATGAGGGGACGGCGCTCTCCTGGGAGATCTTGCAGAGTCAGACACAACTCTGCTCTCTCTATCAGGAGCAAGTGCTCTACCTCCTGGTCGAAATACGACCAGCCACAGCCGCGCCAGGCGAGCGACTGCCACTCAACCTATGTCTGGTAGTTGACCGCAGCACTTCCATGCAAGGAGCGCGGTTGGAACACGTCAAAGAGGCTGCATACCAAATCATTGATGGCTTGCACGACGATGATGCTCTGGCGGTGGTCACCTTTAACGACCGTGCCAATATCGTATTGCCCAGTCAGCCTGGTGCCAGCCGCGCCTACGCCAAGGCCAAAATCTCTACTATGTCGGCCAGTGGTGGAACCGAGATTTTTCAAGGCATGCAGGCCGGGCTGGCGGAAGTCGAAAAGCACCATAATGAGCAAGTGATCAGTCACATGATTCTCCTCACCGATGGTCAGACCTACGGTGACGAAGAAGCTTGCCTAGCCGAGGCCCGGCTGGCCGGGGTGCGCCACATTGGCATCTCGGCTATGGGCATAGGTGAAGACTGGAACGATGCCTTGCTCGATGAGATCGCGGCCCAAAGTGGAGGAGTCTCTGCCTACATTGCATCGCCCGGTCAGGTGTATACATTTCTACAAGAGAGAGTGCGTGGTTTGGGATCATTATTCGCTCAAGCGTTAACGCTAGAACTCCAGTGCGCCGATGGTGTACAGGTAGAAGCCCTATTCCGTACCTCGCCCTACCTGGAACGCCTCACCTTGACCGGCAGTGTGGCCAACCTGGGCATACTGCAAGCCGATGCGCCATTGGCCGTCGTGTTGGAAATAGGTGTGACCCACAAGCCGCCCGGAGAGCATGGACTGCTGCAACTTGAACTCGCAGGTAATATACCGTCGCTGGGGCGACAGGGAGATAAATTGCAGCACGACGTTCACTGCACGTTCACATCTGACGAGCCGCCGACCGAACCAGTGCCGCCGGCCATGCGGAGCGCGCTAAGCAAAGCTACCATCTACCGTATGCAAGAGCAGGCCTGGCATGCCCTGGATGGTGGCGACGTTAAAGGGGCAACGCGCCGATTAGAGATGATGGCCACGCGCCTGTTCGATTTGGGAGAGATCCAGTTGGCCCGGTCAGCAATGCTGGAAGCCGGACGCATTGCTCAGGGCGGAGCTCCGACAGCCAAAGGGCGCAAAGAACTCAAATATGGTACACGTAGCTTGACTATCGCGTCACGGAGAAAGTCCTATGATTGAATGTCCATCTTGCGGACGCAAACATCGTCCTGGTACGTTGTTCTGTAGTGAATGCGGGGTATACTTGCCTACCGGCGGCCCCCTACGGACTGAGCCACTTCCAGAAGAGGAGCTACCTGTCTCGCGAGCAAATCCCTGGGCCAGTGAACCTGTCGAAGAGCCTAGCGAGCCAACTCCTATTCCACTATGTATTAGGGTGGTAGCCACTGGCCGTCAGATCCAGTTGCCAGCCACTGCGGAGGTGCACATCGGGCGTCTCGATGCCGCTCACGGTATCTTCCCTGACCTGGACCTTTCCCCTGATGGAGGACTCGAGGGGGGTGTCTCGAGGCACCATTGCAAGATCCATCAGCGAGGCTCGGCTTACCTGGTCGAGGACGTCGGCAGCGCTAACGGCACCTTTCTCGATGGGCAGCGTCTGACCCCCTACTTGCCTCACGTACTCAAGGATGGAGACGAGCTTCAGTTAGGCCGCGTCAAATTGGAAGTCATCATCCGGGAGTGAACTGCGCCCTGGAATGAATTGCCGGCGGAGGATGCCGTATGCCTTATACTGTGTTGGTCCATATACTGAACGAGGATGCCGTCGTAGGCGAAGTAGAACGCATCCCTGAACCTACTGACCAGGTGTTGATTGTCAGCAACCTTCGGCTGCGTGATGGCCGCAGCGTGTCCTACCTTTTGCCTGAAACCGATACGGTGGTCTATCCCTGGGCACGCATCCACTGCGTAGAGATTCTACCCGGCGAGGAGGAGGAGGAGGTCATTAGCTTCATCCGCGAGTGATGTGCACCGAGGTTACGATTGATGCCCGCTCACCATGAGCTTATTCTGGTTGTAGATGACGAACCTCGCATGACCCGATTTATCCGGATGAATCTGGAGCTTGAGGGATACCGGGTCATCGAAGCCTACAGCGGATTGGACGCGCTCGAAAAAGCACGTACGAATTTGCCCGATCTGATTGTCCTTGACGTAATGATGCCCGAACTGGATGGCTTCGATACGTTAGAGATGCTGCGTGAGGTCTCTAACGTCCCTGTCATCATGCTTACAGTCCGCTCCGACGAAGAAGACAAGGTGCGCGGGCTGGAGCTGGGGGCTGACGACTATGTGACCAAGCCTTTCGGTGCCCGCGAACTCGCCAGCCGTGTCAAAGCGGTGTTACGTCGTACCCAGGGACCGATAACGTTAGAAAAGACCGTTCTCCACATTGACGACCGCCTGAGTGTAGACCTCAACAGCCGCGAGGTCATCGTCGAAGGTCAGCGCATCAAGCTGCGCCCGACCGAATTCCGTATGCTATATCACCTGATCGAAAATGCAGGGTGGGTGGTCCCTCACGATGCTCTATTGGCCAAAGTCTGGGGCTATGAGTATCGCGAGGAAATTCAGTATCTGCGCTTGTATATCACCTACCTGCGGCAGAAGATTGAACCCGATCCGTCTCATCCTCGCTATATCCTTACCGAGCGCGGGGTGGGGTATCGCTTCGTGGATTTCCGCAAACAGCAGCACGTTGAAGCTCACCAGGAGGACACGTAAAATTATGGGAAACGTTTACAAGGTCCTGGTTACAGGTCCTTTCAACGCCGGCAAGACCGAGTTTACTCGCACGATCTCTGACATCCCCGTTGTCACCACTGAACGACGTATCAGTGATCATTTCAAGTCTGTAAAGGGTGAGACCACGGTGGCTATGGACTATGGCCAGTTCAGACTAGATGATGACCTGTTTCATCTGTACGGTACACCGGGACAACCACGTTTCGAGTTCATGTGGGACATTCTTTCCAGGGAGATGCACGCGTTCATCGTGTTGGTAGATAGTTACGACCGTGAGGGACTCGTACAGACTAAGCGGCTGATCCGTACTTTTCGCCGCAAGAGCCGAGCACCTTACCTGGTAGTGGCGAATAAGCAAGATTTGGACAACGCCCTCCCGGTTGACGCCATCAGCAAGGCACTGGGGTTGGATGAAAGTATCCCTGTGATTCCTTGCATCGCCACTGATAAGGCCAGTGTGCGCAACGTGTTAAGGGAAGTGAAGACACTCATCGCCTAGTTGCCCGTGCAACGGCAGAGCAGACTTTCCAGGCCATTACTCCGCGTAGCACTAAAGAACCAAGAGCACTGCTTGGCCCCCGCCCCCATAGTGTGGGCGGGGGCATCTTTTTCTAACGCATCTCTAATGTAACGCTGGCGCTAATCTAATGATCGTGGTGTATAT
>Ga0172363_10000685_pt1 | contig 26253 bp, 21 predicted proteins | sample LakKivs2_kivu2a2_FD_114541 | JGI IMG/M metagenome (GOLD analysis project Ga0172363, IMG submission 114541) | Sediment microbial communities from Lake Kivu, Rwanda - Sediment s2_kivu2a2 | ecosystem: Environmental > Aquatic > Freshwater > Lake > Sediment | place: Rwanda: Western Province, Lake... | reverse complement strand
TCGACGAGGTCGAGGATGCGGGCCACGGGCCCGGCCAGCTCCTCGCCCCGGCCGACCGGAACGACGCTGAACTCGACGACCATCCCCCTACTCCTTGTCCTTCTTCGGCCCCGACTTCCGCAGCCGCTCCTCCCAGGTGATGAAGCTGTGGTAGAAGACGGCGTCGCCCTCGTCGATGCCCCGGGTGATCTCGGTGATATGGGAGGTCTCGGCCCCGAACTCCTCGATGGCGTAGATGACGGCCTTGTCGGGCTTGGTGCTGGTGCCGCAGGTGTAGATGTCGAGGGCCGCGTAACCCATCTCCGGCCACGTGTGCGTGGAGATGTGCGATTCGGAGATGACGACGACCCCGCTGACGCCGGCCGGCGGGAACTTGCTGAAGGAGATCGACCAGACGTGGGCGCCGGCGATCTCGGCGGCCCGGACGAGGATCTGCTGGACCTTCTCGACGCTGCCGATGATCTTGGCGTCGCAGCCCGACGCCTCGACGATATAATGACGGCCGATCGGGGAATGGGTGATCTTGACCATCGCTCTCTCCTTCACGCGCTCAAAAGCTGATTATGGCACAACCCCGCGTCCTGTCAAGGACGGGGGCCGGGAGGCGGGCCCGCCGCTCACACGGGGACGCGCGGCTCTTCCTTGACGACGTTGAGCACGAGATGGGTGACCGTGCGGTCGACGTGCGGGATGGCCAGGAGCCCCTTGACGAAGCCGTTGAGGTCCTCGCGTCCCGTGAAGCGCCCGATGATGAACGAGTCCCAGTCGCCGGTGACATCGTAAACGGCGGCCACGTGGGGGTCCTGGGCGATCCGCTTCTGGGTCTCGATCAGCTTGCCCTTGGAGATGCGGACGGCCACGACGGCCGCGAGGCCGAAGCCGAAATATCCCGGGTCGACGACGGGGGCGTAGCCGCGGATGGCCCCGGCCGCTTCGAGCGCCTTGACCGTGTGGATGACCGCCGTCGCCGACGTCCCGACCTCCTTGGCGATCTCGCGGAAGCTCTTGCGGGCGTTGACGTTGAGAACGCGGACGATCTTGCGGTCCAGCTCGTCGATCATGGGCGGCGCCTCCAATTATCCACTACTCTGCCATAATTGCGTTCAATTGTAAATATATTGATAAAATATATTGACAATCGTCATTGTTTTGTTTTAATAACTTGACATCCAATGATGCGCCACGGAGGGCCCGAAAGGAGCGGATCAATGGCCAGAGCGGCCCACACGACGGTTGCGAGAACGTTCGGGACGCGGGACGCCAAGGATGTCCTCGCGGTCCTCGGCGGACCGGCCAACGACGTCCAGTTCGTCCGGCTCTTCTTCCCGGACATCCTGGGCCGGCAGATGGACTTCACCATCCCCGCCTCCGAGGTCGCCGCGGCCTTCGCCGAGGGCAAGGGCTTCGACGGCTCGTCGGTCGCCGGCTTCGTCCGCATCGAGGAGTCGGACCTGGTCATCAAGCCCGATCCCCGGACCTTCCGGGTCCTGCCCTGGACCTACGAGGGCTTCGCGCCGGCGGTCCGCTGGCGCGAGGCGGTCATGTTCGGCGACATCCTGACGCCCGACGGCGCGGTCTACCCGGGCGACAGCCGGGCGGCCCTCAAGCGCGTCCTGGCCCGGGCCCGCAAGGAGATCGGGACCGACGAGCTCAAGTGCGGCCCCGAGCTCGAGTTCTTCATCTTCCCCTCGAGCGAGGCCCCCGCGCTCACCGACCGGGGCGGCTATTTCTTCAGCGGCCGCCACGGCGAGATCCGCAAGGAGATCCAGCTCCTCCTCCACCGCATGGGCATCGCCACCGAGTACGACCACCACGAGGCCGCCCCCAGCCAGCATGAGATCGACCTCCGCTTCCTCGAGGCCGTGGACATGGCCGATACGGCCATGATCTTCCGCTACATGGTCAAGAAGGTCTGCCGCATGCACGGGCTCTACGCGACCTTTATGCCCAAGCCGGTCAACGGCGAGAACGGCAGCGGCATGCACGTCCACCAGTCGCTCTGGAAGGACGGCAAGAACGCCTTCTTCGACAAGAACGGCCCCTACCACCTGTCGCTCCTGGCCCAGCGCTACATGGCCGGGCTCATGACCCACGCCCGGGAGATCTCGGCCGTCCTCAGCCAGTGGGTGAACTCGTACAAGCGCCTCATCGAGGGCTACGAGGCCCCGGTCTACATCGCCTGGGGCCAGAAGAACCGGTCCGCCTACATCCGCGTCCCCGAGTATCAGCCGGGCAAGGAGAGAGCGACCCGGATCGAGCTCAGGGCGGCCGACCCGGCCTGCAACATCTATCTCGCCTTCGCGGTCATGCTGGCGGCGGGGGCCGAGGGCGTTCGGCGCAAGGCCGAGCTCGTCGATCCGGTCGAGGAGAACATCTACCGGATGAGCGGGACGCGGCAGCGGAAATTCGAGATCCGGACCCTCCCCCGCTCGCTCGAGGAGGCCGTCGAGGTCATGGGCCGGAGCCTCGTCGCCCGCGAGGCGCTCGGGGACCACATCTTCGACAAGCTCATCGCCAACAAGCGCCGGGAGATCGAGGAATACGGCCGGGGCGTTTCGGGCGAGTTCGACAAGCAGGTCAGCGACTACGAGATCCGCCGCTATCTCCCGGTGCTTTGACGGGCCTTGCCGTCCGCGCGGCCCGGGCCTATAATGAGCCGCGTGCGTCCGTCGTTGAGCGAGTTCGAAGCCCTGACCAAGCGCTCGAAGGGCCGCAAGCGCGCCCTCATCCAGGTCCTCCAGGACGTCCAGGACCGCTTCCACTGGCTCCCTCCTGAGGCCCTCGAGCACGTCGCCGAAGCCCTCGGCGTCCCGCTCGTCAAGGTCTACGGCGTCGCCACCTTCTACAAATCGTTCAGCCTGACGCCGCGGGGCCGCCACGTCTGCACTGTCTGCCTCGGCACGGCCTGCCACGTTCGGGGCGGCGCGGCCGTGCTCGAGGAGTTCGAGCGCAAGCTCGGCGTCGCCGCGGGCCGGACGACGCCCGACGGCCGGTACACGCTGGAGCGGGTCAACTGCCTCGGCGCCTGCGCCCTGGCCCCCCTGGCCGTCGTCGACGGCCGCTATCACGGCCAGATGAGCCAGGCCAAGGTCGCGTCCGTTCTGGCCGAAGCGGAGAAGGACGAGGCCCCGTGACGACCACCCGGGCCCACCTGCTCGTCTGCGCCGGGACCGGCTGCGTGTCCTGCGGCGCGTTCGACGTCCGCAAGGCCCTCGAGCATGAGGTCAAGCGCCGCGGCCTCGAGGGCGAGGTCCTGGTCGTCACGACGGGCTGCAACGGGTTCTGCGAGAGGGGCCCGATCCTCCTCGTCCAGCCGGACGGGGTGTTCTATCAGCGGCTCAAGCCGGCCGATATCCCCCACCTCGTCGAGGAGCACCTCGTCAAGGGCCGGCCGGTCCAGGCCCTGATGTACGTTCCCCCCCGGGAACGCGAGCCGGTGCCGCGCATGAAGGACATCGAGTTCTTCAAGCACCAGCGCCTGATCGTCCTCAGCAACCGGGGCCGGATCGATCCCGAGCGGATCGACGATGCCATCGCCTACGACGGCTACGCCGGGGCGGCCAAGGCCCTCGCGGAGATGACGCCGGAGGCGATCATCGCCGAGGTGACGCGCGCGGGGCTGCGCGGCCGGGGCGGCGCGGGCTTCCCGACCGGCCTGAAATGGGCCGCCGCCCGCCGGGCCGCGGGGGACCCGCGCTACGTCGTGTGCAACGGCGACGAAGGCGACCCCGGGGCCTTCATGGACCGGTCGGTCCTCGAGGCCGATCCGCACGCGGTCATCGAGGGCATGATCATCGGGGCCCGGGCGGTCGGCGCGGCCCGCGGCTTCCTTTATATCCGCCACGAATACCCGCTGGCCATCCACCGCATCGGCCTCGCCCTCGACCAGGCCCGCGCCTACGGCCTCCTCGGCAAGAACATCCTCGGCACGGGCTTCGACTTCGACCTCGAGGTCGTCCGCGGCGCCGGCGCCTTCGTCTCCGGCGAGGAAACGGCCCTGCTGGCCTCGATCGAGGGCGGCCGGGCCTATCCCCGCCAGCGCCCGCCCTACCCCGCCGAGCGCGGGCTCTGGGGCCAGCCGACCGTGATCAACAACGTCGAGACCTGGGCCAACGTCCCCCACATCATCCGCCGCGGCGCGGACTGGTTCGGCGCGATCGGCACCGAGACGAGCAAGGGCACCAAGATCTTCTCCCTCGTCGGCAAGATCGCCAACACCGGCCTGGTCGAGGTGCCGATGGGCATCACCCTGCGCGAGATCGTCTACGGCATCGGCGGCGGCATCCCGGGCGGCCGGGAGTTCAAGGCCGTCCAGATCGGCGGGCCGTCCGGCGGCTGCATCCCCAAGTCGGGCCTCGACCTGGCCGTCGATTACGAGAGCCTCAAGGCGGCCGGGACCATGATGGGCTCCGGTGGCATGATCGTCATGGACGAGGACACCTGCATGGTGGATATCGCCCTGTACTTCCTCCGCTTCGCCGAGGAGGAGTCGTGCGGCAAGTGCTCCCCCTGCCGGGTCGGGACGGGCGCGATGGCCCGGGTCCTGGCCAAGATCACCGCCGGCGAGGGCACGGCCGAGGACCTGGCCCGGCTCGAGACCCTGGCCGACGCGGTCAAGCGGGGCTCCCTCTGCGGCCTGGGCCAGACCGCGCCCAACCCCATCCTGTCGACGCTCCGCTACTTCCGCGACGAATACGAGGCCCACGTCTTCGACAAGCGCTGCCCGGCCCTCGTCTGCAAGGCCCTCATCGCCTTCGCCATCGACGCGGAGAAGTGCGTCGGCTGCCTGCTTTGCAAGAAGGCCTGCCCGACGGGCGCCATCTCGGGGGAGCTCAAGAAGGTCCACACGATCGACCAGGCGGCCTGCATCAAGTGCGGCATCTGCCAGAGCGTCTGCCCGGCCAAGGTCCGGGCCGTCCGCCGGACGACCGGCGGCGCGGCCGCCGCCGCGGGAGAGCGGCGATGAGGCTCACGATCGACGGCCGCGAGATCGAGTGCCGGAGCGGGGCGACCCTGCTCGAAGCGGCCCGCGGCGCCGGCATCAGGATCCCCTCGCTCTGCGACCACCCCGGCCTCGAGCCCTTCGGCGGCTGCCGCATCTGCCTCGTCGAGGTCTCCGGCCGGAAGGACTACGCCCCGGCCTGCGCCACCCCGGCGGAGGAAGGGCAGGTCGTCCGGACCCGGACGCCCGAGATCCTGGCCCTGCGCAAGAGGATCCTCGAGTTCATCCTGGCCGAGCACCCTTACGCCTGCGTCATCTGCCCGGAAAAAGAGACCTGCGACGATCTCAAGTCGACGATCCGCAAGACCGGCGAGGTCACCGGCTGCGTCCTCTGTCCGGAGAACGGCGTCTGCGAGCTCCAGCGGGTCGCCGAAGAGGTGGGCCTGGAGAAGGTCGACCTGCCGGCCGCCTACCGGAACCTGGACGTCCACAAGGAAGACCCGTTCTTCGACCGCGACTACAACCTCTGCATCCTCTGCGGCCGGTGCATCCGCGTCTGCGAGGAGGTCCGCGGCGCGGCCGTCCTGTCGTTCCTCCATCGCGGCGGGCGGACCGAGGTGGGCACGGCCCTCGGGCGGACGCTGCTCGAGGCCGGCTGCCGTTTCTGCGGGGCCTGCGTCGATGTCTGCCCGACCGGGGCCCTCGTCGAAAGGGCCGCCCGGCCGCAGCCCGCGGCGACCGCGACGGCTTCGATCGTCTGCCCGTTCTGCGGCCAGGGGTGCCGGCTCGAGCTCCGGACGCGGGACGGCCGCGTCCTCGACGCGACCCCGGCCGCCGCGGAGCCCAACCGCGGCCAGGCCTGCGTCAAGGGCCGCTTCCTCGTCCGCGGCGCCCTCGACGGTCCAAACCGGATCCGCGAGCCCCACGTCGTCCGCGGCGGCTGTCTCACGCCCGTCCCCCTCGAGGAAGCCCTCGACCGGGCGGCGCAGGGACTTCTCTCCTGCCCGGGAGACCGCCGGGCGCTCATCTATCCCTCGCAGGCCCCGCTCGAGGACGCCTTCCTCTTCCTCGAGTTCGGCCGCGAGGTCCTCCAGACCGGCGCCTGGGCTTCGGCCCCGGGCCCCGACGTCGAGGCCGCCCTCGAGGCCTTCGAAAAGAAGCACGGTTTCGCGCTTCCCGTCGTCAGGAGGCTCTCGGAGATCGGCGCCTCGCGGTCCGTCCTAGCCTGGGACCTCGACCTTCCGGACGACCACCCGATGGCCTGGCTCGAGGTCGTCCGGGCCGCCCGCGGCGGCGCGGCCCTCGTCGCCGCCGGAAAGGTCCCGGCGGGGCCGGTCGGGCAGGCGGCCCTGCGGCTGGAGCTCGCGCCGCGGCCCGCGGCCGCGGCGGCCGCCCTGGCCGCCGCGCTCCTCGAAAGCGCCGCTTCCCCGGCTTCGGCGATCGAAGGCTTCGAAGAATTCAAGGAAGCCGTGAAAGCCCACGCCGCCGGGGCGAGGGCCCCGAAGCGGGCCGCCGCGGCCGTCCTCGCGGCCGGCGGGCCCGCGGTCATCCTCTTCGACGCCGGCGCGGTCGCCGGCCCGGCCGGGCTCGAGACCTTGGCCTGGCTCTGGGGGATCGCGCTGCTCGCCGGAGCGAAGCTCGTCCCGCTCAGCCGCAGCGCCAACGCCCGCGGCGTCCATGAGCTCGAGCGGGCTTTCCGCTCGCTGTCGCTCGGGACGGACCTGCGGGAGATCGGGCCCGGGTTGCGGGCCAAGGCCTTCGACGCCCTCTATCTCGCCGGCCCGGCCGGCGATCTCGGCGGCCTGAGGCCGCCGTTCGTCGTCTGCCAGGACACGCACTGGAGCCGGAACGCCGAGCGGGCCGATGTCGTCCTGCCCGCCGCCGCGTTCGCGGAGTCCGGCGGGACCTGGGTGAGCACCGAGGGCCGGGTCCAGACGTACGCCTCGGCCGTCCCCGCGCCCGGCGCCGCCCGCCCGGACGGCGCCCTGCTCGCCGCGCTGGCCGAGCGGATGGGCCGGCCCGGCTTCGCCCGGCGCGACCACGCCGCCGCGTTCGCGGGGTTCCGCGACCGCGTCCCGTCGCTCCGTGGCCCATTCCTGCCCGACCCTCCGTCCGGGCGGCTCCGCTTCGCGGCCCCGTCCGCCGCGGCCCCCCGCCGCGGCCGGCCGCCCGGCGCGAAGGCCGCCGCGCCCGCGCCGCCGCGCGAGGCCCTGCGCGGATTCGATCCCGCCGCCGCGAACCGCGGCTACGCCAGAACGAGGAGGGCCCGCTGATGCCCCGCATCGTCCGCCGCGAGCGCCTCGTCCCGAACATCCACCTCCTCGAGGTCGAGGCCCCGGAGATCGCCCGCAAATGCCGGCCGGGCCAGTTCGTCATCGTCATGCCCGACGCCCGCGGCGAGCGCATCCCGCTGACCATCGCGGATTGGGACCGCGACCGCGGCACGGTCGTCTCCGTCTTCATGGCCGTCGGCACGACCTCCCGTAAGCTGGCCCTGCTCAACCCGGGCGACAGCCTGCCTATCTTCGCCGGGCCGCTGGGCCTGCCCTCCGAGACCGGCCACTTCGGCACGGTCCTCTGCGCCGGCGGCTGCTTCGGCATCGCCGCCATCCACCCGCTCGCCCGGGCGCTCAAGGCGGCCGGCAACCGCGTCGTCGTCCTCGTCGACGTCAAGGCCGATTACCTCCTGTACTGGCGCGACAAGCTCGAGCGGCTGGCCGACGAATTCGTCGTCTCGTCGCGCGACGGGCTCTACGGCGGGACGGAGTTCGTCCCCGGCCACGTCCGGGCGATCCTCGGCCGCGAGAAGATCGATCGCGTCGTCGCCGTCGGCTGCACGTATTTCATGAACAGCGTCGCGGAGGCCACCCGGCCCGCGGGCGTCAAGACGGTGGTCAGCCTCAACCCGATCATGGTGGACGGCACGGGCATGTGCGGCGCCTGCCGCGTCACCGTCGACGGCCGGACCAAGTTCGCCTGCGTCGACGGGCCGGATTTCGACGGCCACCTCGTCGACTGGGCCGAGCTGTACGCCCGGCGGAGGTCCTATTTCGACGACGAGATCCGGTCCCTCTGCGCCTGGGAAGAGGAGCGATTCCCGTGAGCGGGCAGGCGAAGCTCCCGCCGTCCCTCGCCGCCGAGGTCCTGGCCGAGTTCGAGAAGGACTGGCGGAAGGAGCTGCGCAAGGCCGTCCCCGTGAAGGAGCGGATGAAGACCGGGCGGAGGCCGATGCCCCAGCGCACGCCGGAGGACAGGAACAAGGACTTCGGCGAGGTCAACCAGGGCCTCTCCGCCGAGGAGGCGGTGCTCGAGGCCCGCCGCTGTCTCGACTGCCCCAAGCCGGCCTGCGTCATGGGCTGCCCGGTGGGCATCGACATCCCCACCTTCGTCAAGCTCGTCGAGAAGGGCGATTTCGCCGCGGCCGCGGCCAAGATCCGCCAGGCCAACAGCCTGCCGGCCATCTGCGGCCGGGTCTGCCCGCAGGAGACGCAGTGCGAGGCGACGTGCCTCCTCGGGAAGGCCTCGGGCGTCGCCGTGGCCATCGGCAACCTCGAGCGGTTCGTCTCCGACACGGAGCGGCTCGGGGGCGGGGCGGTCGTCCCGGCGCTCCCGCCGCCGACCGGCCGCAAGGTCGCCGTCGTCGGGGCCGGCCCGGCCGGCCTGACGGCCGCCGGCGAGCTGGCCCGGCTGGGGCACCGGGTGACGGTCTTCGAGGCCCTCCACGACGCCGGGGGCGTGCTCGTCTACGGCATCCCCGAGTTCCGCCTGCCGAAGGCGATCCTCGTCGCCGAGGTCGCCTACCTCGAGCGGCTCGGGGTCGAGTTCCGCATGAACTTCATCGTCGGCCGGACGGCGACGATCGACGACCTCCGGGCCGAGGGCTACGAGGCCTTCTTCATCGGCTCGGGCGCCGGGCTGCCGAACTTCATGAAGATCCCCGGCGAGAACCTGGTCGGCGTCTATTCGGCCAACGAGTACCTGACCCGCGTCAACCTGATGCGGGCCTACGACTTCCCCCGCTACGACACGCCCGTCTTCCCCGGCCGCCGGGCCGCGGTCATCGGCGGCGGCAACGTGGCCATGGACTCCGTCCGGACGGCGAAACGGCTCGGGGCCGAAAAGGCCCTCATCATCTACCGCCGCTCCCGGGTGGAGATGCCGGCCCGGGTCGAGGAGGTCCACCACGCCGAGGAAGAGGGCATCGAGTTCCATTTCCTGACCGTGCCGACGCGCTACATCGGCGACGAGCACGGCCGGGTCCGGGCCATGGAGTGCCTGCGGATGGAGCTCGGCGAGCCGGACGCCTCGGGACGCCGCCGGCCCGTGCCCGTCGCCGGGTCGGAGTTCATGACCGAGGTCGATCTCGTCGTTTGCGCGATCGGCCAGAGCCCGAACCCGCTCATCCCCCAGACGACCCCCGGCCTCGGCGTCGGCAAGTGGGGCACGATCGACGTCGACTGGGCGACCATGGCCACCTCGCTCCCGGGCGTCTACGCGGGCGGGGACATCGTCCGCGGCGGGGCGACCGTCATCCTGGCCATGGGCGACGCCCGGCGGGCCGCGGCCGCGATCGACAAGCGTCTCAGGCACGGGTCGGCCGGCTAGGCCCGGCGGCCGCAGGAGGTCCAAGCCATGCCCAAGATCCGCCCCGCGGCTCTCGCTCTCGCCGCACTGCTCGCCGTCTCGTGCGCCGCCAGCGCGCCGCCCGAACGGGCCGATCTCATCCTCACGAACGGCGCCGTCCATACGATGGCCGCCGCCAGGCCGCGGGCCGAGGCCGTAGCCGTCGCGGGCGGCCGGATCCTCTTCGTCGGCACGACCGCCCGGGCCCTGCGTTTCCGGGGCGAGGCGACCCGGGTCATCGACCTCGGCGGCCGCATGGTCCTGCCCGCCTTCCAGGACTCGCACATCCATCTCGTCACCGGCGGGCTCGAGCTCCTGGCCTGCAACCTCGCCGGCCTCGGGACGAAAGAGGCCGTTTTCGCCCGGATCCGCGAATACGCGGCCGCGCACCCGGAGCTCCCCTGGATCGTCGGCGGCGGCTGGGACCTGCCGCTCTTTCCCCAAGCCAGCCCGCGCAAAGAGGACCTCGACGCCCTCGCCCCCGACCGTCCGGCGGTCATGGACGCGGCCGACGGCCACTCCGCCTGGGTCAACTCGAAAGCCCTGGCCCTGGCCGGCGTCGCCAAAGACACGCCCGATCCTTTCGGCGGCCGCATCGAGCGCGATCCGAAGACGGGCGAACCGACGGGGACGCTGCGCGAGAGCGCGGCCGGCCTCGTCGAGAGGCTCGTCCCGAAGACCGAGCCCGAGGGCTATATAAGAGGATTGAAGGCCGGGCTGGCCCTGGCCAACCGCTACGGCATCGCCTCGATCATCGAGGCCAGCGCCGACCCGGAGCTCCTCGACGCCTACGCTGCCCTCGACCGCGGCGGCGAGCTCACGGTCCGGGTCCTGGCCTCGCTCCATGTCGCGACAGACCGGGGCGTCTCCGAGGCGGCCCGGCTCACGGAGCTCGGCCGGCGCTACGCCGGCCGGCGGCTCAAGGCGACGGCGGCCAAGATCTTCGCCGACGGCGTCATGGAGCCGCACACGGCCGCCCTGCTCGAGCCCTACGTCGACCGCCCCGGCGACCGGGGGACCCCGCTCCTCGAGCCCGAGGCCTTCGACCGGCTGGCCGTCGCCCTCGACCGGGCCGGGTTCCAGATCCACGTCCACGCCATCGGCGACCGGGCCGTGCGCATGTCGCTCGACGCCTTCGCCGCCGCCGGCCGGGCCAACGGCTTCCGGGACATGCGCCACCACATCGCCCACCTCGAGCTCATCGACCCGGCCGACATCCCGCGCTTCCGCCGCCTCGGCGCCGCGGCCAACTTCCAGGCCCTCTGGGCCTACGCCGATCCCTACATCACCGACCTGACCCTGCCCATCCTCGGGCCGGCCCGGTCCCGCTGGCTCTACCCGGTCGGGAGCGTCGCTGCGACGGGGGCGGCGATCGTCGGCGGGAGCGATTGGTCGGTGTCCTCGATGAACCCCCTCGAGGCCATCGAGGTCGCCCTGACCCGGCGGGGGCCCGACGATCCTCCCGGGCCGGCCTGGATCCCCGAGGAGCGGGTCGGCCTGGAGACCATGCTCCGGGCCTACACGGTGAACGGGGCCTGGCTGAGCCACGAGGAGAGGACGCGCGGCACGCTCGAGCCGGGCCGGGCGGCCGACCTCATCGTCCTCGACCGCGACCTCACCCGGATCCCCGCCCAGGAGATCTCGGACGCGCGCGTCCTCTGGACGCTCCTCGACGGCCGGCCCGTCTTCCGCGACCCGTCCTTCGGCCGCTGAAGGATATTGACTCCCGCCCGCCGCGGGCTTATTGTATGTCTGGGTCTGAGGGGAAAGCCGCGATGAAACTCCGGGTCGGACGCCGGACCGAGATCGTCATCCCGACCCCGGCTCAAAACCGGGGTCCCCGGACGAGAGAGGGGGGGAACATGTACGCCCGCCAAACGACCATGTCCTTCCGCACCGAGATGTACGACGAGGGCGTCCGCGTCTTCACGGAGAGCGTCGTCCCGGCGGCCAAGGCCCAGAAAGGCTTCCGGGCCGCCTATCTCCTGGGCGACAAGGCCGCCGGCCGGGCCGTGGCCCTGACCTTTTGGGACGACGAGGCGTCGGCCCTGGCCAACGAGGAGAACCGCTACTACCAGGAGCAGCTCATCAAGTTCCTGCCCTACTTCACCGCCCCCCCCGTCCGCGAGGGCTACGAGGTCGTCGTCGAGGCGCACTAGGATCGGCGCGCCGAAGCACACGCCGAAGCAACGCATTTTACTGCCGGTCCGATCTGTGCTATAAAAGATATTCTTTTTAGCCATGGGCAGCCTATCGAACCTCTTCAGCCTCCAAAGCATCCTCAGCCTCTTCGCCCTCCTTTTCGCCATCACGGTTCACGAGGCTTCCCACGCCTGGTCGGCCATGAGGTTCGGCGACCCGACGGCCGCGGCCATGGGCCGGGTTTCCCTCAATCCCCTGGCCCACATCGACCCGATCGGCACCGTCCTCCTGCCCCTCCTGCTCCGACTGGCCGGCGCGCCGGCCTTCGGCTGGGCCAAGCCGGTCATGGTCAATCCCCGGAACCTGCGCCACCCCCGCCGCGACAATCTCTGGATCTCCTTCGCCGGCCCGGCCGCCAATCTCGCCACCGCGACCGCGTCCCTGCTCCTCCTGTTCGTCATCAAGTCCCTCCGTCCCCAGACGATCCACTTCCTGGTCGCGTTCTGGAGCCTGGAGAGAGGGCAGGCGTTCCCCGCGGGGTTCTATCCTCTCGAGGGGCTGGCCCTCGTCCTGTTCTTTTTCATTCTGGTCAACATCTATCTCGCGGTCTTCAATCTCATCCCCGTGCCGCCCCTCGACGGCGGCGGCGTTCTCGCCGGACTCCTCTCGTACAAGGCCGCGGCCGCCTACGACAAGATCCGCCCTTACGGTTTCATCATCGTCCTGGCCCTGATCTGGCTCGGCCTCCTCGACGTCATCGTTCGCCCCATCATGAACCTCATCGGAGCGGTCATCGGCGTCCGCTTCTTGTAGAATGACCGAACCCGCCGCGACCGCGCCCCTCGAAGAGACCGTCCCGCCGCCGTCGGCCGAGGCGGGAGACGGCTACCAGGTCCGCCTGGACGTCTTCGAGGGGCCCCTCGCCCTCCTCCTCTTCCTCATCCGCAAGAAGAAGATCGACATCCACGACATCCCCATCGCCGCGATCACCCGCGACTACCTCGGCTACCTCGAGCGCAAGACCGAGATCAACCTCGACCGCGAGGCCGAGTTCCTGTTCATCGCCGCCCTCCTCATCTACATCAAGTCGCAGATGCTGCTGCCCCGCGAGACGGACCTGGCCGAGGGCGAGGACCCCCGCCGGGTCCTGGTCGACCGGCTGGTCGAGTACGAGAAGGTCAAGGCCGCCTGCTCGCTCCTCCGCGAGCGGGAGGACGTCCAGATCCTGCAGTGGAAGCGCGACTTCATCCCGCCCCTCCACGGCGAGAGCGAGCTCGAGCCGGTGGAGCTGTCGCTCTTCGACCTGGCCGAGTCCTTCTTCCTGATGATGAAGCGCCGGGCCGCCGAGACGACCCGGACGATCCGCGGCCGGGACGTCTCGATCGAGGCCAAGATGAAGGAGCTCGTCGGCCTCCTCCACGAACGCGACATGATCGACTTCCTCGAGTACTTCGAGGCCCACGCCTCGCTCGAGGAGGCCCTCATCTCATTCTTCTGCGTCCTCGAGCTGGTCAAGTCCCGGGTGGCCGTGGCCCGCCAGGACGAGCTCTTCCGGACGATCCGGATCTGGCTCCGCAAGGACGCGCGCAGGACGGCCGCCCATGAGTGACCTCAAGACCCTCGTCGAAGCCCTCATCTTCGTCTCCCAGGAGCCGGTGACCCCGGAGCGCCTGCAGGCCGTTTGCGAAGGCGTGCCGGCCGCCGACATCCAGGCCGCCGTCGACGCCCTCGTCGCCGAGCACGAGGCGGACGGGCGCGGCGTCCACATCATCCGCGTCGGGGGCGGCTGGCTCTTCGCCACCAAGCCGGCTTACGACCGCGAGGTCCGCAAGCTGCTCCAGATCGAGCGCAAGAACCGGCTGTCCTCGGCCGGACTCGAGACGCTGGCGGCCATCGCCTACCGCCAGCCGGTCACCCAATCGGAGGTCTCGGCCATCCGCGGCGTCGACTCGACCGGGGCCCTAAAGACCCTGCTCGAAAAGAAGCTGGTCAAGATCGTCGGCCGGAAGAAGGCCCCCGGCAACCCGCTCGTCTATCGGACCTCGGACGAGTTCCTGCTCTACCTGGGCCTCGACAGCCTCGACGAGCTGCCCTCCGAGGAGGAGATCGCCAAGATCCTCGAAGAGGAGAAAGCCGTCGACGCCTAGCCCATAAGTGTAGGCGCCGCCTTGACTTAGAGTTGACAACCCGAACATTCTCGGATAGGATAAAACGTCTTTTCCGGGCCCGGCCCGGCCGGACGTCCCCGAATTCCCGAAGGAGCACCTCGACATGACCGAGCCGACCAAACAGCCGCCGGACCGCGACGACAGCCGCATGTCGTCGGAAGACTACGCCGACCTGCTGGACCGCTACCAGTACAGCACCAAAGAGATCTCGATGGGCAAGATCCTCAGGGGCCGGGTCATCAAGCGGACCCCGACCCACGTCCTCGTCGACGTCGGGTTCAAGACCGAAGGCATCATCCCCAACGAGGATTTCACCGACCCCCAGGCCCTGGAGGCTTTACACCCCGGGAGCGACGTCGAGACGATGCTCGAGAAGACCGATCTCAAGGACGGCTACCTCGTCCTGTCCAAGCGGCGGGCCGACGGCGTCCGGGCCCTGACCACCCTGGAGAAGGCCTTCGAGCACGGCCTGACGGTGACGGGTACCGTCACCGAGCGGACGCGGGGCGGCTTCAACGTCGACGTCGGCCTCGCGGCCTTCCTGCCCGAGTCCCACGTCGACATCCGGCCGGTCAGGGACCCTTCGTCCCTCGTCGGCCAGACCTTCAAGTTCCGGGTCATCAAGTTCGACCGCAAGACCGAGAACGCGGTCCTGTCGCGCAAGCTCCTCCTCCAGGACGAGCGGGAGAAGAAGAAAAAGAAGGTCTTCGGCAGCCTGGCCAAGGGCCAGAGGATCACCGGCCGGGTCAAGTCGCTGACGAGCTTCGGGGCCTTCGTCGACATCGGCGGCATCGAGGGCCTGCTCCATGTCTCCGACATCTCCTGGGGCAAGGGGACACGCCCCTCCGATCATCTGGCCGTGGGCCAGGAGGTCGAGGTCGTCGTCCTCGATTTCATCGAGAAGGAGGAGCGGATCTCGCTCGGCCTCAAGCAGCTGACCCCCGATCCCTGGGCCAACATCGCCGAGAAGTACCAGGCCGGCCAGAAGATCACGGGCAAGGTTTCCAGCCTGACCGACTTCGGCGCCTTCGTCGAGCTCGAGAAGGGCGTCGAGGGGCTCGTCCACATCTCCGACCTGACCTGGTCGCGCAAGCTCGTCCACCCGAAAAAAGTCCTCGTCCCCGGCCAGGAGGTCGTGGTCACCGTCCTCGACGTCAATCCGCAGACCAAGCGCATCTCCCTCGGCCTGAAGCAGGCCTCGCCCCACCCGCTCGAGACCTTCCGCCAGAAGCATGGCATCGGCTCCCGGGTCAAGGGGGTGGTGACCAGCCTGACCGACTTCGGCGCCTTCGTCGAGGTCGAGAAGGGCATCGAGGGGCTCGTCCACGTCTCCGATATCAGCTGGGAGAAGGTCAAGCACCCCTCCGAGAAGCTCCAGGTCGGGCAGGAGGTCGAGACGATCGTCCTCAACATCGACGTCGACAAGCAGAAAGTCTCCCTGGGCGTGAAGCAGCTCGAGGGGGACATCTGGGAGGATTTCTTCAGCCGCCAGAAGATCGGCGACATCGTCAAGGCCAGGATCGTCCGCCTGACCGACTTCGGCGCGTTCGTCGAGATCGTCCCGGGCATCGAGGGCGTGGTCTTCACAGCCGAGCTCGACGAGAAAAAGCTCGAGAAGCCCTCGGACGCCTTCGCCGTCGGCGACGAGCGCAACGCCAAGATCATCAAGATGAACCCCAAGGCCAAGAAGATCTCCCTGAGCTTCAAGCAGGCCGTCTACGACATGGAAAAGCAGGACTTCCAGCGCTTCATGGAATCACAGAACGACCGGATGACCCTGGGCGACATCATGAAGGACAAGCTCAAGGGCCTGCGCGCCCCCCAGAAGGGAACCAAAAAGGAGGAACCCCATGATTAAGGCCGACCTGATCAACAAGATCTCCGTCGATCTGAACATCCCGAAGCAGGAGGCCGAGGAAGGCGTCAACCTGTTCTTCGAGACCATCCGCGAGGCCATCCTCCGGGGCGAGGAGATCGAGATCCGCGGCTTCGGGAGCTTCCGCTTCCGCAAGCGCACCTCGCGGGCCGGCCGGAACCCCCGGACCGGCGAGCCGGTCAAGGTGCCCCCGAAGAAGGTCCTCTATTTCAAGCCGAGCAAGCTCCTCAAGGAGCTGATCAACAAGTAATGCGCTACATCTCCGCCCCCTGGCGCGCCGAGTACGTCCGGCGGGCCCGGGCCCCGAAGGCCTGCTTCCTCTGCGAGGCCGTCCGGGCCCGGGACGACCGCGCGGCGGGGGTCCTTTTCCGCGGCCGCTTCCACATCGTCGTGCTCAACCGCTTCCCCTACAGTCCCGGGCACCTGATGATCGCCCCGCGGCGCCACGTCGCCGACTACGCCGAGGCCCGGCCGGGCGAGCGGATCGAGCTGGCCGAGCTCCTGCGGACCTCGCTCCGCCTGCTGCGGCGGGCCTACGCCCCCCAGGGCTTCAACGCCGGGATGAACCTCGGAGCCAGCGCCGGGGCGGGCGTCACCGGACACTACCATCTCCACGTCGTCCCCCGCTGGACGGGCGACGCGAACTTCATGCCCCTCGTCGGGGCGACCAAGGTCTTCATCGAGGACCTGGACACCACCTATCGAAAGCTGCGGCCCCTGTTCGACCGGAACACACGGCGCCGTTCGAGGTAACACCATGCTCAAAACCATGAGAAAGAACGTCAAGTCGCTCAAGCCCATCCTGTGGATCATCGTCGCGACCTTCATCGTGGCCATCTTCGCCATCTGGGGCGCCGGCGGCGGCGGCATCGGCAGCGCCGACCGGACCGACACGCTGGTCAGCCTGGCCGGCGAGAAAATCACGTCCGACGACTACCTTCAGGCCGTCCGCGCCCGGCTCCAGGACATCGAGAAGCAGTTCGGCGGCGAGCTCAACGCCAACCTGATCCAGCAGCTCGGGCTGCCCCAGCAGACCCTGGAACAGCTCATCAGCCAGAAGCTCCTCGAGCGGATCGCCGCGGACATGGGCCTCAAGGCCACCAACGCCGAGGTCCGGGACAAGATCAAGTCCTACCCGGCCTTCCAGCAGAACGGCCAGTTCGTCGGGTTCGAGGACTACCGGCGGGTCCTCGAGTACAACCACATCGCCCTGGCCGACTTCGAGCGCAGCCTGCGGCAGGACGTGGTCATGAGCAAGGTCGTCCGGGTCCTGACGGCCGGGATCTTCGTCACCGACGACGAGGTCTGGCGGAACTACCAGAAGCAGAACGACACGGCCAAGGTCGAGTACCTCGTCTCCGAGACGGCCAAGGCCGAGGTCGCGGGCGAGCCGGCCGAAGCCGAGCTCCGGGCGCACTTCGACAAGGACCCGTCCGCCTACAAGATCCCCGAGAAGAGGACCGGCGATTACGTCGTCCTGAAGACCGACGATCTCAAGAAGGAGGTCGCGGTCAAGGAGGCCGAGATCGCCAAGTACTATAGGGACAATCCGTCCCAGTTCCAGGAGCCCGAGAAGGTCCAAGCGAGCCGCCTCTGGATGCCGTTCACCGCGGCCGACAAGGACGCGGTCCTGGCCCGGGCCCGGGAGGTCCAGACGAGGGCGGCGGGCGGGGCCGATTTCGCCGCCCTGGCCCGCGAGTTCTCGAAGGACGACAAGGCCGCGACGGGCGGCGACTGGGGCCTCTACGACTGGCGCAGCCTGAGCGCGCCCGAGACCGAGGCCGTCGGCCGGCTCGACAAGGGCGGCGTCTCGGACGTCGTCGAGACCGAGACCGGCGCGGCCGTCTTCAAGGTCACCGACAAGGTCGCGGCCGTGGCCCGGCCGCTGGCCGAGGTGAGCGCCACGATCAAGGGCATCCTCGAGGACCAGAAGGCCCGGGCCCTCGTCGCCGAGCGGATCCAGCAGCTCGAGAAGGTCGCCCGCAAGGAGCGGAGCCTCGATTTCGCCGCCCAGAAGGACGGGCTCAAGCCGGCTTCGACGGGGGCTCTCAAGCGGGGCGACCCGCTCGGCGACTTCGACGCCTCCGGCGCGGTCGGCGAGGCCCTCTTCGGCCTCAAGGAGAAGGAGATCTCGACGCCGATCTACACCATGACCGGAGAGGCCCTGGCCGAGCTCAAGGCGATCGAGCCGGAGCGGCCGGCCAAGTTCGAGGAGGTCCGGGCCGAAGTAGCCAAGGACCTGCTCGAGGTCCGGAAGAAGGCCCAGGCCGAGGCCCGGCTCAAGGCGGACGAAGCCACGCTCAAGGACGACTGGAACGCCGAGGCCTCGAAGCTCCAGCTCCAGTACAAGACCGTCGACGCCCACAAGCGCGAGCAGTACCTGAGCCTCGTCGGGGAGAAGCCGGCCGTCGACGACCTCATCTTCACCCTGCCGCTCAAGCAGGTGAGCGCCCCCGTCGCCGTCGACGAGGGCTACGCCATCTTCCGGGTCCTGGAGCGGACGATGGCCGCGCGGGAGGAGTTCGACAAGGTCCGGACGACGGAACGGGAGACCCTGCTCGGGGAGAAGAAGAACAAGTTCCTCCAGTCGTACCTGGCCCAGGCCCGCGAGGCCAAAAAGCTCAGGATCAACTACGACAATTTCCTCCGCGTCACGAACGACGTCCTGTCGCGCTATCAGAAATAAAAAGGGGGACATGATACCTATTCCCTTATTTTCCCCGGCCCGGTCGCGTGACCGGGGCGCCGGGCCTCGATCCGCTCGAAGGAAAATAGGGAAATAGGTATCGTGTCCCCGATTTAAAGGAGGACGAGATGGAGACGTCCCGCAAGTCCCTGCCCCCCGAAGCCTACCGCGAGCTCGCGCCGGGCGAAGCCTACAAGCCCTACGTGCCGGCCGCGGCCGACGTCCCCGAGGTGACCGTCCGGTCGGTCGTCTGGGGCCTGTTCATGTCGCTCTTCTTCACCTTCTCGATCGCCTACCTGGGCCTCAAGGTCGGGACGGTGCCCGAGGCCGCCATCCCCGTCGCCATCCTGGCCGTCGGCGTCGGCTACACCTACAAGAGGAAGAGCACGATCCTCGAGAACGTCATCCTCCAGTCGATCGGGGCAGCCTCCGGGGCCCTGGTGGCCGGGGCCATCTTCACCATCCCGGCCCTCTACATCCTCGGGCTGCCGACGGACATCGTCAAGATCTTCCTGTCGACGTTCCTCGGCGGCTCGCTCGGCGTCCTCTTCCTGACCCCGCTGCGCCGTTACTTCTGCGTCGAGCAGCACGGCAAGCTGCCCTTCCCCGAGGCCACGGCCACGACCGAGATCCTGGTCTCGGGCGAGTCCGGCGGCAAGCAGGCCTGGGCCCTGATCCTCGGCGTCGCGGTCAGCGGCGTCTACGAGTTCATGGCCATCGGCGTCCGGCTCTGGGACGAGATGATCAACTTCCGCTTCCTGCCGTTCATGGACAACCTGGCGGTCAAGACCAAGATGGTCCTCAAGGTGGACGCCCTGTCCGCCTTCCTCGGCCTCGGCTACGTCATCGGCCTGCGCTACAACGCCGTCATCGTCGCCGGCGGCCTCCTCTCGCACTTTGCCTTCATCCCGGCCATCTGGTTCCTCGGCCAGCATATCCCCGCGGCGGTCTATCCGGGCGCGGTGCCCATCGCTCAGATGAGCGAGACCCAGATCTTCAGCACCTACGTCCGCAACATCGGCATCGGGGCCATCTTCATGGCCGGCGTCCTCGGCATCATCAAATCCATGCCGGTCATGGTCAAGTCGTTCTCGCTCGGGTTCCGCGAGATCTTCAAGGGCAAGGCGGCCAGCGCCGCGGCCCCGGCCCGGACCGACCGCGACCTGAACATGAAGACCATCATCCTGGGCCTTTTGGCCACCGCGGCCGGCCTGTTCCTCTATTTCCTCTGGATCTCGGACCTCAAGCTGGCCATCATCGGGGTCCTCGTCTGCGTCCTGCTCTCGTTCCTGTTCACGACGGTGGCCGCCTACGCCATCGCCATCGTCGGGACGAACCCGGTCTCGGGCATGACCCTGATCACGATCATCCTCTCGTCGGTGCTGCTTCTCGGGGCGGGCCTGGCCGGCGAGCAAGGCATGGCCGTGGCCCTGCTCATCGGAGCGGTCGTCTGCACGGCCCTGTCGGTCTCGGGCTCGTTCATCACGGACCTCAAGGTCGGCTATTGGCTCGGGGCCACGCCCCGCAATCAGGAGCGGTTCAAGTTCACCGGCATTCTCGTCTCCGCGCTGACCGTCGGCGTGGCCATCGCCATCCTGGACAAGGCCTTCTCGTTCCAGAGCGGCGCGCTGGCCGCGCCCCAGGCCAACCTCATGGCCACGGTCATCAAGTCGATGATGTCGCGCGAGCCCGTGACCTGGCTCCTGTACGGCATGGGCGCCGCCGTGGCCATCGTCGCCGAGCTGGCCAAGGTGCCGCCGCTGGCCTTCGCTTTGGGCATGTACCTGCCGCTGCCGCTGACGACACCGCTGCTCATCGGCGGCTTCATCTCGCACCTGGTCAAGAGATCGACCAAGGACAAGGAGCTGGCCGAGCGGCGGGCGAACCGCGGCACGCTCATCTCCTCCGGCTTCATCGCCGGCGGGGCGCTCATGGGCATCGTCCTGGCCATTCTCAAGCTCCTCAAGGTCGACCACCTCGTCAGCCTGGGCATCCCCATGGTGCTCGACGGCGGGCGCTGGGTCGACGGGTCGCCCTGGCCGTGGTTCTCCTCGTACGGGCAGATCATCAGCCTCGTCGCGTTCGTCCTGCTCTGCGGCTTCGTCTATTGGGACGCGCGGCGGCAGAAATAACCGCGAAGGAAAGGGAGGCTCGCCGTGAAACAGACCAAGCTTTACGAGGCGGCCGAACGGGCCGTCAACCAGGCCCTCCGCATCCGGAAGGGCGAGAACTACCTGCTTGTCACCGACACTCCGAAGCTCGAGATCGCCGAGGCCCTGGCTTATTACGCCAAACGAGCCGGCGCCGAGACGACGACCTATTTCATGACCGAGACGCTGCGGCCGATCACCGAGCCGACCCGCCAGTTCAAGGAGCTCATCCGCGGGGCCGGCGTCACGACCTATCTCCTCGAGGGCCGCTTCCCGGAGAAGCCCTTCCGCGGCTTCATGGTCGCCGAGGGGGCCAAGCACGGCCGCATCTGCATGATGCCGGGCATCACCAAGGACATGATGGAGCGGCTCGTGGCCATCGACTTCTCGGAGATGGCCGCGTTCACGAAGAAGGTCATCCGGGCCATGAAGGACGCCGAGGACGTCGTCATCGAGAACGCCGCCGGGACCCGCATCGTCTTCAGCGTCAAGGGCCGCAGGTTCGACGCCGACATCGGCAACATCGCCAAGAAGGGCGTCCACGGCAACCTGCCCGCGGGCGAATGCTTCACCTGCCCGGTCGAGGAGACCTTCACCGGCAAGATCGTGATCGGTCTCATCGACGACAAGCTCGGGCCCGGCACGATGACGTTCAAGGAGGGCCAGCTCGTCGGCCACACCGGCGCCGGCATCGCCGAGGTCATCAAGACGGTCGGCGACGACCCGACGGCGAGGATGATCGGCGAGTTCGGCATCGGCACGAACAAGGGCGCCCGCATTTGCCCGAACATGCTCGAGGCCGAGAAGGCCTTCGGCACGGTCCACTTCGCCATCGGCGACTCCTACGGCATCGGCAAGAACAAGAGCAAGTTCCACTTCGACGCCCTGGTCGAGAAGGTGACCATCAAGGCCAAGGGCCGGACGATCGCCAAGGACGGCCGGTTCCTCATTTAATGGGGGACATGATACCTATTTCCCTATTTTCAGCCGTCCTGATAGAAACGGGGCAGGCGAAAAGGCATGGGAGGGAATGAGTTTGGGCGCCGGAGAAAAGAAAGACCAGATGGAAAATAGGGAAATAGGTTTCGTGTCCCCGTTTGATCGGGTCATCGACCGCTGCGGGACCGAGTCCATGAAGTGGGTCTATCCCCGCAAGGTCCTCAAGGTCGAGGACGCCATCCCGATGTGGGTGGCCGACATGGACTTCGAGGCCCCTCCGGCCGTCGTCGAGGCCCTCAGGCGGCGGGCCGAGCACGGCGTCTTCGGCTATCCTCTCGTTCCCCCTTCGTTCTACGCGGCGGCGATCGATTGGCTGAAGCGGCGCCACGGCTGGACCGTCGAAAAGGGCTGGATGGCCATGACCCCGGGCGTCGTGGCCGCCCTGAACTACCTCGTCCGGGCCCTGACCAAGCCCGGCGACGGCGTCATCATCCAGACGCCCGTCTACCATCCCTTTTATTACGCCATCGAGAACCACGGCCGGCGCCTCGTCCGCAATCCTCTCCGGTTCGACGGCCGCCGCTACGAGATGGACATCGAGGACCTCGGGCGCAAGGCCGCCGAGGCGCGCCTGCTCATCCTCTGCAGCCCCCACAACCCGGTCGGGCGCGTTTGGAGCCGGGAGGAGCTCGAAGCGGTAGGCCGGATCGCCGTCGAGCGGGACCTTCTCGTCATCTCCGACGAGATCCACCACGACCTCGTCTACAAAGGCTTCCGTCATCACGTCTTCGCCGCGCTCGACCCGGCCTTCGCCGCCCGGACCGTCACCTGCATCGCCCCGAGCAAGACGTTCAACATCCCCGGGCTGGCCACGGCCGCCGTCGTCGCCTCGAACCCCGACCTCCTCAAGAAATCCGAGGACGAGGCCGAGCGGTGCGGCTTCGACCTCGGCCAGGTCTTCGGCATCGTCGGCTTCGAGGCGGCCTACCGCCACGGCGAATCCTGGCTCGACGAGCTTCTGACCTACCTCGAAGGGAATAACGACCTCATCGAGCGGTTCGTCGCCGAGCGGCTGCCGGGCGTCCGCTTCATCCGCCCCGAGGGGACCTACCTGGCCCTCCTCGACGCCCGGGGCCTCGGCCTCGAGGCGGCCAAACTCAACGAATTCTTCCTGCGCCAGTGCCGCGTCTATTTCAGCGACGGGGCCATGTTCGGCCCGGAGCTCGAGGGCTTCGTCCGCCTCAACTTCGGCTGTCCGCGGTCGGTCCTGCTCGAGGCCCTGGAGCGGATCGAGAAGGCCATCAAGGCCCGCTAGCCCCCCCCCGCGGGCTAAGAGCCTGGACGTGTCCCGGAGGGGCATACCCCTGACCAGTCGTTCGTGCTATCCTTTCCGGGGTCCTTCACTCGGAAGGGCGCCGCGATGCTTCGACCAGGGAGGTTCCCGATGACGATCGCGAAAAAGTGGGCGTTTCTCGCCGCGGCGGTCCTCGCGGCGATCCTCGTCTCCTGCCGCAAGCCCGAGCCCGCTCCTCCCTCGTCGCGCGACATCGCGACCCCGGCCTTCCCTCGCGCCGCGGCCGTCCCCCGCAAAGATGCCTTCTTCGGGCTCCATTTCGACCTTCATCCCCAGGCGACCGACACCTCGCTCGGGGCCGATATCTCCGAAGAGAACATCCGCGCCCTCCTCGAACGGGTCCGGCCGGACTTCGTCCAATACGACGGCAAGGGCCACGCCGGCTGGACCGGCTATCCGACCGCGGTCGGCTGGGCCTCGCCCGGGATCGTCAACGACAGCCTGGCCGTCTGGCGCAAGGCCACCCGCGACCTCGGCGTCAGCCTCTACATCCACTACTCGGGGGTCTGGGATTCGAAGGCTGTCGCGGAACACCCGGACTGGGCCCGGATGGACGCGAACGGCAAACGGGATCCCAACGCGACAAGCGTCTTCGGCCCCTATGTCGACGAGCTGCTCATCCCCCAGCTCAAGGAGGTCACGGCGAAATACGGCCTCGACGGCGTCTGGGCCGACGGCGAGTGCTGGGGCGCTCAGCTCGACTACTCGTCCCGGGCCCTGGCAGCCTGGACGGCCGAGACGGGCGATAAGGACGCGCCCAAGGACCGGACCGACCCGCGCTGGCTCGAGTGGAAGATGTTCCACCGCCGCGCCTTCGAGCGCTACCTCGCCCACTGGATCGACGCCCTCCACGCGCTCCTCAATCTCCACTATTCGGTCGATATCCTGGCCGAGCACCAGCTCATACCGCGACTCAAGGAGTTCCCTCTCGTCGTCGTCCCCGACTCGCACAAGCTGACCGACGAGTTCCGCCAGGCCCTCGCCGATCACGTCGCCGGCGGCGGGAGCTTGCTCCTCCTCGGCGAGAAATGCGCCCGGCTCTTCGAGCCCCTCCTCGGGGTCACGCTCGAGGGGGGACCAAGCCGGCGGACGGCCGAGCTGGCCTCCGCCATGGGCGTCACCAACGCCGACGGGGTCTGGCAGAAGGTCGCCCTGACGTCGGCCCGGCCGGCCGGCTTCATCTATCCGACGCGAGACACCCGCAAAGGCGGCGAGATCGCGGCGACCGTCAACGACTTCGGCAAGGGCAAGGTCGCCGCCGTCTTCGGCCCGGTCGCCTCGATCTTCTTCCGTTCGCATCACCCTTGGCTCCGGAAGTTCATCGGCGGCCTCGCGGCCGAGCTCTTCCCCGAGCCCGCGGTCAAGGTCGGAGGCCCGCCGGGCCTCGACGTCTCCCTCCGGACAACCCGCGACGGCCGGCTCTCCGTCCATCTCCTCAACACGACCGGGACGCCCCTCCCCGACCGCTACGGCTTCACCGACTTCATCCCCCCGCTCGAGAGGATCTCGCTGAGGATCAACGTCCCCCGTCGCCCCAAGTCCGTCGTCTGGGTGCCCGATGGCGGCAGGCTCGACTGGACCTGGTCCGACGGCCTCTTGAAGGTGACGCTCCCGCGGCTCGAGATCCACGGCGTGCTGGTCGTGGAGCCGGGCCGTCCGCCGGCTTGACGCCCCGCTCCGGTTTATCTATAAGGACAGCGATGGATATCGGCGCCCACCCCGCGACCCGCGCGTCGGCCGAAGACGCGGCACGCCTGGCCCGCGACCTCTATGGCCTCGCGGCCAAGGCCTGTCCTCTGCCGAGCGAATACGACGATAACTTCCACCTCGAGACGGCCGACGGTGCCGGGCGCGTCCTCAAGGTCATGCATCCGATGCGGGAGGCCCGGTTCGTCGATATGCAGTGCGCCGCTCTCGGCCGGATCGCCGAACGTGATCCGGCGCTCCCGGTCCCGCGGGTCGTCCCCAACACGGTCGGACGCCTCTGGTCGAAGACCTCGATCGCCGGAGAGGACAGGATCGTCTGGATGCTTTCCTACCTTCCGGGCCGTCCGATCGCGGCGATCCGGCCGGTGACGCCCGGCCTCCTCGAAGAGATCGGAGAGACCCTGGCCCGCCTGGACCTGGCCCTGGCCGGTTTCTCCCATCCGGCCGCCCGCCGCGAGCTCAAGTGGGACCTCACGCGTGCCGGTTGGATCCGCGGGCACCTCGATCGTCTCCGCGCCCCCAAGCGCCGCGGGCTCGTCGAAGGGATCCTAGCCCGCTATGACGCCGAGGTCGTCCCGGTCCTCCCCCGCCTCGGCCGGAGCGTCGTTTACGCCGACGCCAACGAGCACAACGTCCTGGTGCGGGTCGAACCAGGGCAGCGGCCGCGTCTCTCAGGCCTCCTCGACTTCGGGGACATGATCGAGACCGTAACGGTCGCCGAGATCGCCGTCGCCTGCGCCTACGCCTCGTTCGGCGCGGCCGATCCCGTCGCGGCCGTCCGCCCGCTCGTCGCCGCCTACGATCGTGTTCATCCCTTGACCGAGGCGGAGATCGCCGTCCTCGATATCCTGGTCCGGACCCGCCTGGCCGTGAGCGTCGTCAACTCCGCCTGCCGGGCGGCCGCCGAGCCCGGCGATCCGTATCTCACGGTCAGCGAGGCGCCGGCCTGGGCCGCCCTCGAAGCTCTCGACCGCGTCCCGCCCCGCCTCGCCCATTACGCCTATCGCGACGCCTGCGGCCTTTCTCCGACGCCGTATGGCCCCGCCGTTGTCGGATGGCTCAAGCGCTCCGCGTCCGCGTTCGCCCAGGTCCTGCCGCACGACCTCCGCAAGGACCCCGTCGTCGTCCTGGACCTCTCGGTCGGCAGCCGGATGCTGGGCGCCGACCCGGCCGAGCTCGACACACCGCGCCTCTCGGAGACAATCGAAAGGGCGATGAAGGAGACCGGGGCCGTCGTCGGCGTCGGCCGCTACGACGAAGCCCGGGCGATCTACACCACCGGGGCTTTCGCGCGCGGAGGGAGCCCGACGGCCGAGCGGCGGACTGTCCATCTCGGCGTCGACCTGAGCGTCCCGCCGGGAAGCCCCGTGCGCGCCCCGCTCGACGGCACGGTTAACACCGTCGCCGACAACGCGGCGCCCAAGGACTACGGCCCGCTGGTCATCCTCCGCCACACGATCCCTTCGGGCGAGGAGTTCTTCACGCTCTACGGACATCTCGACCGGGCGTCCCTTACCGGTCTCGCGCCAGGCCAGGCCGTCCGGGCGGGCCAAGCCTTCGCCGCCGTCGGCGCTCCGCCTGAGAACGGCGACTGGTGGCCGCATGTCCATGTTCAGATCGTCCTCGACCTCCTCGGGCTCGACGAGGACTTCCCCGGCGTCGCCGC
>Ga0172363_10000683_pt1 | contig 26278 bp, 20 predicted proteins | sample LakKivs2_kivu2a2_FD_114541 | JGI IMG/M metagenome (GOLD analysis project Ga0172363, IMG submission 114541) | Sediment microbial communities from Lake Kivu, Rwanda - Sediment s2_kivu2a2 | ecosystem: Environmental > Aquatic > Freshwater > Lake > Sediment | place: Rwanda: Western Province, Lake... | reverse complement strand
GTCCTCGAGTTCGACGCGGCGGCGCTCGAGGTCCTCGCGCAGGCGCTGCTCGAGCGCGGCGACGTCGGCCTCGGGCAGGCCGGCGAGCGACAGGCGCGCGTCGGCCAGGTGCTCGGTCACCGGGCGCACGAGGCGCGCGCGCGCGGCCAGCCACTGGCCGGCGGCGACGTCGTTGGCCACCGCGGCCGCGAGCGCGTCGGCGAAGTGCTCGACCGCGCGCCTGGCGATCTCCTCGGCGTGGACCTGCGCCTGGACGGCACGGTCGTCCTGGCGCCCACGGTCACGGATGAGTTCTGGCAAAAGGGGTTCGGCCAGACGCTTTCGTGGCGTGGCCGCACGCTGCACTACCGCATGGAGCGAGCCCGGATCACGGGGACCTACGCGGGCGGCGGCCCCCAGCGCCTGGGCGTCCGGCTGCCGGGCGGCGACGCGAAGACGCTGCCCCCCGTGACGATCGACGGGCGGCCGGCATCAGGCGAGCGAAGCGGCGACCTCGTTGTGGTCGCCATTCCCGCCGGGTCGGTCCAGAGGCCCAGCCGGTTTGAGATCGCACCGCAGCGGGCGGTCAGCCGGCCGGCGCGCCCCTGAGCGTCAGCGGCGATCCATGCGGCAGTCCATCACGGCAGCGAACAGGCCGCTGCCGGGCCGGGCGGCGGGCATCGCTTCGCGACGCCCTGATCCGGCCGGGGGAGGCCCGCAGGCCGACGGCGAGAAAAAAAGTTTGGCAAAAGTTTGGTTTTCCTCTTGACAGGGCGAGACCTCTTCGCTATACTGTTGCCGATGTTGCGTGGACAACAAACAGCATGATGCGGGACAGTCGATGCAGAGACAATCGCAAGCGAAAGGAGAGCACCTGTGGAAGGCAAGCGCAAACCGTTGGACTACAAGCAGTTCGCCAGGGACGCCGCGTCGGGCAAGTTCACACAGAGCAAGCTGGCCGAGAAGTACGACTACTCGCTGTCGATGATCAAGAAGATCGTCGCCGGCCAGCGCCGGCCGGAGGCGCAGGAGCTCATCGAGAAGGCCCGCGAGGAAGTCAGGATGTTCCTGATGTTCCGCGGGCTGGACATGGCCGAGATGGCCATGGAGACGCTCATTCGGGCAATGGGGGCCGGGTCGGTCTCGGCGGCGGTGACGGCGGCCAGGGAGGTGCTCAACCGCATCGCGGGCCGGCCGGCCTGCGCGGCGCCCGAGCGGGAGCCGAAGGTCAAGCCGTGGGACAAGGGCGAGAGCGACTACGAGTGGCTGCGCGACGAGTACGACAAGATGTCCGAGAGCACGCGGATGCGATGGTATCGGGACATGGGCGGGGATGTCAGCGACGCGCACATTGCGGCGGCCGACGCGCGCGACGCCGAGCTGTACCGCATCAAGATGCAGCAGCGGGAAAGCGAGCGGCCGTTCAAGGTGCCGCGCTGGGCAGACCCCCATCGTGTGGAGATGGCCGAGAGCCGCGTTCGGGTGGTCGAGTCGGAGCTGGCCGAGGCACGGGGGGAACTGGAGGAGCTGAAGGCGGGCATGGCCAACAACCAAGTGATCCCCGACGTGGTGCCGAAGGCGGAACAGTACCGGGCGGAGGCGGTGTCGCTGTGCCGCGCTGCGCCGCCGGAGGCGCGCCGCGGGCTGGCGGAGGATGAGCCGCCGGATGACGCGGACGCGGCGGAGGCGGCGGCAGCGGCCGTCGACGAAACGGGCCGGCAGGTGACGGAGAGCCCCGGCAGCCAGGATGTCGGCGGGCGCGTGTCCCTTCGGCCGGACGGGGAGCGCCCCGCGGAGCGCCGCCGGCGGCGCAACTGCCGCGGGCGCAGCGGGAAGCGGCGCGCCGGGCGGCCCGCATACCCGCGCCGCGAAGGTGCACAGAAGGGACACTCCGCCCCGCGCGGCTCAGCGGGCGGCGAGCGTGCTTGACCGCCGCCGCGCCGATACATGCGGGCAACTGCCCTCCTTGCCCCCGGCGGCAGAGCCGCTGTCACCGGGCGGGCGCGGAGTCGCTGACCGGGTCCTTCGCCGCGTCTTTCCGTTCGCTCAGCCCCTCGCTCAAGGCTCGGCCGCCGGGGCCGGCTCCGAAGGCCGGCCGACCGCCGCACGCGGGGCCAGCGTGAACGCCTCGCCGGGTTTCAGCAGCAGCGCCCGGACCTCGGGGCACAGCGCGCCACATGCCTGGACGAACCCGGCCGGGTCGCCGGCGCCCTGCTCGGCGAACGTCCAGAAGTGGCAGGGAATCGCGTAGCGCGGCTTGCCCTGCGCCACCAGCCTGGCCGCGTCCATGTGTCCCATGTTCCCGAACCCGCCGTTGATGCACGGCAGCAGCACGTCCGGGCGCAGGTCCAGCAGCGGTTTGAGCAGCAGCGGCCGGAACGCCGTGTCGCCCGTGACCATCACCCGCGGCCCGGCGAAGTCCAGGACCATGGCCAGCGCCGTCGGTGACAGGTCGCCGTGGTCGGCGGGCGCGGCGTGCACGACCACGCCGCCCAGGTCGCGGGCGCAGTTGGGCTCAAGCACGACGCGGCGGTCGGCGGCGACGGCGGCGGCCGCGAGGCCCTCGACGCAGCCCGACGGGCCGGCGAAGACGCACCGCGGGTTGTTGCGGGCGATGACCGGCAGGGCGTCGGGGTCGAGATGGTCGGCGTGCTCGTGCGTCACGATCACGATGTCGGCGCGAACGTCCTCGGCGGCGACGGCCGGCAGCGACAGCCGCTTGAAGCCGAACAGCCGCTCCACCGCGTCCGACAGGTACGGATCGACGTAGACGGCCCTGCCGGCGTCGGTCTTGAACGCAAAGCCCGCCTGTCCCAGCCACCACAGCGTCACGCTGCCGCGGGGGACGCTCCGCCGCGCGATGTCCCGGGCGAGGTCGCTCATTGCGGTCTCCATTCGATGGGGCAGGTCGCCGCCGCCCCGCCGTCCACCGGCAGCACCAGGCCGGTGATCATCGACGAGGCGCGGCTGGCCAGGAAGACGATGGGCCCGACCAGCTCGCGGGGCTGGCCGATCCGCCGCATCGGCAGCTTGGTCATCACCTGCTCCATGAAGCTGCTGTTGGCGAAGATGCTGGTGGCGTTCATGTCGGTCTGGAACCAGCATGGCGCCACGGCGTTGACGCGGACCCCGGCGGCGCCCCACTCGCAGGCCAGCTCCCTGGTCAGCGCGGCGATGGCGCCCTTGGTGGCGCTGTAGGCAGCGTTGCCTCGCCCCGTGCCCACCAGCCCCCCGCCCAGCGCCGACATGTTCACAATCGAACCGGCGCCCTGGGCCAGCATGATCCGCCCCGCCTCCTTGCACATCCAGAACGTGCCGTAGTAGTTCACTTCCGTCAGCCGCCGGACCTGGTCGGGCGGGATGTCGACCGTGGGTATCCGGGCGGTGATGCCCGCGATGTTCACCAGGATGTCGAGGCGCCCGAACCGGCGATGGACCTGCCGGACCGTTCCGCGCACGGCTTCATAGTCGGCCACGTCGCAGGCGTAGGCGGCGGCTTGTCGGCCGAGCGATTCGATCTCGGCGACGCAGGCGGCGCAGCCCTCGGCCGAAAGGTCGATGGCGGCCACGTCCGCGCCGAACGCCGCCAGGCCGACCGCCGCGGCCCTGCCCAAGCCGCGGGCGGCGCCGGTCACCACCGCCGTGCTGCCGGCCAAACCGAAGATCTCACGGTCGTCCATACGCTCACCCGCGCCTGGAGTAGAACACCAGGCGGCTGTCCGGCGCCCGCTCCATCGCCACGTCCAGCCCGGTCTGCGTCAATTGGCTTCCTTCGGCGGTCCACTTCCGGGCGGAGTCGGCGTCCTCGAGGTCGTAGACGCCCCGCGGGTCGAGCCCGCCCAGGCGGAAGACGGCCGAGACGAACGGGCTGTCCTTCCTGCGGAACGCCAGCACGATGCCCCCGCCCATGTCGGGCCTGTCCATCTGGTAGGCCAGCCAGTCCCTGCTCGAGGCCGAGCAGGAGGTCAGCGGGTAGAAGTCGCCCTTGTAGTAGTCTCGTGCGCGCCGGTACTGGGCGATCATTCTGCGGTGCCACTCGACGGGGTAATCGTAGGCGGGCGCGGTTGGGGCGTCGCCGAATCCGCAGGCGTGAAACAGGCTGAACGGGATCCCGCCGCTCCAACTGCTGCGGAAGTTGTACGTGTCGCCCGGCCGGGCGGGCGCGGCCCCGCCCACCAGCGGAACCCAGTGCGCCAGGCAGTACGCGCCGACCTGGCAGCCGATCGGGTCGGCGTCGGGGTGGCAGTTGTAGTCGGTCCGGTGGAGCACCAGGCTTCGCCCGATGGTCTCCAGGTCGATCCTCGTGCCCCCCCCGCCGCAGTTGTCGATCAACATGCCCGGATGCCGCCGCCGCAGCTCGTCCCAGAAGGCGTAGAAGTTCTCAACGCTTCGGATCTCCGTCATCCCCTGCCTGTCGGGCGGATCCTGCTCGCTCCGGCCGATGGGCGTCCCGCCGTCGTCGCGGAAGTAATCCACGCCGTGCTCGGCGATCAGGTCGCAGATGTAGTCGGTCAGGAACCGCCTCGCCTCGGCGACGGCCATGTTGATCCCGCAAAGGTTGACCTGGCGCCGGTTGAGCCCGATCCCGTTCTTGCCCCACACCCACGGCCTGGAGACCCATTCCGGGTGTTCCTTCACCAGCGGGGAGGAGGCCTCGGCGGTGTAAGGGCTGAACCACAGCAGCAGCTTCATTCCGGCGGCGTGGGCGGCCTCGGCGATCGGCCTGAGGCCTTCCGGGTGGACCATCCGGTTCACGCGCCAGTGCCCGATGTGGTAGGCCCAATCCTCGGTCTGGAAGTTCTGGAATTCCTCGGTCTGGTGGTCCGGCCCGTACCAGCCGGCGTCGATCCAGTAGCAGTCGAAGTCCAGCCCGTTGTCCTTGATGAACCGGATCGTCTTGAGGTGGTTGTGTGTCTTCATGCCGCCCCAGGTGGCGTTGCAGATGGGCGGCTGGACCTCCCGCCCGCCCGGGCGGGGGAGGTGGTGGGCCACAAGGTGCCTTCGCAGCATGTTGTGCGCGCGAACGAGATCGCCCTGCCAGAACAGCAGGAGCACCCGCGGCGTGCGGATGGTCTCGCCGGGTCGGAGCCGAAGGTGCGTCTTCGCCATGCCGCCGCGGACGGCCAGCTCGCCGCTGTCCGCGCGGGCCAGCGTGCATGCCCAGTTGCCCGTCCAGCCCAGCGCGACGACCAGGCCGCCGTCGGCGATCTCCACGTTGAAGAACGGCAGGTACTGAACGGACGAACCGCCGGTCGACGCCAGCCGCACGTCCCTGCCGCGCCGGATGTCCTGGCTCTGGAGCGCGAAGTCGTCGATCCCGCCGTGCGTGCCCAGGGAGTAGTGAATGCGAGGGCGAACGTCGCGCGGGCAGTCCCGCACCACGTCAAGGGCCTGGACGTCCTCGATGATGGGCGTGTCGCTGCCGCCGCTGTTGCGGAACCGCACGACCCACTCGACGGCCGGGGCGCCTGGATACTCTGTCAGCTCCAGCGTGCAAATCAGGCCCGTGTTGCCGTCTTCATACTCGACGGTGTGAACGGTCGTCCCGTCGTCACCGGCGACGGACTTCCCGCTCGTCCGCCAGTCGGCGAGGAACCCGTTTGACGCCTTCCCGTCGTAGCGCAACGAGAACGGCGGCAGGCGGTCGATCGCCTCGCCCGTCCACCTGCCGGCGATGTCCTTCTCCCGCGGAGTCATCAGCAGCGTTTCCATCGGTTCTCCCGCAAGTGTCTCAAGGCCCCTTCGCCCCCGCACGCACCATCGCCGATCGCTCCGCGATGAGGCGCCTGAGGATCGCGTGCAGGCGCGGGGCCGCTTGGCGCCGCTGCTGCACGACGTCGACCATCCCGCCGCCCTCGCCCGTGGCGAACCGGTCGCAGACCTGCGGGGCGAACACCACGCCGCGAAGGTCGATCCGCCCCAGCAGGTCGCGCCAGTAGCCTTCCGGGTCACGCGGCGACATCTCCTGGTAAATCAGCGGCACCGCGCCGCCCAGCCCGCGCTGGAGCGAGGCGAAGTCCTCCGGCCGGCCGACGGGCCCGCTGTTGACGGCCACCAGCCCCTTCATGCGGCGGATGATGCCCGCCAGGTGCGCCCCCCTGCCGCAGAAGTGCAGCACGCCGCCGCCGAACTGGCCGAAGACCCGCTCGTTGCACGGCGCGACGAACTCCTCGTACAGCGACGGCGGCAGGTTGACGGCCTCGTCGTCGGCCAGCCAGACCCCGCACGGCGGGGGGATCCAAACCCCCTGCTCGCCGCGGCAGACGTCCGGCGGCTCGCCGGTGACCGCCTTCTGGGCCTTCACCCAGGCGATCAGGGCCTCCGTGACCAGCTCGAACAGCTCGTGGACGGCCGACGGCTCGTCGTACATCCAGAGGTATAACCGCTCGTGGCCGACCATGAGCACCAGCTCGTCAAGGGGGCTTTGCGTGTCGGTAAGGGCCACGGGGTACGGCCCGCGGTCGCGCATGTAGGCGGCGGCCTCCAGGACGCGCGGCATCAGGCCGTCGCGCCGCGGGTCCGGCGGCTTGAGCTTCGCCGCGTCGGCCAGCGATTCGACGCACGGCGCCGCCACCGACGGGTCGCGCCCGTGGGCGAAGTGCATCCGGCAGCCGAACGCCGACGCCAATATCCCCGTGCCCATGTAGGGCGTCAGGTACGGGATGAAATCGTCATCCACCGCGGCGAGGTGTTCTTCACAGAAGCGGACCTGGTAGTCCATCATCCGGGCGGGCGAGTCGAACAGCCCCTCGGCGACTCGGGCGGGGTCGGCCCCGCAGACGATGTAGTGGAACGGCCAGATCATCACGGGCGGCTCGGCCGGCTCGGCCAGCCGGAACGCGGCCTCGATCCGCCGCTTGCCGCGTTCCTGTCGGGCATCGTCTGGCATGGCGCCATCCATCGCGTCGGCCCTACAGGTCAAGGGGGTACCGTCCGAACTCGCGTGCCGCCCGGAAGAGGGCGACGACGTTCTCCGGGGGCACGAAGGGCTGGATGTTGTGGACCGGATTGAACACGAACCCGCCGCCGGGGGCAAGGTCGCCAACCCGCCGCCGCACCTCCTCCCGCACGTCGCTCGTCGAGCGCCGGCACAGGACCCGCTGCGTGTCGCAGCCGCCGCCCCAGAACGACAGTGCCCGCCCGAAGCGGCGCTTCAGCCCGCCGCTGTCCATCCCCGCGGCCGACACCTGCACCGGGTTCAGGATGTCCACGCCGATGTCGATCAGGTCCGGGATGAACTCCGCCACGGCCCCGCAGCTATGGAAGAACACCTTGGCCCTCGTCCGCGCCTTGATGGTCGAGATGATCCTCGCCAGTCGCGGCTTGATCATCCGCCGAAACATCGCCGGCGAGATCAGCGGGCCGTTCTGCCCGGCCAGGTCGTCGGCGGCAAAGTGCACGTCGATCAGGTCGCCCACCTGCTCCAGGAAGAGCCTCTGGGCCGTGACGATCGTCCCGGTCAGCCGGTCGAGAAACGCCTCGGCGAACTCCGGCTCGGCCAGCAGGTCCATCAGGCCGTTCTCCATCCCGCGCACGCGCAGGAGCTGGTTGAACAGGTCGTGGCCGCACGGGGCCATCCCGAACAGGGCCTTGTCGGTCCCGCGCCGCAGCCGGAGGACAGACTGGCGCAGGCCCTCGTACCGCGCCGGGTCCGCCGGGTCGGGCCAGGGCATCGTTCGCAGGGCGTCCAGAGACGGCTCGCCCAGTGGAAACTCCTGCCAGTCGTAGTAGAACCCGTCCGCGGGCTTGCGCAGCGTCGCCCCGAACTCATCCTGAAACGAGCTGCCGCCGCCCGGCTCCTCGACGAACGTCGGCTGCCACCCCGCCGGCGGATTGGCGAAGACGGGAATCACGTCCACGCCGAGGGCCTCCACCACGTCCTCGTCGACGAACGCGATCTGCTGGACGGCCTCCATGGTGCGGACGGGCCGCCGCGGCAGGCCGAGGGCGTCGCGCAGACGTGCATACGTGGGCAGGGCGATCGACGTCACCACCGTGGCGCCCAGGTCGACGGGAACGCGGTCGGCTTCCTGGTGGTCCAGGGCAAGGCTTACTCGCTCACGTGAGTCCATGGCACGCTCCAACCCAGGCTAACACTGCAGCCCGGCCGGTTCCAGCGCTCGCAGCCCCGACGCCCCCCGGGCGCGGGGGAGCGAGCCGCGTACGGCCGGCGTGGAGAGCGCGGGCAGCACGATGCCGCGCCGCTCGCCGGGGGCGCCCGGCGACTTCCACGTCGTCTCGCCCGTCATCGTCGTGGTCCTGTCGCCCGCCAGGGCTTGGTCCTGCCCACCATGCCGGTCCGCGTGCATCCGATGCCGCCGTCGAGGGCGAGCTTCTCGGCTTGCTGGCCAAGGCCCCATCCGAACTCGGTCTGCGCGTATTCCCCGACCAAGTTGCTCTGCCGGGGAACGGGCTGGCCGGCCGGCCCGTCTGGCCGGACCGACCACCTCCGCGCCTCTTTTTCCCGATATTCGCGGCGTGTCGATCTCAAGACGGCCGCCTCAGAAATCGCGGATGTACCCGGCGGTCCAGCCGCCGTCGACGGTCAGCACGTGCCCGTTGACGTAGCCGCTCTCGGGCGCGGCCAGGTAGAGGGCGGCATAGGCGATGTCGTCCGGGCTGCCGGGCCGGCCCAGCGGGATGTGGGCCAGCATCTGCTGCATCTTGTCGCTGAACTGCCCGTCCTTGCCGTAGAACAGTGCCCTGGTCCCCTCCGTCAGGATGGAGCCGGGGGCGATGGCGTTGACCAGCACCCCGCGGCCGGCCAGCTCCAGCGCCATCGCCTTGGTCAGCGTCACCACGGCGCCCTTGGCGGCGATGTAGGCGCACTGGAGCCTGGCCGGCACCAGGCCCAGGACCGAGGCGATGTTGATGATCCGCCCGCCGCCGCGGGCGACCATGACACGTGCCGCCGCCTTGCTGACGTAGTACAGGCCGTTCAGGTCCACGTCGATCAGCCGGTTCCATTCCTCGGTGGGGAACTGGTCGATCGGAACGCGGTGCTTCCACGTGTTCGTGCCGGCGTTGTTGACGAGAATGTCCAGCCGGCCGAAGTCGCAGGCCGCCTGCTCCACGACGGCCTGCACCTGCGGCTCGTCGGTCACGTCCATCGTGGCCGGACGGCACAGGGGGTACTTCGCCGCCGCCTGCGCCGCCTCCTCGGCCAGCACGTCGGCGTAGATGACCTTCGCGCCGTTCTGCGCGTAGACGTCCGCGATGGCCTTGCCGATGTTCCTGGCCGCGCCCGTGACCAGCGCGACTTTGCCCGACAGGTCTGCTTTCATCGTTTGTTCGTCCTTGCCGCGGGGGCCGCCGTCTCTCAAGCGGCGGCAGCTCCTAAACGGTGATGGGGTAGGTCCCGAATTCCCAGGTCGCGTCGCGCATGGCGACGTAATTGTCCGGGCTGATGTAGCGCGCGGCGCCGCCCCCGGAGGCCACGGCGTATCCGCCGCCGGGGGCCAGACGCCGGATCTTCTGACGGACCTCGGCACGAATGTCCTCGGGCTTGCCGGCGCCGCGGGCCAGGGTGTAGCCCAAGTCGATGTTGCCGAAGAGGGCGAGTTTCCGCCCGTAGCGGCGTTTGACCTCGCATATGTCCATCGCCTTGGGCTCGAACGGATGCAGGGCGTCCACGCCGAGGGCGATCAGATCGTCCAGCACTTCCCAGAGCACGCCGTCGGTGTGCATGATGAAGGGCAATCCGGCGCCGTGGGCGATCCCGGCTAGCTCCTCGATCCAGGGAAACACGTGCCGGCGCAGGAAGGGCGGCGGGACCATCAGGCTCTCCGTGTAGGCCAGGTCGTCGCCGTACCAGACCGCGCGGACGTCGGGCAGCCCGATCAGGCGGCGCAGGACCCGGCACTGGATGGCGCCGATCCGTTCGGCCGCTCGCGCCGGCAAGTCCGGGTTGTCCGCAAGCGACAGGCAGAAGTGCTCGTAGCCCATCAGCATCCAAGTGCGCGTGAAGATGCCTCCGACGCCGGTGATGATGCCCATGCCGCTCGGCAGGACAGCACTGGCCCGTGCAAAGTGCGCCACGTCCAGCGTCCGGGGATCGGGCCAGGGGTAGTCCTCCAGGTCGGCCAGCTCGTGCAGCGGGCCGTCTGCCGACACCTGCTGCGATTCAGAGGCATGGCTCCTGGCCCACTCCCATGCCAGGGGCGTGCCCGTCGCGACCACCGGCACCGCGCCGTGGTACTCGTAGTTCGCCCGCAGGTAGATGAAGTCATGTCCGGCCGCCACCTGGGCCGCGACGTGGTCCTCCACGGTCCGGACGGGTTTGCCCGCCAGTTTGTCCAGCAGGGGCTCGTCGATGCTGAACTCCGCCAGCGGCACTCGGTCCGGCTCCTCGTGGCGGACCGTCGCCAGCAGGCGGCCGATGTCCGGCTGCCAATCCGACATTGTGATCGTCCTCAAAGGTGTCCGCTGTAATGGGCCAGGTGCTTCCGGAGGCGTTCTTCCGCGCGTCGCAGGTCGCGCTTCCGCAGGGCCGCCAGGATCAGCCGGTGCCCGCGGATGCCGCTGGCCCAGTGCTTGCGCACATCGATGACCTGCTGGCGGAACCGCCGGAAGAACACCTCCAGCAGGCCGCTGAAGGCCACCAGCGGCTCGATGCCGCTGCTTTCGATCAAGGCGCGATGGAAGCTCAGGTCGGCCGCGATGAACTCGTCGGGATCGGCGATCCCCTCCAGCCGGTCGTTGAGGGCCGACAGCTTCCCGTACAGCGCCGGGTCGGCGGCGATGTGTTCCATCGCCTCCGGCAGCGCGCCCGTTTCGATCACGATGCGCGTCTTGAGGAGCTGCGCGCGGGGGTAGCTGTTCAGGGCGAAGTGGAACCCCAGGTACTGCGCGGCCCGCTGCATGTCCACGCGCCCGACGGTCACCCCCCGCCGCGGCGCCGAGCGGAGGATGCCCAGGAAGCTCAGCGCCTTGGTCGCCTCGCGCACGCTGACGCGGCTGACGCCGAACATCTCGGCCATCCGCTGCTCGGTCGGCAGCCGGTCGCCCTCGCCCAGCGAGCGATCCAGGATGTAGTCCCTGATGCCGGCGGCCACCAGCTCGCTCAGCTTGGCGCGTCGTATATGGTTGTCGCCTGTCTGCCTCACGGACGGCCTCGCGACGAATTCTTCTTGACGGCGATTGGCCATATTATATGATCAAAACGCCTCGGGCAAGGACTTTCCGGCGTCCGGCCCGACCTGCGGGAAGGAGACAGCGTGAAGATCGCCAGGTTCGTCATGGCGGACGGCAAGGTGGCCAGCGGCGTCGTGCGCGGGCAGGAAGTGTGCCTCATCCGGGGCAACGTGCTCGGCAGATGGGCGGAGACTAAGACCCGCCTGCCCCTGGGGAAGGTCAGGCTCCTGGCCCCGATCGCGCCGGCCAACGTGCTGTGCTTCGGGCGCAACTACAGGGCCCACGCCAAGGAGGGCGGCGACGATGTGCCGCAGGCGCCGCTGCTGTTCATCAAGGCCACCTCCTGCGTGGTCGGCCCGGAGGAGCCGATCCTGATCCCGGACGCCGCTCCGGCGCAGGTGGACTACGAGGCCGAGCTGGCCGTGGTCATCGGCAGGCCGGCCCGGCACGTCAGCGAGGCCGACGCCCTCGACTACGTCCTGGGCTACACCTGCGCCAACGACGTCAGCGCGCGGGACTGCCAGGTCGGCGACGGGCAGTGGGCCCGCGCCAAGTCGTTCGAGACGTTCGGGCCCCTCGGGCCGTGGATCGAGACGGACCTGGACCCGGACAACCTGCACATCCAGGGCCGGCTCAACGGCAGGGTCATGCAGGACGCCGGCACGTCGCTGCTGATCTTCAACGTGCCGTACCTCATCAGCTACCTGTCGCGCTGCATGACGCTGCTGCCCGGCACGGTCCTGCTGACCGGCACGCCGGCCGGGTGCGGGTTCGCCCAGCAGCCGCCCGTGTGGCTCAAGGACGGCGACGTGTACGAGGTGGAGATCGCAGGCATCGGCGTCCTGCGGAACCCCGTGGTGAAGGAAGACCAGCACCGACTCACGTCAGGCCATACCCGGGCCTCAACCTGCGGAGGACCGAACGCATGACGAACAAGCGCACCGGCATGACCCCCAGGCAGTTGAAGAACGCCCTCAAGGGCGTGATTCACTTGGTGATGACGCCGTTTGACCGGAACGAGGAACTGGACGAGGAGGCCCTGCGGCGGACGGTTCGAGACGCTGTCAGCGCCCTCAAGGGCGAGGACGCCGTGCTCCTGACCATCGGCAGCACCGGCGAGTTCTACGCCCTGAACGACGAGGAGAACCGGCGTGTGGCCAGAATCGTGGTCGAGGCCGCCGACGGCGAGATCCCGGTGGTCGTCGGCACGGCCCGGGGCGGCACCAAGTACACGATCGAGATGAGCCGGTACGCCCAGAGCGTGGGGGCGGACGGCGTGATGATCGTACCGCCCTACTACCACCTGGTGTCGCGCGACGGGCTCTATCGCCACTACAAGGCCGTGGCGGAGAGCATCGACATCGGGATCATGGTGTACAACAACTCGATCACCAGCAAGATCTACGTCGATCCGCCGATGCTGGCGCGGTTGTCGAAGATCCCGAACATCGTGGCCTGCAAGGAGAACGTCTGGAACATCATGGCGTTCTACGCCGCCGCGAAGGCGGTTGACCCGAAGGACATGGTCCTGATCTGCGGCGTCGGGCAGATGATGTACAAGTTCGAGGCGCCCTACGGCGCCACGGGTTACGTCACCGAACTGGCCAACTTCGCGCCGCACGTGGCCATCGGCCTGTACAGGGCCTGCCGGAAGGGCGACCATGACGAGATCGAGAAGTGGTCGAACGTGATTGCGCCGTACGCGGCGTTCGTCGGCAAGATGGCGGCCAAGCGCGGCCCCCTGCCCACCGTGATCTCCCCGGCGATAACCGTCGCGGATCAGGCGATGTACCAGGGCGTGTGCAAGGCGGCGATGGAACTGATCGGTAAGCCGGTGGGTCGTGTTCGCGAGCCGATGGAGAACCTGACCCCTGCGGAGAAGCGGGAATTGCGCGGCATCCTCAAGAAGATGGGCGCGCCGGTCCTGGGACCAAGCACCGAGTCATGCAGGGAAAGGAGCAGAAAATGAGGAGCCGGATCGTCCAAGCAGGACTGATCCTGATGCTGGTCGCGGCAGGAGCGGGAGCCGCGGCGGAGCCCGCCGGGGCACAACCAGAGGCGACCCGTGCGGGGAAACAGAGAGTGACGTACGACCGTGCGAAGTTGACCCCGGAGGCGCTGGCGGCCCTGGCCGCCGGCCAGCCGGGCGGAGAGGTTTGGGGCAAGGCGTTCGACAAGCCCAAGGTGTCGCTCCGCGAGGCGGCGCTGGAGGAACTCCGGATGATGGTCGCCGGCACTCTTCCCGAAGGGCAGTGGAAGCACCCTTCTGCGTCCGTACGTTTCTATCGCGAATTCAGCCTGCCCATCCAAGGAACGCGCTCGCCGGAGCTGGCGGCCAAGCACCAGAACCTGCAACAGTGCTGGCTCGTGCCGACCGCCGTGAACCTTACTTCGATGATGGCCATGTTCTCACGAGAATGCGGAAAGCAAACCGACGCCTCACTGGGGCTCGACATTGCGCGACATACCGGCGACACGATCGTCAACATGAGTCTTCCCTCCGACTGGGCCTATGCCTGTTTTCCCATCCCGCACAAGCACATGGGGCCCCTTTGGAACGATTACCTGAATGGGAAGGCGACGTTCGAGGCCTGGCGCGACGAAATGAGAACGCGCTGCGAGAAACGCTACGAACTGATCTGGGATTGCCGGCTTGCGGATCCGGGCATGGCTCTTCTGGATCTGCATGATGTCACAAAGGACGAGAAGTACTTGCAGGCCGCCAAGCGACTGGCGGCCTCCTTCGCGACCAACCAGTTGCCTTCCGGCACATGGCCGTACTTCGTCAACGCAAAGACCGGCGAAGGAAGAGGCGGTGAATGGCCGCCGGCCCTGACGATCTGGTTTCTCGACCGCTTGGCCGACCAGTACGGCGTCAAGGACTATCAGAAGACCGCCGACCGCGCGTTCGCCTGGATGTGGGAGAATCAGGTGGTGCCGCACGATATGCGGGCCCACTACTGGGATGTCGCCCCCAAACCGCGTGGCAGTCAGGGTTCACTGGCCGCAGCGGAAATCGCGATGTGCCTATTCAATCGCGGTGACCGGGATCCCAGATACATTCCCAAAGGCGAGGAGATCCTCAACTGGATCGAGAAGTCGTTTGTGTCTTGGGACCAGGGCGGGAAAGTATCGGAGCAGACGGGTTTCAGAGCCAAGGTGCGGTTCGCCGGCGGTGGCGTTGCCGAGGCCTTTGTCAAGGCCTATGAAGTGACCGGAAAGCCGATCTACCTTGCCAAAGGATTGGCGGTCTTCTCACGCGTGGTCAGGGACCGCAAGGAGCCGCCGGAATGGATGGGAAGCCGCGCGACGGGAAACTTCCTGGCCGTCTACCCGTTTTTGAAGCAACACAACCTCCCCGGCGGTGAATGAGTTCCGACCGCCACGCGACAGCATGAGAACAGGCTCTGAAAGCGGAAGTAGCCAAAGGCATGAAGACGGCGAAGGGAACGAGGAAAGCGCAAGGCCCTGACTCCGCCGGCCGGACGTTGATCCCGGCGGACGTCCTGCGGTCTTTCTGCGGCCGGGTCTTTCGGAAGTGCGGCGTGTCCGAAGACGATGCCCGGATCGCGGCCGACGTGCTGGTCGCGGCGGACCTTCGCGGGATTGACGGTCACGGGGTCGCGCGCCTTCGCGGGTTCTACGTGGACAGACTTCGGGCCGGCGCCATGTCGCCGCGCCCGCCGGTGCAAGTTCTCAGTGAGACGCCGCTGACCGCCGTGATTGACGGCGGGTCCGGGCTGGGCCACCCGATTGCCCACAGGGCGATGAAACTTGCCATCGACAAGGCAGGTGCAGCCGGCACCGGCTTCGTGGTCGTCCGTAATTCCAACCACTTCGGCATCGCCGGCTACTACGCCATGATGGCCCTGGACAGCGGGTGCATCGGGCTGTGCATGACGAGCACGAACCCGTGGGTGGTGCCCACCTTCGGCCGGGACGCGGTCCTTGGCACCAACCCCATCGCGGTGGCTGTCCCGTCGGGCAGGCAGCGCCCCTTTGTGCTGGACATGTCCACCAGCGCCGCGCCCGTCGGCAAGCTGGAGGTGCACGACCGGCTGGGAAGCCCCATACCGTCAGGTTGGGCCGCCGACGAACGCGGAATGCCCACGACCGCGCCCGGCGAGGTGCTGCGCAACGTCCGGCAGTCGGTCGGCGGCGGCCTGCTGCCGCTGGGCGGCGCCGGCGAGGAAACCGGCGGACACAAGGGATACGGGCTTTCGCTGTGGGTGGACATTTTCAGCGTCCTGCTTTCGGGCGGGTCGCACGTCGACTTTGCGCGCCACCCGGAGTCCGCCGGCGGCCGGCGACTGGGGAACGTCTGCCACTTCTTCGGGGCCTGGCGCGTGGAGACGTTCCGGCCACTGTGCGAGTTTCAGGCCGCCATGGATGAGCTGCTGCAGCGCCTCAAGGCCTCTCGCAAGGCCGAGGGACAGGACCGCATCTACGTGGCGGGAGAGAAGGAATTCGAGGAAACGGACCGGCGCCGACGCGACGGCGTCCCTTTGCCGGCCCCCGTTGTGGCAGACCTGCAATCGCTGGCGTCGGAGTTCGATGTCGCATTCAGCACAGGCGCTTTGGACGCCTGAAAGGGAGATTTGTATGTCATCGACAGACGTTTCCATCAAGAGCAAGTCGAAGGTCGCCATCACGGACTACGCGTTTGATGACCTGGCGATCGAGAAGGCAGTCCTGGAGCCTTTGGGCTGCCGCGTGGTCGGTCAGAAGACCGGCAAGGACCCCGCGGCGCTGGCGGCGCTCGTGGCCGATGCCGACTACGTCATCACGCAGTTCGCGCCCGTGAACGCCGGCATCATCGGCGCCATGCGCAAGTGCAAGGTGATCGTCCGGTACGGCATCGGCGTGGACAACGTGGACCTGGGGGCCGCCGCCGACAGGGGCATCCCCGTCTGCAACGTACCGGACTACTGCACCGACGAGGTCGCCGACCACACGATGGCCATGATCCTCGACCTGACCCGCCGCATCACCTCCAACGCCCTGAAGGTGCGCAGCGGCGTCTGGGGCCTGGGCGTCCCGCTGGACGCCCTGCATTCGCTGAAGGACATGACCGTCGGCGTGGTCGCCTTCGGGCGGATCGGGCGGGAGGTCGTCAACCGGCTCAAAGGCTTCAAGTGCAAGGTGCTGGTCTTCGACCCGGCCGTCGAGGCGTCGGCCATTCGCTCAGCCGGCTGCACCCCCGCCACATGGGAGGAACTGCTGGCCGGCAGCGACCTGATCACGCTGCACTGCCCCAGCACGGAACAGACCCGGCAGATGATCAACGCCGCCAGCATCGCCCGGATGAAGGACGGCGTGCTGCTGGTCAACGCCTCGCGAGGCACGTTGGTCAAGACCGACGAGCTGGTCGCGGCACTGCGCAGCGGCAAGGTCGCTGCCGTGGCCGCGGACGTGACCGATCCCGAGCCGCCCCCGGCCGGCCACCCGCTGGTGAAGATGGAGAACGTCTTCCTGACCTCCCACATCGCCTCGGCCAGCCCGCAGGCGGCGACGAAGCTTCGCGGCGACGCCGCCAGCACGGTGGCCATCGCGATCAAGGGCGGCAAGCTGCCCAACGTCGTCAACGGCGTCGCCTGACCGCGAGGAAACGGATGATGCCTGCCGCCCCCCGCCACCTTCCGCCCAGGCTCAGCATCTCCTGCTGGATATGGAGCTGGATTTCGGGCGCCATGCCCGGCGAGCCCTATGACGATCTGGACCGCTGCATGCGCCAGTTGAAGGACCGCGGGTTCAACAGCCTGCGCGCGGAAGCGGGGCTGAACTGGGCGTTCCGGCTGGACGGCACGCCGCGAGGCGAGGTGGAATTCTGCCCCTGGATCGCCGGTCACGGGTGGAACACCTGCAACTTCCGCGGCGGCGGGCGGCACGACGTCCTCCAGCGCGTCATCCGCCTCATGGAACTGGCGCGCCGGCACGACGTGTTCGTCATCCTCACGAGTTGGGAGTACCAGGACAGCACGTGGCTGGTCGCCGACCCCGCGATCCGCCGCGAAGTCCTCGCCGTGCCGCTGGCGGACCGCTTCTTGCACCTTGCCCGCCAGTTCGACCGGCTGCTCAACATCCTGAAGCAGCGCGACCTGCATCGGCATCTCGCGTTCATCGAGGTCCACAACGAGCCGGACGTGAGCGAGTTTCCGGCCGGCGTGGGAACCTTCCGGAACGTGGACTCGCCGGTATCGGAGAACAGGCGCCTGCACGAGGAGGCGATCGCCTTCCTTCGGTCGCGGCATCCCGACATCATGGTGAGCGCCGATTTCACCCGGCACGACTACGCCTACGTTCCCGGCAACGCGCAGGTGTTCGATCAGCACATCTACGCCGGATGGGAACTGTACTGGAAGACGCTGTACCCCCAGACCATCCACCATTCGCAATTCGACCCCCATGACCCGCTCGCGCTGCCTGCGATGCGAGAGATTCTGCGGCCGGACTTCACTCCGTGGGATGACTTCATGGAGCCCGCCCGGAACGTCAGGGAGTTCTGGCGGCCGATCATGTGGCTCTACGAGAACCTCGACAACGACGCGTGGGACCGGTGGGTGGCGCGGCAGTTCCCGGCCCAGAGCGGCCGCATGGTCGAGACGTTCGAGAGCCGCTTCGCGGAGGACGCGGCCGAGGCAGGCCGGCGCGGCCTGCCGCTGGTGTTCGACGAGGGCGGGTTCTGGTATCCCCCGCGGCTTTCGCGTTTTGAGCTGTCGCCGCCGGCGCTGGCAGTCATGGACAAGGCCTGCGACCTGGCCATCGCTCACGGCTACTGGGGCTTCATGCCCGGCACGTATTGCGGGCCGCACGACATCCTCTGGCAGGCCGATCCGGACTGGCTCCGAAAGACGAACGAACGGTTCCAGAGAAGCGGAGGTGCCGCATGACCAGCCTTCCGCCAACACCGCGGCGGGTATCTGCGGGTGACCTGAAGGCGTTCTGCGTTGCCGCGATGCGGAAGGCCGGCATGAGGGCGGACGACGCCGAGACCACCGCCGAGGTCCTCGTGACCACCGACACCTGGGGCGTTCACACCCACGGGACCAAGCAGCTTCGGTTCCTCATGCGGAACTACCGCGACGGGCACATGGACCTACACGCCCGGGCCGAACTGGTCAGCGACGGGCCCGGCTGGGCCCGCTTCGACGGCCACCATTCCATGCCCATGCCGACATCGGTCCTGGCGATGCAGACCGCGGTGAACAAGGCCGGCCAGGTCGGGATGGCCGTCAGCACGGTTCGCGACAGCGGGCACTACGGCGCCGCGGGCTACTACGCGCACCTGGCCGCACGGCGGGACATGATCGGCTTGAGCTTCACGAACGTGGACCCAGGCGTGGCCGTGCCGGGCTCGCGCGGATCGGTCCTGGGCACCAACCCCATCGCTTACGCGGTGCCGGCCGGCGACGAGCCGCCCGTCATGCTGGACATCGCGACCAGTGTGGTGGCCGCCAGCAAGATCTATCAACTGCGCGACCAGGGGCGCACGTTGCCCGAAGGGTGGGCCCTCGACGGCGAGGGGCTGCCCACCACCGATCCGCACGGATACCCCCACGTCGGCACGCTGCTTCCGATGGCCGGGCACAAAGGCTACGGCCTCGCCCTGCTGGTTGAGATTCTGACCGGCGTGCTCGGCGGCGGCGACTTCGGACGGACCGTCCGGGGCTGGATCACCGGCCAGCCCCCGGTAAACCAGTCACACGCCTTCATTGCCATCAACGTCGGTGCGTTCGAGCCGATCGCGGAGTTCAAGCGGCGGATGGACGAGCTGATCCGGCAAGTCCGCGACGCCCCGAAGGCCAAGGGCGCCGACCGCATCTACCTGCCCGGCGAGAAGGAATGGGAGTACCGCAAACGCTCGCTGACCGAAGGAATCCCGCTTCCGCAGGATGTCCTCGCCAGCCTGCGAGGTCTGGCGGAGGACGTTGGAATGAAAGTGGAGTGGTTGGGAGAGAGTGTCCTTTGCACGGAACGTAACAGGAAAGGAACCACGCGATGAGACAACGCGTCCCCCGTCTGACAGTTGCGGCAGCGGTCGCGGCCTCAACCTTCACGGGCATCGCGGCCTCAGCGGCGGACAGGCCCTCATCGCAATCCGTGGAGACTCCCAGCGTGAAACCCGACTGGTCGAAGTTCGATTGGGCCAAGTTGAACGCGCAGGCGTTGGTGGAATATACCCGCCCCGTTCGCCCGGGAATCCCGGGTAAGTCTCCCTTTCTGAACGTGCGTCGCGGGCACAATCAGGGACACATGTACGCGCCGAATTTCGAATTCGGGACCGTGCCCGGGGCCAAGCACTACCGGTTCACCGTGGCGCACTGGGATGCGGACAAGAAGGTCCTGGGTGGTAAGACCTGGGTCTTTGAAGCGGCCGAGCCGTGGGCCTCCTTGGCGCCGGTGTGGACGGAACTGCCCGTCTGCCTCATGCCCGGGACCGGGTATTCGCCCAATCGGCCCGAGAAGACCGGCAGCACGTGGTTGCGACTGACCGTCGAGGGACTGGACGGTCCGGACGGCAAACCCGTCGGCAAGGCCAGGATCGGCGGGGCGGAAGTGCTCGAATTCCGTAAGAGTCAGCCCTTCCAGGGGCCTTTGGAGCAGCCCAAGACCTCGTTGCGAGAGGCGTGCATGCAGGCCATTCGCCACGCATTGACTGATGGGTTGGCGCTGCAATATACGTTCTACAGGGATCATCGGTTGCCCATCGAAGGCCCGCGGGGGCCGGCCCTGGCGAAGTTCCAGAGGATTGAGCAGGTCTTTGTGGCCGGCGGGATATGGGTCGCCGATTCGATGACCTTCCTGGCCAGGGAAAGCAAGGACCCGGACGAACTGGCCATGGCCTTGAAGACGGCGCGCAATGCGGCCGACACGATCATCAACACGGCCAACCCGGCCGGCTGGAAGTATGCCGGTCACGCGAACATGGTGCGAAATCGCGGGGCGCATTGGGCCGCGTATCTGGCCGGCGAGAAGACCTACGAGGAGTGGCTGGCCGACATGCACGCCAAGAGCGCAAAAGGTTACTCGATGATGTGGGATTGCCGTTCCGGCGACCCGGGGCTGATGTTGTTGGATGTGTACGATGTGACCAAGGACGCCAAGTATCTGGAGGCGGCCAAACGGCTGGCGGCGGCCTGGCGCGACACCCAGCTTCCGTCGGGCACATGGCCATACCACGTCAACCCGGTCACCGGCGAATCGCGGGGAAGTGACTATCCGCCCGCGCTGACCATCTGGTTCCTGGACCGGTTGGCCGGCCAGTACGGCGTTCGCGACTACGAGCAGACCGCCGATCGGGCGTTCCAGTGGGTCCTGGAGAATCAGGTAAAACCCCTCGATCTCCGCGCTCATTACCACGATGCCAGGCCCGGCCCGCGTTCGAGCCAGGGGGCGCTGGCGGCATCCGAGATCGCCATGTGCCTGTTCAACCGCGCTTCCAGAAACCCGGAATACAAGGCCATGGGCGAGGAGATCATCCGCTGGATCGAAGACTGGTTCATTCGCTGGGAGGCGGATGGGACCGTCCTGGAACAGTCCCGCGATCGCGCCGACGTGGCATTCACTGCCGGCGGCGTGGTTCAGGCATACGTCAAGGCCTACGAAATGACGGGAAATCAGCTCTTTCTGGCCAAGGCGCTCAGGATGGCCAACCGGCTGATGGGCGATTTCGTGAGCAAGTCGGGGTACGGTTGGGCATTCTATTCCGGCCCGCGCGCCGCCGTGTGCCTGCTGGATGCCTATCCATACCTGAAGAAGAACAACTTGCCAGGAGGAGAATAAGACGCCGTGAACAACAACCCCAACCGCAACTGCAGCCACAAGTAGAAGCAGATGCACGCCATCACCACAACAACGTCAGTCGCAGTGCTCGTCACCTTGGGCCTGGCCTTGGCGGCGCAGGCGGCTGATCCTGCCACGCGGGATTCGGCCGTGAAGTCCCGGACAATCTTGCTGGACGGACCGGACTGGCGGATCGCGACCGATCCCGGCAACCAGGGGCGCGGCGGGAAATGGTTCGAGGCCGTGCGGCCGGAGGCCAGGAAGACGCCCGTTCCATGGGTGATCCAGAATATCTTCCCGAAGTACCACGGCGTGGCTTGGTACTGGCGTTCGTTCGCCGCGCCCGCCAACCCTCATGTCGGCGGCCGATATCTGCTGAGTTTTCAGGCGGTGCTGTACCTGGCCGACGTGTGGTTGAACGGCCGGCATCTCGGCAGGCACGAGGGCGGCGAAACACCGTTCGTTCTGGACGCCACGGAGGCAATCCGACCGGGCGAGGACAACTTGTTGACCATACGCGTGTTGAACCCTACTCAAAAGAGCATCGACGGTATCCGTCTTAGTGAGGTCCCGCACGGCCATGCCGACACGTTGTATCCTGGCGGGGTTGTCGGTTCCGTGGAACTGCGCCTCGTTCCATCACTCCGGGTTGCCGATCTGCATGCGATTCCTGACTGGAAGACCGGCGAGATTCTCATCAAGGTTGCGGTTCACAACGCCGCCGCGCCGACCGACATTAAGGTGGACGTTGCGGCGGCGTTCGCGGACAAGACGGTCGCCCAAGCCAGTCGTTCCGCGCGGGCCGGAACGGGAGAAAGCGTCGTTGAGGCGATCGTGAAAGTGCCGGACCATCGTCTCTGGTCGCCCGACTCACCTTCGCTCTATCGCCTTGCGGTCGAGACCCGGGCCGCCGGCAGCGCGTCGGTGGACCAAGCGTCGAGGCGAATCGGTTTCCGGGACTTCCGTTACGACAACGGGTACTTTCGGCTCAACGGCCGCAGGATCCTCCTCAAGGGCCTGTTCTACCACGCGGCGGAGGCGTTCCCCATCACCTACGTTTTTCCGCACGACCCGACCCTGGTTCAGCGCGACGTGGAGATTCTGAAGGCGGCGGGCTGCAATATTGTGCGGATATTCAACCGCAGTTGCCCGCCACTGGTGGAACGGTGCGACGAGGCCGGGATCCTGGTCTGGCAGGCGCACTACGGCGCTTGGAGGATGAGTCCTTCGCCTGAGTTCAAGGCACGCTGGAACCGGTCGGTGACCGACGTGATTCGGCGCGACCGCAACCATCCGAGCATCGTGGTCTGGGAATTGTCGAACGAGGGAGGCCCGCAGCCCCCGGGCACAATGGAGACCATTCTGCCGATCCTTCGCGAGTTGGACCCGACACGCATGGTTTGGAATAATTCCGGCGGGCCTTACTGCAACCCAGGTGAAATTGCCTGGAGAAGCGACCTCCAAGACGGCCATCCATATCACTTTGTGCCGATAACCGCACAGAAACGAAACATGATCCGTCAAGAAGGAACTGGACAGGGGAAGTCCGTCAACGAGGAAATCACCGACGTGAAACCCCGCACGATCCGCCCCGGTATGTACCAGAAGGATCGTCGTTTCTTCCTGACCGAATACGGGATTCCGGGCCCGATGGACTATGCTTCGGTTCTTGCCGAGTACCGCCGCCTTGGGCACGAGCATGACGATTGGGCACAATACATTTTGGCGGCGGAGAGGAACTTCCTTGCGGACTGGAAACGATGGGAAATGGACCAAATCTGGAAAGATCCCAAAGACTACGTGACGGATGGTTGGCGTCGCTGGTCACGATTGCGCGAGTCGGAGGCCGCCGCCTTACGTTCCAACCGAAGCATCGTCGGACTGATCGGCACCGTCTTCCCGGCGGACATGGGTCCTCATAGTTGGTCGTTGACCGATCGCTTCCGCCGACCGCGGGATCCTGCGGTGATGGAAGTCATGCGCTTGAACCACGCGCCCATCCGCTGGTGCCTGTTTGCCACCCCGGACAACGTCTATCGCGGCGCCAAGGTGCGATTCGAGGCCGTGTTGGCAGACGAGGACACACTCAAAGCCGGGATATATCAGGCTCGTGTGGAGATTCTTGGTCCGGATCGCCGCGCGTTGGCCGCTCGTGCGGTCGAGGTTCGCGTCATGGAATCGGCCGTCGGCAAGGAGCGGCCATTGGCCTTCCCCGTGTTCGACGAGGAGATCGCGGTGGACGGTCCCGCGGGCGCGTACACGTTCTCGATCGCGTTGATGGACCGCAAGGACATTCCCGGCGGCCGGTTGACGTTCCACGTGGACGACCCCGCGACGATGCCCGCAATTCCCGGGGAAGTCGTCCTCTGGGGCAAGTCGCCGGCCCTGGCCGAGTGGCTGACCGCACACCAAATGAAGCCGCAGCCCTGGGAGCCGGCGGCCACACGGCGGCAGATCGTGCTGGTCGGCGCTGAGCCGCCCGCGCCGGGCGGCAAGGAAGCGTTCGCCGAGTTGGCTCGACGGATTGCACGCGGCGATTGCGCCATCTTCCTCGATCCGGCCGTGTTCGCCGAAACGGTCGCAACCACGGACGGAAGAAAACGGGTAAACGCCGGTCGCTGGATGCCTTTGGCCGGATGTCGGATGAATGTGCAGAGCGAAGGGTACAGGATTGGACATCGCTGGAGCAGACAACATCCGCTGCTGAAGGATCTTCCTTGTGGCGGGATGTTGGACGACCTTTTCTACGGCGAGTTGATTACACCGCTGCGATTCATGCCACCCAGAGGCGCAACTCCCGAGGTCGTCATCGGCAGTGGGCCTATTTACGGAAACCCCTACGGGACCAAAGAGACCCTTTTCCATGTAGGTGTCAGCGACCTGGGCGCCGGGCGGTTCATCCTCAACAGCTTCAGCATCGTCCCCAATCTGGGCCGGCACCCGGCCGCGGAACGCCTGTTGCGCAACATGATCAACTACGCGGCGCGCGACAACGAAAAGCCCCTGGCCGATTTGCCGGCGAATTTCGGCGGGACATTGAAGGCGATGGGGTACGAATGACACCATGAGACCTTCTCTTCCGCCATCCCAAGGCCGCGCCGATAGACCCCCCGCCCCCCGGGCCCAGCCGACCGCCCACGCGAAAGCAAATTTCCTATCAGTCTGCAAAACTACACTCTGTAAAGGAGCGGTGAAATGGCGCATATCGCACCATGGTTTCCAGATGCGAAGTTCGGTGTTTTCGTCCACTGGGTCCTACGTTCCGCTGTCGACCCCGCGCGGTGGCGCGAGGCCACGGAGGGCGGGGCATGGCGGGCGAAACGGCGGGAGATGGCGAAACTCTTCACCGCGGAGAAGTTCGACGCCCGGGCAATGGCGCGGCAGTTCAGGGCCTGGGGGGCGCGCTACGCCGTGCTGACCACGGTCCATGAAGGCGGTTTTTATCTCTACGATGCCCCCGAAAGCGAATTCAATGTCGTGCGCCACGGCTGCGGCCGCGACCTGACTGCGGAGTTTGTCGAAGGGATGCGCGCGGAGGGCCTGAAGGCCGGCCTGTATTACAATCACTGCGACGGCAACGATCCCGATTTCGCCGACGGCGGGCGCGACCCGGCGCGGTGGGCGCGCTACGTGGCGCGCTCCCACGCGCGGGTGCGCCACCTGTGCACGGCCTACGGGAAGATCGACCTGCTGTGGTTCGACGCCGACTGGGGGCACTCGGCGGAGGAGTGGGACACGCCCGGCATGGTCGCCATGATCGAGAATCTCCAGCCGGGCATTGTGCTCAACAACCGTCTTCGCCATGTCAATCTCGGGCACTATGCGACGCCGGAGCAGACAGCGCCCCTGGGACCGCGCCACGACCCCTGGGAACTGTGCGACACGCTTGGGAGCGCCTGGTGGTACGAGAAGGGCGAGACGCTCAAGGAGGTGTCGCATCTGGTCAGGATTTTCGGCGACATGGTCTCCCAGGGCGGGAACTATCTCTTGAATCTGAGTCCCCTGGGCGACGGGACGATCGCGCCGGAGCAGCGGGAGCGGTTCGACGGCCTGGGGGCGTGGATTGTACGGCACCCCGAGGCGATTTACGGGACCCGGCCGGGACTGCCGCCGGGGCTTTTCAACGGCGCGTCGACCCGTCGCAACGCCGCACTCTACCTGCTCGCCTACGACTGTCCGCGCAACGAGCTTGTTGTCAAGGGCCTGCGGGGCCGGATCGCGCGGGCCACGCACCTGGCAAGCGCGACGCCGCTTCGCTGGCGGACCCTCGGGGGCCATCCTGGTAGAGGCGGCGCCGGCTGGGCGTGCATCGCCCTGCCGCCGGCGCTCAACGACGAGCACGCGACGGTGGTGAAGGTGGAGTTTGAAAACGGAAAACTGGAGTTCGAAACGCCATAGACCCCCCGCCCCGGGCCCAGCCGACCGCCCACGCGAAATCAAATTTCCTATCAGTCGTCCGCGGCGACAGGAATCCGGACTCGGCGGGAGCCGTCATCCGGCACATCGGGTTCGAGATTGGCGACTGAAGATGTGCGGTGATGAAGTCCACACTGCGGACAAGAAGCAGGCAATCGCCATGAACCACAACCCCAACCCCGGCGGCAGCCGCAAGGAGAAGCAGATGAACGCCTTCACCAAGGCAACGTCAGTAGCAGTGCTCGTCGTACTGGGTCTGGCCCTGATGGCTTCGGCGGCAGAGCCGCTGAAGCCGGATGCGCCGACTGACCTGGACAAACTCGTCGGTCAACCGGCCGACCTGGCCCCCTGGGCCTACGCCTGGCGGGCCGACCGCCAGGTGCAGGAGCAGCCGGAGGCCTATTTCATCCCGCGGCGACTCGAACGCCTCGACACGGTCTATCGGACAGTCTGGTCGAAATCAACGGAGACAGAGCGGGCTCGGCTGGGCCGTGCTCTTCAATTATACTCAGATTTGCTTCCTGCACCCAAGGGACGTTTGCTGTCGGCGCTATTGTGGCTGGCGCCGACGCGGGCGCAGCGGATCGAACTGCGCTGGCCGGAAGGTAGCGCCGTTCCGCCCGTCGAAGCGATCGAGGTCCGCGTCTATCCGTCAGACACTGGCTGGTTCGGTTTTGTCCGCGACGAGATCCTGCCCGCCCCCGCCGTCTCGGCGGACGGGCGCACGCTGACCTACCTCAACGAGCGCACAGACCCCCAGGGCAAAAAGAAGCGGCTTTTCGAGGGCACGGACATGGTGGCCGTGTTTCTCGACCCGAACAAGGCGCCGGCGGGGGCGAAGTACGGTTGCCCGACGATCCATTTGTTCCTGCCGAACACGAAGTGGATCACCTTGGACGTGGAGATCGAGTGGGGCTTCAAGGAAGGCGCCGAGCAGGCGGTCTTCGACGGCCGGATCGAGGCCTAT
>Ga0172363_10000682_pt1 | contig 26303 bp, 24 predicted proteins | sample LakKivs2_kivu2a2_FD_114541 | JGI IMG/M metagenome (GOLD analysis project Ga0172363, IMG submission 114541) | Sediment microbial communities from Lake Kivu, Rwanda - Sediment s2_kivu2a2 | ecosystem: Environmental > Aquatic > Freshwater > Lake > Sediment | place: Rwanda: Western Province, Lake... | reverse complement strand
TAGCAGATACAGAGCAATATCTAGGTGTACCTGCAGGTAATGGCTATGTCTTATCAAGTACTACCGACGGCACACGTAGTTGGATTTTATCCGATAGTGGAGCAACAGGCCCGACAGGTGCTACAGGTGCTACAGGAGTAATTGGTTCAACTGGTGCTACAGGACCCACTGGCGCTACCGGTCTTCAAGGTGCAACAGGAGATATAGGTCCTACTGGTGCTACTGGCATACAAGGCAGCACAGGTTTACAAGGAGCAACGGGTGATGTTGGACCCACTGGCGCAACAGGTCTCGTAGGCGCGACAGGTTTAACAGGTGCCACCGGAGATATAGGTTCTACAGGTGCGACAGGTATTCAAGGTTCGACCGGTGTCACTGGTCCAACTGGTGCTACAGGTGTTCAAGGAGCAACAGGTCCTGCAGGCACTAGCGTAACGATCATAGGTAGTGTTCCTACTGTAGGCGGTGATCCTCAAGCAACTCTCAACGCTGCGTTCCCTAGCGCAGTAAATGGCAATGGTGTCATTGCTGAAGATACCGGAGACTTGTGGGTAAAAGCCAGCGGTGTTTGGAGTGACGTAGGAAACATTCAAGGCCCAGTCGGTGCTACTGGTCTTACTGGTGCAACAGGCGTTCAAGGTGCTACAGGAGATGTAGGGCCCACAGGAGCGACAGGAGTTCAAGGATCTACTGGTGTTGTAGGGCCAACAGGAGCAACAGGCATAGGTGGAGCCACCGGACTACAAGGTAGTACAGGTATAACAGGTGCGACTGGTGACGTAGGACCTACTGGCGCAACAGGCATAACGGGGGCTACTGGGGTAATTGGTCCAACAGGCGCTACAGGCGTGCAAGGTGCTACAGGAGTAGGTGCGACAGGCATTGATGGACCAACAGGTGCTACTGGTGTTGTAGGGCCAACAGGCGCGACCGGTTTAACCGGTGCTACTGGAATAGGTGCTACTGGAGTGCAAGGAGCAACAGGGCCGCAGGGTGCTACAGGAAGCGGTGCTACTGGTCCAACCGGTGCTACTGGTCCTACTGCTATAGGTGGCGCATATGTACATACACAGAGTGTATCGAGTAGTACATGGACAGTTGTTCATAATCTAAACAGCCAATATGTCAATGTTGAACCAATCGATAGTGCAAATCAATCATATGTTGGACGTTATGATTATCCTAACGTTGCATTCACAAATGCTAACGCAGTTACGTTGACATTTAGTAGTGCAGTTACAGGTTATGCAGCAATAACATCAGGGGGCGGACAGGTGGGTAGTACTGGTGCCCAAGGAGCCACTGGTGCGGGCACTACTGGTGCAACAGGTGTTGCAGGTCCAACAGGTGCTACAGGATCTCAAGGTGCTACTGGAACAGGTGCTACAGGGCTAACAGGCCCGACAGGTCCGACAGGTGCTACAGGTGTTGCAGGACCTACTGGTGCTACTGGTCCAGTCGGTGATCGTTATGCTACCACAAGTAGTACTTCATTAACTATAGGTACTGGAAGTAAGACTCTTACTGTTGGTACTGGTCTAGCTTATACATTAGAACAAGATATTGTTATAGCAAACGCATCCGGCATATCAATGAATGGTCCAGTCACTTCTTACGCTACAGGTAACGGACAACTCATTGTCAACGTCACATCAACATCAGGTAGCGGTACATATACATCTTGGTCAGTTAATTTAGACGGAGCTGCAGGTACACCGGGTGCTACTGGTTCTACTGGTATCACTGGTCCAACAGGCAGCACAGGTGCTACAGGTATACAAGGTACTACAGGTCCTACTGATCCAACTGGCGCTACAGGTATAGCAGGTCCTACTGGAGCAACTGGTTTAACTGGAGCGACTGGAATAGGTGCTACTGGTCTAACAGGACCCACTGGAGCGACTGGTTTAACAGGTGCTACAGGCAGCGCAGGAGTTGCGGGTGGTTCTAACACACAGATTCAATTTAATGATGCTGCTGCATTCGCTGGTAGTGCTAATTTAGTATTTAATAAAACAGTTAATAATCTTACAGTTACAGGAAATGTAATTGTTAATACCGGTGCATATTATGGCAATGGAGCAGGGCTAACAAATTTAGCAGGCGGTAATGTCACAGGACAAGTAGGTAACGCTCTTGTAAGCAGTACTGTATATACTGCTTCTCAACCTAATATCACAAGTGTTGGTACACTAACTAGTTTAACATCGTCTGGAAATATCAGCGGGGCAAACGTCACCGCATCAGCATATCATATACGTAGTGTTCAAACAGGCATAAGTGCCGCAGGTTCAGTACAAGGTAATGCAACTGTTATAACAAAAGAATTTAATACTGTATCAACAGTAAGTGCTGGTCAAGGTGTTGTATTGCCAACTGCTGTAGCAGGCATGGCTATCGTATTAACAAATACAAGTGCTAATACTTTACTTGTATATCCTGCTGCAGGTGCTGTGATTAATACATTAGCAACTAACGCTGCTTTATCTCAAGGTGCAGGAGCAACTCTACAATATGTTGCAATGTCGTCAACACAATGGTATACTGTTGGGGCTACATACGCTTGAGGATTTTTAAATGAGTAACCCTATCACATGGGAAACAAATGCAGGTAGTATCGGAACTTACCCGGCTCAAGTTTCTATGTCTTTTAATGTGCAGGCATCAGCCAGTACTGGTTACACCATAACGAAATATGTTTTTTTAAGTGGCTCACTCCCGGAAGGTATTCAATTCCGTGACGATGGTAAAATTTACGGCACCCCGGACATTGTATCAAGTGACATTACCTCAACATTTGTTATAAGAGTATTTGCTACGGGGGGTAGTGTGACTGTTGTTAGCGATAGAACTTTTACTATTACAATTACAGGAGCGGCAACTCCGTCGTTTAGTATTCCATCAGGAAGTATATTACAAACATTAGATAGCGTATGGGTAGAAATACCAATTACCTATATTAATCCTGTATCTACTAATCCAGTAGTTATAAGAATTTTGCAAGGCATATTGCCCCCGGGCTTAGAAATCAATGATGCAGGTTTAATAAGAGGTTATCCAGAACCACCTTTAAACTTAGTCTCATTACCACTTGGTAATACTATTGCTGTTGCAGCAGATCAACAAACTAATTATATTACAGTATTAAGTACAGCCAACTTTAGTGTTAATAGACCTATTGTTTTTAGTGGAACTAGTTTTGGAGGTATTAGTGCAGGCACAACATATTATATAAAAGAAATTGTCGGCTCAACTCAAATTAGTATATCTACATCAATAGGTGCAAGCACATTTAATTTAACTACAGAAAATGGTAATATGGATGTAACATTACCTGCTGTAAATAGGGGAGATCCGGAAAAGAAAATTTATAACTTTACTGTAGATTTATTAAGTCCTAAAGGCAATGATCGTGCTGTGTATAGTATTACAGTTATTAATCAACAACTATCTATAGCGGAAGGAGGTCCTGCATTACCTGAATATACACGAGAACCGGTATTGTTGAATACAAGACCACCTACATATAGTATAGAAGATGACTCAACTAATTTTGGATACTATGTGTTGCCTCTGGCAGGTTCAGTATCTCCAGAAGGAACGACATATACTCTAACTCAACAAGCCTATATCGGAGAATTTCAAAGTAATAACTTCTTTAATTTTCATTTATTAGGACGTGATTTTGATAATAAAACTATTACCTATCTAATTTCAGGATTGCCAGTTTGGGCTACAGGCGATAGTCAAACTGGTTGGATATATGGCGTGCCGGGAGGATTTATAGCAGTAAATGATATTGAAGAATTTAGTTTTACAGCTAGAGTTACAAAAGAAATAGGCGGTGAACCCTATAACAGTCCGGATTTTAAATTTATATTTAAAATTGCAAATGGTGTGACTGATAAAATAACTTGGTTAAGCGATAGTAATCTAGGTATATTATATAATGCCAACATCAGTTTTAAGGTAGTAGAGGCTGAGGCGGATGTTCCTTTATTGTATGAACTTACACCTAACAGTAATCCTTTACCACCGAATCTAGAGTTAAAATCAGATGGTCAAATTACCGGAATTGTAGCATATCAACCTAATGATGTATTCACATTAGATAATGCTAATACAACGTTTGATTTTACAGTCCGTGCATATAATCCTGAAGTACTTAATACAGTAACATCTGACAGTATTAGAGCAAATGTAAGGTATTTTATTAATAAATTAGGTTCAACCTCATGGTCAAGCATAGGTGCTGATCTAGTTGATGCGGGAAATTTTAAAATAGGTAATAACTACCTAATTTCAAATGTAGGACTAGATGCTACACAACTGATCTTTATCGGTGCTAATTTAATTGATGCAGGTAATTTTAGTATAGGCCAAGAATATATTATTCAATCTTTAGGCAATACATCATGGAATACTATAGGTGTACCTGATGTTGCAGCAATTAATACCATATTTACAGCATCAGGTCCTGGTTCAGGTAATGGACAAGCATTTGAAACTAAATTTACCAGCACTGGTACCGGTGCAGGCTCAAGCAAGGCATTTGATGAAATTTTTATTGCGACCGGATCTGCTAACGGTACAGGTTCAGCAAATACATATTTGATAACTAGCGATCAAAATTTCACACTAACAATTAATCAACACAATAATATTCCAACAGATAATTTGTATATTAAATGCACTCCTGATGCTAATGATAGAAACATAATTAATAACTTACTAACTGATAGTAACATTATTCCAAGTAATTATTTGTATAGACCAAATGATATTAATTTTGGTAAAGCAAAAGATGTAACATTTGTTCATGCTTATGGAATCTATTCAAGTAATATTGATGAATATATTGAAGCAGTTAAGAAAAATCATTATTGGAAAGATTTAACATTAGGACAAATAGGCACTGCTATCGCTAAAGATGAAAATAATGATTTAATTTATGAAGTTGTTTACAGTAATATTATTGATAATTTATTAGTATATGATCCTAATTATGGCATTGACTATAGATATTCAACTAGCATTCCTATTGTAATTAATTGGCCTAGATTTATTGATTTAAATTTAGGACCTTGGTATACAAGCAGTATAGACATTTACACTTCTTACATTTTTGATCAGCCTGCTGAAATCATAACTAACTTTACAGAATTTCAATTATTAACTCAGGATGGATTAATTTTATTAACTAACGGTGGCATTCCAACGTTCTATACAAGTTTAAGTCCAGGTAAAGCAAAAATATTATATCCAAACAGTATAGATAATATGCGCGAGAGAGTAGAGTTAGAATTAGGTGCAGATTATAATGCTGATCTATTACCATTATGGATGACAGGGCAGCAGTTAGATGGGAACACATTAGGATATACCCCTGCTTGGGTGATTGCATATCTTAAACCTGCACAGAAAATCATCACTAGTGCAACGGAAACCTTTGCGAAAACAGACTTATTGCCGCCCAGAGTTGTGGTGACAAGCACAGCGGGATTCGTAGTAGGAAGACCAATCGTGTTTACTGGAAATACGTTTGGAAATATAGTGAATGGTCAAGTTTATTATATTAAACAAATATTATCTGGCACAGAAATAGTTATTAGTACATCAGTATCATATGATGATAATAACTTTCCTGTACCGGGACCTGCTTATCCATTATACGATGAGGACGATACCAATTTTGGAGCAATGATTGTAACATTTGATCCAATCAGTTATGCTGAAATTGTAAGACAAAACATTATTGAAAATTGGAATTATACATTAAATCAAGTAGATTTTGAGATTGACAGATTTATAGTTGATAAACAATTAACTTATGACTATCTAACTAATATAGAACCTAGTGTATGGTATGAATACCCAAGCGCAACTCCAACTCCAGATCCTGCTGACAGCAAGAATTTCTACGTTATATTTCCAAGAAAAACTATACTGCCTGAAAAGACACAAGAAATTTAAGGGTAAACGACGAACTATAAATACAATAAGGAATATATTAAATGAGCAGTATTAATACAAACAGTTTGGATGTTAATTATCCTATTCCGGGACAGAATAACACTACACAAGGATTTCGTGATAATTTTACCAATATCAAAACTAATCTTGATATTGCCGGAGATGAAATTAGCGATCTGCAAAATAAAGTAGTCTTAAAGTCTGCTTTAGCAAATAGTGTTTTAAACAATGACATGGCTAATACTGTCATTGCTAATGCTGCCACATTACAATTTAGAGCAACCACTTATAATTTAGGCAACGCACTAATCGGTAATGTAGCAATTAATTGCAGTTTAGGTGACGTACAGACCGGCACCGTAGCCGGCAATATTACATTAAATTTTTCAAGTTGGGCTCCTACTAATACAGAAGGTCATGTAAGTTTAAAACTAAACAGACCTAATGCGAACGTAGAGTCATATATCTTTTTACCAAATACAATAACAAATAGTACTTTATTAGAAAACTTTGTTTTGACAGGTCAAGGACCTGCAATCACCTTCCCATATAACTCAACTCAAATGTCATTGACTCTTACTACTACTGACTGCGGTACTAGTTTAAATATTGAACCAACTAATCGTCCTTTCAAGAGTACATCAATACAGTATGGCGAACCACCTAGCACCGGCAGATTAGGAGACACTAATGGCACAGTTTATATGCCTACTAATGTTTCACAACTTACTATTACAGGCGCTAATACTGATCCTTATTTTACTACAAGTAGTACATCAAGTTTATATTCGGGTTTACCTGTAACATTTACTGGTACTTCATTGGAAGCAAATATTGTTGTTGGAAACAGTTATTATATTAGAAACGTTGTTAGCGCAAATACTTTCACGGTTTCTTCTACAGTAAACGGTGCAAATATTGCTGTCGCATCAAATGTGACTGGTAATACTATGTTATTAAATCCTGTAAGTTACATTTATGTTGCAGTAGATGATTATAGTGCAAATGCAGTTAATCGTAACATCACTAGCACTACAGCACCGAACGTTATAACGTTAAGTGGTAGCATAGCAAACATTGCTAATAATCGTCCAATAATATTTACCGGTACAAGTTCAAATCTTGCTAACGTAGGATTGTCCGGCGAACAAGTGTACTATATTAAAAACTTTTGGTCAGGTAACAGTAATATAACAGTAAGTTTAACAAGGTATAATGGCATTGCTGGACCCGAATATCAAGGAATAGAAGATTCTACTAATATTATTGATTACACAGTATTTGATGGTCCAGATATCTTTCGCAGGATTCCACTACAGCCGTTCTAATATGGAACATCCTTTTATAAACGATCTTTCCTCAAAAACATTAGAGGAATTACAAAGAGAAATGTCGGGGTTAACAGCAAAACTTAACTTTGCATATAGGACTAGAAACGAACCTTTGTTACATCAGATTAGAATGGCAATAGAAAGTTATCAAAATGCCTATAGCAAGAAAATAGACGAGATGGTTAAAGCACAGAAAATTATGTCACAAGTGAAGATTGATAAAAAATGATGAACGCAGAAATTGAAAAAGACTTTACGTTTTTAACTTCCATACATTTTGAAGATAAATTTCTTGTAAACTTGTATGAGATGAAAGCATACATGCAAATACTTACCGAAAATCCTATAGAGCAAAATATTGCGATTCAAAGGCTTGATTATTTTTTAACTGAATATATTGATAGTGCAGTTATTATTAAAGAAAGTGAAGAAGAGGCTATCAACAAATATAGAGAGGCTGGCCTTAAAATCTGTACGACCCCAGAAGAACCATTTGATCAAATAGTAGGTATGATAGTTATAAACAAATGTAATGCTATCATGGAAAAACGTATAGTAATGACAGATATCATATTTGGAAGTAAATTAAGTAATCTAATCAAGTTCCATATTGATTATGAAATTTCGGCAGCCGAATTTGCAGGCAAACACTGGTACAATAAAAACACACTTTCACTACATAACAAAACTAAAAAAGATAAGATAGTAAATCTGTTTGAACAAAATGATTGGAAAGATGTGGGCTTGACTTGGAAAGAGAAGTAAGTTATATTACGTAGATGAGAATAGACGTATATGGTCAAATCATTTATGACGAAGATGATTTATGCGACCTTTATTTAAAAAATACAAATCTTAATTTAAACGAGGCTATAGTTGAAAATACTGTATCTATTGTGTCTGCCGTCGCTGCACTACCCAAATTAAAACCATATATTGTTCTAAATCTTTCATTGGAAGAGTTTGATACTATGCAACAAAACAATTGGAAGATGCCCGAAGAATACAAAACTATGGACATTGCCAAATACATACTTGAACAATGCAAGACCGATCAGGAGTTACAAAGGGTAGGGGAAGAACTATTGATATTTCAAGAAAGAAATATGTTCCCATTATTACAATATCTTAAGTATTTGGTTGATACTATGAGAAAAAATAACATAGTATGGGGTGTGGGTAGAGGAAGTAGTGTAGCGAGTTTTGTATTATTTTTGCTAGGAGTTCACAAAATAAATAGTTTATATTATGACTTACCAATAAGTGAGTTTATAAAGTGAGGTAATAAAATGAAATCCGGACACCGTACAGCACAAGGTAAAACACTAGATATGCAAGCCCTAGTTACCAGAAATGAAAAGGTTAGGGCTGTAGGTATCAATCAAAAAGTTAATGCAAGAGGTGATACTATAGATGATACAGGTAAGATAATTATTCCTGTTACTGAAAAAGTAGGCAAAAGATATCAAGGTAGCGTAAGTAACCGTTCTGCTATACCTAAAAAGAAAGAAAATGAAACCTTAACAAAAGAAGAAATAGAATTAGAATATCTAAATGAATTAGATGACGAGATCCAAAAAATTAAAAATCAAGAAAGAAAGTAATATGGCAAACTATAATCCAATTAAATGTAAAACTATCAAACCCTTACATGATACTATCATCGTATCCGATATGAGATTTGAAGAGAGAATTTCAACGGGCGGTATTGTGTTAGTTAATGATGATATGAAAAATTCAGGCATTCGTCCCCGCTGGGCTAAAATCTATGCACTAGGCCCTGATGTAACAGAATTAAAAGTCGGGCAGTACATCATGGTCAGTCACGGTCGTTGGACTCGCGGTATCAAGATAGAAGATGAAAACGGCGAAGTAGTCGTTCGTAAAGTTGATCCTAACGATGTCCTTTTGGTCAGTGATGAACCAGTTTATGACGCTACGATGAGCGATAAGGACATCTAGTTGTTGACAAACCTAATTAAATTAGTTATAGTTGTTAAATGAAAAATAAACTCTGGGTAGAATCATACAGACCTAAATCTGTATCAGAATATGTATTTGTTGACGAGACACAACGACAGCAAGTAGAAAGTTGGATTAAACAGGAAAGTATCCCGCATTTATTGTTAAGCGGTGAACCGGGCACCGGTAAAACTACACTAGCAAAAGTACTCATCAACGAATTGGGTATTGAAGATTTTGATGTATTAGAAATCAATGCTAGCCGTGAAAATGGTATTGAAAATCTACGCACAAATATTAACAGTTTTGTGCAGACTATGCCGTTTGGCAAGTTCAAAGTTGTGCTGTTAGACGAAGCGGATTATCTCACTCCTAACGCGCAAGCCGCTTTGAGAAATGATATGGAAGCGTATCACATGACAGTACGCTATATCCTTACTTGTAACTATAGGTACAAGATCATTCCTGCACTCAAGAGTCGCTGCCATGAAATGCAGATATCTAATCCTGATGTTATCAGTTTCACTGAACGTGCAGCAAAGATTCTTGTAGCAGAGGGTATTGATTTTGATTTAGATACGCTTGATACATATGTTCGCGCTACATACCCTGATCTACGCAAATGTTTAAATAAACTTCAGCCTGCAAGTGTGAGTGGTAAACTAACACTTCCTTCTGGCGCACAAACATCTGAGGATGAATTACTTATTAAGGCAACTGAATGCTTCAAAGGTGGTAAAATACAAGAAGGTAGGCAAGCATTACTTGATTACTTAAATACTAATCAATCAAGGGCAGAAGATATCTATCAATGGATGTACGATAACCTTGATTTATGGGGCAAGGATAATGCTAGCAAAGACATAGCAATCATCAAAATACGAAACGGTATGGCAAATTTATCTCTTGTCGGTATTCCAGAAATTAATTTGTCAGCAACACTAATTGAGTTAACATCATGAGATACCTATTACTAACTTTTTATAGAAAACCAAATGGGCAGATTGACGAGCAAGCAAGGTTCGTAAAACGCTGTAGGAACAGCGATTTGGTAAATAGTAATATCATACTTGACTACGGTAAAAAAAACGTAGACAAGTGTGTTGTAGAGGGTAAAAGGCTTAACAAGACTTTTGACGACCTAAACAACTATTACAAAAAGATTTATCCTAAAATGGTAGAGATCCTTGAAAAAGAAGGACCTAACTTAGTTAGGGACAAATCTTAATTATATAATTTTAAAATATCTTCAATAATTCTATGTCGGCGTATATCTTTAGGTTCAAACTGACATACTCCTATACCACTGATCCCTAAATTATCCAATCTAAAAGTCAAATCAAGTAATCCATTTTCGGTGGTTCGTCTGTCAGTTTGTTCTACGTCACCTGTTATAACAATCTTACTTCCTTCTGCAATACGAGTTAATAGCATCTTTATTTGACTTGGTGTAGCATTTTGTGCCTCATCAAGTATGATCCAACTGTTCTTAAAGTTTCGACCACGGCAAAATGCCAGTGGAGTTATTTCAATGATCTGCTCATTTAACATATGGACTATTTCTTTAGTGCTATAGAACTCTTTTAAAATATCAAGCAATGGACGAACCCAGGGTTCCATCTTGCTGTTGAGATCACCGGGCAAGAATCCATGTTTTTCGTCGTCGACCGCTACCGCAGGTCTAGTCAATATTATCTTATCGCAGTCTCCGTTCCTTAGGGACTTGATCGCGGCTAGCATCGCCAAGTATGTCTTGCCGGTGCCCGCGGGTCCGGATACAACTACGATGTCTAAGTCTCTGTCGATTAGTGATAGGATGTATTTTTCTTGATTGACTGACTGCGGTAGCAGTTCTATCGGTTTACGCTGTCGTTTATAATTTTCTTGATTAAAATCTATTGTGTTAGATTCTTTTATACTGAAGTGATTTTTTTGGTAATTTTGCATGTTTCTGTTTTGTTCTTTACGTAAAGCACCTGTTTTTCTCTTGCTCAATTTGTATCTCCTTTAAAAAATACAGTCTATAATATTTAAAATAAAAAACAAACGTTAATTGTGTATGTAAATGCGTAGCAAATCTTGATAAATATAAAATCATTGCCTCATAGTTCCTATCTAATATCCCGATAAGTTGATAAATACTATATGACCAAAATAGCAGACAAATGGTTTAGTGACGTTGATTTCGTAAGTATCGCTGATACTATTAAGGGCATCATGACAAGTGATGGTTCAATGTCTACTTTACTTGACTTTGAGCGCGTCCTAGATCAATGTAACTTATATGCTTTTAAGAATTGGTTAAAGGGTGAACTTGTACAGGGACCGGATCCTACTCCATATGAAGTATCATGCGTTTTCATGTGGCCTGAAAAATTAATGCCTGATTTAAAAGCCGCCAAAAGACTTAAAAAAGTAGGTATTAAATTAAAGGGTGTCAAAAAGGATCTTGAAGTACCTATCGAAGTCAAAAACCCAGATGATTTTATACAGGGCACCAATTATCCTAAAAGTATAAAACGTAAAGTTGTATTAATAAAAATTACTATACCCAAAGAACTCATGGATGATATTAAAGAGGGTTCAGTAGAATTAGCAAACGCTACTATTAATACAGAAGACCTTGACGATGCATATGATGAAGATTTAGATAAAGAATCATCAATGACTCAGGATCAACAAAACCCACAAGGTTAAGGTTATGAATCAATTAATAAAAGAAGGTTTGGATTATCACGATTTTAAAGGACAGATAAATCCAGTTGTCTCTATAGACGAATACTCTGCAAAGATGGGCGATGATAGTGATATTGTAACCATTACTTTCATAACCAACAGTAAATTATCAGCAGAAGATTTAGTTAGTTGGCTTGAATTAGGTTATGATTTTATATTAGATGCGAGTGTAAGTGAAGGTGAATTAAGTCAGGGAAAATGGTTAGTATTTGTTGAGATGAACCGTAGAAGTAATGTACCTAATAAACTTATAGAAATATTAGAAGATTTAGAAACGCTAACCGGCAAACCAGTTGACAGTTACAAAATTAAAATTGATGATAAATTATATGCTGCTGATAAAGATGAAATTAAATCTAAAATGATTTTAACTCCTGCTGATTATAAAGTTAACAAAGAAGGTGACGAAGAGTTAAATGATTATAGAGAAATTGCAGGATTGCCAAGTAAAAATATTTATAATAAAGACACACTTGATGAAGAAATAAGAAAGTATATAACTAACGCAGGCCTCTGATATGAATTTCATGAAAAATTTAAAAACAATGCTTGCTGATAGTGATGATATCAGTGCATTATCTTCAAAAAGAGTAATAGCCTTATTAGCATTTATTTGTTGCATGATTGGGTTTTTCGTAGACCTTTTTACTGACTATCAAATCACACAATCAATCTTTGATAGCATGATGTGGATCGTAATTTCTGGTTTAGGATTTACTGGCCTTGAAAAATTTGCAGGTAAATTTTCAGTACAACCTAAAGTAGAAAACCAAAATATTGGTTGACAGTAACTTAATATTATACTAAAATAAAGCATGGACCATTATTCTGTATTGGGCGTAACCAAGACAGCCACGCCCGATGAGATCAAAAAAGCATATCGTAAATTAGCCAGTCAGCATCACCCTGACAAAGGCGGCGACACCAATAAATTTCAAGAAATACAAACAGCTTACGATACATTAAGCGATCCACAAAAACGACAACAATATGATAATCCTACCCCGCAGGGATTCCAGGGATTCCAACAAGGTCCCGGTAATTTTCAATGGAACGTTCATGGGATGGACCTTAATGATATATTTGGCCAAATGTTTGGGCAGGCGCATCCTGGAACGCGCAGACCCGGTAACCAAATGTTACGTACAACAATTAATGTTAGTTTAATGGAATCTTATCATGGCGCAACTAAAATTTTAGAACTTAATACACCTGCAGGAAAAAAGATATTAGAAGTACGTGTTCCAAAAGGAATTAAAAGCCACGATCAATTACGTTATGATAATGTAATAGAACATACTATATTACTTGTGGAATTTATGGTATTACCCGATTTAAAATTTACAAGACAGGACAACGATTTGTTTTGTAATCAGTCAATTAGTGTTTTAGACTTAATTGTTGGAACTACGATTCCATTTACATCTATTGATGGTAAAGAATTACAGGTAACTATTAAACCCAAAACACAACCCTATATGCAAGTTAAACTATTAGGCAAAGGAATGCCTATTGCTAATAGTGATAGATACGGAGACCAATACATCTTGATTAAACCATTTATTCCTGATAATATACATGAAGATATTGTTACGAGTATTTTACAGAATCGTCCAAACTAAATAAGAGAGAATATGAATAATTCACCTGAAATTGAAAATATTATTGAACAATCAATTGCTATTGCCAAAGAGAATAAGCACCAATATGTAACTGTAGAGCATCTACTGTTGTCGTTAGTTTCTTATCAACCATTTAAGAAATGTTTGAACAGTTTTGGTTGCGAAGTAGATTTGATGATTAGCGAAATTCAGGCTTATATTATAAGTTTGAAGGCTATTCAAAATAAAGAAGAAACTGCACCCAAAAAGACTAATAGCCTTGAGCGTGTGATGAATCGTAGCGTAACACAAGTATTGTTTACTGGTCGTCGACAAGTTACTACAATTGACTTGTACCTGAGTATTATCGCTGAAGGTAACAGCCATGCACATTATTTCTTGTTGAAGTATGGTGTACATAAGCAAGAGTTTTTACCCCACTGGCAAAAACATTACAAGGGCGGACAATTCGCTACTAATCTTACGGAGACTCAGGCTGATGAGATTCTTGAAGAATATACTACCAATTTGACTACACTTGCAAGACAAGACAAACTTGAACCCGTGATCGGTCGTCACAAAGAGATTGACGATATCATAAACGTGCTTGCTAAACGTTTCAAAAGCAACGTATTGATGGTCGGTGACCCGGGCGTTGGTAAGACTGCTATTGCTGAGGGTATTGCCCGTGCTATTGTAAATGATGAAGTGCCCAAATTTTTAAAAGGGCATGAGTTATATAGTCTTGAAATAGGTAGTTTGCTTGCAGGAAGTCGTTATCGCGGTGACTTTGAAGAGAAAGTCAAGCAAGTACTTGAAGCATTGAATACCAAGAAAAAGTCTATATTGTTTATTGACGAAGCACACATGATGCAGAATGCAGGTAGTGCCAATAATGGCAGTGTTGACTTTGCTAATATGATCAAGCCTGCAATCACTAAGGGTACACTTAAGGTTATTGCTTCAACTACTTGGGAAGATTTCTATGAAAGTTTTGAGAAGGATCGTGCCTTAATGAGACGATTTTATAAGGTTAGTGTGGATGAACCTAGTACTGATACAACCATTAGAATCTTGCGTGGTCTAAGCACTAGACTCAACGATTTTCACGATGTTGTAATTAGTGAAGATGCTATTACTTCATCTGTTGAAATGGCTGACAGATATATCAGTGATCGTAAGAATCCTGATAAGAGCATTGACTTGCTTGATGCTGCCTGTGCGAAACAAAAGGTTCTTGAAAATAAGGGCGCTGATATTACAAAAGAACTTATTTTTGAGCAAGTAGAAAAGTTCACAGGAGTACCTGCCGATAAACTCAAGGGTAATAATCTAGAGAAAATCACCAATCTTGAAATTAATGTCAAAGACAAACTATATGGACAGGACGAGGCTGTAAGTGAAGTACTTGATAGAATTTATGTTTCGTTTGCAGGTATTAACAACGAGACAAAGCCAATCGCAAGTTTCTTGTTCTTAGGCCCAACCGGCACTGGCAAGACAGAACTCGCAAGGTTGTTAAGTAAAAATCTTGATATGCCATTATTGAAATATGACATGAGTGAGTATAGCGAGAAGCATACTGTCAGTTCATTGATCGGTCCTCCTCCGGGCTATGTTGGATTCAGCGATAGTCAAGTACAAGGCGGCAGACTGATTAGTGACCTTAGCAAGAATGCACATGCAATTTTATTGTTTGACGAAGTTGAAAAGGCACATCCAGATATCTTCAATATCTTCTTGCAGATTCTTGATGAGGGTCGCATCACTGGTAGCAACGGTAAACAAGTCAGTTGTAAGAATTGCGTTATCATTCTTACTAGTAACTTAGGTAGTGCTGACGGTGAACGCAACAACATCGGTTTCGGTGATCTACAAAAGACTGGTGAAGATGATAAGGCGTTCAAGGACTTCTTTAAGCCAGAATTCAGAAATCGTCTGGATAAAATTTGTAAGTTCAAGAAATTGGACATGCTTTCAATCAAGAAGATTGTTGTCAAGTTTACAGAAGATGTCAAGAAGGCATTGCTTGAGAAGCACAACATCACTCTTAACTTAAGCGAGCCAGTTGTTGAATATCTCGCTGAGAAGGGTTATGACAGTAAGATGGGTGCAAGACCTCTTGCACGTAAGATTGACGAATTAATTCGTGTTCCATTGTCAAAGAAGATTCTCTTTGAAAAGATTAATAATGCTAGCATAATGGTTGTGATTGAGAACAATAATGTCGTATTCAATGTTAGTCAAAAGGCGACTGCTATGATTGGTGAAGATGGAATCATTCAAGTTGAAAGTTGAAAAACGTAACAAACTGTATTTCAGTAAGTTTAAATATAGGGCAGTATGTTTTATACAAGGTGCTGCCTATACCTATTATACCTACGATTTAGAAACTTTCGTTTCGCGTATGGAAAAATTTCGTGATAATAAGCCCAGATATGGAGTAAGAATACTCAAAGATGACTGGCAAGAATATTGGGATGAAGTTAATTTGGATAGCATAAGTCAGTTGATTACTTGGCGTAATGTAGTTAATAAGGAAAAATGCTTGATACGCATTCAGGGCGATAATGTCAGTTTTTTTAGTAATGATCTACCATTACTTCAAACACTAGACAGCATTGACCCTAAAGTACAATTTACACAAGTAGAGTGCTTTAGTCCAAATTACATGTATTTTAAGAAAGAACCTAAATATAAGTATCGTACCTACTTTAAAGGTAAGCGTATGCCCAAAGACTTCAGCGATAATATACTTACATTACAGGGTATGTATAGTTCATTAAACTTTAGCAAGGCTATTTTTTCATCGTTATTTCATAATAATTGGCATCCCTATAGATATATGCATGGATCATACTTTGTAGAGTATAATGACGATAAAATGCTAACTATACTTGCTATGTGGTTTCCTGATATGCTGGCCAAAACTTATGTTTTAGCCAAAGAACCGTAAAACTGATAAATACTCTAATAATATTGGAGTATTTATGGCTAAGATAGTTGAAGATGTTGTAGTCATCAAATTTAGTAAAATCGTTAAAGAAAGCGAAAAGGGTTCTGCAAATATTGCCGGGCCAGACGTTCAACAGGCTTTAGAACAAGTAGCACAAGAACTTGTGGGCGAAGGAATCATTGTTGAGGTCGTAAAGCCACAATGAGCCAGCAAACTACACTAATTCTATTTCCTCAAACCACATACGATGGTGGCGGCACAGCAAACGTTTATTCTTTAACCGGTAATGCGCAACCTGCAGCAGCCTATTATCTAGGTAATCAAGACTTACAAACTATTAATTTAAAGACAACTAACTTCACCGGTAATTTAGTAATTGAGGCCACATTATCAGCAAACAAACTTACAAACGAGTATTTTGAAGTTTATAGATTAGATAACAGTGCTAATGCTAATTTAAGTATGTACACAAACATAGATGGTAACTTTATTTATATGAGAGCAAAGATTGAAGATTTCCAACAAGGAATCGTTAATTTTATTAAAATGAGTTATTGATATGATATTGTTAGAAGGTGGTAATATTTGGCCTGATGTTGAAACTAACTGGGACCCTATTACGGTCGGTAAACCTCTTGCGGCTGCAACTCAAAAGTTTATTAATCCACTAAAAACTAAATTACACCTAATAGGTTCCGTTTACAAACCTAGACTTGATAAAGACGGAAAAGTAGTACAATCAAATGATCTTGATTGTATGGTTGAATTACAAGATTTGATGAGTGTGTTTGGAACACTAGATGCCAAAACAACTAGAAAAGCGTTAAATGATTTCTTTCAAAAACAAGGGATACAAACAAAACAAGCAGGGGTAACTGTTCATACAAGAATACCCATGAACGGAAAATTTTATCAATCAGATATTAAAGTTATACCTAATGCTGCTAAAGTAGCACAATTTCATAGGCATGATATTCCGCAAGGCAGTCCATACAAGGGTGTAAACAAGCAGCTAGTGATTAATGCATTAGCAACTAGTCAAGGAATGTTGTGGAGCCCAGATGAAGGTTTATATCGCAGGGATGCTGCAGGTAAAAAAGCAGATTTGATCTCTGACGATTTAGATACAATTGCAAAAGCATTATTAGGCCCAACCGCAACTGCTAATGATTTAGGTAGTTTAGAATCTATAATGAATAAAATTCCTAGCGAAAAACGTAGGAATGAAATCATGGATATGGCGCGCAGTGGTCATAGTTGGATAGAACCAACCACTACATTAGAACAAAGAAAAATTGAACTATCTCCTGCGGACATGAGTGCTAGTGCCGAACGATTTGTATCAAGATCCGCATATCCTAAAAACACACTACCACCTTATAAATTTGATTACTATGCCTTGGATAGTTATACAAAACGAATGGTAGATCGTTATATGTATTTTGGTCAAGAACCCCCAAAAGAAATAAAAAATAAAATTATTAATTATGCAAACTTGGCAAAAAAACAGTTTGATGCCAGTGACGCAATAGAAAAGAAAATGTGGGCAGACTATGACAAAACAATGGCAGGTCGTAGAGCTGCTGCAAAAAATGCACCGCCTGTACAAAAAACAGTAGGTACTCTTGGTAAATTAGGCAAGTTAGGTAAAGTGGGAGCAGCACTAGGCGCAGGCGCCGCGCTTGCAAAAACTGCCTATGATAATTTAGACATTAGCCAAGTAAAAGATTTTTTAGGTATAGACCAATCACAAGATCAGGAAATTAAAGAAGCAGAAGCACAAGATGTTGGTCGTAAGTACCAACACATTGAAGATTTAGTATTAAGTCATGGTAGTCATGGTGGACTACACGCAGTTGAAAGATTACGTGATATGGCAACTACTGGTGGTACTATTGAATTGAAATGGGACGGTATGCCTGTAGTATATTGGGGTCGTGATGAAGAAGGTAACTTCATGATGATTCCAAAGAATGCCTGGGCTTACTTGAAGCGTGGTCAAACACAAACAAAGAGTGGTGCACCAACATTAACTAAGTCACCGCAAGATGTTGCTAAATTCATTATGGGAACTGGTAGCGGTGACCCCAAAGAACGTGCAAAGTTTGCAAAACAATTTGCAGTACTTTGGCCATACTTTGAAAAGATCAGCCCAAAGCAAGGATTTATTGAAGGCGGATTATTATTCTATCCAGGTACTAAACCAGATGGTCAAAGTGCTATGCCTGTACTCAATAAAGAAACAAACACATATGACTTTCAACCAAACATTACACAGTTTCATATACCTGCTGACAGTGATTTAGGTAAGAAAATATCAAGAGCGAAGGTAGGTGTTGCTGCTACAGGTTATTATCCAACTTTAGGATCAAGTGATGAAAGTAGATTTCCTGAAGCAAGTAATTTAAGCACGCCTGATGTCATGGTACAGGGAACTACATTTGTACAAGATCCTGTAAAAATCAATACTAAAATGCTTGATAGTGTAGAAAAATTCATACAAACCCATGCACAAAAAATTGACAATTATTTAAAACCTAAACCTGGACTAAGCAAACCAGCCGGAGAGTTATACACATATCTCAATCAGCATTTACGTACAACAGGTCTAGCCAATGATTTCCCGGCATGGGCCGAGACTAATCTAAGTGCTAAAAAGGCTGAGGCTATGTTGAATGATAGACAAGGATTAATTGCAACGCTTGGTGCGATTGAAGCGATTACAAAACAAAAAACTGAACTTATTAATCAATTAAGTAAACAAAGTCACGGCGGTATACGTCAAACGAAACCAGAAGGTTATGCTCAAGCACATCCAGGGCGTAAATTCAAATATGATATACCCGGACAGTTCATAAAAGCAATTGATCAGCCAACTTGGAGTCCTAAGGCTAGCGCAGTAAGAGAAGCAAAGCAAGTAGGCAAAAAGGCAGTGCTTGGTTGGGGTCGTGGCATGGGTCACACAGGTCATGATGCGTTAGTTACATCTGTTATACATCAAGCAGAAAGTACGGGTGCAAGTCCATTCTTTATCGTATCACGTAGTTTCGGTAAAGATGATCCTATACCACCTGAAATGAAACTATCAATGTATCAAAAGAAATTTCCTAAATACAAAAATATTTTTAGTTTGCCAACAGCAGATAAGCCAACACTTAATGATGTATTAACAGATTTAGGTAGTAAGGGTTACAAAGATGTTGCGTTAGTTGTAGGTGCAGATCAAAAAGATGCGTTTGGATATTTACTAAAGCCGGCAAAGAGTACAGGTGTTGAACCATATAAGTCATTTGGACTAGATAGTTTATCTGTGATGAGTAGACAAGACACTAAGGCACCGGGTAGTGATATTGACAGTAAAGATTACCATGAAGGTCCAAGAGCGACACCGATGCGTCAAGTTTTATTAGATCCTAGCAAGAATGAACAAGAACAGTTTAGTGTATGGCGTCAGGCTATGAGTCCTTCATTATCGGATGAGGAAGTTTTAAACATGATGAATATTGCAAAAGATAATTTACAGAAATTTACAAGTGAAAAACCAAAAGGTCGCAAGTTAAAAGAAGCATTAGAAAAAATAAAGTTATTATTACCTGAGGCTACTATTGAAGAGCAAAAAGTTTTACTTGACAAATTAGTAGAAGTAAAAAAACAATTAGAAATAGAAGAGGCAGTTAATCCCGCACAACAAGCAGCAATTGCTATAAACATGAAAGAAAAAGGTCAAAAACCAAAAAAGAAAGTTAAAGAATCAGCGGACTATTTGCCCGAATCATGAACCCTATAAAATATTTTAAAGACGGCATGTACGGCAGAGCCCTTTATTTTGATAAAACGGTAAACTTTTTAACAATTGAAGATTCAGAAGAGAATTTAAAGCGTAACAGTGAATCTCAACCGACCGATTGGATTTATAGAACACAATCCATCACTTATCAGTATAATTCAAATGGACATAGATGTATAAACATAGATGAGTTACCGGAAGATTATATTTTATTTACCGGTTGCAGTCATACAGAAGGTATTGGCTTGCAATTAGAAAAAACTTATTCATATCTAGTCGCTCAACATTTTAAAAAAGCATATTATAATCTCTCAATAGGCGGATGCGGACCAGATTTAACCATGATAAACATCTTAGGTTTTTTATCTAAAGCAAAACATAAGCCTAAATTAGTAGTCATTCAATGGCCCAACTTTAATAGATTTTATAAGGTAATAAACACAAATGTAGCATATTTGTTGTCTTTTTACACTTACACACCTTCTAAAAAAGATGAATTCTATGCATTTCTATTAAAAGAAAACTATCCCTATTTACAAAATGTATTTTATAGACAGGTAATTTTACAAAATCTCAGAAATTACGGTATTAATAATATAATTGAAAGCAATGATGTTTATAATATTAATAAACATGAAGATGATACCGTGAAAGCAGTATTTGGTGCTCAGTTCGTTGATAAGGCAAGAGACCTATGCCATGGCGGTATTGCATCTAATAAATTATGGGCTAATTCATTAATTGACGTTATAAATAAAAATTTTGCTCACATCATCTGACTCTAAATATTCATACATTTTGAGAGGATAACATGGCAAAAAAACAAAAAGTTGAAGAAGCGACCGTACCCGTAGAAAAGGTACAGGAGTTAGTAGAAAATCAAGAAAAGACCCCCGCTGCACCCGCACAAAATCAAGTTCAAGTAAATGTAGACTATCTTAAGACTACCAGAGTTCATATAGCAATGCCATGTTACGGTGGTATGCTTACTGAGTCCACATTTATGAGTTTTATCAAATGGGCGAATACTGCCCGTCAGTTGGGTATCGACTGGACATTGGAAACAATGGTCAACGAGAGTTTGATCAGTCGAGCAAGAAACACGCTGACAGCGAAGTTCCTTGATATGCCGGACGCTACTCACCTGTTCTTTGTTAACGCAGACATTGGTTGGGAACCATGGCACTTGTTAGTGCTATTGAACAGAGACGTAGATGTGATCGGCGGATTGTATCCAATGAAGACTATGCCCATCAAGTGGGTAGTCAACGGGTTTGAGGGCGCAGAAGAAGGCCCGGACGGTCTACAGGAAGTTAGCAAGGCTGGCACAGGCTTTTTATTGATGAAGAAGCATTGTTTTGAAAAATTAAATGCGCACCCTGCTGTGAAGCAGTATAAGAATGATATCGGATTAGATCCTAAGTACGACAAGCATCTTAAAACTTATTTTGATACAGCAGTGCGTCAGAATCGTTACTACAGTGAAGACTGGACATTCTGTGAAAACTGGCGCGATCTTGGTGGTCGTATCTGGGTTGATAAGCGAGTTCTATTGCGTCATAGCGGTAGTTATGTATTCTGTATGGAAAACCAGCAGTATCTACAAGATAACATCGGACCTATGTATATTGATACAAAGAAGCAACAAGGCTTCACATTTAAAGATAAAGACGGCAACGATAGTCGTTAAGAAAGAGCCCCGAAAGGGGCTTTTTCTTTTGTATAGTGGAATCCGTTTTTTAGATAAATACAATATAAAATGGAATTCCATCATGAAAATTAAAGATATTCAAGAAAGTACAGTTGCAGGTTCTATCGCATCAGTAGCAAAACCCTTAGGTGAATTACAAACACGTAGCAAACCCGAAAAGGCCCCTAAGGTAACTAAGGGCAAAAAGTATGCAAACACTATCAGTGAAGGTGCAGTGAAAGAATTGTTGCATAATTTAAAACATATGGATGCTGATGAATTCCGAAAAGTTTATAAAAAATCAAAAGAGTTCTTTCAAAAAACCGATAAGCCTATAGAAACACCTAGACCTAGCGCGACATCTTCTAAAACTGGATCACAAGTTTGGCATGATACTGGATACACAGACAAGAAGGCAGCAGCCCAAGCAAAAGAAGAGCCAATACAAGAAGATGAATTAAAAGAAGAAGATTTAATTATACTTCCTGGTATGTTGAAAGGTAAGGATAAAAGCTTTATTTCTAAAGAACATGATCGCAGAGACCATGAAGTTGAAATGGCAAAAAGCGATATGTATGCAGCAGCAAAAAATGCTATGCGTATTTTAAAAGTTCTAAAGAATAGAACCGAAGATGATGGTTTGATGGGTTGGCAACAAAGTTATATTACATTAGCAAGCGATTATCTTAACAGTGTTGCTGATAGTTTAGAGTATGATGCTGTAAGTAATGAGGGGGCTGTAAGTAAAATTGTTTCTGCTGTTACTAAGCATGGAGCAAAAGATTTACCTAAGACTCCCGAGACACAACGTGCCATAGCAAGTCAGGCTATGAAAATAGAAAAAAATCTAGATAGAGCCGCAAAGGTTGGAACTGCCGCAGTAGGCGGAGCAGCCGGCAAAGAAATTTATGATAAATCTAAAAAAGCAAATGAAGGCGTTATCGCTGGTGGCATGAGCAATTTTGAAGAAGACGTGGCGGAAGCAAGTTTTGGCGGTATGCCCTATGATAGACTACAAGGTTTGCAAGATCCACGCGGACACAAACCGCCAGGTCAAAATTTTGCAGGCAGTCAAGGCAAAGAGATATTAAAAGTTGGTACTATTGTAAGAGTGCCGCATAAAGATAAAATAGTGCCAGGAAAGATAGTTCGTTATGACCCAGGCAAAGGTGGCGAGTCACCGGCGTATGTTGTTGATATCGGTGAGTATGAAAGCAAAATCGTTCCGGTTCATAACGTAAAGCAAGGTGTGGCGGAAGAACAAGCACCCACGTTTACTCCAGAAGAAAAGCAACTTGACGAGAAGAAAGATGCTTGTTACAGCAAAGTCAAGAGCCGTTATAAAGTATGGCCATCAGCATATGCTAGCGGCGCACTAAGCAAGTGCCGTAAAGTAGGTGCAAGCAACTGGGGCAATAAGAGTAAAAAATGAGATATCGTCAAATACTAGAAGCATGTTGGAGTGGATACACCCAAAAAGGTATGAAGCCTAAAGGCGGTCGTATGGTTCCAAATTGCGTTCCAGTAAGTGAGCAAGAATTAGAAGAAAATTTACGTGATTGGTTCAAAGAAAAGTGGGTTCGTTTTGGTCCCGATGGTAAGATCAAAGGTCCCTGCGCACGTGGTAGTGAGAGTGAAGGCAAACCAAAATGTTTACCACAAAGTAAAGCACATAGTCTAGGTAAGAAGGGTCGTGCTAGTGCGGCAGCACGTAAGCGTAGAGAGGATCCTAATCCAAATCGTAGCGGTGCTGCAAAAAATGTTGCTACCAAAAGTAAGAGAGACACAAAATGAGCAAGATACTACAAGGTATGTCAAAAACTAATGTAAATGAAGGAGTTGGTGGAGCAGTGATAGGCGGCGGCCTAGGATCACAAGTTCCAAAAGCATATAATGCTGTTGCAGACGTTACCGGATTACCTAAAGTAGATCCTAATGCTGATCCTCTAGGACCAGAATTAGATACTATTACTTCTGCTACTGGAGCAGTAATGGGACATAACACTCAAAAATATTTAAAAGCAAGAAGGGATGCAAATCTCATAGCAACCGGCATAGAACAATATCAAAAGCGACAACAAGCAAATGCAGCACCTCCAACATCAGGTCCTTCAGTAAATAGTCCTAACACTCCGCCAAAAGTAGGAAGCACAGGACAAGCGGCTAAATCAATAGCAAAAGATATTCCTAATATTATTAAAAGTGCCCCGAGTAAAAAAATAGCACTTTATACTGTAGGTGCTTATTTAGTTAATAAAGGCGTAGATGCATTAAAGGGCCAATCTATTTTAGATAGAGTAGAAAACATGTGGAATAAGCGAAATGATGGCACCGGTGCTGCTGCACCAACATCGTCTACCATAACTGCTACACCAGCAGCATCCGATGCAAGAAAAGGTAATCAAACAAATCCAAATGTAAAGTGTGAAGTTAATCCTGTTACAGGTACATTACCTCCGGGCTGTGTAACTGGAGTCCCGGTATATGAAAATAAAAGTATATCAGAAGGTATTGCTGTCGCAGAAGCAAATAAATTAAAGACAGCAAAGGAGTTAGTAGGAAAAGGTTATGATTGGCTACACGATTTATATTTAAAACGTATAGGGCAAACAACTAAAAAAGATGTTGAAGATTGGTATCAACAGCACGGCGGCGGAACTGCAAGTCCGATACTAAAACCCGGCAGTGATTTCAAAAAAGGTGAACCTATTACCTATACTGATGTTAAAAAATGGGAGGAGTTATCAAAACCTCAACAGCAAGAATTAGTAGATAGACTTACTAAGACTAAACAAGGTCAACGCACACTTGCAGGCTTGACTACTGCCGGAGCAGCACAACCCGCACAAGATTCAAATCAATGCGTAGTAGGGGGCGATGTTCTAGATTTGTCTCCTGAAGAATGCGCAAGAATGAAAGAATTAACTTCTGAAAATATTTCAGAAAACGTAAACAATTTAATAAGTCAAATCGCAATTGATAATAAATTGAAAGATCCTAATTTAATACAAATAGGTCAAAGATTGAAATTGCCCGGCAATCTATCATATACAGTAAAGTCAGGCGATAATCTAACAAAAATAGCAAAAGCATTATTAAAGAGAATGTCGCAGTCTCAGCAAGAACCTATGCAGACTTTTACTGTATCCACACCTAGAATAAGTCAAAAATATCCTGATAGCGGTATGAAACCTGGTCAAGAGTTTTCTGATCCTAGAAATAATCCCGGTAATTTAAGATTCTTCAAAAATCTAAACAAACCGGGTTATGTGTTAGATAAGGCTATAGGTGTTGACAAAAATGGCTTTGCAGTATTTGCTACTCCGGAAGATGGATTAGATGCGATGAGAAGGCAAATCGCTATTGATGCACGTAAAGGTTTAACTGGTAGACAATTCATTGCAAAATATGCTCCGGCAGCAGATAGCAATGATCCAGAAGTTTATACAAAAAATGTATTCGGCGAGTTAGGTTTAGATCCAGATCAACCACTAAATCCTGAATTAATACCATTAATTCAACCATTAATGATTAGACAAGAACACGGTAAAGAAGGGATGTACTATTATATGCCTCAAACAGACCCACGTAACAGAGTAGCACAAGTTAACGAAATGGAAATCTTACAAAGATTTTTAGACAAACAAATAGAGAAAGGTGCTAAAGCACAAGCAGAAAAAGATAAACAAAAAGCAGCAAGTGAAAAACCTGTACCAAATCCAAATGCACGTTATGCTAAACCAGGTGAGCCTAAATCAGCACCATATGACATCAGTGAGCCACCTAAAACTTATTCCGATGCAGAGATTGCTGCCATAGCACTTCCTAAAGATATTGAAGATGCTAAAAAGTTAAAGAAGGTCCCCGAAAATAAATTTGATGCCGTTAAGAAAGTTATAGGCGCAGGTAGATATGTTGTTTTTAATCCTAGCACCGGTTTACGATTACAAACAAATGATGTCAACAAAGCAGTTAATGCAGCGCAATTAATGGCTAAAAAAGATTTAGATAGACCTACTATGGTTTATGATACACAAACTAAATTTCCTGTAGCAGCCTACAGAGGTGCAGAGGATATGTATCTGCAAAGAGATATTAGGCATGAATCTAAGGGTTTTAAAAAGAAATGAAAGCAAAAGATTTTGTAAATGAAAAATGGACTGAAAAATATAAAAAGTCCATAAACTGTCAAAACCCTAAAGGCTTTAGCCAAAAGGCACATTGTGACGGCCGCAAGAAAAACGAAGACGCGGCCGCAACTATGCCT
>Ga0172363_10000678_pt1 | contig 26345 bp, 30 predicted proteins | sample LakKivs2_kivu2a2_FD_114541 | JGI IMG/M metagenome (GOLD analysis project Ga0172363, IMG submission 114541) | Sediment microbial communities from Lake Kivu, Rwanda - Sediment s2_kivu2a2 | ecosystem: Environmental > Aquatic > Freshwater > Lake > Sediment | place: Rwanda: Western Province, Lake... | reverse complement strand
GGAGAATGGCCTAAGAGGCAGGGTTGAGGACCCTGTGGATTAGTTCCTTCGCGAGAGAGCCTTTCTTTTTTCAAAAAGAAACCCTCTAGGGAAAGAAAAAGAATTTTGCTCCGCGAATTCGAATAAGCTTTTTTAGAAAAAGCTTAAGCAAAAAACGAGATTCTCGTCCCCCGCACCAACTCTTAAAGTATAGGTACTTCTAGCCCAAAAGCCCCGTATCCATGAGTTTCCAAGGTTTTCAGCCCTCGGAATGAAGGGCCTTTGAATTGAAAAGGAACTCCCCTAAAGAGAGTGAAGTGTAAAGCTCAGATAGAAATTTCCTTGAGGCTTTGAACCACAGAGTTGGATCTCCTAAAGATAAAATTTAAGAAAGGGGGAAGAGAAACTATTCATTTCCCGTGGGTTTTTCTCCTGGTCCCTGACCTTGCTCTGGAATACCTTCCCGTTCTCTGACTCTGTTCCTGTGCTCTTGTGCCTCCTCCCTCAGTTCCTGTGCTCTTTGCTTATATTCTGCAGCTTTTTCTGGGTATTTTTCAGCAAGTTCTTCCATCTCACTTGCTTCCTGTTCTCTTTCTGTTGCCAGTTCTTCATCAGAGGTTATTCCAAAAGCCTTTCCGATGGCTTCTCCTGCTCTTTCAATCCCGTACACAGGATGGTCAGGTCCTATATCTTTGCCTGAAATTTTGTCAATTGCTACTGTTAAACCCGGTGCACCCACGGCTACAGCGAGAATTACTAAAACGGCTAATGCTGGTATAACGCCTTTATTCATTTTAATCGCCTGATTAAAATACGAAAAATTAAGAATATAAAGAACACCAACTCTCAAAGTTGGAGCCCTCTTAAAACCTGAATTCATAATTTAAAACCTGCTAAGTTATAATGTAGTATTCTTATCTTTCTTCTTCGTGAATCTATTGACTAAACTGTTGCCTTTCCATTTTATTTTGTGTTTAGGCTCCTTAAACTTGAAGAAGAAGGTTGTTATTAGGGGGGAAAATATGTTTAATATCAGATAGACCACCACAAAGACCGAGTAAAAAACATTGTCAATCAATCCATGCTGAACCCCTAGGCTCATTATAAATAGACCATAGGAAGAGAGTGGTAACATGGCAGAACCTATTTTGATAGATTCTATGGTGGAATATTTAAGAATCTTCTGCGGGACGGAAAACATAATCATTCTTATCACTATTAAGGAAACGAGCAAAAAGATTACCAGATTTATGCTTCCTATTATGGGAACAAGACTGACCCCTAATCCTAGTGAGGCAAAAAATATTGGTATGAATAAGTTTTCACCAAGCAACTTGAATTTCTCTAGTATCATCGGTGCCTGCTGAGTCCTGCTCATAAGCAGACCAACCAGCATTATTCCAAAGAAACTTGATATACCCAAAGCCTCCGTGAATCCTATGGAAAGGAAAACCATCATCAATGTTAAGGCTAACAATATGCCTTCAATCTTGAACTTCTGAACCTCATTTGTCACGAAGTTTATAAATCTGTAACCGAGCCTGCTAGTAATCATGAATATTCCAATGAACATCAGCGTTATTTCAATTACAGGAACTGGGTTTATTTCATTAGATTCTACGACACCCAGCACGGATGAAATCAGAACCAGCTCTATTATATCGCTTACTATCTCAAGACCAACTATGGTTTCTCCTTCTTTGGAACCCAGTAATTTCAAGGAGAAAAGGGTGCGTAATGCAAAGTTAATGCTCGTCCCGAAGGTTCCCGCCATTATTAATAGTATGAAGTAAAAATTGATTTTGAATAAAAACATGGCAGTCATTAACAGAATGAACTGTATCACGAGCGATAAAATCTGGGATATGAGGAGCTTTTCGCCGCTCTCGTTTATCTTGTTGAAATTTATTTGCATTGTAGTTGATAATATAAGGAATATCAGACCGAGCTGAGAAACCACTTCTATTTCTGCCGTGTTGGTCACAAATCCAAGAACTGAGCCTAATATAACTCCTGCCAAAACCTCGCCCCCGACGCTAGGTTGTCCGATTTTATTGAATAATATTCCGCTTATCTTGGCACCTATGAACAAAATCGCGATTTCAATGAGCTCCAAGTCTATTCACCTTAAGTGTTTTAAACCCAAAAATTAAAATTTCACAAGAATTTTTGGAATAATCATATTTGTTTTCATGTCTTTAAAAACCTGAAATTAAGGAGATATTATATCTCATTTTGGAGAACAACTTATTTAATTTTTTAAAAAAATAGTTCCCACCACTCTTGACAGACCCCCTAGAGTGCAGACCTTGGATACTGAGTGGTGGGCTTGGTTAAGGAGCAAAGGGGCGATTGATGAATCCCTTGCCCGTCATTTTTAATCCCTCATATCTTTGACATCACCTCCTTTGTTTTATACGTAAATATGCACGCGGTCGATATAAGCCGTTTGTGAAATTGAGATATAGAACTTAGTTTCATCAGTTTTTTAATATAACATGCTAAAGTATTAACATGTACAGTCTTGTTTTCAGCCCGAAGTGGTTTTTTGGAATAGACATAATATTTGAAATCGTTTCCATTTTCATAGCTTTGCTTATTTCTTTCTACGGCTATAAGATATACAAGTTATCAAAAATCAAGGAGCATAAATATTTTTCAATATCATTTTTTCTTATAGTCCTTTCATTTGTTTTTAAAATTTTGACTAATTTTGACATATATTACAGTGTTTTGAAACCGATTCAGATTGGCTCAAAAATCGTTTTATTCAACTATCTGTACAGCTCCGGTATATTGCATTTGACTGGTTTATTCATTTCCAGACTGCTGATGATAGCGGCATTTTTTGTTTTGTTTCTTCTGACAGAGAGAAAATATCCTAGAAAAGACATTTATCTGATGGGATATCTCCTGTTTATTTCCGTAATTTTTAGCGTATTATTTTATTATATATTTCATATGACACTTGCAGTCATTGTATTCTTCATTTGCCTTAATTCGTATGAAAATTACAAGAAAATCAGAAAATCTAGCAAGTTTATTGTTTTCTTGGCATTTCTTTTGATACTTGTCAGCCAATTGGCTTTCTCTTTAATATTTTTTGAAATAGAATCCTATGTAATAGGGGAAACCCTGATGTTAATTGGATTTTTCGTTTTATTATACAATTATTTAACGGTGTCCAGAGAATGAAATCTCGAAGGGACAGAATAGATGTAATATATGACATATTGACATCTATAGAAAAGGAAAACGGTAACATAAAACCAACCCGCTTGATGTATAAATCAAATTTATCTCACAAACTCATGAAAGCACATATACAGGAACTACTGGAAAAAAAGGTGATAGAAGAAGTAACTGTAAAGGAAAAGAGGTTTATAATTCTAACTGAAAATGGCAAGGAATTGATAAATCAGCTTAGGAAAATGAAGAGATTTCTGGATTCGTTTGGTTTATAAAAAAATTGCAATTTTTTTAGTTCTTGAAAAGAGTGATGGTTTCGTGTTTTTCAGGTTTTAAAGCTTGGGAGAATAACGTTTATTAATAATTTTTTATTCTATTAGATTATATGGAAATAAAGGCAAATTTTGTTGATGTCCACACCAAGCGGATTTATCCCGCTCTGGTAAACTTCGATGAAAAAATAAATTCTGTCAAAAAGATTGATGAAAAATGCAGTTTTTACGTTATACCGGGTTTGATTGAATCGCATATACACATTGAAAGCTCTTTACTCACTCCCTCGAGGTTTGCGCATGTTGCTGTCACGCACGGAACGACAGCCGTTGTTGCAGACCCACATGAGATTGCAAATGTCTTGGGAATAGAAGGAATAAATTTTATGAGAGACGACGCCAGAAAAACTCCTCTGAAAGTATTTTTCACGGCCCCGAGCTGCGTTCCTGCTACAAAATTTGAAACTTCGGGAGCCATTCTTGACTCTGAAAAAATAAACCGTCTGTTGCAGGAGAAAGACGTTGTCGCATTGGGAGAAATGATGAATTTCCCGGGCGTTATTCGTGAAGACCCTGAAGTTATGAAAAAAATAAGACTGGCTAGTCGTTACGGTAAACCCGTGGATGGCCATTGCCCTGGTCTGACTGGAGAGGCGCTTGAAAAATACATAGAAACGGGAATATCAACGGAACACGAATGTACGGCGTTGACGGAAGCGGAAGAAAAAATGAGCAAAGGGATGAAAATAATGATAAGGGAGGGTTCTTCCGCGAAAAACATGGAAGAAATCTGTCCTCTGGCCAGAAAAAGCCCGGAAAAATGCTTCGTGGTAAGCGACGACTTGCATGCGGACGACCTGTTAAAAGGACATATGAACTTAAAGCTAAAGGAGATTGTAAAATTGGGGATTGACCCCGTTGATGCAATAAGAATGTCAACGGTAAACCCTGCCAAGCATTATAACCTAAACGTTGGACTGTTGTCGCAAGGCGACCCAGCGGATTTTGTTATAGTGAACAATCTTAAAGATTTCAAAGTCATTGAGACGTATATCGACGGAAAGCTTGTTGCAAGGGATTCAGAACCTCTTTTTGAATTGCCTGAAGTCAAAACAATAAATTCCTTTGATATGAAACAAAAAGACGTCAATGATTTTAAAATAAAATCAAATAAAGAAATGGGTTCAGCAAAAGTAAATGTAATAGGAATAGTTGAAAATCAGATAATAACAAAAAAATTAACGGAGACGCTTAAAATTGAAAACTTTGAGATTCTTCCTGATTCTGAAAGGGATATACTGAGAATTGCAGTTGCGGAACGTTATGGTAAAAGTAATCTGGCATTGGGTTTCATCAAAGGGTTTAAGTTAAAAAAAGGCGCGGTTGCCTCATCAATTGCCCATGATTCGCACAATATTATTGCAATAGGGTTGGACAAAAAGGATATTGTAAAGGCAATAAACGCGATAAGAGAAATGCAGGGTGGAATAACTGTCGTGAAAAACGATCGGATTTTGATTAAACTTCCGCTACCAATAGCGGGGCTCATGAGCGATAAACCCGCAGAAAAAGTCGTGGAAAAGCTTGACAAATTTCATGCTATTCTGAAAGAGCTGGGTTGCACGCTGAATTCGCCGCTTATGATACTGTCCTTTATGTCGCTTCCTGTAATACCTGAAATAAAACTCACTGACATGGGTTTGTTTGATGTGGAAAAATTTGACTTTATAAATTTGATTGCGGAAAATAATTCTTGAAAAACTTAAATAGTTTTGTATGTATAATATAAGGGTGAAAAAATGACCGATACGTACACACTAGCCGGGATATGGTTTGATAGAATGGATAAAAGAATATCGAACATTCAGAACTCCAAAAAATTTTATAACGAGTATGCAAATGAATTGGGATTGGATGAAGACTCAAGGAATTGGGGCAACTGTATGATAGAAGGTTATCTGGCTAAAGACAGAGAAATCAAACCTGAAGAATTTGCTGCCGGAGCAGCTAGACTTAGCAGTGAATTTGGTAAAAAACCGGTGAGCGCATCAGATGTCAGCGAGGTTGCAAATGTACCAACTGAAGCAGTGACCATAAACGAAAATAGAATAGGAAAATCAATGACAATTTATCCTTTTGCCGTATTTTCTTCCGGTTAAGCTATGTCAGGCAACGCCTCTATCAGCAAATTTTTAATTTTATCCACATTTTGCTTAAACACTTTTAAAATTTCGCTCCATTCCGCAGGCTGTATGTCTTCGAAAAGGCAGTCGTAATCCGTAACCATTGCAACGGCCGCATAAGGCAATCCCATTTCATTTGCAAGAATCGCCTCCGGAGCTATGCTCATATTGATGACATCCGCCCCCCATAACTTAAAAACCCTGGATTCGGCTCTCGTGGAGAATCTCGGACCTTCTATCGTTATTACGGTGCCTTTTTGGTGGTGCCTGATGTTTAATTTTTCTGCTGTTTTTATTAAGACGTTTCTCAACTCTTCCGAAAACGGGTCTGGCATTGCCGTGTGTTTTGCGTTATCTCCGCCCGGCGGAAATTCTTTGTAGAAGGTCACGGGCCTGCGCCTAGTAAAGTCAATGAACTGGTCAAGAATCACGAAATCTCCTCTCATTATTTCCTTTTTCAGGCTACCGCACGCCGTGGTTGCAATTATATGAGTAACTCCCATATTTTTTAATGCAAAGATGTTCGCGCGATAATTGACCTCTGTCGGAGGTATGGTGTGCTCTCTCCCATGCCTTGCCAAAATCACCACATCAACTCCCCTGATTTTCCCAGTCTTGAGCGGACTTGACGGTTTTCCATAAGGCGTTTCAACCTCTTCATCTTTTCCGCCTTTCAATATATCCGGGCTGTCCAATCCCGTTCCCCCGATTATTCCAATTTTAACCATACAAACCATACCAATAATATTTATTCTTCTATTTTAGCTTTTTAAAGTTGTGGGAGAAATAATTAATATGAGGAAAATATTGGCTGCGATGCTGATTTTTGCAGTGTTTCTTGTAGCCGGATGCACGGAGGAAGATACGGGAACCAAATACGTCTGCCCGGACGGTTCGGTCGTTTCCGAACCTTCGCTTTGCAATGTTGAAAAAAATGAAACAAGTGTAACTACCACCACGAAAGCCGAAAACGAGAATATCATTAAAATAGTAAACAACACAGATGCCCTCTTGCCCGGTGGTAATTACCTTTCCATTACGGGATGGGTTGAAAATAATGGAATTTGCGTGGCGCGTTTTGTAAAAGTTAATGCAAAGTTCTACAAAGATGAAGAACTCGTGAAGCAGTATTTTAGGGATGTGGACGAATTAAACATATCTCCCGGCAAAGCAAGCAGCTTCAGTATATCAGCACGTACTTTAGACTACGACTACTATATGCTTGTTGCTTACGGCGAGTGCCTGGAAGAAACCGTATACTCAGAGGAGCTTAAGATTAACAAATAATCCAGAATTTAAAAGAATAAATTTTTTTAATGATTGAAATAACGTTTTCATGAATTTCTTTTAGATTTCTTTATTCTCTCTATATGAAGCTTAATCTCTTTCAAACCCGTGTAAACTTCGCCGGAAGAATCGCATAGAACCAGTTCTCGACCAAAAGAGGTCGGGCCTCCATACTGGCACTCTATCTCATATTCGTTCATTTTTTGCATCAGCTTCATGACTTGTATGCTTTCTTCGCCAAACAGTGTTGATAACGTACTCATTTCTTATCACCATTTATTAACGTCACATGTTTTTAGGATTCAAAAGTTCTTCTCTCAGACTTCTTGCGCTGCTAGTCATGTAAGGCTGCGTTACAAAAGGGGTTGCCCTTGAACTCGTAATCTATTGACAAGCTAAATTCCATGTTGCCGCTGGGCACGTATTCTTCTCCCTGCACGTATATTATCGTATTTTCCATTTCCCTAAGTTCTTCGTCTATCTCCTTTAATTTTTTTATACTGTCTTCCAAAGACATTGGTTCACCTCTTTAATGTGAATTTTGTTGGAAATGAATTTAAACATAAAAAAATGGCGTTTGTCGAATTAAACGATTGTAAACTTCTAAACCTAAAACTCGAAATTTTAAGGATAAATAATTTAGGTTTTATAGCTTTATTATGACAGTGATTATACCAACTTCTCCCACCATACATTTGGCCAAAAATATGGAAAAAAAAGTTAAAGTGCTTTATTTGGAAGGAAATAAGGACGGGAAGAGATCCTTCCCTGACGGGGAACTGTATACAAGGGTTCCTGTTGAAAAAATAGGACCTGAAGAAAATGTTGTTGTGCTTCATTCGGGCCAGCCGAATCCGAATGAGGGATTGGTTGAGCTTTATTCAGTGATTTATGCCTTGGAAGAGGAGGCAATTCGACCCAAGCTTTTTTTCAGTTACTTCCCTTACAGCAGACAGGACAAAGTCTTCAAAACAGGGGAGCCGAACATGACAAGAAAACTGCTTGAAGACCTTTCGGAACACTCGGAGGAAATTTACATAATAGATTTTCATTCGAACGAAGACTGGGTGGAAAAACTTGGTATCAAAAAAGTATCTGCAGTAAGTCTCTTAAAACAGAGAGTGGAGAAGACGTACGGACAGCTGGAATACTTCTCACCCGACAAGGGCGGCGAAAAGAGAACTGACATAAAGGGCGCTGAAAAGGATAGAAATGGGTCGAGAAAGGTTGAAATAAAATTGTCAAGAGAAGATAAGAAAAGGGCAAAAGGCAAAAACGCGGCAGTCTTGGACGATATAATTTCCACGGGTAAAACCATGTGCAATACTTACAAAGAATTGAAATCTGCCGGCGCAAAAAAGATTATTGCCATAGCAACTCACGGAGTGCTTCCTGAGGGGATAGAAAGAGTAAAAAATACTTACGATGACCTGATTCTTGCAAACACCATAAACAGGAAAGAAGCCAATGTGAACGTAAGCCCATTGATTCTGAAAGAAATACGTTAAACTATACCAAGTTTTCTGGAGCTTCTGAAGGTTTTGAAACCTCGCTTCCAGATTCGGGTTTTTGGAAGTCTTCCAGTGTGCGCTCCCCGAAGAACTTCCTTCTGGCCGCCTTCATCGTCCCGCTTACTCCTAGGGTGTATGGCACGACCCTCTTGTCGCCTATCCTGTCTATGAGGGCAAGAGCGGCCCTGACATATTCCACGTATTTGTTGTCGCATCTTATAAGGCCTCTCTGGTTTTTCTCGTCCCAGCTGTCGCTGACGAACCATATGTTTGCTTGGGAAGCTCCCACCTCCCCCACAAGGTTGAGCAAAGAATGCCAGAAAGCGTTGAGTATTTCTCCGAAATCAAGTTTTCCTTCGCTGATTATTTCGAAAGCCAAGTATCTCCTATTCTCTCTCAAGGTCGGAGGCAGATTTTTTGTTTTGTCTTCCATCAAGGTACCCTCTTTATTATATTTTTAGGAATTTCGGAAACGGATTTCATTGAATCTTCAAGGCTCATTCCAAGAATTTGCCCTATCGCAGCCAGCTCCCTCGGGTCGCGCATTTCCCATTTGCCTCTGGCTCCGGAAGTTATCACAATCTGCGTGCCAAATTTCTGGGCAAGTTCTATGTTAAATCCCATATGACTAAGAATGTAAGACCTAACCTTACGGAAGGTTTCCAAAATCTCGTGGAAATTTATTTCTATTGCCACATTGTTTTCTTTTGCAAATCTTGATATTATGTGGTCCACTCCCGAATCAGACCTCTTGCGCTCAGGATGAGAAAGGATGGAAACCCTTGAATCTTCGGAAGCGGCCCTGTTTATCTTGTATTCACCGCCTGATACAACCAAAAAATTGGAGAATCTCTTGGCCTTAGAAATCATTCTTTTCAGTTCCTTAACTCCGTCCGCCTCTATTTCTATTCCGGGTATTATTTTCAAATCTTTCACGGATTTGGAAATTTCCTCTATTTTTTTGAACTTGTCCAAGTTCGCATATTTTTCAACCAAACCTATTCCGGAATAACCAAGTTTCTTTGCTATTTCTATCGTCTCGTTCAGCTCTTCCAGGTTATCCAGATGAACATTCAAATCATAAAATTCCATTTAATCAACTCTTTGGGAAATTTTAAGTTTTGTTCCTTCGTCACAAAATCATAAAATTCCATTTAATCAACCCGCGAGGAATTTAAGAGAGCTAAATCTAACCTCCAAATAAAATATGGCTAAAAAGTGTATTAAAGCTTTTAAAATGGCAATTTGACGTTTCATCTGGATTTCTCAAATCCTTTCCCTTTGTTGCCCAATCCTCTGGCTTTTCTGCCTGCGGAAGTTTTGCCCCTGAAAACTCTTCTCGTGTTTTTTTTATCGCAAATCCAGTTTATCTTTTGGTCTTTCTTTATGACCGGGTGGCACGGGTCAACCATTATCACCTCATACCACTTCCGAATCCCGTCTTCTCCCACGTAGTAAGAGTTCAGAACTTCCAGATTAATGAATTTTCTGGCCGCCTTCTCTTCGGCTATCCACTGAAGTCCCTTTGACGGAGAGAATCTGACCATACCGTATTTGCTTGGTTTCCTTCCCTTTGCGGGCCTTGGTCTCCTTCTTCCTCCTTTTCTAACTCTGACTCTTGCCAAAACGAAACCTTGCTTCGCTTTGTATCCCAAGCTTCTTGCCCTGTCAAGCCTCGTCGGCTTATCAATTCTTTCCACAGCGTTCTGTTTTCTCCATTCGATAAGTCTTTGTTTCCACAATTCTCCCAGATTTTCTCTGGGTTTTTTCCAGATATTCCCTATTCTTTTGTACATTCCCATTGTTTCACCTCTTTTGAGGTGAAAATTGAAACTTTAGTTTCATATTATCACCTCTTTTCCTTCACCTTTACTCCACTTGGAGTTTATCGGATAATCCGTGGCACATCGTAGGTTATTAGTAAAATTTAGCAGATACTTATTTAAAGCTTTAAAAATCCGATTTTGAACTTAGAATAAAGATAGTGAGTAGCGACCGAAATGTATTTAGAATATCATAATTTCTTTTTATATCTTTTCATCAATAGAGAATTCGAAACAACAGAGACAGAGCTAAAGACCATTGCAATACCAGCAATTATCGGATTAAGTAGAAATCCTGTAAACGGATAAAGCAAACCTGCTGCTATTGGTATGCCAATGGAATTATAAAAAAATGCCCAAAAAAGATTTTGTTTGATTTTTTTAATTGTGTAATTGCTTAAGTCTATAGCTGTTACAACATCTCTAAGGTCGTTTTTAATCAGAATAATCTGTCCTGTCTCTAAAACAACATCTGTTCCAGCACCAATGGCAATTCCTATATCTGCTTTTGCTAATGCTGGAGCATCATTGACTCCGTCTCCCACCATTGCAACTATTTTGCCCCTTTTCTGTAATTTTGATATTTCTTTTTCTTTATCTTCTGGCAATACCTCTGCTAAAACCTCATCAATTCCTATTTGTTTGGCTATTGCATTTGCTGTTCTTTTATTGTCACCTGTAATCATAATAACTTCTTTACCGATATCCTGTAGTTTTTTAACAGCTTTTTTTGAGAATTCTTTTAATGTATCTGCAACTGCAACTAAACCAACAATTCTTTTGTTTAGCGCAAGAATTATCACAGTTTTTCCTTCATTTTCTAAACTAATTATTTTTTTTTCAAGTCGTCTATCAATTTTAATCTTATGTTTTTTCATTAAACTCTTATTGCCCAAAAATATAATATTTCTATTATGCTTAGCTAAAATTCCATACCCAGGTATCGCTTCAAAGAAATTTGCATCTGGAATTTTTATTTTCTCTTCTTTTGCTTTGTTAATAATCGCTTCCGCAAGAGGATGTTCTGAGCTTTTCTCTGCAATTGCAGCGTATTTTAAAATTTCTTTTTTGTCCGATTGATCCGTTGCTAAAATATCAGTTACTTTTGGTCTTCCTTCTGTTAATGTTCCTGTCTTGTCAAAAATAATTGTTGTCAGTTTATGTGCATTTTCTAATGCTTCTGCACTTTTAATTAAAATTCCATTTTCCGCACCCTTTCCACTCCCAACCATTATTGCCGTTGGAGTTGCAAGGCCTAAAGCGCAAGGGCATGCTATAATCAGAACCGCTATAAAAATATTTAATGCAAAAATAAAACTCTGCCCAAAAACAAAATACCATAAAAAGAAAGATATGAGTGCAATAATAATAACTGTTGGAACAAAATAACCACTAACTTTATCTGACAGTCTTTGTATCGGCGCTTTGCTTCCTTGAGCTTCTTCTACTAATTTTATTATTTGATTAAGAACAGTATCCTTACCAATTTTTGTCGCCTTAAATTTAAATGAACCATGTTTGTTGATAGTTGCTCCTATTATTTTATCGCCTTTTTTCTTTTCTACAGGAATGCTTTCTCCCGTGATCATAGATTCATCAACAGAAGAAAACCCTTCTATAATTATTCCATCTAAGGGTATTTTTTGCCCAGGCTTTACTATAACAATGTCTCCAACTACAACATCTTTGATTGATATTTGTATTTCTTTACCATTTCTAATAATCGTTGCTGTCTTTGGTTGTAATCCAATTAATTTTTTTATTGCCTCTGAGGCCTTGCCTTTAGTTATTGCTTCAAGCCATTTTCCTAAAATAATAAAGGTTATTATAATCGCAGATGTATCAAAATACACATAGTTTCCAAATGCCGGTATTAAAGTTACAATAGTGCTATAGAAGTAAGCAGACGAAGTTCCTACTGCAATTAAAGTGTCCATATTTGCGGTTCTTGCTTTCAATGCAGAAGATGTACCTTTGTAGAATCTATAGCCAACAATAAATTGAACAGGAGTTGCAAGAAACAATAAAATTAAATTTTGATAGGGAATTTCAATCTTAAACAATTCTGGAAATGATAAAATGAAAATTGGTATTGATAATATTAAAGAAATTAAAAATAATGCTCTTAGATTCTTAATTTCCTTTTCTCTAACTTCTTTTTCTTTATCTACGAATTTTCCTACATCATGTTCTGTCTCTTTGATAACCTGATAACCAAGTTGTTTAACACAATTATTAATTTCAGATTCATTTATTATAATTTCATCAAATTCTACGGTTGCCTTTTCTGTTGCAAAATTAACATTAACCTTAGTGACTCCATTTAATTTTTTCAGAGCTGACTCTATCTTTTGTGCGCAAGATGCGCAGTGCATGCCTGAAATTGAAATTATTATTTTTTTCATTGTATCTGTCATAACTATCTTTGTTTATTAATTTTCTCCTTATTTACCACAACTGCTACCGTAGCCACAGGTATTATCTTTATTTATGGCAGGTCGACTATTTGATGATTGCTGTTCAGCAACAGTATTTCTGTTTAAAACATTAGCTTTGTATGTTTTAAAAACTTCTAATGATAATATCTCTTGTTCTGATGTTTTTTTAGAGTCATATTTCACATCAAAAACATTTGGAAAAATGAATTGCACACCAGTTAAACCATTTATTGATTTAAGCTCTTCTGATATTAGTGGTGCGTGCCCTGGGCAAGGTATATCTACTTTTATTCTTAAAGAAAAAAAATCATTGTTATTTCCAGTTACTCCAACCACTGCTCCTGTTGTTGACATAGTAGATACATTGGCAAGAAGCGGAAATATCACCATAAAAAGTATTAGGTTTATTCCTATGGTAGAGCTATACATAGTTGCTAAATACTTCCACTTTCTTTTTATACCCGCTAACGATAAAATCCCGTTTTTTCTTAAATACAAGAAAGATGAGACTGTTGCAAATAATAAAGAAATTAATACTAGAATATGAAAGAAATAACGATTCATCAGGAGTGGTTTGAAGAATTGCATAAGTACAGTGACTCCTAATATAGAGCCTATAATAAAAGTTATGCAGCCTATATGAGGAATTAAACCATAAATTATTCCCTTTAAGGCTATTTTTGGAGATTTTTCTTGTTTTTCATTATTTTGGCTTTCCATACATATTATGGAATGAAACAGCATTTAGAACCATACGTGAAACTAGTTTCAAGTGAATTTTTATTAGCAGTTTCATTTATTTCAGAACAACGGCATTGCTCATGCCTCTCCTTCTCCTTTCCAGCAAGCCTTTGGTTTCCAGACTGTCCAAAATCCTGCTTACCTTGACTTTAGTCAAGTTGGATTTCTTGACAAGCTGACTTTGAAATATAACACCATCCGAATTTTTTATAATCTCGTATATAATTTTTTCTTCCCCTTCCAGTTTTCCAGCATTTTCGTCCCATTCATTTTTCCTTGGCTCAATTGCTTCAGGCTTATTTTCAAAAAATACAATTAAAGTTCCTATTATAAACAGAGCTAAAGAAATCGTGTAGAAAATGTAGGAATAGTTAATAACCGTGACATGAGGACAGGTTCCCACTGATTGGCACGAACCTGCGCCAGATTCGTCTATGAGCTTTAACATCCTGCTTGAAAGGCTGAATGTCGTGAAAGCCGTTACAACGCTGATTATAACTATCAAAACGCCCAGATATCTTGTATTGAGAAATTTCATACAAACCAATTTTTAATCTCCTGTATTTAAAAGCCTAAATCCGAAGTAAGTAAAAGCTTATATAGAAAGTTATTTAAATTTTATTCACCCTTAACTAAAAGGAGGTTCAAAAATGCACGCTGCAATAAAATTGATACTTGGAATAATTTTGGTCTTGATAGGACTTTGGTTGCTGGTGCCTGCCACGCCCATGTTCGCAGCGATAAAACCTGCAAGCTGGTCGATACTTAACTGGTGGGATGAATTCAAAATAGTATTGAAGGGTATAATACCGCCTATAGTGATAATATTAGGTGTCCTCATAGTCTGGATTGAAAGCGAGGAACTGAAATCACCGGTGGTACCTGAACCGGAAGAGCAACCGAAACCAAAGGAAAAACCGGCCAAAAAGAAGAAATAGGCTCTCCTTCTTTTTTAATTTATTTATCTTTATCATTCTAAATTATTAGTAGATGATTATATGAATCTGGATAAAGAAGAGAAAAAGTTATTAAAAGATGGTATAGAGATAGGATATTTTGCAGGCAAAGCGGACATGGATGAACTTGCAAAAAAGGTGGAAAAACCAAAAGACTATGTAACAGAAAGGATACCAGAAATAATTGGCAAAACTTTAAAGATAGACAAAGAATATGCGAATTATAAGAAAAAAATAAATAAAGCATTTTCATACTTAAAAAAGGAAACTGAAGAATCTTTTGAAAGAATAAGAAAACTCGAAAGAGAGTTGTAGGATAAAATTATTTATCGCTCTATGAACAATTATTCTATATGGTTTCTACTGCGCAACTTTGTATCTATTGCAAAGGAAGCCGCAACTTGTGCGGTTTGGGCAGATGCCCACTTCTTGACAGGATAAAAGTCAGTGAAAGAATGAAGGAAATTTCCTCGGAAAAATTTTTCGGTCCATCTTCTTCGATATTCGTTGGAAGATTCGGATATCCGAACGTTTCGGTCGGACCCTTGGGGAATCTTGACAAATCAGACATGGGCGAGCCCAGTTCCTGGTTCGGTAAGAATTATGAGGAAATAATTGAGAAAAGGTCTCTCGTCCTAAGATCCAAATACAGGCAGAACATTTTTTCCAAATCCGTGTTTGTTGAGGAAAACCAGCTTCTGGCGATGGCCAGAAAACCGACTGACGTTGAGATGGAATTCAAGAACAAACCCGTTTATCGAATGTCTTTTTCTGACGTCGTTCAGCCGATGGGACCGTCCGTATCCATCAAAAAAATGAGAATCGCGGAGAATGTCAAAATCTCCGCCAGCATGGAAAGAATTATATCGGACGAAATGAAAGCAAATGACGCCGCTTTCCTGCTTTACAAAAAAGAGACGGACGTTTACAAGCTGGCAACGATACTTTCTTCGGGAATACTGGGCCTTGACAGAAAGATGGTTCCAACCAGATGGAGCATAACCGCCATGGATGACATGATAGCAAAAAACCTTATGAAAAATCTGAGAACGTTTCCTTCCATAAACGAGTTCAGAGTCTATTTTTCTGAATTTCTGAACAATAGGTTCCTGATTTTGGCCATGCCGGGAAACTGGGAATTCGAGAACTTCGAGGCTTGGAAACCAGGCTCTTTCTGGAGCTCCAGCCTAAAGAAAACCGAGATTGTAGAGGAATACGAACCTTTCAGGGGAAGAAAAAACTATGCGGACAAGCAGGCTGGCGGTTACTACGCCTCGAGACTGGGCGTGGTTGAGGGACTTCATGAAATGAAAAGGCAGGCCCGCGTCGTCGTCTTCAGGGAAGTTTACGAGGGTTACGTCGTTCCGGTAGGCGTGTGGCAAGTTCGAGAAAACGTAAGGAACGCAATGAAATCCGACTATCAAAAATTCTCCACTCTCAAGGAAGCGTTGGATTACGCAAGGTCTAGGCTGAAAATCCCGCTGGAAGAATACCTGAAGAAAAGCGTTGTTCTTAAGCAAAAAAGGCTTGAAGATTTCATCAGAACTCAGTAAATCCGGTTAAACAAACATTTTTAATTCTTCCATCCTATTTCTCGCGTCTAAAGAGCTTCTGAAAAGACTCCAGAATATTTTTTGCAGCCACTCTATCCAGTCTTCGTCATATATGTAGTAAAGGATAAACAATTTTTGTTTCAATTCGTTATTTGCGTAATTCTTGGGGTCAAGGACTTCTTTTAAAACCGCTACCTTGTCATCTATTATGGTTGTTCTTAGTGGCTGATAACAATGTCTTATTTCGATGGCATCATAACCTATCCTCTTGTTTATAGATAACACGTTCTTGATATTCTCTATACCTGCCAATTCAACCCTTGTCAATACTTTCGAAGAAATTTTTTCTTTACCAAGTTCTTCCATTATGTCTCTAATCTTCTTGTCATGATGAGCCATGTTGCTGAACGTTAGATTTCCGGAAAAAAATAAAATCTGTCTTTTTGTCCCTTTAAGCCTGTCCGCAAAATCTTTAAAATTTGAAGTGGAATTATACTTTTTTTCATTCATTACTTTCAATTTTTTCTTATTTTTATCGACAAACTGAAATATTTCCGATGGGCTGAAATCTTCCTTCTTCCTTCCCGATTGTATTTGCTTGAACAATCTTTCCTGTACTTCAGAGGCATGAAGCTTTTCGATGTTGTTCCAAAATACGACTTTCAATGCCCCGCGCGTTCCTTCCCTGAAAACTCTCGAAGATATCGTTCCTTCTTCCTTTGATATTTTTTCTACATAGCGGTTTGCCGTGCGCCAGTTCACGCTTATGTGCTTTGCTATCTCATCGATACTTCTGGGCTTTGAATAAACAAAACTGTTTATCTTTTCTACGGTTTCCTTGTAAAGCATAATTAAATATACAACTATAAGTATAAAAAATTGTATGTAATTTACATCTTTTGTACAACTATATATAATATTTGATGAAAAACTTTGATAATTTCTGTGTCATCAAACAGCTTAAAACTTGGCTCTCCATAAACCCTGTTATAGGTTGTCCCTCGGAATGTGCATACTGCATCATGCACAATGACGATATAAATTTGACATATCCCATACGAATTGAGAATACAAAAAACTTGGTTGAAAAAATTTCAAAGCACAGGCTTTTTTTACCACATAAAACACATCTTTCCATTCATAATATGACGACGGACCCCTTTTTACCAAATTCCGAATCGAAAAGGGTTACTTTTGAATTGTTACGGGAACTGGATTCTCTTGGATATGAAAATACCGTAGGTCTGATAACCAAGTGTCTCGTAAATGATGAAGATGTTTCTTTTTTGGAATCCCTGTCAAATATCAGAATAGTTGTACTAGTCTCTTATTCTGAGATGCCCCGAAAAATAGAACCGATAGGAAACGAACAAAGAATAAAAACAATGGAAATTTTATCAGAATCCAAACTCGGGATCATTCTCTACTGGAGGCCAATTGTGGAAGGCTGGAATAGCGATATGGAAAAAATAGATAAGGTTTTGGATGTTGGTGAAAATTACGCGGATGCATTCGTTATCAGTGGCCTGACTTTTACACAAAAAATTAAAACTAATCTTGAAAACAAGGGTATAAACCCTCCTTATGAAGATTTAGATCCTCTCCATAAAAAACTTCCACAAAATCTGGTTGAAAAAATAATCGAAAGGTATAAAGAAAAAAACATTTCTGTCCCCTTATTCAGGAAAACTTCCTGTGGTGTAAGCTATATCGAAAAAAGGCCGGACTATAACGCTCATTGGAGCAAATGCGAAAAAAATTGCTTGGAAACCTGTCCGAAAGAACAGAAGAAAAGATGCCTTTCCGTAAAAATACCAAGCAGAAAACAAGTGAATTTTCTTTTAAAAAATCTCGGGTATGACATGAAATTCGACATAGAACCGGAATTTGTTAAAACAGGAGAACCGCTCCGAATGGAAGAAAAAACTTACTTAAGGCAAAATCTTTCGTTTCCTGTCGTTTAGAGGTGAAAAAATGATTTCAAAAAATAAAGAAAATTTGTCTGTTAGGGAGCTTTTGAAAAAGACTTATGAAAATCTGGCTGACAGGAATCCACATAAAGAAATCTATTTGACCGAGCCCGCTTTTGCTGAAATCGCTAATGATTCCGACTGGCACAGAACAAGTAAGGGTTACATGAAATATGAATCGGCCAACCTGTTCCGGTTCAACGGAAAAAGCTGGGTGGTTTCCCGTGGAGAAAAATACGGAAGCTATCCCGCCGAGCCTTACGATAGTGATATACTGGCCTTAGAACCGTCAGAAGAAAATCCCACATCTCTTTATATAAGGAGCAAGTTGGAAAGCAGCAGCTATTTCAGGAATTCCATCGTCTTCGGTCTGGCCGACGGTAACCTCGGAGTGGGCACCAATTCCCCTTTTTTTGAAAACCGCTTTGAAAAAAGGGTGACAGAAATATTGAAATCCAAGATATCAGATTTTGTGGCTCAGATGCCGGAATATGATAAAAGCGCGATTCTAGCATCAACATTGCAATATCCTATAACTAAAAAAATGCTGTACAAACCGGATTTCGCTGATTTCCTAACCGAGACAATCGAAAAGATACTTAAGGAAGGAGGTGAATAATTGAAACGCACGATACTTGTGCAGAAAAGTCTTAAGGACTTCATTTACAAATACAGTTAAGAAAATCTACAAAAAATTCAGGTCAGAATCTTTATGATGTCCCCGTTCTTCAGCTCGTGGTCCGCACCTATCTTTCTCTTCGTCCGCGCGTCTATCGCGCCTATGAACTTGTCCCCTATGTCGCTGTGTATTATATAAGCTAACTCTCTGGTCGTGGTTCCTTTCGGGACGAGGTGCGCATCTGGGAGCACGTTCCCTTTCTTGTCTGAAAGATGGACTTCGTCTTCCACAGGATAAACGACTATGCAATTCATTAGTTGAAAAACAGCCATGTTCAGGCATTTTTGGACTCCGGTGGAGCCGTATTTGTCCAAAAGTTTTTTTATCGTTTCCAGTGCATGTTTTTGTTTCTCAGGCAGTTCTTTCAGAATATTGAAGTCAGAAGAGCCCGGTACGTATTTTATCAGGCCGGCTTCCGAGGCTTTCCTCAGGGCCAGCTCCGCGTCCGCGCAGCAGGGGACCATCAACTCAGATTTCAAACGGTGGAAGTTCTCCTCGCTCATGGGTAAGTCCATTTTGTTTGCTGCGATTATTATAGGCTTGGATTCCTTCCTGAGATTGGAAGCGAACCTGAAAATGTCGTCCTCGGTCCACTTCGTAGGACGGGTAGGGTCCACACCTGATTTTCTGATAGCTTCGTGAACGTTTTCCTTTGTTATGCCGAGTCCTGAGAACCTTTCAATTATGTGCTTCTCAAAGTCTGCGTGTGTGATTTCTAGCTGCTTTGACATCTGGCCCCAGACTCTTTTGAAGATGTTTGCGTACCAGAAGTCCAGTTCCTCCTCGAAGAATTTGATGTCTTCTTCCGGATTGTGAGCCTTGCACGGGTTTCCTTCAGAGTCTGTCGTTCCAGATATGTCTAGGACGTGAATCATCACGGGAGCCTGTCTCAAGTCGTCTAGGAACTGATTGCCCAGACCGCGCCCTTCGTGGGCGCCGGGAACCAGACCTGCCACGTCCAGAAGTTTTACCGGTACCAGTCGCAGACCGTTCTCGCATTTGGAATTTTTAGGCTTGCATATCTTGCCCAGTTCCTTGCACGGGCACTCGGCCGTAACGTAAGCAACACCTTCGTTGGGTTTTATGGTGGTGAAAATCCTGTTTGATATTTCCACGTCCACAAGCGTCGCTGCCTTGAAGAAGGTGGATTTTCCTACGTTTGTTTTGCCGACTATAGCTATAAGCAAATCAATCACCATAAAACCTGGGGACGTGTGGCTTGCCGTTTTTTATTTCCAGCCTCATCAGACCTTTGGCGTTATATCCGGCTTCTTTTATTCTTTTTATACCGTCTCCTCTCTCATAAACAGAGCCAATTCCTGCTACCTCAAAATTTTTCTTTTTTAAAACTTCTAATGTGGCAGTTAAGGTTCCGCCGGATGAAATCATATCTTCCACTATAAGCGGTTTGTCACCCTTCTCTAATCCAACACAATAAAGTTTTGTCGCTCCTTTGTATGCTTTGTTCTGCTCTATGACAAGCTGTTCCATTCTGTAATCCCTTTTTCTTATAGCAACCCAGTCAAGCCCAAGCTCCTTTGCCAAGAGGGGAGTTACGACAAATGCCTTTGCCTCTATACCTAGAACGACGTTAGCTCTTTCTATTTCATCTTCCATCATATATTTCAAACCTTCTACGACCGCCTCAAAATATTCAGGCGAAGCCCTGCTCTCCAGAGGCAGTATGACATAAGGATAAGAACCACCCTCGTCATTCTCAAACTCCGTTACTTTGGATTTTTCCGTATCCCTCTTTAAAATTTCCTTTATAGAATTTGGGATCATATCGACACCCCTCTAATTAATTGACGGTTTTAATTTTTAAATACATATTCACTTGTAAATTAACTATGCAGAATAAATGGACTTTAGTTTTAATTTTTGTTGGGGTTTTCTTATTGCCAAGTTTTGTGTGTTCTGCCCCCGCTCCATGGGGCATAGCATTAAACCACGAAACCAAGGAATGTAGTGCATATTGGGCTGGGGACGAGTTTGTAAGTTTTGAACTGCCAAGCGGTTGGAAAGATTATTATCCTGACTATAGCAAAACCAGTAGTATTATAGAAACTGAAATTGGAGAATGTAATTTTTCAAGAAGAAATGAAGAAAGTTGCTGTGAGCAATTGGGTTACAAGTACGTTGATTTGGATTTGGAAAGCACTTCAACAGGACTGCGGGAGGAAAGATTTTTAGAATCTGTTTTGCCTTTCGTGTTTGTTTTAATTATTTTAATTGCTGGTATCATATTTTACTTTTTTAAATTAAGGAAGTGAGTATCTATTATCTTTTTAAGTTTTGTTTACTTATTCTATTCGTGATATTATGAGAATCGCTGTTGTCGATTACGAGAAATGCAACCCGAAGAAATGCACCCACGAATGTGTGAGGTTTTGCCCGAGAAACAGGGCCGGGGACAAGTGCATTGTCGAGGGCCAGGAAAGCAAACCTGTCATAGACGAATCCATATGCATAGGCTGCGGTATTTGTGTCAAGAAATGTCCTTTCGGCACTTTGCAGGTCGTCAATACTCCGGAAGCCCTGAAAGAGGAACCCATCCACAGGTTCGGCAAAAATGGTTTCGTGTTGTATAGACTGCCGATACCCGTCCCGGGAAAGGTCATAGGACTGTTGGGCTCAAACGGCATAGGGAAGTCCACGGCACTGAAGATTTTGTCCGGAAAAATAAAACCGAACATAGGGAAGGACAAAGAAGGAAGTCTGGAAGAAATTTCCAGGCTTTTCAGGGGAAACGAGCTTCAGGATTATTTCAAAAGGCTTTCGTCCGGCTTGAAAACAGTTTACAAACCCCAGCAGGTTGACGAAATATCTGAAATTTATAAAGGAAAGGTAAGCAGGATTGTTGAGAAAAAAACGAAAGAAATCCTTGAAAGACTCAGTCTCGGTTACATAACTGAAAGGAACGTTTCGGAACTTTCCGGCGGCGAACTGCAGAGACTAGCCATATCCATTGTACTTTCCAAGGAAGGCGACTTCTATTTCATAGATGAACCTTCGTCTTATCTGGACGTAAAGGAAAGGCTTGAAGTGGGAAAACTCATAAGAGAGGTAGGCAAGGAAAAAACAGTCATCGTCGTGGAACACGACCTGGCAACGCTGGACTTCATGGCAGACCAGATACACATATTCTACGGAGTTCCCGGAGTCTACGGGATAGTGAGCAAGCCTTACGGCGTCAGGGTGGGAATAAACACTTTTCTTGACGGCTACATCAAGGAGGATAACGTGAGAATAAGGACTGAGCCCGTTACTTTTGACGTAACCTCTCCGTCAAGGGAAAAGAAAAAATATTTGTTAGTAAAGTTCACGGAATTGAAAAAGAAACTGGACAAATTTAGTCTGCAGATAGAACCGGGAGAAATTTATATGGAAGATGTTTTGGGAATTTTCGGAGCAAACGCGCTCGGAAAAACAACGTTTGCAAAGATAATGGCGGGAGAAATAAAAACAGATTCCGGCGAAATAAATCCTGAGGTAAGAATAAGTTACAAGCCCCAGTACGTCCACACGAAATTCGACGGGACCGTGGGGGAAATCCTGAGAAAAAACAATAACTTCTCCAAGTACAAAAACTATCTGGGACCGCTTGGGCTTGAAAGGCTGATGACTTCGAAGGTAAGCACGCTCAGCGGCGGGGAAATGCAGAGGCTCGCCATAGCTTTATGTCTGCTACAGGACGGGGAGATATACTTATTCGACGAGCCTTCGGCTTACTTGGATGTGGAGCAAAGGCTTGCCGCCGCAAAGGTCATACAAAACATTATTTCCTTGAAAGAGTCGACCTGCATGGTCATAGACCATGACTTGCTTTTCCTAGATTTCATATCGCACAGGGGGATGATTTTTCTTGGTGAACCGGGAAAAAGCGGCCACGCACTCCAGCCAATGGACCTTGAAAAGGCTTTCAACGCATTTCTAAAGGACTTGAACTTGACTTTCAGGAGAGACCCGGAAAATGGCAGGCCGAGAGCCAACAAACCGGAGTCTGTAAAAGATAGAGAACAAAAAGAAAAAGGAAAATATTACTACACTTAGTATCTTCTAGGCTGCGGCTCGTAGCCTTCAATCCTTGCGAGCCTTCTTTCTATTTCGTCAAGCCTGTAAAGTATCTCGTTTATTGTGTCTTCCAAGCTTCTTCCATATCTTTCCATTGGAGCGGGCCGGGGCAAAGGTCTTTCAAGCGGTTCTCTCTCATACTCTCTGCGTCCCAAAGACCTCGGAGGTTCTTGAAATCCCACAGGCATTCTCCTTATGTCTTGCGGCTCTGGTATGCGATAGTCTTCTCTAGTTTCCATTTCTCTCTCTATAGGTTTGTCCAGTTCATCGTCCTTTGTCCGAAGAATCATTTTTTTAAGAGTCTTTAGCACCTTCTCACCTTTTCCAATTTAAATTTCCCTATAAATATTAAAATGGCTTTATTTAAATATAAATGGTGTAAGCATGCCCCCCATTCCAGGAACTGACAGGACCTTTAAAATAAAGGGAACCGTAGGTTTTCCCACAGACATATACTTCAAAGTCATAACGCTTATCAAAGACGGATTCCATTACGAAGTCAAAAAATACAAAGACTGGATTGAGATAAATCCCAACAGCCCTTACCATCAGGATATTCTGCAAAGAAAGCAGTCGCTTGAGCAGAACGTGGGAAGAATTCTCAGCAACATGAGCGACATGAGAAGGGACATCGAACTTATTAACCATGATTTAAGAAAATTTGAACAGGTTCTCGGCCATTTCAAGGAAAACAAGCAGGATTCACTCAAATCAGATTTTGTAGACCTCGTTGACAGCCAGACTCCCTCAGGCATGCACAAGCTTGTGGCAAGCGGCAAGTTTCCCACTCTCGTTATAGATTTCTTCAAGATAGAAAATAAGGAAGATATAGAAAAACTTAAGGTTTCGAACAGCGAAAAAGGCCTTCTCAGAACAAAATGGATGCTCTACCAGGAATGGCTGAAAATGTATTCGAAGGGGGTCGAGGAAAGGGTCAAAATGCTCAGGGAAGAGCTGAACAACAGGAAAGCCGCCATAGAGAATTACAAAAAATCCATCGAGCCCTACCTGAAGGCCATTCATAAAATAAAAATATCTCAGAGCGACCCGGAAGATTACAGCGGACTGGACGACCCGATGATGATTGAAGGATATGACACGACAGTTTCCGGAGTTGAACTCTGGTGCTGGGCTCCCATCTCCGTGGAAAAGACGTATGAGCACAAAGAAAAGTGGGGGGAACGGTATGAGAAAAAATATCCCTTCTACTCATTCATAGAATTAAAAATAAAGAAAAAGACCAGAATAATCAAAGCGGGGGAAAAGGAACAACTAGAAATTAAAATGGCCGCCTACCTCAAGACAAGAAAGGAAATTGATGAACTGAAGGAGAAACTGAAGGAGAAGAACGAACTGATGTGGAGAGAGATAGAACAATTCAAGGGGGAGGAATGGAAAGAAGAGATACCTGAAGAAAAAGGGATAAAAAAACTGAAAAAGTCCGTGAAGAAAATGATGGGAATGAAGGAAGAGGGAAAAAGCAAGAGTCTTGAAGCCCTGGAAAAATCCGTTAGAAAGATTATAGGAGCTCCGAGTGAGGGAGAATTCCACATACCAAAGGGAATGAAAGATAAATTAGAAGGAGCTGTTTACAAAAATTTTATATTGATGTATGACCTAATCAAGGACCTTTTCGGCGGATTGAAGTTCAAAAGACATTGGAATGAATAAAACCGAAGCGGTAGTTATGATTAAAAAAACCATTGACAAAATTTTTGGTCCAAAGAAAAAGAGCAGGTTCTTTGAGCCGAAACATTACAAAATCGGGGTCACGACGGGAATACCTTCAATGGACAGGGCTACCGTGATTCAGCAGACGCAGATGGTGGTTTCCAAAGGCACTAATGTTATACAGATAGACCTTGAATATCCACAAAGCCCGACTGCCCATGACATAGAGGAGATAAAAAGTGTAATGAAAACCCAGGGGCTGGAATTTACGATTCATGCAGCAACGGCTACGACTCTCCCAGTCGAATCCGCTGAAAAAATAGACTACGAAATGGCAGAGAGGGACCTGAAAGATTACATAAAACTCTGCAAAAAAATCGGTTTCAAGGCCATCAATTTTCATTGCTCTTACAACTTGAGCCCAGTCCTTCTGAGAGATGTGAGAAGGATTTCCCATGAGACGGTTGATGAAAACGGAAATTCTATTGAGGAAAAATTCAAGAAATCGGACAAGGCCTTGGAATGGTTTACAAAAGATTTTATCAAATCGCGCTCACTTACTCACGGAGAAGAATTTGTATTGAGGTATCTTGCTAAGAAAGAAAAAATCTCAGGGGAAAAGCTTGAAGAAAGATTCAAATCGCTCTCGCCTGGCGAGAAGGAAAATTTTTTCATCGAGGGCTTGAAAGATTACTTCAGGGACAACATTCCAACGATTGACGAATATACGGCCTACGTTATAATAGCATGGTGGATGTATGAGAACGGAGATAAGATTTGGAGGAATATAGTCGGAAACGATTCGCCGGAAAAACTGATAGGAACAAGCAAAGAAAGTTTGCTGATTGATGCGGTCGCAGGAAAATATCTGGAAGGCCATGTGAAAAAAATATTAAAGGATTTGGAGGAAGCCAACGTCATGCTTCTTATAGAAACGCCTGACTGCAGGACAAAGGATTATAGGGGATATTACAGGTTGACAAGACCCTGTGATTTGTACCAGGTCATAAAAGTAATAGACCACCCTTTAGTCAGGATGACAGTGGATTTTGAACACATAGCGACCCATGGTCTCGACGTGGTGAAAGAAATAAGAGACGCACCGAAAGATATAGGCAAATATATCAAAATGCTTCATGTCGGTTCCTATCCGTCCCCTGCCCATCTCCATCATCCTGTGGAAAGGGATGACCTGGACCTTTACAAGCTTATCTGGTATCTGAGGGAAAAGGGTTTTCTGGACGGCTATATTATATACGAATGGGGTGGAGGGAGAAAGGAAGAAGAAAGGTGGGCAGACAGCGTGTACGCGCTGAAATGGATGGCCATGTGGCTGGAAAAAGACGTGTCGCCGGACGACCTTCCTCCGGATTTCTTCGGAATAACTCCTGGAGAAATAGAAAGGGAATTGAGAATTATAGAAAAGAATGCATTCAGACCCCTTGAAGGCACGCTGGAGGCGCCTGAGCTCTCGCACGGCTGGCTGAAAGGCGAAGTGACTGCGAAGAAAAAAAAGCCCAATGAAGTGTGGGACCAGGAAGAGTACAGATAACTTTATATAGGAGATTCTGTAATTATTATAAAGTGGTTACTTATGGTTAGTAAGACCCGTATAAAGAAAAAGACCGGCAAAAAGATAAGGGATTTTGCAAAACAAAGAAGGGCAACAGTCGTAAAAGAATTCTCAAAGAAAATTCTGGATAAATTCGGGCCAATAGTCAAAGCCATAATTGTCTGGGGCTCCACGGCGAGAGACCAGTTTAGGTGCGAGAGCGATATAGACCTTGTTATTCTTATTGACGACACGAAAAAGGGTTTCAACAACGAGATAAGGGAAAAAATAGACGAATTCATAAGCGAAGCAGCTTCTAAAGTGGATGAAAAGCTTTCTCCCCAGCCCGTGTGGACGATAACGGAGTTCATGAGGATGGTGAAGAACTACGCCCCCCTTGCTTACGCCTTGCTGAAAGACGGGATACCTGTCTACGATACGGGATTCTTCGTGACCAACAAGAATCT
>Ga0172363_10000677_pt1 | contig 26357 bp, 22 predicted proteins | sample LakKivs2_kivu2a2_FD_114541 | JGI IMG/M metagenome (GOLD analysis project Ga0172363, IMG submission 114541) | Sediment microbial communities from Lake Kivu, Rwanda - Sediment s2_kivu2a2 | ecosystem: Environmental > Aquatic > Freshwater > Lake > Sediment | place: Rwanda: Western Province, Lake... | reverse complement strand
CTGGTGAATAATTGTACAGACACGATCGTTTAAATTTTTCCTGATGTGATATAAACCAGCAACATATAGAAGATATTCACTGATGAACATATCGGGATAAAGGGGATTATGTTCAGGGAGATAACCAATAATTTCACGAATTTCATGGGAAAATAGGGCCACATCCATTCCATTTACGGCTACCTCTCCTGAAGATGGGGCAAGATACCCTGTAATTATTTTCATCAGTGTTGACTTACCTGCCCCATTTGGTCCGATCAATCCTGCAACCTCACCCTTGTTGATATCCAGGGTTACTTGATCTAGAGCCAGCTGTGCTCCATACCTTTTAGTAACATTCTTTACTGAAACTGACATAGTTTTGCATTTCAGGATACTGCAAAAATACAGATTCAAGATGTAATTTTACCTTATAATGTGACATGCATGAAATATTAATTATATCAGGATAGTACCTTTTCTGATATGGAATAGTTTTTGGGATAAAAGAGAGAAAATGACAGAAACATTTAATGACAGTCATTAATCAGACATTACCAGTACCACGAATTCGTCTTTTGAATGAAATATTTCCCTTTTTTTTCTATTTTTGACAGCGAACCGAAAATCCAGGTAAAAACAAGATAAAACCAGTTCTTAACGGGGAACCGGTTCATAAGAAAATCTGGCTGGTCTTTATGTAAGTTAAGAAACGGAACATGAATTTAACATAAACAATAATGAGAAAAACCGCTGTTGATATAGTGAAGAGTCTGCTGATCTTTTTACTACTGATTTTACCTGCGCATGCCAGGTCACAAACCCTTAATGATGCTATTACGGTATACAATGCCGGGGCTGATCTGATAGATAAAGGAGCATTACCGGAAGCGATAACCAAATTCGAAGAATGTATTAAGTTGGCAACTAAATTAGGTGCTGAAGGGGATGATGTGAAAACAAAGGCTCAAAACCAGATACCTAATCTGTATTTTAAGATATCGGTAGATGCGTATAAAACGGCAAGTATTGATGAAACGGTTAATAAATTCGAGGAAACTATTACTACCTGTGATAAATATGGCAACAATGAAATAAAGAATAAGTCCTTGAATTATATCGGGTTGCTAAGTTATACAAAAGGCACCATGTGTGTAAAAAATGAAGATTATACAGGTGCAATTGCCAATTTTGACAGGGCAATAGAGATCATTCCTGTTAATGCAAGGGCATACTATGGTAAAACACTTGTTTACAGGAAAATCGGTGATGAAAATAAAATGCTGGAATTTTATGGCAAAACTATTGAAGCAGCCGGGAAATCGGGTGATACAATAACATCAGCTACTGCAACCAAAAGTATTCGTGATTATTATTATGCGAAAGCCCGCCTTGCCATTAAGAAAGAAGTTTACGATACGGCGTTTATCATGCTTGCAAATACACTTGAATACGATAGTACTTTTGCTGAACCCTACTATTTAATGGCTGTGATCTATAATAAACAGCAGGAATATGATAAAGCAGTGGAGAAAGCCACAAAAGCTATTGAACACGATGGCACTTCACCTGATCCTTATTATTTACTGGCGGTCATTTATAATAAACAGCAGGAATATGATAAGGCAGTGGAGAAAGCCAGTATAGCCCTGGAACTTGAACCGGACACAGCCAGACAGCCAAAAATATATTTCGAGCTGGGAAATGCTTATATGGGAGATGTGGATTATGATAAAGCCTGCGAAGCGTTCAAGAAGTGCCTGGTAGAACCTTTTGAGAAGACAGCCCGGTACAAGATGGAAAACGTTCTGAACTGCAAATAATCTTCACATTTTTATATTTGTGTCGTTCCAAACATAAACTGGGACATTGGAGCAAAAGTGGCCCTTGGATTGACACACATAACCGGGATCTTTGAGCTGTTGGCAATAATATATTGTTCCTGGGCACCAAGCATATAATCAGCAAAATTGATAAACTTGGTGGTTGTTATTATGATCAGGTCTGCTTTTATCCTTTGAGCAAATTCTATCGTCTCATTGGGAAATTTGGAAGATTTCTGACCCGTATGTATCTCATAAGCGATATTATTCTGAATCAGGAATTTCATAGCAAAATTCAGGTTGACATTGACCTTTTTGACCAATGAAGAATCCGATACGGGTGCTTTGAACAGATATATTTTTGAATCAAAATACTTACCAAGAAAGATTGCCCACTGCAGTTTTTCCTTATTCTCAACCTTAAAATCAATTGGAAAAACTATGCTTTTGAAGCGCTCTTCGCTCTGTGGCTTGTCCTGAACAACAATGAAAGGGATGGTCGAACCGATAATTACCTTGAGGGCCCAGCTGCCGGTCAGTTTCTGCATCCCTTTGATACCATGGGTACCCATAATAACCATGCTGGCATCAGACTCATTGGCATATTCAGCTATTTCCTTGAAGATCTTTCCTTTAAGCAGAACCCCTTCAAGCTTGATCTGGTATTTTATGCTCAGAGATTCGACTTTTTCACGGAAGTCAGCTTCGATTTTGCTGGCATCCAATTTGGATGAATCACTGATTATATGCAGCAATCGCAGGTTATTTTCCACATGCCTGGCAATTCTTACGGCGTGCTGAAGGGCAAATTCCGATACCTCGGTATTGTCCCAGGTGACCAATATTGTATTTCTGCTTTGTCTTTCCACAAGAATCCGGTTTCAAAGCATAAATTTATAAAAAATTTGAATCCTTTGCTGTTCTGTTAAAAAGCATGAGTGAACAGATTTAACTAAAATTGTATTTTTACACTTCATTTTTTAATGCACATTATGATGAAAGAGCTAAACAGGAAAAAAATAAAGGAAATATTGTCATCTGAAGATTTCGGGAACGAATATGTTATTAAAGGATGGGTAAGGACAAAACGTGCCGGCAAGAAAGTAGCCTTCATTACCGTGAATGACGGATCGACAATTGACAGCATACAGGTTGTGGCTGATATTGAACATTTTAATACTGAATTAATCAATAATATCAGTACAGGGGCCAGTGTTATGGTAAAAGGGATACTTTCAAAATCCATGGGTCAGGAACAAAATGTTGAAATCCATGCTTCAGAAATGAAGTTATATGGTAAGGCTGAACCTGAAACATATCCGCTGCAGAAAAAAGGGCATTCGATGGAATTCCTGAGAGAGATTGCCCATCTTCGTCCAAGGACAAATACATTCGGGGCAATATTCAGACTCAGGCACATGCTGTCTTTTGCTATTCATAAATATTTTAATGACAGGGGATTCTATTATATTCATACTCCGATCATCACCGGCTCAGATGCTGAAGGAGCAGGGGAAATGTTTAAAGTCACCATTCTTGATCTGCTCCACCCTCCCCGTGATGAAAACAATCAGATAAATTACAAAGAGGATTTTTTTGGCAGGGAAACCAATCTTACCGTTTCAGGCCAGCTGGAAGCAGAGCTCGGTGCACTTGCCTTATCCGCGGTTTATACCTTCGGACCTACATTCAGGGCAGAGAATTCCAACACTCCGCGTCATCTTGCTGAGTTCTGGATGATTGAGCCGGAGATGGCTTTTTATGACATACATGATAACATGGACCTGGCGGAGGATTTTATTAAATACCTGATATCCTATGTGCTCAGCAATGGATCAGGCGATCTGCAGTTTCTGCAGAAAATGTATGATGAAGAACTGATAGGCCGGCTGAATTTTATCCTGGAAAATGAATTTGTCCGTATTGCTTATTCGGAAGGTATTGACATACTGAAAAAAGCGGATAAGAAATTTGAGTTCCCGGTAACCTGGGGATCAGACCTTCAGGCTGAACATGAACGTTACCTTGTTGAGAAGCATTACAAGAAACCTGTCATAATCACTGATTATCCAAAAGAAAGTAAAGCCTTTTATATGAAGCAGAATGAAGACGGGAAAACGGTGAGGGCAATGGATGTGCTTTTCCCTAAAATAGGGGAAATTATCGGGGGATCCCAGAGAGAAGAGGATTATAATAAGCTGCTTGCTCGCATCAGGGAATTAAAAATGCCCGAACAAAACCTCTGGTGGTACCTGGAGACACGGAAATTCGGAACAGTACCACATAGCGGATTCGGACTCGGTTTTGAAAGACTGTTACTCTTTATAACCGGCATGAGCAATATCAGGGACGTGATACCATTTCCCAGAACACCCAACAACGCTGAGTTTTAACAGGACAAAGATCTAAAAGATGCAGCTGATAAGGAAAATTTTCGTAACTTTTGGAAGATTTCACAAGGAGCACAAAGGGATATGCTTAAGCAACGATTGCAACAAAAACTGCTTCAGAAACTTTCCCCGCAACAGATACAGATGATCAAGTTGCTGGAGATACCTACCCTCCAGCTTGAACAACGGATAAAAAAGGAACTCGAAGAAAATCCTGTTCTTGAAGAAGGAGAAGATGATGAGATTCAACAGATACAGGATGAACAAGCTGATGAGGAAGACCAGGCTGAAAATGAGAAAGAGCAGGATGAATTTTCCCTTGAAGATTACCTTGATGAAGATGAAACCCCGTCCTATAAACTGAATACCAGGAATTATTCAAAGGATGAACGTAAGGAAGAAATCCCTTTTTCTGTGGGATCCTCTTTTCATGAACATCTGGAGAGTCAGCTCGGTTTGAGACAACTGACAGAAAAACAAAAAATACTTGCTGAATACATACTTGGCAATATTGATGAAGATGGCTATCTGCGCAGAAAACTAACAGCTATCGTTGATGACCTGGCATTTGCCCAGAATATGACTGTCACAGAGGATGAGCTTGAAGAAGTGTTGAAGATCATCCAGGATTTTGATCCTGCCGGCGTCGGTGCAAGAGACCTGCAGGAATGCCTGCTGCTGCAGATAGAATCCAAAAACCAGGATGAGCCGGAGATTGCACTCGCCAGGCGGATACTGAAATATTTTTTCCAGGAATTTACGAGGAAGCATTATGATAAAATCATTACCAGGCTGAACATATCCGAGAATACCCTCAAAACCGCTATTGATGAGATACTAAAGCTGAATCCCAAACCGGGAAGTACTTACAGTGATCCGCTGAATAAGAATGTTCAACACATTGTTCCGGATTTTGTGCTGGATAACTCTGACGACGAATTAGTGCTTAGCCTCAACTCCAGGAACGTTCCTGAATTAAGGATCAGTCAGACATACAGCGATATGATCCAGTCATTTAAAAATTCAAGGAACAGTCATAACCGGGAAGATAAGAATACCATATCCTTTGTAAAACAGAAGCTGGATGCTGCCAAATGGTTTATTGAAGCCATTAAACAAAGGCAGAATACACTTTTAATGACAATGAATGCGATAATCAATTACCAGCGTGAATATTTTATGGATGGGGATGAGAAGAAACTTAAACCAATGATCCTGAAAGACATTGCTGATATTACCGGTCTTGATATTTCCACAATTTCAAGGGTTGCAAACAGCAAATATATCCAGACACACTTTGGCATCTTTGCGGTAAAGTACTTTTTTTCAGAAGGACTACAGACTGATTCAGGTGAGGAAGTATCCACCCGGGAAATTAAATCCATATTGCAGGAATGTGTTGATACAGAGGATAAAAGAAAACCGGTCACTGATGAAAAACTTGCGGAAATATTGCAGGAGAAAGGTTATCAGATCGCCAGGAGAACGGTTGCCAAATATCGTGAACAACTTAACATTCCTGTTGCCCGCCTGAGAAAATCCCTGTGATTTTCCTCCCTTCTCTCAGGATGCCCCAGCATTCATTGAACATCTATGAAGAATACCCTGGCTAAAATAATATCACTGGTCCTGCATCCTGTTCTCATGCCTTCGCTGGGATATCTTATAATTTTTAATTCAGGAACATACCTTGCTTATCTACCGTTCGAAACAAAAAAGTTATTGTTAATGCTAATCGCTTTGTGTACTATTATCATTCCCATAAGCATACTTCCATTTTTTCTTTACCAGAAGCTGATCATAAATGTTCAGATGGATGACAGGAAGGAAAGGTTTCTTCCGTTGGTTCTGGTCTTCCTGTTTTATATTTTCTCCTATATATTGATACTCCGGTTTCCCATCCCGCCGGCTTACCATGCATTTATTCTGGGATGTACAATTACCGTCCTGTGGGCTATGATCATCTCCTTTTTCTGGAAAATATCTGTTCACATGACCGGGATAGGAGGGCTCACAGGATTAATCGTTTTCCTGATCTGGTCCCAGCGTGTAAATCTTCAGTTCCTGCTGATCCTGTCAATCATCTTAGCCGGATTGATAGGATTTGCCAGGCTTCAGGTGAGAGCACATAACCAGGCACAGGTATATTCAGGTTTCCTCGCAGGTCTGTTCTCCATCATGGCAACCATGATGTTATATTAGATAGAAGCTGTCATTTCCTCCAGGACAGAATCCAGTAATCCGACAGGGGTATCAATACTTTTAAATGGGAAATTTTCAAGGATTGATACGGCCTCATTTATATCAAACTCGCGCTGTTTCATGAACGGGAAGAAACTGTTGGCTTGCAGGTGGCGGGCGAGGTACTCTTGCTCTGTCTGACCGGGCGTAGGCACCAGTAATGCCTTCTTTTTTAAGGAGATGAGATCCATTATACCCGAATATCCTGAGCGGCAGATAATATATCGTGCTGAACAAATAACCTCTGACAATTCCCGGGAATTGAGCCAGGATACCATACTGCATAAGGGTGTGACCATCTTTGAACAGGTTTTATGCATCTCACCGGCAACTATCAGACATTGACCGGGGAACCTGGCAGACTGAGACATAAGGATTTTCTGAAAAATGGTTCGCTGTGGCTCCGGTCCTGAAAGAATTATCAGCAGCTCAGGTCCTTGTGAGTGCCCTCGGGGAACAGGGATATCCATGAATCTGGATAAGATGCCTGTATGCCTGGTCCTGCCCGACGGTCTGAAGACAGATGAGAGAGATCCTGAAAGATTTACGGGGCCCGGGGAATCAGGGATCCAAAAATAATCAAAATGTCTGCAGATACAGCTGATCAGCCAGGAAAGGACAGGCTCTGCAGGTTTCAGTAAAAACGGTAGTTTGGGTGACAGCTGATGGCTGATGAATATACTGATCGTCCCTTTGTTCCATAAGCCATACCTGTTATCTGAAATGATTATATCTGCATGCAATGTTTTAATAATATTTTTTAATAAATAATGCTCCCTGATCATTCCGTATACGATCAATGGTATTTGGAGCAATATGATAAACCAGGCAGGAAGTATGCGGTTGTATCTGATGGAAATATCAGGTATCCTTGCAGCCTGAAGATGCGGGAACTCAGAAGTCAGCACGGACAATGCTGTTTTGTCTCCGCCGAGAATAACCCTGTGACCATATTTCAGCAGATGACGAATGATATAAATATCCCTGGTTGCATGTCCAAGACCCCAGTTTAACGGGCATACAAATATGGTAAAGGATGATGACAATATATGTTAGAATTAGACATACTATCCATAAACTGCCAGGTAGTCATCGACAGGAGTTTTAATGTTCAATCTTGAGGGAATCCTGCATCATGGTCAGCTTCATGATCACCTCATCATAGATTTTAACCAGATCCTCGGGATGCTTTGAATAATAAAAAATGGTACTGTCAAAAGCAGCTTTTGTGACACCATGCTTTGCATATACCCGGGAATAAAGATCAACGGAGTCATAAGCTTCAGCAATATTCATATACTCGAACGTCGACTGCATACTGTAAACCAGGTGCAGATCCACAAGTATGGAAACCAGTGTATCACGGGAGATGAAATATCGTTTTGGTGGAGTATTTCCTGGCCGGCATGCAAAGAAAATCACCAGAAGGATAATAATTACCGGCACGCGCAGGCTTTTCATTTAATATCATTGAATCTGTAACCGATCATTATCTCATGTGATCCTGAATCATACTTTCTCAGGTCGGTAATGGTAAAATCATAGGAATAACCGATATAAATCTTATTCTTATGAATATATCCAAGCAGAAAGGACACCGCATCCTGACTCCTGAAGGAGATACCAAGCCATCCTTTGTTCTGGTAAATGAGCCTTGTATTAATATCTGCCTGGAATTGTGAAGGTGCTGTGCCTTTCAATAATATACTGGGCTCGATCTGAAAATTCGTATTTATATCAAACAAATAACCACCTATAAGATAAAAATGAGTCTTCAGTTTGTTAAGGCCGTTCTTTTCATTTGTAAGCTTCAGTTTTGTATTGACAAGCTGGGCGGTTGAAAATCCAACGTAATATTTACCGGTATAAAGATATAAGCCGAAATTAGCATCAGGCACAAAACTTGAATGGATTCCTTTTTCCACTGCATTATCGGTCTCTTTAAAGGTGATCTGTGTACCATCAACCCGGTATTGGATAATTCCCATAGAAAGACCCATGGATAAACGTAAAGTTTCCGTTATTCCGACATTATAGGCGTAACAGCCGGTTAATCCTGTTTTGCTTGTAGGTCCGGTCACATCATTATAAAGATAACCTCCGTAACCCATGTTTAGCTTTGCATGTGGTCCCTGAAAGCTGAGCGTATTGGTAACGGGAGGATCCTTGATACCTATCCATTGGAACCGGTGGTTCGACCTGATCTGGTAATAGGGATCAATTCCTGCCACAGCAGGATTATATACGAAGGGATTGAACATGAACTGGGTATAAATAGGAGTCTGCTGGGCAATAAGAACAGCTTGGCCTGCGATGATTAGTATCAGAACTATGCAGCGTATCCTTTTCATGTTATCTTATTATTGTCACTGTACCGCTGAGGGGTGGTGCTCCGTTTCCCAGCTCAATGATATAGTAATAGGTACCTGTGGGCACATCTTTCCCGTTATATTTGCCATCCCATCTCTGTTCATCGCTGTAACCCTCTGCATGGAATATCTGTTTGCCCCACCTGTTAAAAACCATGACCTTTATATCAGGATAATAATCAGCATTGTCAATATCCCAGTGATCATTAGTGCCATCACCATTAGGTGTAAACCCGGAATAAATGATCAGTTGACCAGCGATGAAAATTCTTACCGAATCTGTTTCATCACATCCAAAAATACTTGATCCGGTGACAAAATATTCTGATTCTCCGGTCACAGTCAGCAGAGGTGATTGTTTTGCAGGATCATCAATGTCTGTTGCAGGCCTCCAGGAGTATCTCTCAAATGATCCGCCTGAAGCTGACAGCTGTACCACTTTGTCTATTGAAGCCGTGATATCGTTACCGGCATCTATACCCAGTAAAGGATAAACAGATATAGTCACTGAATCTGTGTTTGTGCATCCATTTATGTCAGAGACAGTTAAATAATAACACACTGGTCCTGTGATGGTGGCGAGGGGATCAGCAATATTCGGATCACTTAAACCGGAATTTGGCTGCCACAGGTAAGAATCTCCCCCCCGGCCATCCAGTTGCAGTTGTTTACCTGTACATACTGAAGTATCCTTTCCGGCATCTGCTTTTATTGATGAGATGGAAGTGACCTCATAAGTGGCATTAACCGAGCAGTTGTCTGCATCGGTAATAAGCACTGAATAACTTCCTGTATTCAGACCTGAAATCTGACTTGTCACTGAATCATTTGACCACAGGTAGGTAAGTGGTAAAACGCCTCCTTCAACAGTAAGACTGATAGATCCATCGAAGGTGGAACGATAACAGGTTGCTGGTGTGATTACTGCTGCAGGAATGATTTCAGGTGGTTCTGTGATGTTCACTTTCCCTGTTGAAGCCGGGCAGGAGTGTGAATCATAAAGTAACAGGTAATAATCGCCGCCACCAAGATTGCTGATGTCTTTCTTTGTTGACGAGAATCCTCCGGATCCTGACCAGTAACAGGAATATACCGGAGTTCCTCCATTCACTGTAACACTTATGCTGCCATTGTCCGCGCCATAACAGTTAATTTCGAGAATTGACTCTCCGCTGATGCTGACAGTAAGTGTATCCGGTTCGGTAATTGTATCCGGCCCATGATTTGCTGTACAGCCCATTGAATCAGTGACGACCAGATTGTAGCTGCCAGTGTCAAGACCTGTAATATCGGTAACTGTTGAATGGTAAGTATCCGGTCCGGTCCATAATACAAAATATGGTTGTGTACCTCCTGAAATACTGGTATAAACTGCTCCGTCACCAAAACCAAAACAACTTATATTTTTAATGCTGTCGGTTATGATTGTAATGGGAAGGGGTTCGGAAATAGTTATTGGTCCTGATTGAACAACACACATGCTGTCATCGGTAACGGTCATTTCATAGACATCACTCTCCAGGCCTGAAATGACAGTATCAGAAGAAGAAAATCCTCCTGTACTTGTCCAGCTTATATCATATGGTTGCACTCCCCCTGAGATGGTGGCATATACAGAACCGTCAGCAAGACCAGGGCAGCTGACCTGATTAACGGTTTTTATAGTTAAAATCAACTGCTCAGGAGAAGTAATATAAACAGTATCCCTGAAGATCCTGTGATCTTCATCAGTCGTGTAGATATAATATGTTCCTGAGGACAGATCCCGGAAAATACTGTCATTACCCGTCGTGATGCCATTATCAATGGAATATTTAACTATTCCCACGCCATTCAGAGAGGAGAGAGTGATGGTGCCGGTAGAGTCACCATAACACTGGTTGTTGTTGGAGCTTACTGCTATTTTAAGGGGAGGGTAAGCTTCAAGCGTAATCATCTCTGTGTGCGTACATGCTGCCTCATCCCTTACAACGACCTCATAATCACCCGGCCATAAACCGGTAAAAGCTGTATCAGTCTGGAAGGTTCCTGCCAGTCCATATACTGAAAACTCATGATTACCTGTGCCGCCACTGGAGGAAATAAGTATGGATCCGGGTTGACCATTAATGGATTTATTAGCGGTTATATCAGTGAGAATAGCCGGGTATTGACTGATAGTGAAGGAATCGGAGGTGGTTGTGCAATTATTTTCATCACGTATGGTGACCACATAGCTTTTTCCCCCGGACAAACCTGTGAAATCTCCTGACAATTGCCAGTTCACGCTGTCGATAGTATATTCCAACGAAAGGGTTCCCCCCGAAGCTGCAACACTGATTAATCCTGAATAATCCCCAAAACAGACAGTATCCGTTGCAGTTTGTGTAACTATATCTATACCTGGTGGATCGATAAGTATAACTGTATCACCTCTGACTACACACCCATTTGCATCACGTGCAAGAGTATGGTATGTGTTTGCCGGCAGATCGCTGAAGACATTCCCGCTGCTGAAGGTGCTTCCGTCATCGGCGGAATATTGGAGAGGATTGACCCCTCCCATGGCATAAACAGTAATATTACCATCATCTGATCCATGACAAGTGATCAGGATCGTTTCTGTTGAGTCAAAAGCCAGCCGGGGAGGATCAGGAAGCAGAATAGTCCCTGAAGTATATGCAGGGCAATCACCGGTACCATTTATTCCGACGGTATAGGTGCCAGGCGGAAGACCGGTGAATGTTCCTGTGGTAGAAATAATGGAACCGGGATTAAGGGTATAAGTATAGGGAGGATTACCTCCTGAACCGTTGATACTGATTATACCATTAAGATCTCCCCTGCAGGTTATTGGTGTTATATCCAGGGATGAATAACCCACCGTATCTGGTTCAGATATATTTAAAATGGTATCATGGGTACAAGCGTTATCATCCATTACGGTAATGGTATAGGAACCTGCTTTAAGATTCTGCCATCTGGCAGAATCCTGGTAATCCCCTTCATCAAGGGCGTACTGTAAGGTTCCGGTACCACCTTGTGCCGGGGAATATATTGCTCCGTTACCGTCACCGTGACAACCTGTCACATCTGTTATTGTGACCAGGTAAAAGGTTAAAGGCAGGGGTGCAAGGATGACAACAGTTGTGTCTTTAAAACAGCCTTTGGAATCCTGGATACGGATGAGGTGTGATCCTGCAGTCACGTTATCAAAAATGCCAAAAATGTTTGTTTCAGCTGAATCACGGGTATAAGTCTTTGTCCCCTCACCACCGGTTGCCAGGATAAATATGCTCCCCTCAGCAGCATCATAGCAGGTTGTAATATCATCCTGGGAATAGCTTGATATCAGGATCGGACTGGGTTGTGTTATAACATTCTTGTTACCCTTCATAGTGCATTCGTTAGCATCCCGTATTATTGTCTGGTATTCACCTGCTGGCAGACCTGTAAAAGTGCTGTGTGTTCTATACGTATAGCCACTGTCGATAGAAAATTCAAGTGGTGCTGTACCTCCTCCGGCAGTGATAATAATGATACCCTTTGTGTCACCGTAACAAACATTATTTGAGTCCACTTTTATTTCACTTCCGATATAAAGGCTCGAAGGCTGGGTGATAACGGCAGTATCATAGGTCTGGCATTTATTCTTGTCCTTAACAAATATTATATATCCACCAGGTGAAAGTCCGGCAAAAATACTGTCTGCCTGCCATGTTATAGCATTACGGGAAAACTCAAATGGAGAAGTTCCCCCGGATGCATGTGCGGTTATCTGACCGTCATTATCGTTGTAACAACTGATATCTTCCTTCTCAAGGGATATTTCTACTGCAGGTAATTCAGCGATCGTGGCAAGTGGAGTATACGTTTTATGACATGTATTCAGGTCGGTTATGGTGAGGTTATAATCGCCTGAAGCCAAACCAAGAATGTTTTTACTTGTTGAGGTATATCCGTCAGGGCCTGTCCACGAATAAGTATACCCGGGGATACCGCCTGTCACAGATATATATATACGTCCGTTCTTACTGCCTGTACAACCGGTAATAAGCTTCGATGTTGGCAGGATCAGTGCATAAATGGAATCAGGTTCATCTATACTGGCAGATGGAATAGAATCCTGGCAACCTTTGGCATCTGTCACCATGAGCTGGTAATCCCCCGCCTCCAGGTTTGTTATGGAATCAGCGTCATTGGAAGAATAACCATCAGGACCGGACCAGGCAAATGAATAGGGGATCGTTCCCCCTGAGGTACTGCTGACTATCTTACCATTACCCTCACCGTAACAGTTTATGTCAGCAGAAGATACCAAAATGACGGACAATAGTGCAGGCTGTGTGATACTGATGGTACCGGTTGAAAACGCACAGCCGTTTATATCTGTAACGGTAAGGCCGTAATCACCGGCTTTAAGATTACTTATATCCCTGTCGGGTGAACTATAACCGCCAGGTCCTGTCCAGGCATATGTATATCCGGGCGTCCCTCCGGTAACAACAATAGAGATATTTCCATCATCATCACCATAACAGTTCAGGGAGAGCTTTGAGGTTAATGGGACGACAGATGCATTCAGAACAGGAGGATCAATTATGACTGCAGGACCGGCAGATTCGATACATCCCTTATTGTCTGTTACTGTCAGGGTATAATCTGCTGGCGAAAGACTGGTCACATCAGGGCTTGATGAGGAATAACCACCCGAGCTGGTCCATGCAAAGGTATAGGGAGGAGTACCTCCAGCGGTGGTGCTATATATTTTCCCGTCAGCTGCTCCATGACAGGTGATCTGCCTGGAAGAGTCAATAACTACAACAAGTTCAGAAGGTTCAGTAATACTGACAGGGCCCTTATCGACAATACAGCCATTAGCATCAGACAGGTGTAATGTATAATCACCGGCGAGCAGATTGGTGATATCCTGGCTGGTAGAATTAAATCCGCCAGGACCGGACCATTCAGGAGCATAGGGAATTGTTCCGCCAGTGGTGGTTATATAGATGGCTCCGTCGTTACCCCCGTAACAGGATACATTGCGGGTGCTGTCAACAACCACAGCCAATATTGCCGGTTCACTAATGGTTAAAGGACCACCTGCAGCAGTGCAGGAGTTATCATCAGTAACTGTCAGATAATAGTTATCCGGGCTAAGTCCTGTAAGGTCTTCACTGGCTGAGGAAAAACCCAGATCGCTGGTCCAGGCATAAACGTATGAAGGTCCGGCCATCGGTGTTCCGCCAGTCACAGTGACACCTATTGAACCGTTATCCAGCCCGAAACAACTTACATCAACCAAAGAATCAATCTGTATGGTGATGACTGTTGGCTCAGTTATGGTAATTGTATCTTTATCCTGGCAGTCATTTGCATCGGTAACCGTTAGATAATAATCACCTGCTTTTAGTCCGCTGATATCTTCCACTGCAGAAATGTAGCCCGAGGGACCGGTCCATAAATAACTATAACCCGGAGTGCCGCCAGCTATAGATATATCAATACTGCCATCTGCATCATTGTGGCATAAAAGGGAAAGCTTTGAGGTAAGGTCGGTACCGATGGTTATAGCCGGAGGCTGGGTAATTGTAATGGGACCATGAGAGCTGGTACACCCGCGTGAATCCGTCACAAGCAGGGTATAGTTTCCTGCGGACAGGTCTGAAGGATCTTCATCAGGAGAGGTATAACCACCCGGCCCGCTCCACTCGAGGGTATAACCGGGAGTTCCGCCGCTGACAGTGATGAATATTGCCCCGTCATTGCCTGAATTACAGGTTACATTCCTGCTGCTATCAGTAATAACGCTGATAACTGCTGGTTCAATAATTTTTATGGTACCCGAATTTGCTATACAACCATTGTCATCCGTCACTTCAAGGTAATAATTGCCGGCTGAAAGATCTGATATGTCTTCCGTGGTGGCTGTATAGGCACCATCGCTTGTCCAGGCGTAATCATATGGCGGAGTACCTCCGCTGACAGTTACGTCAATTGATCCGTCTGTAGAACCATGGCAACTGATATTGCTGACAGTCTTGGTTATTATTATCTGTAGTGGCTGGCTGACAGTTATCATGTCATCCTGCGTACAGGATTTTGAATCAGTGACGGTTAAAAAATAATCCCCGGCCTTCAGCGAGGCAATATCCTCAGTGACAGAGTTAAATCCCCCGGGACCTGACCAGGAACAGGAATATGCCGGTGAACCTCCTGATACGGTAATATCAATACTTCCGTCAGAATCACCATAACAGGACAGGTTCAGCTTTGAGGATACGTCAGTTGTTATAATAATCTGATCCGGCTCAGCGATTGTCAATGGATTGGAATTGTAACTTTTAAAACAACCTTCACTATCCTTGACAAACAGATGATAATTGCCTGAAGCAAGAGATAAAAATACCCCGGAGGATTGATAATAAGCTCCACTATCAATTGAAAACTGAGCCGTTCTTCCGGCAGCAACAATCGCTGTGGCAGTAATGGTGCCATCATCGCTACCATAGCAGCTCAGATCGGTCACAATGGGATTTAAAATTACGATATCCGGTTCGGTGATAGTATGGAATTCTCCCTTTTCTGTACCATCTGCATCACGGATAACCAGGGTATATTTTTGCGATGTCAGACCATTGATAAGACTATCGGTGCCTATTAAATTAAATTTGCTGTCATACCATCTATAGGTAACAGGCTTTTTAGCCCCGGTTATTTCTGTGACTGTACCTGATCCGTCACTTCCCCCGGTACAGGTCACCTCCTTCCATACAGCGGTAAAAGTAAAATTAGCGGCCAGAACCCCCGAACTGCCGGCAATAAGGAGGAAAAACAGGATCAGATAGGTTCTGAAAGAATTCATGTCAGATTTAATAAGTGCCTGGCAAATTATAACAGTATTTATTCATGACGATGCAGGCAGCGTATTCTATATCAATACAATATATCAAAGATAATGCATTAATAACCGGGTTGCATGTTCAATACCGGTGATTTTAATCACCGGTATCAACAGAATTGTTTTTATTATAAAGACTTTAAATGGAATAAAAGGGTTGCAGGTCAGCTAATGGTTTTAAAACAGCCATAAATCCTATTATCAATCAGTTGCGAGCATGTACCTGTTGGAAATGTACCTTGAAGGAATAAGAACAGCAAGAAATCCTATGATAAGGACAGTAACAAATACTTTAAAGATGTCAGCTATCTTTAGTACTACAGGATAGGCATCAATAATGAACGATCCTGATCCGGTCAGTTTAATAAGTCCGTATTTTGACTGTATCCATGCAATACCGGAACCGATGACAAGGCCAAGGATAGCACCAAAAATGGAAATCATCCATCCTTCAAGCAGGAAAATTTTTCTTATGAGAATATTCGACGCACCAAGATTCCTTAATGTCAGTATATCTTCTTTCTTGTCAAGTATAAGCATTGTCAGTGAACCAAGGATGTTGAATGATGCAACAATGAGGATAAAGGTCAGGATGAAAAAAATAGCCCATTTCTCAGATCTCATGATCCTGTAAAACAGTTCATTCTGCTCATTCCTGTTCCGGACCTGGTAAGAATCACCTATTATTGACCTGATTTCTGCCTGAACCAGCCGGGGATCAAATGAAGGATCCAGCTTTAATTCAAGAGCTGTCACGTCTTTTTCTGTTCCCAGCAGATCTCTGGCAAATTCAAGAGGCACGAATAGATATTTAGAGTTATGTTCCTGTTCAATGCTGAATATCCCTGCCGGGAAAATGAATTTTCTGCGGATAGCTTCTTCAGGATTCATGGATAACTCCGCAGATTTTCTGATGGTATATATATTAACGGGATTTACAAAATTAAGCCCGATTCCAAGGTAATACGCGATTCCCTCTCCTACAACAGCTGACATTCCTCCATGAAGATGGAGATTGAATGCTCCGTCAACGATCATAGTATCTATACCGGTTACATCAGTAAAATGATCATCTACCCCTTTAATGGTTGCAATATATTGCCGGTCTCCATACTTGAGTAAGGCATTCTCTTCAAGGGTTTCAGAAAGTGCCAGCACCCCCGGATGTTTACGCACAAGCTGAAATTCATAGGAATCAGGATTGAAGGTCTTTCCTGTTACCGGGGTGATCTTCAGTTCGGGATCAAATGAACTGTATAATGATTTAATAAGTTCGTCAAATCCATTAAAAACCGAAAGCACAACAATCAGTGCCATGGTTCCTACTGCCACACCAACCACTGAAATGCCGGATATAATATTAATGGCGTTCCTTGATTTTTTTGCAAACAGATACCGTCTTGCTATATATAGTGACAGATTCATCTTTTACTCCTATTTAACTGCCTTGACAATCAGACCTGTCCCGGCCTGATGTTTCAGGTTAATATCAAACAGGTTCAGAATAAATGCCAGGGGATACATAACCACGTAATATACAGGCAATAAGATAAAAAACAGCTTGCTCGTGGTTACAAGGATTATTGGAAATTTCATGGAAATGTTCCAGGAAAGCTTTCCGGGCCATCCGTAAGAATATTTTGCAGTCACATCAGAATAACCTGCCAGCCTTATTTTATCTCTAATGTCATTAATGTTATAACCGTTTCTTACATGTTCCTCAATGAAAGAATTGTCCTGCTCATCATGAACATCTGAACCTCCCAGGTCAGAAGGGGTGGATATGAGCAGAATACCGTTTTCCCGTGTGGATAAGGCAAAATTCCTTAATACCAGCACATCATCCGGTATATGTTCCATTACATCGACACATAAGATCAGATCATAGTGTTCCTTTTCAACGAATTGTGTCAGATCGGCAGTTTCAAACAGGACCTGCCGGTCTTTACCTATCTTACTGAAAAAATGATTACAATCATCGGTTTGCTCAGATTTGATATCAATTGCTTTTATCTTCCAGCCTTCTGATATTCCGGAAAGAAAATAACTATATTGTCCGAATCCTGAGCCTGCATCGAGCACGATGGCATCCGGACCTAATTCTGACAGCGATTTTTTTATTTCGCGTTTGATGTACCAGGCCCGTAAAAGTAACAGATCCAGGAGTTTATAAAATAAAATCCTGAGGACCACGGATTTTCTGATGAGGTTTCCCAGCCTGTTTTTTATCAGATCATATTTCATCTCCCCTGATTATTTATGTAACAGTTTTTCAATTTTTTCTAAATAATCCAGGGAATCATCAATGTAAAAAGACAGTTCAGGAATGATCCTGAGCTGGTAGCGTGTCCTGTTTCCCAGTTCAAGCCTGATATTTTTTACATGTTCTTTGACGACTGAAAGGAAATCCTCACCGGCTTTAAGAGGGAAAATACTCAAATACACTTTTGCAAGTCCGAGATCAGGAGTCATCCTTACAGTGGTAACCGTGATCATCTTACCTGAAAATAAGGTTTTGGATTGTTCCCGGAAGATAATGCCCAGCTCTTTCTGTACCAGTCTTGCCACTTTTTGCTGTCTAGTTTTACTCATCTTTCTGTAAGTATTATGCAAAGATTTGCTAATGGCCCCGGGAAAGAATTCACTGTAGATTTCCGGTACTTTCCAGTTGTCTCTTTCCTGCCGGTCCTGTTATCACTAATCCTCAACTGCAGGCTATTATGCCGGGGAAGAGCAGATGTAAAAATACATTTTTTTAGTGAATCTCCACGCTGTGCGCGACGTTGTATAATTTATTTGCTCGTGCGGCAGGCAGTCATATTACCCCAGGGTTAGCGTACAGCCATTCTGCTGAATGTGATATACCATGAGTATCATTTTTTTTATAGCTTTGTACGCTTATTCAGATTTTTATGGAAACGGTACTGAGCGGCATAAGATCAACAGGCAACCTGCACCTGGGTAATTATTTTGGTGCGGTGAAGAATTTTGTGAGGATGCAACATGAATATAAATGTTTCTTCTTCGTTGCAGATTATCATTCCCTTACAACCCATCCGAAGCCTGTTGACCTTCATAACAATGTAAAAAGAGTCCTGTCAGAATACCTTGCAGCCGGGATCGATCCTGAAGTGGCGACCCTTTATGTCCAGAGCCATGTGCCGGAGATACCGGAACTATACCTGCTGCTGAATATGAATGCATATGTAGGTGAGCTGCAAAGGACCACCACCTTTAAGGAAAAAGTTAGAAGCCAGCCGGATAATGTCAATGCAGGATTGTTGACCTATCCGGTACTGATGGCAGCGGATATTATTATTCACCGTTCACATAAAGTACCGGTAGGGAAAGACCAGGAACAAAACCTTGAAATGGCCAGGAAATTTGCCAAACGATTCAACAGCATGTACGGAGTGGAATATTTTCCGCTGCCCGAACCTTTTAATTTTGGCAGAGAGCTGATAAAAATACCCGGCCTTGATGGTACCGGTAAAATGGGGAAATCTGAGGGGAATGGCATTTACCTTATTGATGAACCCGATGTTATAAGGAATAAAGTCATGAAGGCTGTAACAGACGCAGGGCCTGCCAGGAAAAACCAGAAAATGCCTGAACCCATCAGGAATATTTTCACTTTGCTGGAAGCAGTATCAGACCATAGTACAGTTGCTCACTTCAGGGAACAATACAACCAGTGCACGATCAGGTACAGCGAACTCAAGAAACAGCTGGCTGAAGATATTATTGCCTTCACCACTCCTTTCAGGGAAAAGATACTTAAAATATATTCCGACGAAGATTATATCAGGCAAGTGGTGAATTCAGGAACTGAAAAAGCGAGGGAAAGTGCGGCAAAGACAGTAAAGGAGGTAAAGGAGATCATAGGATTTAAACCTTTCTAGAAAAAAAACCGGGTGTTGCCCCGGTGCCCTGAAAGATCCTCTCAGGTATATGATGGATGAACTGTCACAGGATAAAATGCAAAACCCGTGCCAAAGGGACGCAATTTGCAGCGACAAGATGTATTGATTTAAGAAAATCACCCGGGTAAAGCCCAATTTATTTCTCCTTTTCCCTTCTCCTTCAGGTATTCATTTGTTAATGAAAAATGCCTGCATCCGAAGAAACCTGCACTGGCCGAATAAGGTGAGGGATGGGCTGCCCTCAGGATCAGGTGCTTGTATGGATCTATCAGGTATGCTTTAGCCTGTGCATATTTACCCCATAAAATAAACACGAGGTCTTCACGCTTGTCAGACAAGAGCCTTATAACGGCATCGGTAAATGTTTCCCATCCTTTGTTCTGGTGTGATCCGGGCTGGTTGGCCCTGACAGTAAGGATAGCATTGAGAAGAAACACTCCCTGTGCAGCCCACGACTCAAGGTTCCCATGTGATGGCATCCTGATACCAACATCTTCGTGAGCTTCCTTGAAGATGTTTATCAGCGATGGGGGTGCTTTGATACCATAAGGAACGGAAAAACAAAGCCCATGTGCCTGCCCTTTGCCATGATAAGGATCCTGGCCCAGGATAACAACCCTCACCTCTTCAAAGGGAGTCTTATCAAAAGCAGCAAATATCTGTGACCCGGGGGGATAGACATGGTATTGTTTTTTCTCCCCGATCAGGAATTGTTTCAGTAATCCGAAATAAGGTGAATTAAACTCATCCATCAGGTGGATTTTCCAGCTGTCATGGATCCTGGGCGTGATTTCTGACATGGTTTGTCTGAGGTATTTTGTCAGTAGTGAGATAAAGTTAATATTTTTCCAGAACCCCTGGCAAATTCGCCTTATGTACTATATATCCGTCAATGGCATGCTCCTGTCTGTGGAAACTGATGCAAAACCGCAGGCGGGTCATCAAAATGAAGGGAGAATAACCGGTTATGAGATACCGTTTATTTTACTTAATGACAAAGGCACTGGCGGATTATTACAGGATATCCATTCTTATTTAATTTTATAATTTTGAGAGAGTAAAAGGAGTCTTACTGATGCTGAAAAAGCCCGTTTTCTGGATAATAGTTCTGGCAGTATTGTTGTCAGTACCATTATTCTATTACACCTTTATGAGAGAAGAAATTCATCTTTCTGATCCTCTTGAAGCTGTACCTCAGGATGCGGTGCTTGTATTCCGGAGTAAGGAACTGATGAAAAAAATAAGACAGAGACAGGACAATGAAATATGGAATGAACTTTGCCGGTTTCCGGCAATAAACAAAATCAACGCGCAACTCAATTATTTTGATTCCGTTGCAAACACCAGTCAGTTCATTCGTGATTTTTTTAAACAACAGGAAACATTATTTTCGGTCCATCCTGCCGGGAAAAACCGTTATGAACTGATCTGGTATTTTCCCATCCCCGAAAGAAATAATGAAAAACAAATCCTCGAATTCTTTAATAAGCAGGTTGAGAATAAAGGACAGGTGACTGAAAGAAAATACGAAACCAGAACAATCTATGAAGTTGATATCTCCGGCAAACGGCACCAGAATTTTTCCTTTACCATTGATAATGGCTTACTGATTATCAGTCATTCGGCAATACTTGTTGAAGGGGCCATACGGCAGCTTGATCTGGATAATCCGTTAAATAACCAGCCTGAATTTAAGAATGTTGCAATAACAGCCGGTAAAAATGTCGATGCCAATCTGTATATCAACCTCAGGACCGTTCCCAGATTACTATCAGGTCTGTTTAGTGATATTTACAGGGAAAGGCTTGCAGGGTCCGATGACCTCGCGATCTGGTCGGTACTGGATGTAAACTTGAAGTATGATGCATTATTGCTGAACGGATTTACGAGTATTAATCCGGATAAAAATCTTTTTCTGAACATTTTCCGTGAACAGACACCGCAGCGATCAGAAATACAGAAAGTGATACCTGCTGATTTTGCCACCTATATGGCATTTGAACTGGACAATTATTCAGATTTCAAAAAGAAATATGATAACTATTTGGATATTAAAGGATCATTGAGGAACAGGCAACAAGCAATCAGGCAGGTCAATGAAAACTACGGAATAGATATAGAAAGAACATTTACGGATATTATTGAACAGGAATTAGCCCTCATTGTCACAGATATTAAAGATATATCCCTTGACGAAAACACTTTTTTTGCGGTAAGGTGCAAAAATCAGACTCTTGCGATGGAAGCACTGGAGAGTATGCTGGAACAGATAAGCAGCAATAAACATCTTCCATTCTCACAAATGGTTTTTGAACAGACTATCACCAACGATTTCAAACAGAAATTTTACCAGATCCCGCTTCCCGATCCGGGAAATTATATTGCAGGCAGCCTGTTCACAGGGACGAACAATAATTATTGCACATTTATTGATAATTACCTGATTTTCGGTAAAAGCATCAATGCCCTGTCAGAGTATGTTTACCTGAATATGCTTCAATCAACACTGGGCAGTGACCTTGACTTTAACAGATTATCGGATTACCTGGCTGCCAGATCAAATATTCACCTGTTGATTAATATCTCCCATGCAACAGCCCTCATGGAAAAATACCTTTCCGTCCAGTCGGTTATGAATCTTGAAAAAAACCTGGCAAGCCTGCAAAAGTTTAAGACTTTTTCCTATCAGCTTTCAATGGAAAACAACCTGGTGTACAATAATTCGTTTCTTAAATATTCAGCACAGGTAAAAGAAGAACCACGTACAGAATGGGCGAGCAGGCTGGATAATTCTGTTGCCGGCAAACCAAGCCTGGTCACCAATCATTATACAAATGACCGGGAGATTTTCCTGCAGGATCAGAAAAATAAAATTTACCTTATAAATAATTCAGGACGGGTGCTCTGGAAAATGGAACTGCAGGGTAAAATTAATTCCGATATTTACCAGATTGATTATTATAAAAATGGTAAATTACAGCTGATGTTCAGCACGGAAAACCAGATTCACCTGATCGATAGAAACGGCAATTATATTGAAAACTATCCTTTAAACCTCAGAGCTCATGCCACTACCGGGATGGCAGTTTTTGACTATGAAGGGAACCGGGATTACAGGATTTTTGTCCCGGAAACAGACCATAGGATATATGCTTATGATGTGAAAGGGACTCTCCTGTCAGGATGGGACTTTGATAAGACAGATGATCCTGTTTATCAACCCGTTCAACACTATAGGATCGGTGATAAAGATTACCTGGTATGCACGGATAAATATAATATATATATACTCGACCGGAGAGGACAGAAAAGAGTGAATGTAAAGGAACATTTCCCGGTTTCACAGAGAAATAACTGCATCCTGGATAAAGGATCACTAAATACCGATCCCAGGCTGGTGCTGACGGATACTTCAGGTCATGTTCATTTTATCTATTTTACCGGGGAAACTGAGGAACTAAGCCTGGGTAATTTCAGTTCAGGACATTATTTCAATTACCAGGACCTGAATGGAGATGGGAGTAAAGAATTTATTTTTCTCGATAAAAATGAACTGACTGTTATTAATCAGGACCGATCCAGGCTTTTTTCCAGGATGTTCCATGCTGATATCAGTTTTAAACCTGCAATTTACCAGTTCTCCGATTCTGATTATAAGATCGGTCTTACAGTCGCGGATGAGCAGAGAATATACCTGGTCAATAAGGACGGATCACTTTATAAAGGTTTTCCTCTGGCTGGTTCCACCATGTTCAGTATCGGGCTTTTTAGCTCATCCTCAAATAATTTCAATCTCGTAGTTGGCGGTTCCGATAACTTTTTGTATAATTATTCTGTAAATTGATGGAAGTATTTAAATATATAGATATGAATAGGACTAAAATAGCAGTTATGCTTGCAGCAGGTGTACTGATCGGGATGAATTATTCCTGCCAGAAGGATGAATTCAATTTTAAAAATTATGATCAGAGCATTGAATGGACACCTACTTTTAATGGACCTGTTGCCTATGGCAGTTTAACACTTGAGGACCTGCTTAATAAGGCTGATAATACTGGGATGATTTCCACGGATGATGCGGGGCAGATCATTTTTACCTATAAAGGAACTCTGAATGAGATAACCGCGAATGACTGGCTCACTATTCCGGGACAGGATTTTAAGCGGTTCCGTATCTCCTCTCCGATAGATATACCCGGAGGATTCCCGGGAAGGGTTGATAGCATTGAATTATCAGATAATTATCATTTTGTATTTGCTAAAGGCGGACATATGGACAGCCTGTACCTGGAACAGGGGAACCTTAATATATCAACACATTCCACCATCTGGCATATGGCCAGTATTAAGCTTTCATCGTCTTATATAGTTAAGGAAGATGGAGACACCCTGGATGAACTGATAAATGTCAGTAAATCCTCAGGGGATTTCGATACAACAATTATACTTTCTCTTAACGGCGGCAAGTTGTACCTGAATAATGCCAACCCGGACAGTTCCCTGGTACCTCTGAATTTCAAACTGATTATCTATAATTCAGGAAATGAAATACTTTCTACTGATGGGGTTGATATAACCATAAATATAGGGGTTTTAACACTTAATGCAGCTTATGGTTATGTGGGTCAATATGATACTTTGCTGCAAAAAGACAAGGAAATGAACCTCGACCTTTTTAAGGGAAAATTCAAAGGCAGCGTAACCTTCAGAGATCCACGCTTGAATATGACAGTGGATAATTCATTTGGTCTTCATATCGGATTCAGTTTTGAAGATTCATATGTCCGGATGAAAAATGGTACAGTAACGAGCCTGGATATAAATCCGGATATGTTTATCCTGGAAGCACCGGTTATTGATTCTGCTGAATTCAGCAAGACTTCAGTTATTTCTATTAATCGGAACAACAGCAATATCGAGGATATATTCACAACAGACCTTCAGAAGCTGGTTTATTCTGTAAGGATTGCAACCAATCCTCCACAGGCTGAACAGACTGATAACTTTTTCCTGAAATCAAGTACTGTCTCTGTCAATTATGAATTTGACCTTCCTATGGACCTCAGGGTTAATGACCTCGTGCTGGTAGATACCATTGATTTTAATCTGGGCGGGGATATAGATAGCAGCAAGTTCAACATTAATGCCCTGCAGATCAGGATTGAGACCGATAACGGAATGCCTGTCGATGCCAACCTGCAGGTTTACTTTGTCAATTCTTCCTACCAGGTACTCGATTCCTTATATACCGATGAGAACAGCCAGATCCTGGTTTCCGGGGAAGTGGATGATTTTACCGGACGTGTCACAACGCCGACAAATAATATATCGGTAATTGATCTGCCCCAGGCAAAAATCAATAATATACTTGATGCAGTTTACGCATTCATCCAGGCCACAATTGAAACCCACAATGGTGGGCAGACTGATGTGAGGTTTTACTCTGATTACAGTATCGGGTTCAAACTGGGAACCAGGGTTGACCTGGATGTCAAACTTACGGATGATAACAAATAAACTCAGTCAGAAAAATTACAGGCAATATGATACGCAGATTCATTTATTTCAGGTTCATTCCGGTGTCATTGATAGCAATACTTGCCGTATCCTTCACCAGCGGGCAGCATTCAATCACACAGTACCATATGTACGGCATTCCCCAGGCGAACCAGCTCAATCCGGCTTTTCAGCCTGATTGCAGGTTCTACCTCGGTATGCCCATGCTGTCACCTTTCCGATTTACAGTCGGACTTAACTCGCTGCAGTACAAGGATATCTTTTCATGGAACCAATCGCTGGGTAAATACATAAACTTTATGCACCCTTTAGGCGATAAGGATGCTTTTCTCAAGGCACTTAAACCGGTTAATAACCTCAGGTTAGCCCTTGCAACTGACATCCTCTCCACCGGATGGAAAAAAGGAAAGATGGCTTTTTCACTGGACCTGACTGAAAGGATAGAGAATAATCTGTCCATTCCTGAAGATCTGTTCCAGTTCCTGGTGTATGGAAGCCGAAACCAGGAACAGTTCAATTTAAGCGATTTCGGAGACCGGCTTCTCTATTTCAGGGAGTTTGCTTTTGGTCTTTCTTATAAGACTGATGAAGCGATTCAGGTGGGGGGAAGGGTTAAAGCCCTGTTCGGCATTGCCAATGTCAGGATACGTCCGGCTATTTTTAACCTTACGACATCCACTGATATATGGGACTTTCAGTCACAGGTAAATGTTGATATGTCAGCCCCGGGGATAATTATGCATACAGATACTGATGGTAAGCTCGACAGCCTGGAATTTGAAAAAGATATTGATAAAAAGATCATGTCAGATATTCCCACCATGCTTGGAGCCGGGAACATAGGTTTTGGTCTTGACCTTGGTGTGAGCTATCCTGTGATGGAGAAACTGACTGTTTCCGCCAGCCTGACTGACCTGGGATTTATAAGATGGACCCGGAATGTTTATAATCTGAAACAGGACGGACAGTTCAGTTTTGAAGGTGTGGAAATGAACCTGCTAAGTCAGAGTGATAGCGGAAAAAATAGTATGGTTGATGACATGATGGATTCTATAACTCACCAGATGGACTTTTATGTGTCAAACGATCCTTATACCACCAATCTTTCCGGGACTTTTCGATTGGGAGCAGCGTATGAAATCAATCCGATGGTCAGGTTTGGTGTGGTAAACAGCACAATGGTCTATAATTCCAGGTTCTATAACCAGTTTACTTTATCAGCAAATGTTCAACCT
>Ga0172363_10000676_pt1 | contig 26366 bp, 24 predicted proteins | sample LakKivs2_kivu2a2_FD_114541 | JGI IMG/M metagenome (GOLD analysis project Ga0172363, IMG submission 114541) | Sediment microbial communities from Lake Kivu, Rwanda - Sediment s2_kivu2a2 | ecosystem: Environmental > Aquatic > Freshwater > Lake > Sediment | place: Rwanda: Western Province, Lake... | reverse complement strand
TACTTGTTCTAAAAGGTCGCGAACCCTTCGCGGATGAGTTGCTTCTGTCTTAACGGAAGCCAGAAGATACTTTCCCAGGCCCAGGCATTTTTCACTCAGCTATTTGTGTTCCCATGGCAGACCTCGGCGTCAATATCGATCACGTTGCCACCGTCCGACAGGCCCGTCGCACGAACGAGCCTGATCCAGTTTGGGCGGCCACCCTCGCCGAACTTGGTGGGGCGGACGGCATCACGCTGCACCTCCGCGAAGATCGACGCCATATTCAAGACCGCGATCTCCGCGTGCTGCGAGAAACCGTCACCGTCAAGCTCAACCTGGAGCTTGCCGCCGAGCCCTCGATCGTAAGCATCGCCTGCGACAATAAGCCCGATCAGGTGACACTCGTACCCGAAAAACGGGAGGAAGTCACCACCGAGGGCGGACTTGACCTCCTGACTCATCGCCAGCGTGTGCGCGAGGCCATCGCTCGTCTGCGAGACGCGGGGATCGGGGTGAGCCTGTTTCTCGATCCCGAGCTCAAGCAGTTGGATGTGGCCTTGGAACTGGGCGCAGACGCGGTCGAGTTGCACACCGGCGAGTATGCGCTTGCCACTGCTGGAAAGGACCAGGCGGCGGAGCTCGCGCGGTTGGTCGCCGCAGGGGAGCACGTTCGCAAGCTGGGCATGACCTTGCACGCCGGTCATGGACTTACCTATCGCAACGTCAAACCGATCGCCGCGATCGACGGCATGACCGAACTCAATATTGGCCACAGCATCGTCGCCCGGGCACTGATGGTCGGTTTTGAGCAAGCCGTCCGCGAAATGAAGCGGCTGATCTCAGGCTAAGCGATTTTCTTATCGCTTTTTGACGTGGCAAGAGCCGCGGTTGCCCGGTTAGACTTGTTGCGCGATTGCGAACCAGCGTCTCGCCCATGAGCGGTTCATCGACATGCCCACACGTAGTTCGAAGTCCGAGTCCACGAACCCCGCCGACACCAATCAGTGGGCCAATCGACAGAACGGCAAACAGTTCGTTTTGGTCGGCGTCACGCTGCTGGCTCTCATTCTGAGCGCCATGCTCATCTGGCCATTCCTTGCCGCACTTACTTGGGCTGTGACCGTGGCCGTGGTCACCCATGGCGTCTGGAAGTGGCTGTGCGCCAAGATCGCGCGACCGAGTATTGCCGCCGGGATTGCTGTCGTGGCAGTCGCTCTCACGGTGCTCCTACCCGTCATTTTCGTCGTCTACCTGGCCGCCACCGAGGTTCTTGAAACGGCTCGGGCATGGCAAGAGCAGTCGCTGGTCTCGTGGCTCAACGACAAACTCACCGACTTTCCACGCCTGGAATCGCTCTGGAAACGACTCGAGGAAAACATCGACTTTACCGCGGTTGTGCAGCAGGTCGGTCAGCGGGTGCAATCGATTGGCACCATCGTGGTTTCGGGCATCGCCTACACGGTGTTTCAAGCGGCCCTGATGTTGTTTGTGCTGTATTACCTCTATCGCGATGAAAACCAGGCGACCGCGGCCCTGCGGCAGTTTTCGCCGCTGACGCATGACGAGACCGAGCGGTTACTGGACCGTATTAACGACACCATTCACGCCACGATCTACGGCTCGATGGTGGTGGCCGTTGTGCAAGGTTCGCTGGGATGCTTCATTTTCTGGGTTCTCGGCGTCCCAGGCGCCGCCGTCTGGGGCGTTGCCATGGGGCTTCTGGCCATGGTGCCCTATATGGGTACATTCATGATCTGGGCGCCAACGGCGGTGCTCCTCGCGCTCGGCGGCCACTGGATTCAGGCTGTCATTCTCGTCGCCTGGGGAGTGCTCGTCATCGGGCTGATCGACAATCTGCTGTATCCCACGCTCGTGGGCGGCAGGCTGCGGCAACATACCGTCGTCTCGTTCTTTGCCATCCTGGGCGGCATCAGCCTGTTTGGGGCCAGCGGGATTGTCTTGGGACCGGTGCTGGTTAGTACGACCTTCATCTTGCTGGAATTCTGGCGCGAACGAGCAACCGCGGCCGCTACCTGAACCGGCCGAGATTCTCAGGTGAGCGGCCCCTTCGGCGCCCGGCCTCGGCCTGCTACATTATCGGCTTTCCCGCTTGTCGGCCCGCGGACGGACGAACCTGGCCCGAGCGCGGCGTGTCTGATTTACAACCGCTACGGAAAGACCACCAGCCATGACGACCAAAGGTGAAGCATTTGCCGGGCTCAGCGTCGCTTTGACGACCCCCTTTGACAGCGACGGTGTCGACTACAAGGTGCTTCGCGAGCAAGTCGAATTTCAGATCGCTGCCGGCACGAGCTGTCTTTGCCCGGTTGGCACGACCGGCGAGTCTCCCACCCTGAGCCATGACGAACACGAACGCGTCATCGCCTCGGTGGTCGAGTTTGCAGCCGGCCGCGTGAAGGTGATGGCTGGCACAGGCAGCAACAGCACGCGCGAGGCTCTGCGGCTCACCAAGTTTGCGGAAGCTCACGGCGCGGATGCCGCCCTCGTCGTCGCGCCCTACTACAACAAGCCCACGCAAGAGGGCATGTACGAACACTACAAGGCTTTGGCCGAAGCCGTTGGAATTCCGATCTGCGTTTACAACATTCCCGGACGCACCGGCAAGAACATCGAACCCGAAACCATTGCCCGGATGGGCGAGTTGGCGAACATCACCATGGTCAAAGAGGCCACGGGCTCGATGGACCAGGCCTCTCAAGTGATGGCCCTCTCGAACCTTACCGTGCTCAGTGGCGACGACAGTCTCACGCTTCCGCTGCTAGCCATCGGTGGCCGGGGCGTGATTTCCGTGGTCGGCAATATCGTTCCCGGGGATATGCTCGCGCTGGTCAAGGCCTTCGACAGTGGCGACATGGCCGCAGCCCTCCGCTGGCATCGCAAGCTCTTCCCACTATGCCGTGACATGCTCGGACTGGCCACCAATCCGATTCCGGTCAAAACCGCGATGCGCCTGTTGGGCCGCGACAACGGCCAATTGCGGATGCCGATGACTCCGCTCGACGCAACCAGCGAGGCCAGGCTGCGCGGCACACTCAGCAGCTACGGCCTGCTCTAAGCGGGCCATTCCCCCGCGTCCAGTCGCTGCAATCACTAGAATCCCTCCGCCTTCACCGCCTTCACCGCCTTCACCGCCGTCACGGGCGGACCGATGGGGTCGCGCAGGCGCACATTCCCCGGTGGATCCGCCGGAAATTCCCGCGTCAACGACGGTGAGTAAACTATGTTTTCAATGGCTCACAGCGCCGCGGTTCCATCCGCATGGTCGGCGAGTGAGTGGCGCCTCATCCTCCGGCTCGGGATGCAAAGCAATGCTGTTGGCAGAACTCAATATGTCGCTCTCCGCCGCGATGCTGTTCGCGGCCATGGCCACCCTGGGTTACGTGCTCGGCCGCCGACGCACCGCGCCGCAGACGCGCAGTCGCAGCCAGACGCGACACGAGATTGAACGCGCGATGTCCGTCGCCCAGGAACTCGAAGCAATCGCTTACCGCTTGCGAAAAAGCATGGCCTTCCACGTTCCATCGATTGTGAAGTTCAACAGCCAGCTCAAGCAATGGGAACGTAAGAGCGACGTCTCGTGGCAACAACTCTGTGATCGCGCGGACGACTTGCTCAAACCGGCGATGCGACTCAGCACTGAGATCTCGCATGCCTACTCGGACCTCCTCCAGCAAATGACGCATTTGAGCGCCTTCGCTGAAATGCGCACCGATCCGCTGACCGGAGTAGCCAATCGTCGTGCCTTCGACGATCAACTGCAGCGAATGCTCAGTACGCACCAGGATTCGCAAGAGCCGCCGCTGGGCGTCGCGATGCTCGACCTCGATCACTTTAAGCTCGTCAACGACGCGCAAGGGCACCTGGCGGGCGATCGCATTCTGCAGGAACTCACGCAACTTCTGAAGCCCGCCTTGCGTGAAGGAGACATGCTCGCGCGGTTCGGCGGCGAAGAGTTTGTCGTCCTGATGCCCCGCACGCCGCTGCGCTCTGCTTGCAGTCTGGCCGAAAGACTCCGCCAGCGCGTGGAAGATAAGCTGGACACCACGGTCAGCATCGGCGTCGCCGCGAATATTCCCGGCGAAACCTCCACCGATTTGTTGTCCCGCGCCGATGCGGCGCTCTATACCGCGAAACAGGAGGGGCGCAACCGTGTGTCCCTGCACGAAGGATTCGAAGGCCGAATCGCCACGATTCGCACCGCTCCGACTCGCACCGCCGAAAAAACTCCGCCAGTCGCGGCCGGAATCAATCCGCTCCTCTTCGAAACCCCGGCGACCATCCCCATGGTTCGTAGCGAGGTTGGTTAAGCTGCGGGCACGACGCCCCCAGAATCTCCGGACAGTTTCTGTCCGCAGTGGAAGCCGGACTGCCTCCGTAACCCCGAGACATGCTCAGTCCGCGGCGTTTTTGCGGATTAGCGGGGGGAATTCCGAAGCCGTTAGGACTTGCCGGCCATCTATAATTGCCCGCACGCCACACCGCGGGCTCGCGGCTCGTGATTTGCACTCGGCCTGCCATCCAAATCGGTACCAGTTCCTAACGTCGACCTTCAGCCCCAGAGACTCCTATGCGGGCCAACCCACCAGCAGTCGCGCTCCGCAATCGAGCTCGTACGTTTCGCAACGACGTCTGGGCTGGCTTGTCGTGCTTGCCCAAGCAGCTTCCCTGCAAGTACTTCTACGACAAGCGTGGCTCAGAGCTCTTCGACCGCATTTGCCTGCTGGACGAGTATTACCTGACGCGTGCCGAACTTGCGATTACCGAACGCCATGCCGCGGAGATGGGCGAGCAAATCGGCGATGGCGTGATGCTGGTTGAGTTCGGCAGCGGCAGCAGCGTGAAAACCCGGTATTTGCTCGACGCACTGCCCAGGGCCGCTGCTTACGTGCCGGTGGACATCTCTGGCGAGCATTTGCAACAGGCAGCACGTGAGATTTCAGCCGACTATCCACGCGTGGAAGTGATCCCCGCATGCGCGGACTTTACCGAGCCTTTCCAGCTGCCGATGGCCACGCGCAGCATCAGTCATGTCGCCGTGTACTTTCCCGGTTCGACGATTGGCAACTTCCTGCCCCAGCGAGCCACTCGACTTCTGGCGAACGTGGCCGGACTCTGCGACCGAGGTGGTGGACTGCTGATCGGCATTGACCTGAAGAAGGAGCCGACCAAAATTCACGCCGCCTATAACGACGCGCTCGGAGTGACCGCGGAATTCAACTTGAATCTCCTGCGGCGGATCAATCGCGAACTGGATGGCAACTTCCAGTTGAACACCTTCCAACACCGGGCAATCTATTCCGCCGAGCGCGGTCGTGTGGAAATCGACCTTGTCAGCACCGAAGCTCAAGTCGTTCAAGTTGCAGGCAGAGCGTTCCAATTCGAGGCCGGTGAAGCAATCAATACGGAATACTCCCACAAGTACACGATTGAAGAGTTCTCCGCGCTCGCCGCACCGGCCGGATTCGTGCTACACCACGAGTGGACCGATGCCGAGCGAAACTTCGCAGTCCTGCACTACGTCGTCGAGTAGTGCCGAGTTAAGTAGACTCAACTCTCACTCCCTTCCAGAAGGCCACTCGGCCGCGAATCTCCGCCGCTGCTGCCTTCGGCTCAGGATAGTACCAGGCAGCGTCGTAGTTCTTCTGGCCGGCGACCACCAGCGTGTAGTAGTGGGCGGTGCCCTTCCAAGGACAGATAGTTGTCGTCGAGCTGCTCTCCAACACCTCGCTTCGCACACTGCTGGCAGGAAAGTAATGGTTGCCCTCGACAACAATCGTGTCTTCGCTTTCGGCAACTACCTGTCCGTTCCAAGATGCTTTCACCATCGCAGGACCCTCCGTACTGATTCACTACTCACTTCGCGCTTGCCGGCGTTTCAGGCCGCGCGGCACAACGCCCCACTCCAGCAAGTCCAACAGCACCTGCAGGGCCAAGGCCAGTAGCGCCGCTGGAATTGCGCCAGCCAACACGAGTTTCGGATCGCTTACCCGAATCCCACGCAAGATCGGCTGGCCCAGTCCGCCTGCGCCGATGATCGCACCGAGGGTTGCAAAACCGACGCACTGCACCCCTGCCGTGCGAATGCCCGCCAGGATCGTCGGCAGGGCGATCGGCAGCTCGATCTCGGCAAGCCGGCTGGATTGACTTAGTCCCAACACCGTCGCTGATTCGACGACGCCCCGCGGAATCGCTTCCAGGCCCGTATACGTGTTCCGCACAATGGGCATCAGTGCATAGCAGAACAAAGCAACGATTGCCGTCACCGCCCCCTCGCCGATGCTCCGGTATCCCAACCAAGCTACCACGGGCAGCAGCAGAACCAGTAAGGCAAGCGAGGGAATCGTCTGCAGAAGCCCCACTCCCGCCAGCACTCCGCGACCAGCGCTAGGCCAGCGCTGGCAGAACACCCCCAAAGCGACACCGACCACGATCGCCGGCAGCAGCGATTGCCGGACCAGCTCCAGGTGTTCCACCGTGTGCCGGACAATCATCCGCCAGTAGCTCGTCGATGCGACTTCAAGTCTTACGCCTAACTTCTCGGCGAGAAACAGGGCCGCCGTTTCTGATTCACTTGCCGTGCGCGACTCAACTCGGTCGTTCAGTGCCTGCATCTCCGTCTCGCGGATCGCGCGTTCCGTTTGCTCGATAGCTTGGCGAAATGCCGGGTAACGATTCGCCGTATCCTTCCGAAAAAGCCACACGGCCTCGTAGCGAGGAAACACCTGTCGGTCATCTTCGAGCAGGACTAGATCCGCCTGCCGGATGACCGCATCAGTTGAATATACGTCAATTACGTCCACTTCGCCGCTGATGAGTTGTCGATACGCAATGTCGTGGTCCACACCCACGACCTTCTTCTGCGGCAAGTCGTACGCCTTGAGCAGGGCCGGCCAACAGTCAGCCCGATCCAGAAACTCGTGCGTCAGGGCAAACTGCAGTTCAGGGTGCCGAACCAGGTCGGAGATCGTCTTCACACCAAGCTCGTCCGCGCGAGCGTGCGTCAGCGCCAGGGCATAGGTATTGTTGAATCCCAGCGACTCCGATACTCCGATGCCGAGTTTGGCAAGCTCCTGCCGCATGGATTTGGCTTCGGTGACCTCCTTACCGGCGAGGATCTCGCCCAGGATTGTGCCGGTATACTCGGGATACGCGTCGATTTCGCCTGCGACTAACGCATCGAACACGATTCTCGTCCCGCCGAACTCGCGATAATGCACGACGTTCAATCCTGCTTGTTCGTCAAGTAGCCGCAATACCTCGCCCAGGATCACCGACTCAGTGAATTTTTTAGAGCCGATGCGCAGCTGAACCTCATCGCGCGGCGCGGGCACGATCCCGGCCACAAGCAGAATGACCACGATCGCGGCAAGTTTCCACAGTGCCCGGTGCTTCACGATGCGACCACCTGCGAGTTGACGAACTCCCGTACGAACTGGCTGGCCGGCCGCTCGACAATCTCCGCAAACGGCCCCTCCTGGACGACCCTGCCAGTTTCGAGTACGCATACGCGGTCGGCAAACCAACTGGCCTCGACCAGGTCGTGCGTCACGAGCACGACGGTCGCACCGCTTCTCGCGAAAGCAGTTTTCAGATCGCGCTGTAAACCCGCCCGAATCAATGGATCGAGCGCTCCGAGCGGTTCATCGAGCAACAGTAGGCTAGGCTCCAAGATTAGAGCCCGCATCAAGCTCACACGCTGCCGCTGCCCGCCGGAGAGTTCCGTGGGATAGCGGTCGAGGGCGTCCGGCGGAAATGCCGTCATTTCCTCCAGCTCGACCAGCCGCCTGTTCATCCGTTCGCGCGACCAGCCCACGTGCCGCGCCATCAGCACGATGTTCGCTCGGGCCGTCAAATGCGGAAACAGCCCCCCCTCTTGAATCACGTAGCCGAGCTTGCGTCGCACTTGGCCGATCGTCGCGTTTGACAGCGGCAAGCCATCGACGGTGATCTCACCCGATGTCGGCGTCACAAGTCCGGCGATCATGCGCAGGATCGTCGTCTTTCCGCAGCCGCTCGGGCCCAATAAGACCAGCACTTCGCCCGCAGGCACAGACAGCGTCAGCGGGGCAACGACCGTCGCACCGGCATATAACTTCGTGACCTCGCGCAGCTCGAGCATTCAATAGAACCTCACGAATTGGCCCGCACGGCAACCGTCTGCTAAAGCATCTCTGACGCGCGCCCAAGGGTCAAGCTCGCAAGGCTGCCTGAGAACATTGCGGGCAATCTACAAGTCGCGTGCCAACCGGATGCCGCTGAACTGCCAGCGCGCATCCGGCGGAAAGAAATTGCGATACGTCGCGCGAACATGTCCGCGCGGTGTCGCGCACGAACCACCCCGGAGCACATACTGGTTGCACATGAACTTGCCGTTGTACTCACCCAACGCCCCGCTGGGCGGCCGATAGCCGGGATACGGCGTGTAGGGGCTCTGCGTCCATTGCCAGACCTCGCCGAAGGCTTGCCGCAGACCACCCGCCGCCGGATTGTCGTCGGCCGCAGGATGAAACGCTCCGCTTTCGACAAAGCTGCCGGCAATTGGCTGTCCCGTTACTGCATGCTCCCACTCGGCCTCCGTCGGCAATCGCGCCGCCGACCAGCGGGCGAATGCCTCGGCCTCGAAGTAGCTCACGTGGGTAACCGGTTCATCAAGATCCACGACGCGTTCGCCGCCGAGCGTAAACTCATGCCAGGCATCACCGTCCTTCCGCCAATAGAGCGGCGCCTGCCAGAACTGTTCCTGCTTCGTGGCCCAACCAAGCGACAGCCACAGTTCAGGTCGCTCGTAGCCCCCGTCGGCAACGAACTCGAGAAACTCACCCGCGGTGACGAGTCGATCAGCAAGTGCGAACGGCTCTAAGTACACCTGATGTCGCGGCCGCTCGTTGTCAAAGGTGAATCCTTCGCCGTCACTGCCGATGCGTTTCAGCCCGCCCTCAAACTCCAGCCACCGTAGCGGCTCCACACTTGGCCGCGAACGCCTATCGGACTGGCGATAAACCGGTAGCAGCGGATTGCACGACAGCAGATACTTGAGATCCGTCAGTATCAGTTCCTGATGCTGCTGCTCGTGCTGCAATCCCAGTTCAACAATGTGCGGCAGCTCTTTGTCGGTCGCTGCGCCCAGAAGCTCGCACATCCGGCCATCCACGGTATGCCGATACTCGAAAACCTCTTTCACCGTGGGGCGCGTCAGCAAACCGCGTTGGGCCCGGGGGAACTGCTCGCCAATGCTGTTGTAGTAAGAATTGAACAGAACCTGGTACGCATTGCTCACCGGCCGATATTTCGGCTGCCAACGTGCCAGCACAAACGTCTCAAAAAACCAGGTGGTGTGCGCCAGGTGCCAGCGGGTCGGGCTGGCATCTGGCATGGCCTGCACCACGTAGTCTTCCGTCTCGAGCGGCTCGCAGAGCCACTCGGTCTGGCGCCGCGACTGGGTAAATCGCTCGGCAAGTTTCTCCGCCATAACTGTTCGTCTCTCATTTCAACCGGATAAAACCCCGCATGCTGTCAGTGCTGGCTGCATTCTACCGGTCGCGACAAGCGAAACCTGCGCCGTGATTGCATTTCACACGACGTTTTCACCGATAATCTCGATAGCCCCTTCCCAGACTCGCACATGTCTTGCCGCCCTCGGCTGGTCGCCTCTGTCAGGTGCCTTAATGTCCATCGTCGATCGCCGCGACCGATACTGCGTGGTTGGCGCCGGCTCCTCGGGCCTGGCCGCGGCGAAGAACCTTCGTCAACAGGCAGTCGAAGTCGACGTCCTGGAACGCAGCGGAGAACTCGGCGGAAATTGGGCCTATGGCCAGGGCACCAGCCGGGTCTATGCCTCGACGCACACGATCTCTTCGAAACGGCTGACCGAGTTTTGCGACTTCGGCATGCCGGCGCACTTTCCGAACTTTCCGCATCACTCGCAGGTCTTTGATTACCTGAAGGCTTACGCCGAACACTTCGGCCTCCGCGCGTGCATCGAGTTCAATACGTCGCTCGAACGGCTCGAGCCGGACGGCCCGCACTGGCTGGCGACCTTGGCCGGTGGCGAGCAGCGGCGCTATGCCGGCGTCGTGATCGCGAACGGCCATAACTGGGATCCGCGCTGGCCTGCCTTTCCTGGGAACTTTGACGGCCAGATCATCCACTCCGCCGATTACAAGACTCCGGACGTGCTCCGCGGCCGCCGCGTGCTGGTCGTCGGCGCGGGTAACACGGGCTGCGATCTTGCGGTCGAGGCGGCGCTACATGCCGACACCGTGTTCCACAGCATGCGCCGCGGATACTACTTCGTACCAAAATTCCTGTTCGGCCGCCCTTCGGATGTAGTGGGCGAGAAGCTACTCCGGCTCGGCCTGCCAGATCGCCTGCGCCGCTGGATTGTGCGCTGCGTGCTGCGATTGACCGTGGGCGAAGTTCACCGCTACGGACTCCCCGCTCCGGATCACGAGCTGTTTGCATCCCATCCAATCGTAAACTCGCAGTTGCCCTATTACGTCGCTCATGGCCGCATCAAGCCAAAGCCCAACGTCGCGCAGCTTTGCGGCGACCGCATACTGTTTGCCGACGGTAGCCAAGAGCAAGTCGATCTCGTGATCTACGCCACGGGCTACAACATCACCATCCCGTTCATCGACCGGCAGCATCTCAACTGGCGCGACGGCCGGCCGCAACTGTTCCTCAACGTCTTTCACCCGCAATTCGACAACCTGTTCATCGTGGGCCTGATCCAACCCGACAGCGGCCAGTTCGGCCTGGTCGATCACCAATCACAACTTGTGGCGCGATTCGTAGCGGCCACCCGCGCCGCACGCCCCGAGGCCGAATCGTTCCGTCGTCAGAAGGCGGCCCACGCCGACAGGTCACTCCGCGAAGCTCATTACCTGGACACACCCCGCAATCTGCTCGAAGTCGAGCACTACCGCTACCGCAAGCAGCTCGTCCGCCAAATGCAGCACTTACGAGCCGCCTAGCCCACCCCGCGTTTCTCTCGCCCTCCAAGCTAAGTTCCACCATGTCTCGTCACGCCTTCCGCAAAACGGTTCGGCTGCCGCTCGTGCTCGCGATTCTATGCGCGGGGTGTACCAACGCGCCTGTGACATTGCACCGAGAAGGACGGCTTGCGCGGTTACCGGTCGTTCCGCCGGCCGATTTGACGCGCCAGCATGAAGACGTGCTCGACGCCTCACCGGGAGACCTGCTGACGGCTGAGCGACTGGCCCGTGGCTACACGATCGTTGTCGTCGGTGTGAACGGAGATAATTCGCTGAGCGCCGGCCTGGCGCCAGGACTTGTCGACGGCGGATACCCGGGCGCTGTCGACGTGATCGACTGGACCACGGGCTACTGGCCGCTGTTCGTCTATCATTTGCGGTCCGGGGCCCGGCATGACGCCGGCGCTCGCGCCATCGTCGACAAAGTCGCTGCCTACCAGGCGCAGTTTCCTCGTGGCGAAGTCAACCTGATTGGCTACTCGGCCGGGGCGGCTGTCGTGCTTGAAGCTCTCGAGGAACTTCCCGATGGCGTCGAGATCGACCGCGCAATCCTGCTCGCCGGTGCGGTCTCACCCATGCACAATCTCTCGCCTGCGCTGGGGCATTGTCGGCTCGGAATGTGGAACTATTATCAACCGCAGGACATCGTCGCTCTGTGGGCCGGAACGATCGTGGCCGGCACGGCCGACGGAACCCACCTGGTGTCGGCCGGCGCAATCGGCTTTTGGCCGCCGGCTGACCCCAGCGCAAAGTCCCGCTATGAAACCAAGCTCTTCGAGCGGTGCTACGAGCCGGGCATGGTGCGCCACGGCAGTCTGGGCGGTCACTTTCAGTGTGTGAGTAGAAAGTTTGCGGCTGGTTGGGTGGCACCACTGCTTGTGGAATCGCGGCACGCCACCGCAAAGACCGAAGCGCCAACCGCGGACGTGGCTGGCTATTCGATGCCCACATCGCCGAACGTTTCGTTGCCGTCGCGCGTCGCCAGTGCAAAGTAGACGTAGCCCTCGATATCTTCACTCAGAAATCGCACTGCTGTGTCGCACATGAGGAGATTTGCGCCTCCCGGATGGTCAGAGAAGACCTCCGTTTCAGACCAGTTCACTTCCGGCGGCGGGTTGACCTGCAGCTTGATGCGTCCGATGTTGCTGCTGCTGGCCCATGCACCCATCGGATCATTTTTGTTGCGAGACCCGTATTTGTCCAACCAGCCGCGCCCGCTGCTCTCGAACACCAGCATGGTCCGGCTGAGTCCGTCCGTGACCTGTTGCGGCCGAATCGTCTTTGCCGAGCATTCGTACTTCGTCCCCAGACAAGGTCCACCACTGGAACGGCGCAGCAAAATTCCGCGATCCGGTCCATACTCCGCGCCGCTTCCCCTGAGCGGGTCCGGGACGCTGCTACCCGGTCCGCCACCACCGCAATACTCGATCGCGCCCATCCCGTCGCCGGATCCTTCCTTATAGCCGCCATCACGGTTATACGTTCCCAGCCTCGTTGGCTCACGGTCGAACTGATGGGTACCCATGCTCGGGCACAGGTAGATGGGAATCACATGATTCACCGGTCCTGTCAGGTCGGGTTGCCAATTCGGCTTGTTTCGCATGGAGAGCTTGAAGTTCAGCCGATCAAATGTTGCTTGCTCCTCGATGTATGGGAGAAAGTAGGCGCTCCATCCCACGCCAGAATTGGTAGGGACCCCGGCCGGTTTTACTTCCCCTGGCGGAAAATGCTTCTTCGCGTCGAGAAACTGTGTCATCCCGATGCCGATCTGACGCAGATTGTTCTGGCACTGCGAACGACGTGCGCTTTCGCGAGCGGCCTGAACGGCCGGCAATAAGAGCGCCACTAGCACGCCGATGATGGCGATCACGACGAGCAATTCGACAAGCGTGAAGCCTCGCCGTGTACGATTCCGACAGCGATACGCTTCCAAGCGTCGCATCGAGTTCACTCCAGAAGGGCGTAGCGTATTATCCAAAACGTGCGTTGTAAATGTGCCTTGTTAGCACCGCATGAGCGATGGATTCGATTCATGTTCGTACTTGATGAGACGGTACATCACCCAAGAGACTGCGGCGATAAACTCGCAAAGCGAGGAAAACCTTGTGGCCTGCGCGAACAAGCCATGGCTTGCGGCACGAACTGAACGCGCAGAGAAAAACGCGGCTGGCAAAGGGTTACTCCTTCCGTCAGCCGCGCGGTATCCGTAAGTCACAATGTGACTAACCCAATCCGAGCTCGGCGAGTAATGCATCGACGAACCCTTCATCGATGTCGGTGACTTCGCCAATTCGCTCGATAACTTTCACGGCTTTCTCTCGAGCCTGATCGCCTTCCATGGCTCCGGCGAAGGCCTTGGCCACAGCCGCCGCCTTCAGTTCGAAGGTTTTCGCGTGCTGGCTCAATCGAGCACCGAGTTCATCGGATTTGGGGGACTTCGAAGTACTCAATGCCGATGCCACCGCAGCACTGGTCGCATCGCTAGCCACCAGCGGACCCGCTACGGGCGCCGCAATTGAGATACGAGTCAGCAACCCTGCATTGCTGCGCGCAGCCAGCTGATCGCCAGCACTCACGAGATTGTTCTTGTCGAAGTCATAAATATTCGTGATTCCGACGTTCACACCTGAATTCTGTCGTGCGGCCAGTTCGTCGCCAGCCGAGGTGGCTACCACGGTCGCAGGCGAGCTGATCTGAGTGTCGCCAACTCGGTTGCCGAAGAAGAACACGTCGCTCGCGGCCAGGCCGGTGTTCGTGTTCATCCCGCCGGTCGCGTCGTTTCCTTCGACAATCACTTGCAGCCAGGTGTTCTTTATGGCGCCGTCGGCCCAGATGATCACGACCCGGTCAGAGCCGTCCACACCGGCCCCCGGCCGCACCGAGAAAGCCTGAGGATCGGGTGCGTTGGTCCACGTTCCGAGCGAATTATTGCTGCCGACCTTGAAGGTGAAGTCATTGACCGTCAGGGTTCCGGCCGCATCCGCGATATCGACCATGATGCCGTTGATGCCTTTCGTGTAACTGGTGATGCTGCTCAAGGGAGCGATTCCACCGCCAGCAAAGTACGGCGATCGATCTGGTGCTATCGCCGCATCGTCCAACGGACTGATGCCGGGCGTGGGGCCGTCAAACTTGGAGTTGTTGTAAAAAATGTGACGCCCGGCAATCGAGGTCGGCGGGGCGATAATTCCAGGAAAATTCACGGCACCCAGCGTATTGGTCAGGTTCGTCCCGTAGGGTACGCCCTGGTTGGACTCTACGTTTGCGGAGCCATGCGGCTCGGCGCTCTGTCGGAAGTCCCCCTCATCCTGGAAGCCTGACTGCGGATCGTCTGTCAAATTCGAGACGTGCCAATCGTCCGCCGTTTGGCCGGTCGAATTGCCCCAACGTCCGACGTACTCGATCTCATAACCCACGCCCACATAGACCGCGCCCGGCTCGATGTTGGAGGTTGCTTCCGGACCGAAATTGATCTGTGCGTACAGCCGGCCGAATTGCGCTTCGCCGGCTTCGCTATGCACGCCGATCGAATCCAGGATCACCCAGTCGACGTGACCAGTCGGCACATCGAGCCCGTCATTCCCTACGTCCAGATCTTGCCCGATGAAGGGCACGCTGCCGGCACCGCCATTGTTCTTGATCAACATGGCGGTAAAGCCGCTGTTTTCAATGACGACCTTGTTGTTTTCGCTTTGCACGTTCAGCGTGCTGCCGGCGCCCCCCCAGCCCAACCCTGAAGTGTTCATCAGGTCGGTCGTTCCGGGAGCCACGCTGTACACATTGTTGTTCTGGCGCAATGTGAGGAAGCCGTTGCTCCCCATGGACTCTCCAGACAAGTCGAAGATCAATTCAACCATCCCCGGATTGCCAGTATTTTGGATATTGTTCTCGTTCTCCAGGAAGATCAGGTAGTGATCGTCGAGCGACATGCCGGGCGTGCCGCGCAGCTCGATGTATTCGTGGAGCAGATCCCCGTCTGCAGGCGGATCAAAGTAGATTTCATTGATGTAAGCGGCATCCAACATCTGCCGCTGTTCGAGCGGCTCCAACCTCATTTCTACGCCGCGGCTTCGTGAAACGCGTCGCGCGGCGTCTGAGCCGCGGCCCATCTTGGGCATCAAGACCATGGTGAATTCTCCTGGCTTTCAAGGAAAGTGCATGTGAGTGCGCGGCGATAAGCGTGGGCCGATTGCTGCGGGAGATTCGTCGGAGAAGCTCGCGCTGCGGTTACCGTCGAACGCATTCAAACCGCAGCAGGAGAGATGTCAATTCGCTTCACGCAATTCTAGGCGTTCTCGAACACTTCCCTAACATTCCTCGGGGCAGGTGCGGTGTGTGACACTCCGGCAAGGGAAAGCACACTTTCACGAATTCGAAACACCCTGCTCATCCCGCCTTCACATTCGCACGGTAGCTTGCTGCCTGTGAAGGGAACGACACAAATCACTTTCGTAAGACAGTTGGACACCTAAGATCTTTAATTGAGGAGTGTGACTAATGCAGAAGGCCATCTTGGCTGCCGTCGCGATGCTCGTCGCGGCAATGAGTAACTCGTCCCAAGGCGCGATGCGAATCACCGAGTGGATGTATGCCGGCAATGGCCCGGAATACGTCGAGTTCACCAATACCGGATTCAGCCCCATCGATATGACGGGCTGGAGTTATGATGATGACAGCGCGCTGCCCGGCGTTTTCTCGCTGAGTGGTTTCGGCGTAGTTGCCCCGGGCGAATCGGTGCTCATCACTGAAGGCATTGAAGCGACCTTCCGTGCTCTCTGGTCGCTTGATCCGTCCGTTAAAGTGCTGGCCGGATACACGAATAATCTTGGTCGCAACGACGAGATCAATCTTTTCGACGCTTCGAATGCGCTCGTTGACCGCCTCACCTACGGCGATCAAGACTTTCCCGGCACGATCCGCACTCAACAAAAAAGTGGCAACCCGATCACGCTGGCCGCTCTTGGCGCCAACGATGTCGCCCAATGGCAGCTCGCGTTCGAGGGCGATGCTTATGGCTCGTACTTCTCAGCCACTGGCGATCTCGGCAATCCTGGTATCGGCAACTACGTGGTTCCCGAACCGTCATCGGTTGCGCTCTTGATCCTGGGCGGCGTTGCCCTCTGCGCTGCCGGTGCGACGCGCATCGTCCGCCGCCGTTCGAACTAGTCACTCCACCAATCAGGCGTGAGCTGCCAGCCTTGGGCAGCTCACGCCTTACTAATTCCATCAAATCATTGGGAGATGCTAATGATTCGCAAGATGCTCATGGCAGCAGTCCTCGTGGCTTGCAGCGCGACAATCGCCACAGCCGCGCCCACGATCACCGCCGGCAACCACCAGTTGCTACCCAACACTTCCGGCCAGGTGATCTCGATTCTCGCCTCGGGTGATTTTCTCGCCGATGCCTTGGCGGGAGTCGATCTGTTCCTGGTGATTGGTGGCGGCACCGAGGGCCCCATGGTTACCAATCTCGATCTGATCGGCGCAGGAACGATCTTTGCTGCCAGCAACACCGGTCAGCAAGATTTCGGTGCTCCTTACATTCCGCCGTCCCGCGAAATCGTCGGTATCACCACGACGGTGAGCGGCACGGTAAACCCAAACGGCGTGCTCGCCTACCTCACGCTCGACACCACCGGCCTGGCTGCGGGCGACTACACGCTCTCGCTCACGAGCGACCTGATTGGTCCCTCGGTGCTGTATTCTGCCGGAGCCGCACCGACCGTCCTCATCAACGGTACGCTTTCAGTAGTCCCCGAACCGTCCTCCGTCGTGCTTGGACTGTTCGGCATCGCGGGCGTTGCCGCGATTGCGATTCGTCGCCGGCGAATTGGCTAACCCGAGCCCCCACCCGGTCAATCTACTCTGTCAATCTCCGCAAAGGCGTGCGCGAACGCGGTTCGCGCACGCCTTTTTTCATGCGCGCAGCATGGGGTGAGGCTCGCACCCCGCGAACACGAACGCTAGACTCAGGGCAGCCCAAGCTCATCATCCCTCCCAAACACCCGCCTTCAGATGGCTACGACATGCGCATCGCTATCTCCTCCGCAGTGTTGCTTATCTTGTTCCATTGCATTCCCTCGATGGCCGAACCGCGTGCGCCAAAGCCTCAGGAGTCCACGCAGCTCTTGGGACATTGGCCCCTCGCCGGCGATAGCCGCGATGCATCGCCTCACGCGCTTCATGGAACCGTTGTCGGAACCGTGCGCTGGAAAACCGATCCCCTTGCACCAACCAAGGCCTCTGCCGAATTCGATGGACGCACCGGTTCGATCGAGATTCCAGCCAGTCCCGCTCTTAGCTTAGGCAATCACGACTTTACCCTGGCGGCCTGGGTGAATCTTCCAGCCGATCTCGACGACCTCCCCGGCGATCTCCTCAGCCTGTACGATCCCGCTTCGCGCCGCGGGCTCCATCTCTCGATCAAGACCAATGCCGGCGTGACGACAACGCAAGCGAACTTCCGGCAGCTTCAGTTCGGGATCGACAACGACCAAGGTTCGGAATGGGAAGATGCGGGGCGTCCCGGTAACGCAACGCTCGCGTTTGCCCTCGCCGCACATAAAGGCCAACTCTTTGCCGGCGCCTGCGATCACACGAACGCCTCTAAGGGGCACGTCTATCGTTATCATTCGCCCAGTACCTGGATCGATTGTGGTGCCCCTGACGAATCCAATGCCGTCACGGCACTCGCCGAGTTCAACGGCGAACTCTATGCCGGCACGGGGAAGTATCGCTTTGGCGGGTCGTCACTTTCCGAATCGACCAATACGAACCTCGGTGGCGGTATCTATCGCTACGAGGCCGATGGCCGCTGGACCGCATGCGGAAAGCTCGACGGCGTTGAAGCCATCGGCGGCATGGTCGTCTTTGACGGCAATCTGTACGCTACAAGCCTTTATCGGCCGGCCGGGTTCTTTCGTTTCGAAGGCGGAACCCAGTGGACGGCTCTCCCAACGCCCGGCGTCCGAGTCGAGGCCCTCGGCGTCCATGACGGATTCCTCTATGCGACCAGCTATGACGGTGGGCGCGTGTTTCGTTTCGATGGCACGAATTGGTCCGACTGTGGGCAACTCGGCGGCACGGACGAAAACTCTCAAACCTACTCCTTCGCCGTTTATCAGGGTCGCCTCTATGTCGGCACCTGGCGCAGCGGCAAAGTCTATCGCTTCGAAGAACCGGGCCGCTGGACCGATGTCGGCCGCTTGGGGGAAGAACTCGAAGTCATGGGCATGCTCGTCCACAACGGACGCCTGATCGCGGGCACGCTGCCACTGGCAGAGGTTTATGAGTATCGCGGCAACCAGGCATGGCAGAAACTCACCCGACTTGATCATACTCCCGACGTGGTATATCGCCGCGCATGGACGATGGCCGAGTTCGATGGTTCGTTATTCTGTAGCACGCTTCCATCCGGTCGCATCTATCGCTATCGAGCCGGAATCAGCGCCATGCATGGCAAAGCCTTCCCGCCAGGTTGGCATCATGTCGCTGCCGTGCGGAGTGGGCGCCAGCTAGTGTTGTATCTCGACGGCAAACCAGTCGCGACATCCGCGGAATTTGAACCTGACGCATTTGACATCAGCTCAGACGCTCCCCTGCGAATCGGATCTGGCGAGAATGACCACTTCAACGGTTCCATCTCGGACGTGCGCCTCTATCGCGGCACTCTCTCAGAAAACGAAATCCGATCTCTGCTTAACTAGCCGGCGCTCAAGGCCCCCTCTGGCTTGCTCTGGCATGCACTCTTAGTGTGAACGCAATTTGCTCGCCCGCGCGGGCAGACGGCCAGTGTGCCTGCTCTGCGTCCAACTGAGCACGCCTCGGAAGTTTCGACCTGGGATCTCTCCACCGTAAATTCAGGCGGTTGGACGAGACTTCTCCGTTCCGGCACGTCATCTGCATTCTTCAGGCGGAATCGCGGCAGCCCGCACTGCCATTTCGAAACACAACACATGTAAGAGTACGGATCGGAGGACAATTATGCGTACTATGTTTTCGACCGCAGCGGCGCTGGCCTTGGGCCTGATTGCCGCAGTCGCAATGGGACAAGAAGGAGGACGCGATCCGTCCCCGTCGGCGCTGCAGCCCGGGGCGCAACAGCCGGCAGCCCAAAGTCCGGCCCCACAGGATGCCACGCAACCGGCACCTCCACCTCTTCTCGACCGGGATGCTCCAGCGATTGAGGCTGATGGGACGCAGCCGAGTTTGACCCAGCCAACTGAAGTCGAAAAACGCCTCGACAACCGTGCTGCACTGCAGCGCGAAGTCGATCGCACCGAAGCCCTGAACGAGCGGCAAGACGGAATTCTCGAAGATCGCGACGTCGGACGTGATGCCGCTGCCAATCGGGCGAACCGCTCGTTCAACGATTACCGGGAGAACCGCAGCGCTGACTCGGACCGCAACGCGGAGCGTCCCTCGGCCGACATTAATCGCTGGCGCTATGTTCGGCACAACAAACAGTGGTGGTATTGGACTCCCCAGAGCACTTGGCTCATCTGGTCAGGCGATCGTTGGCTGCAGCAGGACGAGTTCAACCGGCGCTATGCTGGTCGCCAGTACCAGGGGTCCTATCGCACCGGATACCGTGGCGACGGCTACGATGATGGCTACTACTACGACCGCGGTTACTACGGGCCAGGTCGTGGCTATTACGGTCGTGGCTATTACGGTCGCGGTTACTATGGACCGGGCTACTACGGCCCCGGCTACTACAATCCTGGCGCTGCTGCGGGCTCCAACATTGGCGGCGCGATCGGTGGACGTGGCGGCGCTAATGTCGGCGGGGCGATCGGAGGCGCGATCAACGGCTGGTAAGCGTGAATCTCGCCGCTTAGGATTGTACAACCATAGCTCGCCGACCCGACCGGTCGGCGAGCTTTTTCTCGCGCATTGCCATTGTGTTCGGCGAAGCGGCACGACGATAATCGTCGCATCACCCAGCCATTCCGCTTTGCCGCCAACGCCATGAGTGACCAGGAGATTGCGCGACTCACGTTTGACGACTTCCCCGCCGCACGCGCGTCGATGGGCCGTGCCTTTCGCGATTACAATCTCATGGCATATGCCAAACCCAGTGAGCGCCTCGCCGCCGTAACGTCGTTGTACGGAGCGATTCTCAAGGATTGCATGAACTACGGCGAAGTCTACTCCCATGGTCCTTGTATGGGTATCGCAGGCTGGCTGCCGCCATCGTGTCCGGCCCCCACGTTTCTACGACAGGCCCGAGCCGGCATGCTCGCCATCCCGTGGCATTTCGGCCTGCGCGGCTTTCGCATCCTGGACGCTTATGACAAAATCGCCCGGCGACTGCATCACGATCACGCCCCCATGCCACATTGGTTTCTTGCCGCAATCGGCGTCGACGCCGGTTATCAGGGCCGCGGAATCGGCAGCGCCCTGATGCGACCGATGCTCGAGCGGGCCGATCGTGAGGCAGCGCACTGCTGGCTTGATACGCATCAGGAGTCGAACGTCCGGCTCTACCAGCGCCATGGGTTCGTGGTCTGCGAGCGGGTCGAAATGCCCGGCCATCCGATTCCGGTCTACGGCATGCTTCGCCCGCCCCGGCGGCCTCAGACAGCGAACTAGCCAAGATACCTGCCGCCCGGACGAAGTAGCTTCAATGGCGGGCATGCAGTCAGTAGAATCTACGGGTGTCGCATCACCTGACCGATCCTCCCCCTTGATCGTCGAACGCACCGGATGATGGAAGCACTCCCGATCATCATCTTCGTCGTCTTCGGCGGGCTGATTATCACGGGGGCCGTGTTCTCTTGGCTCGGCGCCAAGCGGCGCCGCGAAGAAATGGTCGCGCTGGCGAATCGCCTGGGCTGGACCTACCGCGCCGGCAACGACCGCTCGCTCCCCACGCGTTACGCTGGCCTGAAGTTTCTCGAACGCGGCTCCAACCGATACGCCTACAACGTCCTCTCGGGAAATTACCAAGACCGCGCTGCATGCGGTTTCGACTATCACTACGAAACCTACTCGACCAATTCCAAAGGCAAACGCACCACGCATCATCATCATTGCTCCGTGGTCGTACTGGAAACGGGCCTGCCCCTTAAGCCGCTCACCATTCGGCCGGAGGGCTTCTTCGATCGCGTCGGAGAGTTCTTCGGTTTCGACGACATCGATTTCGAATCCACCGAGTTCAGCCGGGCGTTTCATGTCTGGAGTCCCGATCGGGCCTGGGCATTCGACGTCATCCATCAGGAAACGATGGAATACCTGCTCGGCGCCCCTCGCTTCAGTATTGAGCTGCTCGGTCCGCGAGTTTTTGTCTATCGGGCCGCGTGCTTCTCCGCGGCCGAATATCAAAGTGCTTTGGAGCTTTCCTCAGGTGTGATTGACAGGCTTCCTAAATACCTGTTACGTGAATGGAAAGGAGCTGTTTGATGGGCGAGTCACTGATTCTGCTGGCCATCGTGGCATTCGCGGCAATCCTGATCCTCGGTTGGGTAGCCGGCGCTTACAATGCGCTCGTCCGCTCCAGGAACGCCGTCAGTGAATCCTGGGCGGATATCGATACCGAATTGCACCGTCGCCACGATCTGATTCCGAACCTGGTCGAGACCGTCAAGGGCTATGCCACCCACGAACGTGAAACCTTCGAGCGCGTGATCCAGGCTCGCAACACTGCCGCGTCTCCGCATGCCTCGAAGGCCGAGCAGGCCAAAGACGAAAACATCCTGACCGGCAGCGTCCGGCAACTTTTCGCCCTGGCCGAAGCCTATCCCGATCTGAAGGCGAATCAGAACTTCATCGAGTTGCAGCAAGAGCTGGCCAATACAGAAGACCGGCTGCAACGCTCGCGACGGTTCTACAACGCCAACGTGCGGGACCTCGACAATCGCCTGGAAACCTTCCCCTCGAACATCGTCGCTTCGATGTTTTCCTTCAAAGCGGCCGAGTACTTCGAGGTCGATGAGCCTGCGGTTCGCCAGGCGCCGGTTGTCAAGTTCTAGTTGCCAATTTACGGTGGCAGCCCGCAAGGTTTACCCGCCCCGCATGATCGCTATTCTTCAAGCAAAACCTGCGGCGGACGACTTTCTTTAGTGAGGTACACTTGTCGGGGCCTCGCCAGCGCGGCGGCGGCCCCTCCCTGTGTTCTCCACCGAAGGGGTTGGCCGTATGCGTTTGGACTCTTTGCACTGCCTGGCGATCGCGGCCGCCGCGCTCTCCACATGCCTCGCACAGTTGGCCACGGCCGGTCAGCTTCCGCCCACGTTTGTCAGCACCTACCGACCGGCGGTCGAACGACTCAAGGCCGCGTACACCAAAGTATCAGTCGAGGGCACACTCAGCGTCGACGTTCCCGGCGAAGACAAGTCGAGCCAGCAGTCCTTTACCTTCCGCGCGAGCGGCGACCAGCGCCGGCTCGACGTGACCACGACCGCCCAGCAGGGCATGGGCCTCGAAGTCGGCGCCAGCGAAATGAACATGGCCACGCCGATCGGCTCGCTCAATACCTATAAGAAAGCCGGCTCCGACTTCTTTGACAACGCCCGAGAGCGGAAGTATGCCGGAGTCGTCGAAGGCATCGACCGCCGCTCGCTCATGAATCTGCCATACGCGTTCGATTCGTCTGGCACGATTCTCGATATGTTGCTGCGCTCGAGCGTCAAAGTCGGCAGCGTAAAGTGGATTCGCACACGTGGCGAGCCGCTCGTACAAATCACGTATCAGGAGGCGGCTCGCCATGCCGGCCAGAGCGGCGTCTGGAACTCCACGCTTACGCTCTCACCCCAAGATGGTTGGGCGCTGCGCAGCTTCACCCGGACGCTCTTCGGTTCGCGGCCCTATACACAGACCGGCCAGATCGAATACGCAACTGGCGCCGATGGCATTCCCCTGGTCCAAGCGATTACGATCGAAACCACCGAGGGCACCCGCGTCATTCGTCGCGAAGCCATCTCGGTCAGCGACATCCGGTTCGGCGATCCAGGCCAAGGGTGGTTCGATTCGTTCTCCTTCTAAGGCAATCTGGCGCGGCACGGCGTTAAGGCCGGACCGGATTTGCGGGTGGGGCGCTCAGTCCAGGAGCCACCGCATGCAGTTGCCAACGATTCACGGCCTCATCCGCCGCTGCATTATGATCAATTATCGGGTCGACTCCGTCGCAATTGCACGGCATCTGCCGCTGCCATTTCGGCAGAAATGCATTGGCGGAGTCGCGCTGGCCGGAATTTGCCTGATCCGGCTCGAGCAGATTCGCCCCGTGGGCTTTCCGGGGAAGCTCGGTCTGGCCAGCGAGAATGCGGCTTACCGGATCGCGGTCGAGTGGACCACCGACCAAGGTGAAATTCGCGAGGGCGTCTACATCGTTCGCCGCGATACCAGTTCGCGGTTCAACCACTGGGCCGGCGGAAGAGTCTTTCCCGGCGAGCATGGCTTAGCCACTTTCGAAGTCGAGGATGCCATTCATCGGGTGCGGCTGGCAATGCACTCGCGCGACGGAGGAGTATCGATACAAGTTGAAGGCCGGTCCGGTGGCGATTGGCCGGCCGACTCGGTGTTCCCGAATCTAGCCGCCGCATCACAGTTCTATGAAAGCGGATCGCTCGGCTATTCGTGTTCCGCCCGGCGGAGGCAGTTCGATGGCCTGATCCTGGCAACCAGGAATTGGTGCGTTGAACCGTTTGATGTTGGCCGGCTCGAAAGCAGCTTCTTCACAAGCACGAACGGCTTTCCGACCGGCACCGCGGAGTTAGACCACGCACTCGTCATGCGCGACATTGAGCATGAGTGGCACGCAGCGGGCAGACTGTCTGCGTGAGATCAACTCCCGGCCTTGGCCAGCGCCGTGTCGATCCGCCGGAGGCACACGTCCTTGCCTAGGATCTCCAGGCAATCGTACAGACCTGGACCCACCGGTTTCCCGGTCGTGGCCACGCGGACCGCGTGAATGATATCGCCGGTCTTGATCCCTTCGCTTGCTACGAAATCATGCAGCAGCTTTTCCAGGTTCGGCACGTCGTAAGGTTCCACCTTGGCCAGCGCATCGCGGAACTTTGCCAGCAGCGAGCGTGACTCCGGCTTCGAGAGGTTCTTTTCGAACGCCTTCTCGTCGTAGCTAATCTCGTCCTGAAAGAAGAAGTCAGCGTAGGCCAGGATATCACCGAAAACTTTCAGCCGGTCGCCCGCCGCTTCGACGATCCGCGTCAGTTTCGGCCCAACCTCGCACGGCGTCGGCTTCGGCACCAGCCCGGCCCGCTGTAGATAATCGAGCATCGTGGCCACCTTCTGCTTCAGCGGCAGGGCCTGCATGTAGTGGTCCTGGAACGCCCACAGCTTTTTAGGATCAAAGCTGGCCGGCGCCTTGGTCACGCGCTCGAGCGAGAAGTTCTCGATGAGCATCGCGAGGTCCATGAACTCGGTCTTGTCGTCCAGCGACCAGCCCAGAAGCACCAGGTAGTTGATGATTGCTTGCGGCAGGTATCCCACCTGCTCATAGAAGTCGACAATCACCGGATTGAACGTGTCGGCGCTCGTGGCCAGGCCGAGTTGCTGGGCGATCGCCATCCCGTGTTCGTTCACCAAGGCGAAGTCGCGGTTCTTCAGATACTTGTCGAGCTTCCGCTTGCTGAGCTTGTTCTTGCTGCCCGGCTCGGCCACGTACGGCAGGTGCGCGTACTGCGGCAGCTCAAAACCCAGCGACTGGGCGATGAAGACCTGCCGCGGCGTGTTCGAAAGATGTTCCTCGGCCCGGATCACGTGCGTGATCTTGAAGTCGTAGTCGTCGACCACGCTGGCCAGGTGATACAGGCAGGTGCCATCAGCGCGCTGGATCACGTGGTCCTGCTCGCGGGCCCATTCGAACTCGACGCGGCCGCGCACGAGATCCTCTAGCACGAGCGAACCCTCGCGCGGCATTTTCAGCCGAACGACCGATTGCCGCCCCTCGGCCTGAAACCTCGCGATCTGCTCAGGCGTCTCGGCCATCCACTGCCGGCTATAGAGGAACGGCCGCTTCTCCGCCTGAGCCGCTTCGCGCTCTGCCTGGATCTCTTCAGTCGTCGCGAAGTCGCGATACGCCAGTCCGGCGGCCAGCAGTTTCTCGACCGCGGCCTGGTATTGCGGCAGCCGCTTGGATTGGTAATACGGCTCATAGGGTCCGCCGACCTCGGGCCCTTCGTCCCAGTCGAGCCCCAGCCATTTGAAGCCGTGCAGGATCGGCGCCAGCGCCGACTCCACGTTCCGCTCGGCGTCGGTATCGTCGATCCGCAGCAGGAACTGCCCGCCATGCCGCCGCGCGAACAGCCAGTTAAACAGGGCCGTGCGGACGCCGCCAATATGCAGATAGCCGGTCGGACTGGGAGCAAAACGAGTGCGAACCATGAGCGGGATGAGTCCAGCATTACAAAAGCGGGGGAGCTAACGAATCGCCCATTATGGCGAAGGGAGGAAGTATGCGGAAGGACGTTACTGCGGTGACATTCGCCTAATACTGGCGCTCGCTAGATCAGCACGAGGATCCCCAGGATACCGACGACGTATATCCAGCGCGAACCGTCGGCGGTCGTGATCGAGCCGCCAATTCGCCCGGCTCCGACCGGAGCCACTCGCATCTCCAGGTTCGTGTACTCTTGCCAGGCCCTCGAAAAGTCCGCGGGCAGATTAGGATCAGTCGACTTCAAACGGAACTCGATCCGATCGACTAGTGGATCGACGAGACACATCAGGTATTCCGCACGAGTTGTTTTCGTCGGACCGGCCTGCGTGTAGCCCGCCCCGAAGCGACGCATTCCCCAGATGCGCGGTGCCCCCGGCAGATCGGTCGGATAAGTGAATCCTGATCGTTCCGCCGGCGGTTTGGAGACTTCCTGCAGCATGATCGTGAGCAGCGTTTCGGAGTTCGAGGCGATGAGTAGCCGCGCTGTGGGCATCGCAAAAAACATCGCGCCGTCGGGATGCTTTTTCTCGGGCCGTTCGACGCCCTCGGGGAAAAGCGTCTGCGGGCCGCCCGGTTCCCCAACCTTCACCATTCCGGGCGGTGGTTCAAGCGGCAGTTCGTCCATGTGCCCTTCGATGACCGTGTGACCCGCAATCTTTTTCTTCGCCGTCCGAAATAGTTTGACGATGCTATCGGGAAACGCGCCCTGGGGTACCAGGAGTTGACAGTCCTCGGTCCGGGTACCTCCTGGGAACTCGAACTTGAATTCGACGGGACGAAACGCCCAGACAGACAGAGCAATAGGTTGCGTCTCGACGAAAGGTTTAACCCGCATTTCCCAGATAACCTCTCGATCTTCGGCACATGATTTGCGCCAGACCCTGGAAAACCAGGGGTATTCTGCCGTTTCATGTCGAACTGACCGAGGAACCCGATGGGTGACTGCCAAAAGAGCGATTTGCGCGTCG
>Ga0172363_10000674_pt1 | contig 26421 bp, 18 predicted proteins | sample LakKivs2_kivu2a2_FD_114541 | JGI IMG/M metagenome (GOLD analysis project Ga0172363, IMG submission 114541) | Sediment microbial communities from Lake Kivu, Rwanda - Sediment s2_kivu2a2 | ecosystem: Environmental > Aquatic > Freshwater > Lake > Sediment | place: Rwanda: Western Province, Lake... | reverse complement strand
GTAGGAGAGACGATGGACAGGACACAACTCGACGATCTGCTGACCACCGCCATCGCTCGCGAGGTGGAAGCCAACGCCTTCTATCGCCAGGTCGCGGAACGCAGCACCGACCCCAATGTCCGGACTATCTTCGCCGAGCTGGCGGCCGAGGAGCTCGGACACAAGAGCCTCCTCGAAGGCGTTCGGCGCGACCCCAACCTCATCGGGCGCTTCTTTGCCCCGGCCGCCGACTACAAGGTTGCCGAGGCGACCGCGCTGCCGGCGCTCTCCATCGACATGAAGCCCGCGGACGCCATCGCCCTGGCGATGAAGAAGGAGCAGCAGGCGGTCGAGCTCTATCTCGAGCTCGCGGCTCGGGCCTCCGACTCGGAGATGGTGAAGAGCTTCAACGCGTTGGCGAACATGGAAAGAGGGCATAAGACCCGGCTCGAGGACGTCTTCGTCCAGATCGGGTACCCCGAAGTCTTCTGAGGCTTTCGGCTACGGCCGGGCCTGGCGCTCGATCGACGTGACGGGCGCCTTGCCGTCCGCGATCTTCTCGACGCGGATGGCGCAGCACTTGTACTCCGCGGTCTCGGTGACCTTGTCGAAACGATCGATGGTCAGCACGTTGCCGCACGCCTCGGCGAAGTGGAAGGAGGTCCAGCACACACCCGGCGGCGAGCGGCGGCTGACCCAGGCCTGCATCTCGACCTGACCGCGCCGGCTGGAGGCGCGGACCCGATCACCGGTGCGAATGCCGAGGCGCCGAGCGTCCTCGGCGCTCAGCTCGAGCAGTTCCTCGGGGAAGAGCTCGCTGAGCCCGACCGAGTTCCGGGTCTGGGTTGCCGTGTGGTAGTGGTAGAGGCGTCGTCCGGTGCTGAGCAAGAGCGGGTACTCGCCGTCGGGTAGCTCGGCCGGCGGGACGTAGTCCGTCTTGCTGAACAGGCCCTTGCCCCGCGAGAACTTGCCGCCCGAGTGCAGGAAGGCGGTTCCCGGGTGCTCGGGCGTGGGACACGGCCACTGCAGTCCCACCTTCTCGATGCGCTCGTGGGTGATTCCGGCATACGACGTGGACGTCGCCCGCATGTCCTCGAAGATGGCTCGCGGCGAGGTGAAGCCCAGGTCCACGCCCAGCCGCTTGCCGAGCTCCTGCAACACCCACCAGTTCGGCCGGGCCTCCCCCGGCGGCGTCAGCATCTTGCGCACGCGCTGCACGCGCCGCTCGGTGTTGGTGAAGGTGCCTTCTTCCTCGCCCCAGCAGGTGTCGGGGAGAACGACGTGGGCGTACTGGGTGGTGATGGTCGGGAAGATGTCGGATGCGATGAACAGCTCCAGGGCTTGGAGCTCTTTCACCGTGTGGGCCATGTGGGGCTCGGTCTGGACCGTGTTGTCACCCACGCAATAGAGGATCTTCGTCCCGCCATCGAGCGCCTTGTGCAGCATGGTGGGCATCTTGTATCCCGGCTTGCGCGAGAGCCCGGCCACGCCCCAGGCCTTCTCCATCTTCTGCGCCACGGTCTCGTTATCGACCGGCTGATACGTGTGATACACGTTGGGCAGCGCCCCCATGTCGCACGCGCCCTGGACGTTGTTCTGGCCGCGCAGGGGGTTGACCCCCGCCGCATACTTGCCGACGTTGCCCAGGACCATCTGCAAATTGGCGATGGTCTTGACGTTGTCGGTGCCGCAGATGTGCTCGGTGATGCCCAGCGTGTAGCAGACGCTGACCCGGTCGGCCTCGCCCAGGATGCGGGCCACCTTCTTCATTGTCTCGACCGGTACGCCACAGATCTCCGAGGCCTTCTCCACCGGATAGGCCTCGACCCACTTCTTGATGTCAGCCGGGTTCTCGGTGAAGCTCGCCAGGTACTCCTCGTCGGCCCAGCCGTTCTTGATGATCTCGTTGATGAGGCCGTTCAGGTAGGCGATGTCCGTCCCCACCTTCTGCTGGACATGCAGGGTGGCCCATCGAGTCAGGTCGATCCGCCGCGGATCGTTGACGATCAGGATGGCCCCCTTCTTCACGGCGCGCTTGATGTAGTACGAGATGACCGGGTGGGCCTCCGTCGTATTCGTGCCGATGGCGAAGATGACGGGTGCATCCTCCAGCTCGCGAATCGAGTTGGTCATCGCGCCGCTCCCGAAGCTTGTCGCCAGACCGGCGACGGTGGGAGCGTGTCAAGTCCGAGCGCAATGGTCTATGTTGTTGGTCTTGATGACCGCGCGGGCAAACTTGCCGAGGGCGTAGTTGTTCTCGTTGGTGATGCGGCCCGAGCCGAAGGCGGAGAACACGTCCGGGCCATGCTGGCCCACGATGTCCTTAATGCGCGTGGCCATGAAGTCGAGCGCCTCGTCCCAGGGCACTTCGACCTGCTGGCCGTTCTTCATCAGCAGCGGCCGTTTGAGGCGCAGCGGACTGGACGGGAACTCGAAGCCGTAGCGGCCCTTCACGCACAGCATGCCGTCGTTGGGCGGGACCTCGCGGCCGGTTACCTTGACGATGCGATTGCGGGCTTCATCCACGTGCGCCGTGACCTGGCAGCCCACGCCGCAGTAGGGACAGGTGGTGTCCACCGGCTTGAGCTGCCACGGACGGCCCTGGCCGACCGACTTCTTGTCCACGATCGCGCCCACGGGACAGAGCTGGGAGCACTCGCCGCACTGGACGCAGGACGACTCGCCCATCGGCAAACTGTCGTCGCAGATGACTTGGGAGGCGTCCCCGCGGTTGTCGAAGTCGAGCACCTCGTTGACGACCGTCGACTTGCAGCCGGCGATGCAGCGGCCGCACTTGATGCACTTGCCGGGCTCGCGCTGGATCATGACGCTCGACAGATCCTTGGCCGGCACCGGCTCCTGGATGACGAAGGCCGGCACCTCGATGCCGAGGCTGTAAGCCGCGTCCTGCAGCTCGCACGCGCCGTTCTGTTCGCACGCCAGGCAGTTGTGCTGGCCGTTCGAAAGCAGGAGGTTCACGACCATGCGCCGGCTCTCGAGGACCCTCGCGGTCCGGGTGTGCACGTTCATGCCGTCGCCCGCCAAGAGCGAGCAGGCCGCCTGCAATGCGGCCATGCCGTCGACCTCGACCACGCAGACCCGGCAGCGGCCGGCGACCCCGGTCTTGCGGTGATAGCAGAGCGAGGGGATGTCGATTCTGTGCGCGCGCGCCACGCTGAGGACGGTAGCCCCCTTCTCGAAAGTGCAGTCACGGCCGTCGATTGTCAGTTTCATGGTTCTCCGATTTCCGCAGGCGAGGTGGTTGCCGAAGCGGGAGGCATTGTCGCTGACCGGCGCGGCTCGGTCAAGGCTTTGCCCATCTCTAAGATTGACCTGGCTGGGCCCTGCTCTGCTAGATTGCCCGCCGGGATCGTTCGAAGGCTGTCATCGCAATGAAACGCGTCATCATGTGCACCGCTGGGCACGTCGATCATGGCAAGACCTCCCTGGTGCATGCGCTCACGGGCATCGACTGCGACACGCATCCGGAGGAAAAGGCTCGCGGGATCACGATCAACCCGGGTTTCGCCCACCTGACCCTGCCGGCTCTGAGCCCGGCCGGCGAGGACGTATGCATTGGCATCGTCGATGTTCCGGGCCACCATCGCTTCATCCGCAACATGCTGGCGGGCGCCTGCGGGGTCGACCTGGCGCTGCTGGTGGTCGCTGCGGACGATGGGGTCATGCCCCAGACCCGCGAGCACATCGCCTTGCTCGACCTGCTCGGCGTTCGCGAGGGCCTGACGGCACTCACGAAAGTCGATCTGGCGGGCCCGGACCTCGTCGATCTGGCGCAGCAGGATGTCCGGGATTCCCTTGCCGCTTCCTTTCTGGCTGGCGCCGAGACGGTGCCGGTCAGCGCCAAGTCGGGCGTCGGGCTCGACGACCTACGTTCCGCCATCGGACGCGTGGTCGATCGCGTGACCGAGCGCTCCCTGGGCGGGAGCTTTCGCATGTACATCGACCGCATCTTCTCGGTCGCCGGCTTCGGCACCGTGGTGACGGGATCGGTCATGGGTGGCTCGGTGCGCGTCGACGATTCCTTGTTCGTGCTGCCCGGCGAGATTCCGGTCCGTGTCCGGCGCATCGAACGCCACGGCGCGGAGGTCGCGGTCGCTCACGCCGGCGAGCGCGCTTCGCTCAATCTCTCTGGCCTCGCCCGCGCGCAGTTCGTGCGCGGCATGGTGCTCGCGGATCAGCTGCTCGGCACCACCCGCCGCTTCGACGGCGAGATCAGGGTGATCGGCGAGAAGACATCCCTTGACCGCCGGGCGCAGGCGCTGCTTTATGCCGGTACCCACGAGACCTCTTGCCAGATCCATCTTCTGGACCGCGACACGGCCCGGGCCGGCGACCGGGTCTTGGCCCAGATCGAGATCGAGCAACCTGCCGTGCTCCTTCCGGACGATCGTTTTGTCCTCCGCAGCGCCAGCGCGGATTTGACCCTTGGTGGCGGCCGGTGCATAGACCCGGCCCCGCTGCATCACCGCCGTCGAACGGACCGGGTGGTTCGCGAAGTCCGCCGGCGGGCCTCGGACAGCCTGGCGGATCGGGTGGCGGCCGAGGTTCAGAAGCGAATCAGCTTCGTGGGCGCTCGCGAGCTGTCGGCTGTCCTCGCTGCCGACGTCTCGGCCGTGCGCACGGCGGTTCCTTCCATTCCGGAGGGCGACGGGGTGCGCTTTGTCGCGACCCCCGCAGACCTCTACCTGATCGGCCGAATCGGCGAGGAACGCCTGACCCGCGCGGTGCGCGATGCAGTGGCGCAGTACCACCGGGACGACCCTCTTGGCACCCGGGGCATCTCGGCGCACCAGGTGGCGAGCAAGCTTCCCTTGCCCGCCGGCCAGGAAGCGGCGCTGGCCGGACAGATCCTGGACGGGCTGGTCGTGGCGGGAACATTGCGACGATCCGATTGCGGCGGCTACTTGCTGTCGGGTTTCGTCGCGCGCGGCGCGGCCTTGCTGGCCGAGGCCAGCCAGGCCGCCAGGGCCCGTTTTCGCTCCGCCGGGCTCGGCGTGGTGTCCCTGACCGAGCTCGAGTCCGAGCTCGTCGCTCGCTTCAAGCTTGGCGTCCGGGATTTCAAGGCCATCATCAAGCACCTGGTCGAAGAGGGTGAGCTGGTGGCGGCCGACGACAGCTATCTGGCCCGCGAGGTCGTCGAGTCCTGCCGGCAGCGGCTCCTCACCAGGCTGGCGGCCGAGGACGGAATATCGGTTGCCCAGTTCCGGGATCTCATCGATGGCAACCGGAAGGTCTGCCTCATGTTGCTCGGATTGTTCGACCGCGAAGGGGTCACGTGCCGCAACGGGGATCAGCGCTTCATCACCGCCAAGGGGCGCCAAGCCCTTGGTGCCAACCCCGCCTCCAGGGAGAGCCCATGCCCACCATAGCCTTCGAAGAGGCGCTGTCCGCCGCGTTGGCCGCCGGACGCTGGTGCGGCACCGAGACCGTCCCCCTCGGGCTGGCCCTCGGTCGAGTGATCAGCACGGACGTGAGTGCGGACACGGATCTGCCCGCGTGGGACGCGTCGGCCATGGATGGCTTCGCCTGCGGCGAGGCCAGTCGTGGCGGCCCATTGCGGGTTCGCGGTTGCCTCGCGGCCGGCGATATGTCCGCGGCCGAGGTGGAAGCGGGAGACTGCGTCCGCATCATGACCGGCGCCAGGCTGCCGCCGGGCGCGGACTGGGTCATCAAACGCGAGGACGTCGAGGAACGCGAGGGCACCGTGCATGTGCTTGACGCCAGCGGCTCCCGCAACGTCCGGAGGCGTGGCGAAGACGTGAAGCGAGGCGAAATCGTGGCTCCCGCCGGGACGCGCCTCCGTCCCGCGATGATCGGCATGCTGGCGGCGGTTGGCCTGCACGAGGTCACGGTCGCAGCCCGGCCGACCGTCGCCGTCCTTGCCACCGGAAGCGAGCTGGCCGAGCCGGGCCAGCCGCTGGGTCCGGCGCAGATCCGCAACTCCAACGCCTGGCAGACGGTTGCGCAGCTCACCGCGCTTGGCTGCGCCGCAACCTACTGCGGGGTGGTGCAGGACGAGATGGATGCCTTGGTGGCCGCCATTCAGGCAACGCGCGCCCACAGCCGGGTGCTGGTGCTCTCGGGTGGCGTTTCGGTCGGCGACTTCGACCTGGTGCCGGAGGCGATGCGGCGCTGTGGCTACGAGCTGGTCTTCGAGAAGGTGGCGATGCAGCCGGGTAAGCCCACGGTGTTCGCGCGCGACCGGGACGGCTGGTGCTGGGGACTGCCCGGCAATCCGGTGTCGGCCTTCGTGGCGTGCGAGCTGCTGGTCAAGCCCTTCCTGCGCGCGGCCATGGGCGAGCCCTGGCAGCCGCAGATGGTGCGAGCCCAGCTCGCGCAGGCCATGAGCCGCCGCAAGACGGAACGCCAAGCCGCGTTCCCGGTCGCGTTCGATGTCGCGGGCAAGGTTCGTCCCGTCGAGTACCACGGCTCGGCCCACATCCTGGCCATGGCCCGGGCGCATGCCCTGGTCGTGATGCCGCCGGGCACGGCAAGACTGGAGGTCGATACGCTTGTGGATTGCCGACTCCTTTGACCGGCGCCTCACGTACCTGCGGGTTTCGGTCACCGACCGATGCAACCTGCGTTGCACCTATTGCGTGCCGGCGGAGAACCGTCCCCTCCTGCCGCGAAGTGAGATCCTGTCCTTCGAGGAGATCCGCGACCTCGTCGGGGTTGCCGTCGGGCTCGGCATGACAAAGATCCGCCTGACGGGCGGCGAGCCTCTCACCCGTCGCGATATCGCAACCCTGGTGCGGATGCTGGCCGCGATCGACGGGATTGGCGATTTGGCCATGACGACCAATGGGATTCTCCTGGCCGAGCTGGCCGGCCCGCTGCGCGCGGCGGGACTGCACCGGCTCAACGTCAGCCTGGACAGCGTCGCGCCGGATCGCTACCGGCAGCTCACCCGCGGGGGCGATGTGGCGCAGGTTCTGCGCGGGCTCGCGGCGGCCCGCGGCGCGGGTTTTGCGCGCATCAAGCTCAACTGCGTCGTGCGCAAGTCGCCCCTCGAGGAGGATGCCCAGGGCGTGGCTCGCTTCGGCAGCGAGCAGGGCTTCGAGGTGCGCTTCATCCGCGAGATGAACACGCGTGAGGGTCGCTTCTCGAGGGTCATCGGCGGCGACGGTGGCGACTGCCGCCGCTGCGACCGGCTTCGGGTTTCGAGCGTTGGGCTGGTCTACCCGTGCCTGTTCAGCAATCAGGCATTCTCGCTGCGTACCCTGGGGATCGAGCCCGCCCTGCGTGCCGCCGCTGCTGCCAAGCCGGAGTCCGGCCATCGCAGCGAGAACGAGTTCTACGCCCTTGGGGGCTAGCCGAGGAGGAAGCCATGCCAGGGCGCATCGTTTCGGTCAATGTCTCGCCGGCGAAGGGCACCAGCAAGTCACCCCAGGAGGCGGTCCAGATCGACGAACGGGGCTTGGTCGGCGACGCCCATGCTGGCTTCGGCCACCGGCAGGTGAGCCTGCTCGCTCAGGAGAGCATCGATGGCTTCGCCGCGCGCTCGGGCCGGACCTACCAGCCTGGCGAGTTCGGGGAAAACCTCACCACCGCCGGGCTCGACCTCGCGGGCGTCTGCCTCCGGGATCGCTTGACCGCAGGCGCCCTTTGCCTGGAAGTGACCCAGATCGGCAAGATCTGCCATGGCGACGGCTGCGCCATCTTTCGCGAGGTCGGCAAGTGCATCATGCCGAAGGAAGGCGTCTTCTGCCGTGTCTTGCACGGCGGCCCGCTGCGGCCCGGTGATCCGATCGAGCTGACAGAGGGTTTTCTTTCGGTGCTGGTCATCACCGTCAGCGATCGCGCCAGCCGCGACGAGTACGTCGATCGCAGCGGGCCCGCCGTCGTCGCCGCGCTTCGGCAGCACCTCGAGCGGCGCCGCTGGCGCCTGGCGGTGCGCACCCAAGTGGTCCCGGACGAGAGCGAGCCGCTGCGAGCTGCGGTGGAGAGCGCGGCGGCGGCAAGCGTCGACGTGCTGTTCACCACGGGCGGCACCGGCATCGGGCCGCGCGACATCACGCCCGAAACCATCCGCCCCCTGCTCGACAAGGAGATACCGGGAATCATGGAGTACATCCGGGTTCGCCAAGGTGAGCGGCTGTCGTCCGCGCTGCTCAGCCGCGGCGTGGCCGGAACGCGCGGACAGACCCTGATCTTCACCCTGCCGGGCAGCCCGAGCGGCGCGAGCGAGTACGTCGCCGAGATCCTGCGCCCGCTGGAGCACGCCCTGGCGATGCTCGCGGCGGTGGATTGCCACCCCCCGACTGCTTGACGGACACCAGCGCACCGAACGGTTTGCCTGCCCCAAGGAATCCATGCCTTGTGCGGGCGCGAGGTATCCCTCGGAATGAACCACAGAGAACACGGAGAAGCGCAGAGGTCGCAGAGGAAGGCAGGGCTCGGATCTGGATCCGGAAACCCCTTTCCCTCCGACCTCCGTGGTTTCCTCCGCCCTCTGCGCCCTCTGTGGTGAATGGCAGACCCGAGTCGCGACCTTCAACTCGTCATCTTCCCTGCGACGAGGCACTGGTCAGACGAGCGACGACGTCGGCCAAGATAGGCTTCGAGGTCGGCGGGCGTGTTGAGATTGACGGGGACCTCGTCCGGCGCGAGGTCGATGAAGAGCGTTCGACATCGGTCGAAGATCGCGGCCGGTCGACGCTCGCCCGCCGCCAGCGCGGCGTCCATCGCGGGCAGGACGCTCTTGCGGTAGACGGCGAAGAGCGGCTGATGATGGTCGCCGTCGCGCGGTACGACGATGTCGGCATGGCGAGCCTGACGCAGCATCCAAGTGACCAGGTCGACGTCCATGTCCGGGATGTCGCAAGCGCGCACGAAGTTGATGTCGTGCCGGGAGGCCGCGCAGGCCGACGCCATGGCGGCGAGCGGCCCGGCGCCCGGTGTCCGATCGCGGATCACCCGGACGCCGGCCGGATAGCCATCCTTGGGCCCGTGCGCGCTGATGAGGACGTCGGCGAAGTGCGGTCGCAGCTGCGCCACGGCCGTTTCGACGAGGGTTTGCCCATCGAGCGGAAGTAGCGCCTTGTCGTGCCCCATCCGGGTGCTGCTTCCGCCCGCCAATACGATCGCGGCGGCGGGGCGACGCAGGCACCAACGCGCAGCTCGGCCGTCGAACGACAGATCTTCGCGCCTGAAAGCCGCCGAGCGGCCATCCCAGAGCACGTGTTGGTCGGCGTCGTCCCATGCCCGCAGGGCGGCGGGCTTGCCGGCGGGCGTCCGGCCGGCACTGACGAGGAGGAAGACGCCCGGAACCACGACCGAACGCAGACTGGTCGATTCGCAGACGATGGGGACGGCGGGATCCAGTCGCTCGAGCAGTTCGGACAAGACCGACCGAAGGTGCGCCCGGCGAGCGCGCACCCATAAGCAGGGGTTGGCACCAGCGGCGAGCAGCCGCGCCGTGTCCTTGTCGTGATGCCGCCCGTCCTCTTGCTCGATGAGGAAGTCGCCGGTCAGCGTCCTGCAGGCTCCGCAGCCCTCCCCGCCGTGCACGCAGCGGTCACCGTGCGGTTCCGCGGCGGTGATCTTGACCGCCGCCACCGTCCGCTCGGCGGCGATGGACCGGATGATGTCGCACGCAAGCTGGGTCTTGCCGACGTTCCGGCTCGTCGCTCCGACGAGCAAGAGACGCGGGACATGGTTAATGCGATGGGACGTGGCTCGCTCCTGCTTCCGGCCTGCGGGATGCTTACTAGCAGTGCCGATGTGGCAAGTAAAGCGACTGTGGTTCGCCAAGTCCTTGTCCGAGACCTGAGTTCCCGGTGGTGAGCACATGAATCCGTAGGCATGACAATCGCCCCGTGGCATCATGCGCTGCCGCGCCATGTTCGTCCTGCTCCTCAGTACAGCGCCCCGCAGGTTCGTGCCCAGCTGGGCGCGGAGGCGCCCGCCGGGCAAGGCGCGACGAGGGCGCATGGTGAACCATGTAACCGAGGAGCAACGCAGCCCGGCGGGGTGGATCCGCGGCCAGATGGGCACGAGATTGCGGGAAGCTGTACTCAGTACTCCCTTCCCGAAATACGGTGACGGCTCACCGCAGAGACCGCAGAGGACGCAGAGCTGAAACTGAACGAGTTGACGGCGTACCGCCCGCGATTCCGGCAATCGTTTTGCTTCGCCCGGCTATCTCGCCTCGGCTTCGTCAGTCGCGGAAGCGACCTGGTGCCCCGAGCAACGGTCATCGGGCAGCCGCATAGGAATGTGGCGAAGGACAGGGGCCGGATCGACCTTGCCGGCAACTGCATAATCGATGTGCCCGGGATGCTGCACATCGAGCGTGGTGGAATTCCACCGTTCCATCGCCAGCCGAGCCACAGTGCGAATCTGGCGCCTGGACGAGCAAGCTTGCAGAATGTCGCGCTCGCCTGCTGCCGGGATGTCAGTGGCGCGAGGATATCACTGGAATTCCTTTCGTTCCCGGCGCGTCCGCTCTCAGCGCAGCCGGCCTGACAGGCCCACGAAGAAGGGGGCCGGGTTGGTGTCGCCCGGGGCAGGCGGCAGAGCGCCGAAGACGGGAATCACGTCCGTCACGTCGAAGAGGCTTTTCTGCGCGAGCTTCAATCCGGCGAGGATGCGCGACGGCTTCTTGCCGGCCAGCACATCGGCCGAAGTCGACGGACGCGCCTCGCTGGCGAATTCGAAGTGGGCGGGCGCGATCCTCTGCGCCGGGACGAAGGACACCTGCGCCTCGGCGCGGTGGCGCAGCCTCGGCACGATGATGGAGCCCGTGCCGATGCCGACCAGCGGGCCCAAGGCCAAGCCCGCGAGCACGGGGCGCGGCTCGGTCGAGGTCGAGAAAGCGGCGCCGAGGCCGCCGCCCAATGCCGCGCCCAGGGCCCCGCCGAGGCTCAGCCAGCCGAAGTCGCGCGGGTCGACCAGGTCGTAGCGAAGGGCACCGTAGCCGGCGAGAAATCCGAGATTGGCCGCGGCCAGCCCGCCCATCACCACTTCGTGCGGATCGCGATGGGCGAAGGCCCCGGAGAAGGAGCCGACCCACGCGCCCCAGGCTAAGAACCCGCTGGCCACCAGGGTTTGCTGGGTGCTGAGTTCGCTCGCGTCGGCGCCGCTGGCAAGGGCGAGCGTGGCGCCGAGACCCGCGCCCACGAGCCCGGCGCCGGCGTATTCGCTGTTGCTGGTGGCGCGGCCGGACCAGGCGAAGACCAGGCTCTCGCCAAGCCCGAGTCCCGCGCCCGCCAAGGCGCCGAGTCCTCTCCGACTGTCGAGTGGGGCGTAAGGGGAAAGCAGGGCTCCCACGCCCAAACCGGCCGCGGTTCCGCCCAGCATGAGGCCGCCCCCGCGCTGGTCGTGGAGTTCATCCGCGAGCAAGACCGAACCGCCCGCGAGCGAGGCGCCGATGGCGCTGCCAACCGCGGCCAGGTGCAAGCGCTCGGGAGCGGGCGTGGCCGCCGCGTTCATGAGCACGGCCAGGCCCGCGCCGCCCAGGCCGCCGGCGGCAAGGCCGGCCACGTGGTCCAACTCGGTCACCTCCGCGGCCGGTCGCAACACATAGGGCAGCCACCCGCCGGCCCACAATCCCTCGAGCGCGGCAAAGGTGACCAGGGCGCGGTTGTCGCCGAAGTCGATGGCATCGTGCAGAACTCCGCCGAGGACGAGCCCGGCGGTGCCGCCGCCCAGCATGCCCCACACCGGCGCGTCGGCACGGCGGCTCGCCAAGGCGCCGATGCCCGCGCCCGCTCCGGAGAACAGGCCATCGAGCACGAGCGCGTTCCCCACCAGATCCCGGTCCACGTGCAAAACCGGCAGAAGCGCGCTCGTGAGCAGCGACGTTCCACCCGCGCCGGCGAGCAGTCCGGCGCGGAGCTTGCGCGTGTCGACGCTGGAAAGCGAGCTGTGTCCGAGCACCTGCGACCACAGCCCGGTCCAGCCGCCCACCGCGCTCGCCGCCGAAAGCAGGATGATTCCATCGCCGTCGAAGTCGATGCGCGGCCACAGGCCGAGGCCAAGCGCGAGCCCGCCCGCGGCGCCCGACACGGCTCCGATGCGGGCTCCGCGCGAACTTTGTGGATCGTCGTCCGCGAGCAGCCCGATGCCGAGGCCGGTGAGAGCACCGTCGAGCCCACCCAGCGCGCCCAGGCCGATGGTGCGCGGGCGAGCGTCGGTCGCGTGACCGAGCAGCGCCGCGCCCACGGCTCCGCCGGAAAGCCCCAGCATCAAGGTGCCTTCGTTTTCGCGCCGCCAGCCGCCCCACGCGCGATCGCCCAGGGTGGGGGCCAAGGCGCCGCCAAGCCCGCCGAAGCCGAGGCCCACGCCGGCGGCGAGGAAGTCGGTGCTGGTCAGAGGCGAGACATGTTCCATCGCCGCGGTCGCGGCCACGCCGGCCAGCGATCCGGCCATGGTGCCGACGGTGTCGCCGCTGCCCTCGCGGGCGCTCGCCGTCATGGCCAAGCCGCGGCCGAAAGCCCCGCCCAGAACTCCGCCCGCCACGGTGGCGGCCAGTTGCTCGGGCGCCGGATCGTAGAACCTGGAAAGCACGAGGCCGCTCGCCAGGCCGGCCGAGCCGCCGAGCAGAGCGCCGCCGGCGAGCTGCCGGCCCGAGGTCCGGGAGATCTGGCCGCTCGCCCCGACGAGACCGGCGAGGAGCACGCCCTCGGCGATCCCCACGCCGGCGCCGACCGTGGCCAGGCCGGCGGAAGAAGCGTCGAAACCTTGCCCGAGGTGGAGGGGCCGCTCGAGAACAAGCGCGCCCGCGATGCCGGCGGAGACGCCCGCGACCGCGCCGATGCGCGCGGGCCGGGAGTAGTCGCTCGGCCACAGGAGGCCCGTGCCAAGACCCATGTTCAGCCCGAGAAGTCCGCCGACCCCTGCCACGGCCAAGGTGGCGGGCCGCGGATCCGCGAGGTGCGAGAGCGAGGCCGCGGCCAGGCTCCCGCCCCCGAGGCCCAGAAGAAGCCCGCCCGTGTTTCCGCGCGAAAAGCCGCCCCACTTCGCATCGCCCAAGCTCGGCGCCAGGGCGCCGACGAGCCCACCGTAGGCGAGCCCGAGGGTGCTGGCGCAAAGGTCGGTGGAGGAAAGCGGCGAGGCATGTTCGACCGCGGAGAGCGCCGCCAATCCGGCCATGGATCCGGCCAAGGTCGCGATGGTGTCCGGTCTGCCTGCCGACGAGGACGCGGTCATGAGCAAGCCCCGGCCGAGCAACCCGCCGGCAAGAGCGCCCCCTGCCGCCACCGCGGCCTCGCCCGCGCTCGGGGTGAAAAACTTCGACAGGACCAGGCCCGAGGCAAGCCCGGCCGAACCGCCGAGCAAAAGGCCGCCTTCGATGGCGTGGTTGGTGGTCCGCCCCACCATACCGGAGGGATCGGCGAGGCCGGCCACGAGCACGCCTTCTGCGGCGCCGAGCGCGATCCCGACCAGGCCGAGAGACACGGCCGAATCGCCGAGGCCCTGGTCGAGGTGGAGCGGGCGCTCGAGCAAGAGCGAGCCCAAAAGCCCGGCGCTGGCTCCGGCCACGGCGCCGATGCGCGCGGGTTGCGAGTAGTGTTCGGCCCACAGAAGCCCGGTGCCGAGGCCCATGCCGAGACCGAGGGTCGCGCCGGCGGCGCCGACCTTGACGCTGGTCGAGCTGGCATCGAGGGCGTGGGAAAGCGCGGTCGCGGCCAGGGCGCCGCCCGAGACGCCGACCAGGATGCCGCCGGTCGAGCGGCGATCGAAGCCTTTCCATTCTTGCGCGGCCAAACTCGGCGCAAGCGCGCCCACGAGCGCCCCGTAGCCGGCGCCCAGGAAGGCCGCGCCCGCATCCGGCGGACGCAAACGTGCGTAGTGGGCGAAGGTGGCGCCCGCGGCCAGACCGGCGGCCGAGCCCGCAAGCGTGCCCGCAAGCTCGCCGTTGCCGGTTTCGGCCGCGGCCAGCTTGGCGATCCCGATGCCTCCCATCACCCCCAGGGCGGCACTGCCCAGGGCGGTCGCGTCGTCGATTGCGTCGGGACGAAAGCGGCCCGAGGCGAGAAGGCCGGCGATTCCACCCGCGGTCCCGAGCGACAAGAGCCCGCCGGCGACGCGCGCCTCGGGTGTGCGGCCGTTGTGAGAAGCCGCCGCGGCGACGCCCCAGGTGCCGGCCCCGTAGAGGGCGCCCAGAAGCCCCATGGCCACGGCCTGGTCGCCGAGCTGGAGGCGTGGAAAGGCGAGGAAGGTGCCGACCCCGAGGGAAAGGCCGCCGATGCCGGCGCCCAGGGCCCAGCGAGACGAGTCGTCGGGAGTGGCCATCATGTGCGCGCCGAGGCCGATGGCATTGCCGGCCAAAAGCCCGAGGCCGGAGATCCACGTTCGCCGCGACGACACCTCGACGAAGGGCGAGGCCGCGACGGCGCCGAGGTAGCCGGCGCCCAAGCCCAGAAGCAGACCGCCACGCAGACGGGCGTCGCGGGTGGACGGATCGGTGTCGAGGCCGCGCGAAAGAAGGCCCGCGGTCCATGAAGAAGCGAGGCTCGCGGCGCCGAGCAGGTGAAGGTCGTTGCCCGTGGGAGCGACGAAGCGGCTGGCCACGGCCGAGGCCAGCATGACGGGCGCGGCCGCGTAGCCGGTGAGAGGCGAGATGCGGAAGCTCTGCGTCGGCTTGGCAAGCATGCGGCCGCCGGCCATGGCCAGGCCCGAGCCGATCACCAGGCTGTCGGCGAAAATGGTTTGCGAAGGAGTCCAATTCCACCGTCGGGCAGAGACCACGCCGAGGCCCATGCCCAAGGACTCGCCGCCCACCACGAGGCCCCACTTGAGCTTGAGATTGTCCGAGCCGCTGCCGGCCCAGGCGGCAAGACCCGCGAGGGTGCCCCAGGCCGTGGTGTTGGCGAACCACAAGGCCTGCGCGGGCGACGGACGCAAACCGAAGTGGGTGAGGCCCCAAGCGGTGCCGCCGCCGATGACGGCGCCGGCCGAACCCACCAAGAGCACGACCGAGGTGCTGTCCTGCTGGGCCAGGAGGGAAAGCCCTCCGCCCCACACGCCGCCGGACACGAGCGAGGTCGCGAGCGCGAGCGCGGAGCCGTCGGGCGGCCCGGGCGGCGGTGCGGGCTCGGCCGGAGAGCTTTCCTCGCTCTCGGCATCCCTCGTCTCGGAAGCGGCGGGTGGAGCCGGGGAAGCAGCAAGAGCAGGAGGGCTGGCGGCGGCCGCGGCCCCGACTGCCGGCGCGGGCGGGGAACCGGGCGGAATCTCCGTCGGCACCGCGGGAGGCAGCGGCGGCTCGGGACTCGGTGGTGCGGGCGTTGCCTCCGCGTGCACCTGGCGGAGCGCGGGGGCCGCCGCGGGCGCGGCCTCGAGGTCGCGGAGCCGAGCGATCTCCGCCAGGGCTTCCTTGGCCGGAGCGAGGTTGTCGCGGTCGCGGGCGATCGCTTCGAGGTGCGGGATGGACTTCGGCCCCAGCGCGCCCAGGGCGCGCACCGCCTCGATGCGGAACTCGTCCTCTTTGCCCACGGCCGCGGCCGCGGCCAAGGCGCCGGAAGCGCCGGTGACACGGCAAGCGGCGAGCTGCTCTGCCGCGGCCACGCGCGCGCTTGTCGGCGCGGGAGGAAACAGGTTCATGAGCATCCCGGCCACGTCCTCGGGGCCGCAGCCAGCCGGCTGACTTCGTTCGAGCGTGACGACCAAGGCCGGCATGCCCTTTTCCCCGAGGAGAGACACGCTGACCTCGCGGCGGGGGAGGTTCCACGATGCCTTGGGCGCAAGACGGCGCTGCGCCAGGGCGGCCAGCTTCTGCTCGTCGGAAAGCGAGGCGAACCAGGCGGGCTCGGGCGCGGCCGGCACGGAGGGCGCGCGGCCGAGGACGGCTTGCACGCGCGAGATCTCCCGGTGAAACGCCGCCATCGCCCGAGAGAAGGTCTTGTCGCGCAGGCTCGTGAATTGGAAGATGCGCGACACCCGGTCGTCGGTGAGCCAGAAGGAAGTCGTATCGGGCGCGGGCGAGCCCGGCTGCGCCAGCCCACGGCGGCACGCCAACACATTGGTGGGCGGCCCGTATTCCTGGCAGGTCGTGACAGGCGCGGCGAGGGCTTGCAGGGCTTGGCGGGTTGTTCCCAGGTCGACGCCGAAGATGTCGGCCGGGTCAGGTGAGCCGGCGGAAGCCAGGCGCGGGCCGGCTAGCAGAAGCAGAACGGAAACCGAAACGAAAGAGCGAATCCACACGTAGGCTTGACCTGTGCAATCGCGGGGCCAGGGCAAAACCCATGTTCAAGGGATGAGAGCTGCGCGCAATCCGACCAAACCTGGACGCGGAAGGTGAAGTTTCACCACCTGTCTTCGGGCGGCGACAGGCTACCCTGCCCGGGAATCGGGCAGCGCGATCGGCGGCCGTACGGTACCGCGGACGTCCGCTCGCCGTGCAGCGAACGTCTGATCGCGCAACGCCGCAAGGCGCGGCGGTGCTATAGTGCCGCCGCCGCGCATTCACGGCAGCTCCACGGCGCCATCGCGCCGCAAGATGCTCGTTTCGGCAACAACACCCACTCTTGGAGAAAGAAATGGCAAGCAGCGCACCTATGACCGCAGATCGGTTCATTCTCGTCGCTACCGCATGCTCATTGGTAACTCTGCTGGCGCTGGGCCACGCGCTGGCCCAGGAAGGACCTCCTGCTCCGGCCGACACGGCCAAGACACCCGCTGCCGAGGTGGGCGCGAAAGCCGCACTGGCCGAGGGCGCAGCCGCGCCGGCGGCCGAGGCGCTTTCGCCCGCCACGGTGGAGGCATCGCCCAAGTGCGTCTGCCCACCCTGTCCGCCTCCCCCGCCCTGTCCGCCCCCTCCGCCTGCGCCGTCTGCCGACGCCGTGGAGTGGAAGGCGCAGAGCAAGGGCGGCCTGCTCATCGCGGGAGGTAACGCGCAGTCCAAGAACTTCACCTTCGGTGTGAACGCCTCACGCAAGCAGGGCAACAACAAGCTGGCGCTCGAAGGCGGGCTGGCGTACGGCACCACCAACGCGGTGGTGGTCTATACCGACGCCTCTTCCACCATCACCGGTTTCGAGCGGCAGCAAGTCGTGAGCACCAACAATTGGGCCGCCAAGGGGCGCTATGACCGTTTCATCACCGACAACAACAGCGCCTACCTCAGTGGCCTGTCCGCTGCGGACAAGATTGCGGGCAAGTCATTCCTCGGCGGCGGACAGCTCGGCTACAGCCGCCAGCTCCTCAAGGACACGTGGAATATCCTGGTGGCCGAGCTGGGCTACGATTTCTCGTACGAGCGCTATGTCGAGCAGCCGGGGAAGACGGCGGATCCGGTCACCATCCACTCGGCCCGCATCATGGTCGGCGAGACCCTGTCGCTCACCAAGGAAACTGGAATCACGGCGAGCGTCGAAGCCCTGTTCAACCTCAACAAGGAGACCAAGGCCGTCAACGCCAAGGATGGGTCTTTAGGTGTCGATGCTTTCAAGGATACCCGCTTCAACGGCAAGGTCGGCTTGACCACGAACCTCTTCAAGCAGCTGAGCTTCGGCTTCAGTTTCGCCCTCAAGTACGACCAAAACCCGGCCCCGCGGCCGGTTCCGAGCACCGCGCCCGCGGGTGCCCACTTCCCCGCCAATGTCTCCTGGGCCTACGCCAACACGGTCGACACCTACACCGAAGCCACCCTCATCTACACCTTCTTCTAGAACGACCGAATCGCGGCGGCGGCCATGGCCAAGGACAAGTACCGTTTCAGTTTCTTCCGCGCCGGCGGCGTAGACCAGGTCGTTCTCAATCGGGGGGACGACATCGCTCATCTCGATGAGCTCGATCAGAAGCTGTGGCTGGCGATTTCCTGTCCCACGCGCGGGCTGGAATTCGACAGCCGCACCCTCGACCTTGTCGACAGCGATCGCGATGGCCACATCCGTCCCCTCGAGATCCTGGCCGCGGTGGCTTGGGCGCGCGACGCCTTTTGCAACCTGGACGACTTGTTTCGCGGCGAGGGCAGGGTGGCGCTGGCTGGAATCAACGACGCCACCGCGCTCGGCAAGGAGCTTCTGGCCGAGTCGAAGCAGGTCTTAAGCGGCCTGGGCCGGCCCGAGGCCGATGCCATTTCCCTCGATGACATCGCCGATACCGCGGCCATCATCGCGGCCACGCGCATGAACGGCGACGGCATCTTGCCGCCCGAGTCGGCCGGCGACGAGCGCGTGGCGGAGGCGGTTCGCGAAATCATCGCAACCGTGGGCTCCAAGCCCGACCGCAGCGGCAAGCCCGGGGTCGACCAGGCGGCCGTGGACCAGTTCTTCGAGCAGGCGGGCGCGGTCGTGGCCTGGCTCGACCAGGGCCAGGGCGCCGAGCGGGTCGCGGGAGAAGGAACCGCGGCGGCTGCCGAGGCCATCGCGGCGGTGCGGGCCAAGGTCGACGACTACTTCGCGCGCTGCCGTCTGGTTGCGTTCGACGCGCGGGCGGCCGTGGCCATGGGCCCGGCCGAGGCCGATTTCGCCGCTTTGGCGCAAAAGACCCTCACCGCCGACACGGAGGAAATCGCCAAGCTGCCGCTCGCTCCCATCGCGGCCGGGCGCGCTCTGCCGCTTTGCGAGGCATTGAATCCGGCCTGGGTGGCCCGCATCGCCGCGCTCGCGAGTGCGGCGGTGCGACCCGTTCTCGGCGCGAGCAAGACCTCGCTCTCCGAGAACGATTGGTCGACGCTCAAGCAGCGCATGGCGGCCCACTTTGCCTGGCAGGCGGCCAAACCGGCCACGGCCGTGGCGGCGCTGCCGGCGGCGCGCGTGCGCGAGCTGGTGGCCGGATCTTTGCGCCAGGAGATCACGGCCCTCATCGCCCAGGATGCGGCGGGCGGCGATCGCGGCCAGCGCCTGGAGCAAGTCGAGAAGATGATCCGCCTGCACCGCGATCTGGTCCGGCTGCTGCGCAACTTCGTCAACTTCTCGGAGTTCTATGGTACGCGCAAGGCGATCTTCCAGGCCGGCACCCTCTTCATCGACGGGCGTAGCTGCGATCTGTGCCTGTCGGTGGACGACGCAGGCAAGCACGCCAGTCTGGCGGGCCTGGCCAAGGCCTACCTGCTCTACTGCGATTGCGAACGATCGGAGTCTTCACCACAGAGGACGCAGAGAGCGCAGAGACGGAAGGGAAGGAAGGGGTTCGGATCCGGATGCGGAACCCTTTCTTTCAACCCGTCCCTCTCAACGCAGGCCCAACTCCATGAAACCGGTCCCGCTCGTCGCTTGGTGCCTCCGCGCTCTCTGCGCTCTCTGCGGTGAGAACCCCTCGCGGACGGACGCATTTGGTGGTGGCCGACGGGCTGCTTCGTATTCTCTGTGCCCTCTGTGGTGAACATCTTGACCGGGCTTCTGTGTCGAAGCCCCTTGTTTCTGCCCCTCGGCTGGGTCATCGTCCCGGCTGCGAGGCAGCCGTTTCATGTCCCAGCAAGCAGCACCCAGCCGCCGACTTGTGAGCGGCAACGAAGCCGTGGCCCTGGCGGCGCTCCACGCCGGGGTCAAGCTCGGTGCGGGCTATCCGGGCACGCCGTCGACCGAGATCCTGGAGACCCTCGACGGGCTCGGCGGGCCGGCCGAGTGGGCACCCAACGAGAAGGTCGCGTTTGAGGTCGGCCTCGGCGCGGCTTTTGCCGGGGCCCGAGCCCTGGTCACCATGAAGCACGTGGGCCTCAACGTGGCCGCAGATCCGCTCTTCACCGCGGCCTACACCGGCGTGGTCGGCGGCTTGGTCGTGGTGTCGGCCGACGATCCGGGCATGGCCTCCTCGCAGAACGAGCAGGACAACCGGCGCTTCGCCGTGGCGGCCGGGGTGCCCATGCTGGAGCCGTCCGACTCACAGGAGGCCTACGACTTCGCCCTGCGCGCCTTCGAGCTGTCGGAGCGCTGGCAGTTGCCGGTGCTTCTGCGCATGACCACGCGCGTGTGCCATTCCGCGACCGCGCTCGAGACGCCCGGCTATCCCGTACCGGCGGCAAAGCCGGTGGGCTTCGTGCGCGACGTTCCCGGACGGGTGATGATCCCTGCCTACGCCCGGCCGGCGCACCGGCGCCTGCGCGCCAAGCTGGCCGAGATCGCCGCCTGGAACGACCGCGAAGGGCCGAACCCGACTATCGACGGCGATGCCGGCCTGGGCATCATCACCTCGGGCATTTCCTTCCAGCACGTGCGCGAAGCTGCGCCCGAGGCGCGCGTGCTCAAGCTCGGCCTGTCCTATCCCTTTGCCGCCGAAACCATGCGCCGTTTTGCCGCCTCGGTGGCGCGCTGCCTGGTGGTCGAGGAGGGCGACCCCTTCCTCTATGAAGCCGCCCGCACCCTCGGTATCGCGGTGGACGGCAAGCCCGAGATGTACCGCTTCGGCGAGCTCGATGTCGAGCGGGTTTCTCGCATCGTCGCGGGCGACACCTCGCCCGAGCCCGCGCTCCCCGCGGGCAAGCCGCCCGAGCTCTGTCCGGGCTGCCCCCACCGCAACGTGTTCGAGGCCCTGCGCGACCTCGACTGCATCGTGACCGGGGACATCGGCTGCTACACCCTGGGCGTGCTGCCGCCCTTTTCGGCCATGGACACCTGCGTGTGCATGGGCGCGGCCATCGGCGTGGGCCTCGGACTGCGCCACACCCTGCCGCCCGTCGAGGCCCGCCGCGTGGTGAGCGTGATCGGCGACTCGACCTTCGTGCACAGCGGGATCACGGGCATGGTCGAGATGGTCTACAACCCGCCGCCCACCGGGCATGTCCTGGTCATTCTCGACAACGCCACCACGGCCATGACCGGCTTGCAGGAGCACCCGGGCACGGGCCGGCGCCTGAACCACGAGGCCACCTCCAAGGTCAGCTTCGAGGCCCTGGCCGACGCGCTCGGCATCAAGAACGTGCGGGTTTTCGACCCCATTGTCGAATCCGACAAGATCCCCGAGATCCTGCGCGAGGCGCTGGGCAAGGACGAGTTGTCGCTTATCATCGCCCGCCGCCCCTGCCTGCTCGCCGCCGGGGCCATCAAGGTCAGGGAGAAGCAGCCCCGTGCCCCGAAGTGAAACCACCAATGTGGTCATCGCCGGCCTGGGCGGCCAAGGGGTGCTCAAGGCCTCCGACATCCTGTCGGGCGCCCTGTTTCGCGCCGGCTTCGACGTGAAGAAGAGCGAGATCCATGGCATGAGCCAGCGCGGCGGTTCGGTGTCGAGCGACGTGCGCTTCGGCAGCAAGGTGTATTCGCCCATGGTGCCGCCCGGCCAGGCCGACTACCTGGTGGTGTTGGCGCCAAGCCAAGTCGAGGTCGCGCGGCCCATGCTCAAGCCCTCGGGGCTGCTCATCGACCCGGGCATGGTTCCCGAGGGTCGCCTTGGCAACAAGAAAAGCCTCAATGTGGCCCTGCTCGGAGTGCTTGCGCGCCACCTCGATCTTGCCGACAATCTGTGGCATGCGGCCATAAGGGCCGCCCTTCCCGAGAAGCTTCACGCCGCCAATCTGCAGGCCTTTGCCATCGGAAAAACGCCATGACGCCAGGAGACCCCAAGCCCGTGTTCCATCCCGCCAGCGCGCCCGACTTCGTGCCCCTGCCGCTTCTGCGCAAGCTGCAGCTTGATCGCCTGCGTGCCATCGTGAGCCACGCCTACGAGCGGGTCGAGCTCTTCGGCCAGCGGCTCGAAGACCGCAACTTGGCTCCCGCCCGCATCCAGTCGCTCGACGACGTGAGCCGGCTGCCCTTCACCACCAAGGCGGATCTGCGCGACACCTATCCCTTCGGCCTTTTCGCCAGCCCGCTCAAGGACGTGGTGCGCGTGCACGCATCCAGCGGCACCACGGGCAAGCCCATCGTGGTGGCCTACACCAAGGCCGACGTGGACGTGTGGACTTCGGTCATGGTGCGCAGCTTCGCCGCCTGCGGGCTCCACGAGGGCGATATCATCCAGAACGCCTACGGCTATGGCCTCTTCACCGGCGGCCTCGGCATGCACTACGGCGGCGAGGGCATCGGCGCCACCGTCATCCCCATCTCGGGCGGCAACACCGACCGGCAAATCATGGTGCTCAAGGACTTCGGCGTCACCGCCATCTGCTGCACTCCGACCTACTTCCTTCATCTTGTCGACCGCGCCGCCCAGCTCGGCGTGGACATGCGGACCCTGCCCTTGCGCGTAGGTGTGTTCGGGGCCGAGCCGTGGACCCAGTCCATGCGCCGGCACATCGAGAACGCGACCGACATCCAGGCCTTCGACATCTACGGCCTGTCCGAGATCATCGGCCCGGGCGTGGCCGTCGAGTGCCCGCAGCACGAGGGCCTGCACATCTTTGAAGACCACTTCTATCCGGAAGTCGTCGACCCCGAAACCGGCAGGGTGCTGCCCGACGGACAAGAGGGCGAGCTGGTCCTGACCACCCTGTCCAAGTGGGCCATGCCCATGATCCGCTACCGCACGCGCGACATCACGGCCATCCTTCCGGGTGCCTGTCCTTGCGGTCGAACCCTGCGGCGCATGCGGCGCATCGGCCGGCGCAGCGACGACATGCTCATCGTGCGCGGCGTGAACGTGTACCCGTCGCAGATCGAGGCCGTGCTCCTCGAGGTGGAAGGCACATTGCCCCACTATCAGCTCATCCTCACCCGCGAGCACGGGCTCGACCAGCTCGAAGCCCAGGTGGAGGTCACGCCCCAGGTGTTCAGCGATCGCGTGGGCGTGCTGGAGGCGTTGTCGGAAAAGCTCGTGGATACCATCGAGCGCGTGGTCGGCATCCGCATCAAGGTCACCTTGGTCGAGCCGCAGACCATCCAGCGCAGCGAAGGCAAGGCCAAGCGGGTCATCGACAAGCGAGGGCAATCATGAAGATCCAACAACTCTCCATCTTCGCGGAAAACAAGCCGGGCCACATCGCGGCGCCCTGCCGCCTTCTGGCCGAGCAAGGCGTGGACATCCGGGCCCTGGCCCTGGCCGACACGCAGAAGTTCGGCATCCTGCGCCTCATCGTCTCGGATGCGACCAAGGCCACGCGCGTGCTCGAGGCGGCCGGCCACGTGGTCAAGACCACCGAGGTGATTGCCATCGCCGTGCCGGACCAGCCGGGGGGCCTGGCCCAGGTGCTGGCGACCCTGGGTGGCACGTCGGTTAGCATCGAGTACATGTACGCCTTTCCCTTCGGCCGCGACGGCAAGGCGGTGCTCATCTTCCGCTTCGACGACCCCGATGCCGCGATCAAGGCCCTGCAGAGCAAGGGAGTGCCCGTCCTCGCCGGCGACTTGATCCTCAAAGGTTGATGCCGATCGCACGCGGAATCGCCCACGAGCTTGAACGCGCGTCGTGGATTCGGCGCATGTTCGAGGAGGGCGCGCGCCTTAGAAAGGAGCGCGGGGCGGACAACATTTTCGACTTCACTCTGGGCAACCCCGAGGTGGAGCCGCCGGCTGCCACGCTCGCGGCCTTGCGCCGCGCGGTCGAGCACGGTGTTCCCGGCAGCCACGGTTACATGCCCAATCCGGGTTTCCCCGAGGTGCGGGCAGCCATCGCCGAGAGGCTGCGGCGTGATACCGGCCTGGAATTCCGCGCCGAGCACGTGTGCATGACCGTGGGCGCCGCGGCTGCCTGCAACGTGATCTTGAAGTCCATCCTCGATCCCGGCGACGAGGTCATTCTCCTCGCGCCCTATTTCGCGGAGTACCCGTTCTACGTCGGCAACCATGGCGGCCGCGTGGTCGTGGTGGAGACGGATAGGGAGTGCTTGCCCGACCTCGGCGCCATTGCCGCTGCCATCACGGACCGCACGCGCGCTATCATCCTCAACACGCCCAACAACCCCTCGGGCCGCGTGTATCCCGCGGCGGTGTTGCGCGACCTCGACACCCTGCTCTCGCGTCGGTCCAATCCGCCGCTCGTGATCAGCGACGAGCCCTACAAGAAGCTGGTCTACGATGGAAAGGAGCAGCCCGAGGTCGTGACCTGGGTGAAAGACGCGGTGGTTTGCTATTCTTGGTCCAAGGCCCAGGCCCTGGCCGGCGAGCGCATCGGCTTTCTCGCCCTTTCCCCCCGCCTGGCCGACGGGGCCGAGATCGCAGGGGCGTGCGCCTTCGCCAACCGCACCCTCGGATTCGTGAACGCGCCGGCCTTGTGGCAGCGGGTGATGGCCGAGGCCGCGGATGCCTGCGTGGACGTGGCTTCCTACCAGCACAAGCGCGATGTCCTCTGCGAAGGGCTCGCGCAGGTGGGCTACGAAGTGCGCAAGCCGGAGGGCGGCTACTACGTGTTCTTGCGGAGCCCCATCCCCGACGACGTCGCGTTCGTCGGGCACCTGCTGAAAGCGGGCGTGCTGGCCGTGCCCGGGGTGGGCTTCGGCCGGGGCGGGTACGTGCGTCTGTCGATCACGGTACCGGTAGGCACGATCGAACGATCGCTGCCGAGTTTCGCCCGCGCGTTCAAGGCGGCCATCGGCTAGTTTGTTCACCACAGAGGACACAGAGGACACGGAGGACACGGAGACGGAAGAGGAGGGGTTTCGGATCTGGGTCCGTAGCCTATTCCATCTCCCTCGGTCTCTGTGGGCGTCCTCTGTGGTTTTTCCGGGTTCTCCATCGTCGTCTTGGCTATGCTGCGGGCATGCGCATCGTGCTCTTGGACAGCTTCACCACGGATCAGGGCGACACCGCGTGGCCCGAGCTGCGCGCCCTCGGCGAGGTCGTCGTGTATCCACGAACCGAGCCGGCGTTCGTGCTTGAGCGCTGTGCGGGGGCCGAGGCGATCCTGACCAACAAGGTGGTGATCTCGGCCGAGCTCATGGCCGGCTTGCCTGAACTCGACTACGTCGGCCTCACCTCGACGGGCACGAATGTCGTCGACCTCGCGGCGGCGCGGGCGCGCGGCATCGCCGTGACCAACGTGCCGGCCTATTCGACGGAATCGGTGGCCCAGCTCGTGTTCGCCATGATCCTGCACTTCGCCTTCGACGTGGCCGGCCACGACGCCGCGGTGAAGGCCGGCCGTTGGGCCGCGGGGCCGGACTTCTGCTTCTTCCTCCACCCGCTCTGCGAGCTGGCCGGCAAGACCCTTGTGGTGGTGGGCCTGGGCGCCATCGGCGAGGCGGTTAGGCGTATCAGCACCGCGTTTGGCATGAAGGTCATCGCAGCCCAGGTGCCGGGCTCGTCGAGCCCGGGTCGTGTGCCGCTTTTCCAGGCCCTCGCGCAGGCCGATGTCGTGAGCCTGCACTGCCCGCTCGTCGAGGCCACGCGGGGGCTCGTGAATCGTGCGTTCCTTGCCGCGCTCAAGCCCGGCGCGATTCTCATCAACACCAGTCGCGGCCCGGTGGTGGACATCGAATCCCTGCGCGAAGCCCTGGCCGCAGGGAAGCTCGGCGGCGTGGGCCTCGACGTCCTGCCGCGCGAACCGCCGGAGCCCAATCACCCCCTCCTCGATCCGAGCGCGCCCTGGGCGAATCGCCTGCTCGTGACGCCCCACCTGGCCTGGGGCACGGTCGAGGCTCGCCGCCGCCTGGCCCTCGAAGTCGCGAGAAACCTCGCCGCATTTCAACGCGGCGAACGCCGCAATCGCGTGGATTGAATCTGCCCGGTTCACCGCACGGCTCGGAATCCGAGCCGTGCTCGTTGTGTTCACCACAGATGAGGATGCGCGCCAACTTCGGGAAGGCGACCGCCAACCCGATTGGCAACAAAGGCCGCCGCCCGAGGGAGCATTCGCTCCTCGTCGCGCAAACGTTGCTCGAAAATCCGACGGATTCCAGGCGGTTGGCGTCGGGTTCGCGCTGACCGCGGCGCCGGGAAAGGAGCCGGCACGATCATTGCCTCCTGGGAGGGTGGAAGAGCCGCTCGACGCAAACTGGAAGGAGGCACTCGATGAGCCACCCCATGAATCCCGCTGCCGGCAAGCCACGGCCCCTGGCTGTGCGGCTGTTTCTCCTTTCTGCCCTGGCGATGGCGTCCATGGCGGCCGACCGCACGGGTTGCGAGGATTCGGAGGTCGGGCTTCCCTGCGATGTGGGGTCAAAAGCCGACCCGAAACAGATCGAGTACAACGACCAGGCGCTCGAGTGTCCGAGCCGGATCTGCCTCAAACCGGCCGTGGATCCTGGCGCGAACCTGCCCGCCACGGCGACTACGGCGCTTTGTTCGGCGCCTTGCACGCAGGACAGCGACTGCGATGGCCAGCTACGCGACAACACCAACCCGAGCGACCAGCGCTGTGTCAAGGGCTTCGCGTGCGGCGTCGCCTTCGTGAAGGGGCGAATGGCCTGCCAGCGGCTGTGCATCTGCAGGGACTTCCTCGGCCCCGGCGGCGCTGCGACCCCGCCCGGCTGCTAGTGCTGCCCGACAGAAGAAGTGCGGAAGATGCAGAATGCTGCCTCGGGCAGCACGCGAGCGCAAAGCGCGAGCCGCGAGGCCGGCGCGGCGGCCGAGCGGGGGAGGGGCCCCATAGGCGTTAAGCGCCTCAAAAGCCAATCACCGCAGGCTCTGGCGTCCGCCGGCCGCCGCCCGGCAAGTCACCCTCTCC
>Ga0172363_10000671_pt1 | contig 26558 bp, 22 predicted proteins | sample LakKivs2_kivu2a2_FD_114541 | JGI IMG/M metagenome (GOLD analysis project Ga0172363, IMG submission 114541) | Sediment microbial communities from Lake Kivu, Rwanda - Sediment s2_kivu2a2 | ecosystem: Environmental > Aquatic > Freshwater > Lake > Sediment | place: Rwanda: Western Province, Lake... | reverse complement strand
TCACCCGGAGGAAGCTTAGCCCTGATCTCGTTCTCCTGCCTGATCAGCTCCGCGAGTCTGTTTTCATTATCCTTAACGCTTCTGAATTCCTGCTCGAGTTTTACCGTAACATCACCCAGGTATATTCTCCATGCATCTTCCAGTGAATCAAGATACTGGCTTATCTCACCGCTGACAACTATGACAGATGAGAGATCAGCGATCCAGGCACGTGTAAGCTCAATATGCGTCAGGCCTGAAAGCAGTTCTTTCAGTTCTGTTCCGGGATTGTCAGTAACTTTAAGCAGCCAACCCTGCGGGATGCTGAACCTGCAGCTTACCTCGGGCAGCGAAAGATCGCTGCGCAGAATATCTTCGGTAATTGTACCTGAATAAAAAACTTTCAGGGCTTCAAGAATTGATGTCTTTCCCGATTCATTCTGCCCGATAAGGCATGTAATATTATCAGGCGAAATAGTCTGCCACCCCGTATCTACAATTGAACGGAAGTTTTTTATCCTGAATGCTGTGAGCCTCATATTATTCTTTCTTATATCTGAAAACCAAAAACAAGTACATCATCAATCTGGCCGGTGTTTCCCTTCCATTCTATGAAGGTGCTCTTTAGTATCTTTTTCTGCTGGGCCATGGGGTGTTCTGACATTGACTCGATTACCTTTTTCAAATGCTTGTATTTGAATTTTTTATCGGTCAGTTCACCAAACTGGTCAGCGAAACCATCGGAAAAAAGATAGAAGGAATCACCCTGCCGGGTATCGATGATCTGGTTGGTAAAAGGCTGTTCAATCAGGGGAGCAAGCCCGATGGTCATCTTGTCGGCCTTGAATTCTGTCATCTCTCCTTCCCTCATCCTGATCAGCGGTCTGTTTGCGCCGGCATACTGGAATTTACCTGTCTGGCAGTCAATGATGCATAGGGCTATATCGATACTGTCCATTGTAACAGCACCCTGGCCGGTCTGATGCAACGCCTTCATTACCTTCTCCCTCATCAGGTTAAGTATCCTGTTGGCTTTGGGATCGCATTTCGATTGCACTATCTCGTTAAGAAAGCTTATGCCGAGAATGCTAAGGAGAGCTCCGGGGACTCCATGTCCCGTACAATCACCGGCAGCAACGAAGGTATGGTGATGATTGGTGAATGCATAATAAAAATCGCCGCTTACTATATCGCGTGGAAGAAACAGAACGAAATAGTCCCTGAACAATCCTCTCAGTGAATCAATATCGGGCATCAGGGCTTTCTGAATGATCCCGGCATACCTGAGACTTGCCACATGATCATCAATACCCTGGTTCTGAATAAGGGAAACGATATTCACATTATGTTGATCCTTTACGGGCATCGCCATATTCCGTGCTTAGAAGTTAAAGATACATTAATTTGTTATGCGCTGCAACATGCGGGAGTTATCCTCCGGTACGCCTTTCAAGCAGGACAATATTCTCAACATGATGAGTATGCGGGAACATATCAACCGGCTGTATCTGCACAACACTGTAATTATCAGAAAAAAGAAGAATATCACGTGCCTGTGTGGCCGGATTGCAGCTGATATAGACTATCCTTGCAGGATGAGCGGTGATAATGTTCCTTACCACATCTTCATGCATTCCGGCCCTGGGCGGGTCTGATATTATTACATCAGGATAGCCGTTATCTGTCATAAACTGCTCCGAAAGGACTTCCCTGATATCACCTGCAAAAAACTCAGTGTTTGTTATTTTATTAATAGCAGAATTTATACGTGCATCTTTTATTGCTTCTTCAATGTATTCAATACCAATTACTTTGCGTGCCCTTGAAGCTACAAAGTTCGCAATTGTCCCTGTACCTGTGTATAGGTCATATACTGTCTCCTTCCCTGACAATCCTGCCATTTCAGAAGCGATCCTGAAAAGTTTCAATGCCTGGCCTGTGTTTGTCTGGAAAAAAGATTTCGGCCCGATCCTGAATTTCAGTCCGTCAAGCTCCTCGGTAAGATACCCTTCACCTTTGTACAGGACAGGTTCCTGATCGGCAAGGGAATCATTCTTCTTGGTGTTTATTATATAGAAAAGAGATGAGATCTGAGGGAACTCAGAAGCCAGGTATTCAAGCAGGGCATCGCGTCTTTCAGGCTCATCAAGAAAGAATACCACGATGACCATGAATCTGCCGTCGCAGGAGTTCCTTATAACAATGTTCCTGAGAAAACCGGATTGCTGCCGCAGGTTGAAAAAGCGGTATGCATTCCTGTGGGCAAATCTCCGCACTGCATCACGGATAGCATTTGAGGGTTCAGGCTGGAGATGGCATTCCGTGATATCCAGAACTTTATCAAACTGTCCCGGGACATGAAATCCCAGTGCATCCTCCTTCTCATAGTCATGGTCTGAATTTATTTCCTCTCTTGTCAGCCATTTCTTATCTGAAAATGCATATTCGAGTTTATTGCGGTATTTGTAAATATCAGATGATCCGATGATGGGATTCAGAGGCGGCAGGTCGGTCTTCCCGATGCGCGTGAGATTGTCAGCTACCTGCTTCTCCTTGTATTTAAGCTGAAGGTTGTAGGGCAGATGCTGCCATTTGCATCCGCCGCAAACACCGAAATGCTTACATACAGGCTTTATCCTGTCGGCAGAATACTCATGAAACCTTACAACAGATCCTTCAAGGTATCTTTTTCTTTTCTTTCGAACCTGGATATCAACAACATCACCGGGAATAAGCATTGGTACGAACACCACCTGGTTCTCCACACGGGCCAGGGCGTTGCCTTCCGATCCGATATCGGTTATCCTTACTTTCTCGAGAAGCGGCAATCCTTTCTTTCTTCCCACAGTTTTATTCAGAAATAAGGTTAAAAATGAAATCGAGACCTTCCATCATTCCCGGAACTATTGCATCTCCATGATCGAGTTCAGGTATTATTATTTTCGTCATGAGGGCAGGGGATGTTCCGGACTGGAGCATATCTTCAAACATTTTGTGTGTTGATGATACGCTTACATGGGTATCACTCTCTCCATGAACAAACAGAACCGGTTTTTCGGTCTTCCATGGTGTTACGCTATTGTTTGTCAGGGCGTTGCGGACAGAAGAGTAAGACGGAGAGGTTGTAAAACCGGAGATAAAATCCTGCCTGAAAAGCTGTGTCATCGATGTGGTAAGCTGGTCGTTGATCTGACCACCAGAAAGTGTACCATTATAAAGAGTGCTTAGCCTGGAGGCATATGGTTCATCAAGAATTTCAGCAACGGGATTTGTAAACTGGTTGTAATATGAGTAGGCGCTTACAATATAACCGAGGTAATATGGCATGGGGTATTCTGTAGTACCTGCGATACCCTGCAGAAGAGCATAAAGATCATAAGGTCCTGCCCCGCAGACACTTCCATTCAGGTTAAAATCAGAGCTGTACTCCTGCTCCAGTGCTTTATGCAGGGCAAGTGTGGCCCATCCGCCCTGAGAATATCCCACAAGATAATATTCGTTTAATGTTTTCACACCCTCAAATCCGTCATAATTGCAAATCTCTTCAAGGGCATAAAGCATATCGACAACCGATTTCACCGTGGGCTCTTTGATCAGGTACGGATGAGGTATCTGCTTTGACTTCCCGAAACCCGGGTAGTCAGGAATGACTACCACAAATCCCATTGATGCAATGAATTCAACAAGCTGATATGAAGGGTTTATCACAAACTCTGACGGAGCATAGGCGTTCACCGTGTTCGTCCCGTTCTGAAAGCTGATTACCGGGTAATCACCCGCAACAGAAGGAATGCAAATAAGTCCGGATGCTTCAATCTCTTCCCCCAGCACGTCGGTTTTATATACTATTTTATATACGCTGATATCATTTTTCACATGTTCCAGGATGCCGTTCAGCTCGGGATACTGCTGAGCTCCTGTACCAAGCAGACCAGTAATTGTCGAAGCAGTGTAGGTAACAGCAAGTTCCTTCGAAATGAAATAATCATACTCGGGGGTTTCGTCTCTTTTTTTGCAGTAAGAAACGATAACCAGAGCTGCAGAAAGGAGAATAGCCTTAACAAGGTATCTTTTAAGAGTCATATAGTAAGTTTTACTGAAAGGTTATTTTCAATACAAGTCGTGCCACGAAGTGGCACAATCTGAATAACCATGGGTGTCAACCCATGGTCACCTCCAGACTGAAAGTAACAGCCCTGAAAGAGCTGAATATTAGACTGGTATGTTGAGTTCATTATTCAACCCCTCCGGGGTTGCCAGAGGGTTTATTTTCTTTACCGTGGGTTGCACCCACGGTTATTCAAATTAAACCCCTTCGGGGTTAACGCACTAATTTTAATTAAAAAAAAGAACATCCTTATTCCAGCACAAATATAAACTTCTTTAATCAACATCCATTTAATGGCTTGATGACTTTTTCTATCTTTGCCAGAGTTTTTTTAATATGGTTTCTATAAAGGATCTTTCGGTTTCGTTTGGAAGTTTTGACCTTCTTAAAAATATCTCTTTCCTCATTAATGACCAGGACAGGATCGGGCTTGCCGGCAAGAACGGTTCGGGCAAGTCAACTCTTTTAAATGTGATAGCAGGAAAACAGAGTCCTTCATCAGGAGCTGTGGATATGTCGAAAGAGATAACCATCGGATATCTTCCGCAACAGATGAAGGTTGACGACTCAACCACGGTAATGAATGAGGTCATCACATCCTTTTCAGAGATAACCGGGCTGTCGGCTGAGATTGAACGTTGCACCTCCGAAATTGGAGCAAGAGATGATTATGAATCTTCAGAATACCTTAATCTGTGCGATCATCTTACGGTGATTGGGGAGAGATTCAGGATGCTGGGAGGAACCAATTATCTTGCCGAAGCAGAAAAGACACTCCTGGGTCTTGGGTTTGAAAGGAATGACTTTAACAGGCTCACCAGGGAGCTGAGCGGAGGATGGAGAATGAGGGTTGAGCTGGCAAAGGTACTTCTCAGAAAACCTTCGCTGTTTCTGCTTGATGAACCCACTAATCATCTTGATATAGAATCAATTCAGTGGCTCGAAACTTTTCTGGCAGGTTATCCCGGCGCAGTTGTTCTTGTATCACATGACAAGGCATTCCTTGATAATGTGACAAACCGTACAATTGAGATATCGCTGGGGAATATTTATGATTACAGGGCATCATGGTCGAAATATGTCGAGCTCAGGAAAGAGAGAAGAGAACAGCAGATCGCCGCGTTCAGGAACCAGCAGAAAATGATTGAGGAAACAGAAAAATTCATTGAGAGGTTCCGCTATAAAGCCACAAAGGCGGTACAGGTGCAGTCAAAGATCAAATACCTGAACAAGGTTGAACGGCTTGAGATTGACGAAGAGGATAAAAGCGCCATGAACCTAAGGTTCCCACCATCACCAAGATCGGGCACCACTGTGGTTGAAGCATCAGGGCTCTCAAAAAGCTACGGGAACCACAATGTCCTTAAGAAGATTGATTTTAAAATTCACAGAGGTGAAAAAGTTGCTTTTGTCGGAAGGAACGGCGAGGGTAAAACAACCTTTTCACGCATCATAACAGGAGAGCTTGACTATGAAGGTTCACTTAAGAGAGGTCATAATGTCGGTATAGGCTATTTCGCCCAGAACCAGGATGAACTGCTCGATGAATCAAAGACAGTCCTTCAGACAATTGATGACATTGCACGGGGAGAGATAAGAACAAAGATACGGGACATGCTGGGCGCTTTCCTGTTCAGGGGAGATGATATTGATAAGAGGGTGAAAGTGCTTTCGGGAGGTGAGAGATCGAGGCTGGCGCTGGTGAGACTACTGCTCGAGCCTCATAACCTGCTGGTACTTGATGAGCCTACGAACCACCTCGATATGAGATCGAAAGATATTCTCAAGGAAGCCCTTATGAATTATGACGGCACATTAATTGTTGTTTCTCACGACAGGGATTTCCTGAACGGGATAGTAAGCAAAGTATATGAATTCAGGCACAACAGGATAAAAGAGAACACAGGAGGAATCTATGACTTCCTCAGGAAAAAGAAAATTGACAACCTGAGGGAAATAGAAAGGAAGGATGCCGGGGTAAGAAAAAGCCAGGATACAGGAATATCTGCAAACAAGCAGAGATATCTTGAAAAAAAGGAATATGACAGAAATCTCAGGAAGCTGAGAAAGAAATCTGAAGACTCAGAAGCGGAAATTGAAAAAATAGAAACTGAAATCGCTGATCTCGACATTATTATGGGACAGCCGGGCAGGTTGGCTGAAGAAATGCAGGAATACTATATAAAATACCAGGAGCTTAAGGGAAAACTCTCCGAAGAAATGAACAGATGGGAACAATATACTCATGATGTTGAAGTTTTTTTAAAGGAGAACAATTCAGAATGAGCATGAACCCGCTGGAGAAGGAGTATACGGTACACGTCTATGAAACAGGACCCGACGGTAAAGCATCGCTCTGGTCGCTTTTCAACTTCATGCAGGATATTGCTTCGGAACATGCAATACAACTCGGGTTCGGCCGTGACGACCTGATGAAAAAAAACAGGTTCTGGGTGCTCTCAAGAATGTTGGTTGAACTTAATAAGGTCCCGTCATGGTTCGACAAAATAAAGATAAAAACATGGCCGTCTGGCACTGAAAACCTCTTCGCCATTCGAAATTATGAGATACTGTCCTGTGACGGCAGAAAAATTGGAGCCGGCTCCTCATCATGGCTTATTGTCGATCGCACGACAAAAAAAATACAGCGCCCTGATGAGCTTCTTACAAAATATAACAATGAAAAAGGGTCAGCCGGATCACCTGCAAGAAGTGCCGTTAAACTCACGGGAGCAGGTGAGAAAGGCCTAACCACCTCAGCATTTAAGGTGAAGATCAGCGACATCGATGTTAACCTTCACACCAATAATGCAAACTATATCAGGTGGATTACAGATTCCTATGATCTAAATTTCATCCTCGGCCATACACCTGTTATGGCAGAAATAAATTATCTTGCCGAATCGTTGAACGATGACGAAATTGTGATCAGAACATCAGTTGAAGAAAACGGAAAAACCAGTTTCAATCATTCGGTTATCAGAACCGGCGACAACCGTGAGTTATGCAGGGCAAGGTTCAGCTGGAGCGTCAATCATGGAAAAGATAAAGAAATAAGATGAAACCCTACTGGAAAGACACTATGACAATCCTCCGGATGGCAGCCATGCTGATATTTTCAGGGATGATCTTCATTTCATGCTCAGTAAAGCAGGCAGTTGTGGATTCAAAAGATCTTTCGTATCTCTACAATCCTACAAGAAATGCCCTGAATCCCCTTTACAATATCTCAAATATCTCGGAAACCGAAACTACAATGTCGGTGAAGTTCTTTTCAAATGAATTATATTTTTCAGAAGCAAACCCTCAGGGTGTTCCGATGGCATCACTTCTGCTTACCGTAAAACTATTCAGCACCGGACAGGGAAGGGTTCTCACCGACACTGCATACTACAACCTGAATATCGTTAAAGACGAAACAAGGCGTGAATATACATACAGAATTCCCCTGAAGGTTCTGCCTGAACAGGATTACCAGGCAGAAGTTAAAATACTTGACAGGGTGAGGCTGCAGGTTATCCAGGCATTCATCCCCTTCAATACAATGTCGGCATTCAACAGGTACAATTTCAGGGTGCAGGGACATTTTCAAAAAAATGAAGTATTCAACCCTGTTCTCAGAATAAATGAATATGTGAACCTTGTCTGCATGAGAGGATCCATTGATTCATTGCATATATCATATTATAAACCCTATACAGAGATCCCCTACCCGCCTTCAATGCTGCTTCCGGAGAAAACAATTAACTATGGACCGGATACCATAATCGCAATTCCATATTCTGACACAATACCACTGATGTTTCCACGTGAAGGGATCTATCACATCACAACCCATAGAGATAATCCCGAGGGTTTTACATTCTTCAACTTCGGAACTGCCTACCCGAATATGACAAATCCCGGGGTTATGATCGAACCTCTTGCCTACCTGGTATCAGAGGATGAACTAAATTCGATCAGGGAATCAGAGCGTCCCAAGCTGGCACTTGACAATTTCTGGGTCAAATGTGCGGGGAACATCGATAAAGCTCGTGAGCTTATCAGGATCTATTATACAAGGGTTCTATATGCCAACCAGTATTTTACCTCATATACAGAGGGATGGAGGACCGACAGGGGAATGATCTACATAATATACGGACCGCCCGACAAAGTTTACAAATCTGCTGAAGGCGAAAGCTGGGGATACCTCAAACCTGTAATAAAATCATCATGGGGAACCAGGTACAGGGTTAAGGAGGAGTACCTCTTTTTCAATTTCAGGAAGAAAGAGAGCCTCTTCACCGAAAATGAATACTACCTCAGCAGAAGCGAGTCACTTATTACAATGTGGGATCAGGCAATTGCCAGCTGGAAAAGAGGAGTCGTATTCCGTCTGGATAACCCGGAGGAATTTTAAACATGATGAAAGAATCTGACTGCATATTCGGATTACGACCGGTAATTGAAGCAATAAAAGCCGGAAAGCAGATTGACCGTCTTCTGGTTAAGCAGGGCTTGCAGGGGCCTCTCTATCATGAGCTTATGTCGGAAGTCAGGAAACATGAGATTGTCTATCAGATAGTGCCTGCTGAAAGAATTGAGCTGGTTACCAGGAAAAACCACCAGGGAGTTCTCGCCTGGCTGTCAGTAATTGAATACCAGCATATTGCCAACCTTCTTCCGATGATATTTGAAAAAGGTGAAGAACCACTGATCATTGCACTGGATGGTGTTTCAGATGTCAGAAATTTCGGGGCAATAGTCCGGAGTTCCGAATGTCTGGGAGCACATGCAGTGGTGATCCCTGAAAAAGGATCGGCAAGAATAACTGCCGATGCCGTGAAAACCTCAGCCGGTGCTCTCAATATCCTGCCGGTGTGCAGGGAAAAATCAATAGTAAGAACAGTTGAATTCCTCAAAGATTCAGGGCTGAAGATAATATGCGGAGCTGAAAAGTCAGGAACCTCTGCTTCGGAAACAGACCTTACAGGTCCTGCCCTGCTTATACTTGGATCGGAAGATAAAGGAATAAGCCGTGAATTAAAATCACTGGCTGACTACGAAGTACAGATCCCCATGAAAGGTTCAATAAGTTCGCTGAATGTATCTGTTGCAGCAGGCATAATGCTGTATGAGATATTCAGGCAGCGTTCAGCATGATTTATTCAATTATGCTCAATATCCTGTCGTCAAGCATCTTCTGATCAGCAGTAAATGAAGACAGACCTGCAAGTGACAGCAAAGTGTCAGGAGCGGTCTTCCCTTCAGCCATTTTTGACTCCCAGTGTGAATATTTCGGGATCTTTCCGTCAGCTGCTATAGTTGCTTTTTCTTCCCTCGAAAGGAGTGGGAACATATCTCCGCATCCTTCCTTATGAGCTATCTCAATCAGTTCGGCCCCTGATGCAGGAACTTTTAAAGTAAGCTTGTCGGCGAGACCCAGTACCCTGTCGTCCACGTTCCAGAATTTTTCAAGATGGGCTTTTTTACCTGCCGGTGTCATATTTACCTTGTAATTCTTATGCATCTTTGAGCTGAATTTTCCTTTCAGGGATTTATGTCCTGCGGCAGCAACTTTCGGAGGTATCGTAAACACATCGCAACCTGAAAGAAGGTCAAGCTGATCGTAATTCCGGAGACTGGCTGCTATGAGTTTTGTCTGCCATGGATTTTTTGCAGAGAGGCCGGTTATCCAGTTTTGTGAAGCGATGACTGCCATTTCACCGGCTCCTGTGCCGTCGCCCAGCTTGTTATCCTTAATGAACGCTCCTATTCGTCCGAGGAAAACGTTGGCATAATCGGGCCGGGCAACCCTGGTTACAAGGACATTTTCCCTTGCACTGAACCCGAGCGTGAAGTTAATCCTTACACCTGCATCTTTAAGGCGGCGGGCGCCTATCAAGCCTTCAGCCGAGTACGGTACCTTGATGATAAACCGCTCGGGTGATATCTCGTGAAACCTCTTTCCGTAGTATTCAATTGCTTTAATGTCGTGCGCTGTATCGGTATGAAGCTCAACGCTGACCAACCCTCCGAATCTTGAAGCAAGCCTTAACCCATGACGTGCATTAAGAATGAATGCGATCTCCTTTACCTTCTCATTGAGAGGCAGTTCTCTCACCAGGCTCTTCGCCTCATAAATGAAAACATCATAAATGCCTTTTTGTATTTCATTGTTCAGCAGAGTGTTATTGGTGGTGAGAGCGCTCATTTCCGCTGTCCAGTTTGCTTCGGCTTCGTCCATTTCACCGGTATCAAGCCACAGCTCTGTACCGGCATTCCTCAGTGAGTTCCAGAATTTATCAGGTTTCGCTGTGATACGTTTCTCTGTAAGATCCTTCCAGAGAAAATCACTAATTCTTGTATTTAAGTCTGCCATATCTAATTAATATTTGTTATAAAACACTTTAAAGTCACTCTGGTTTATTGAAGCCGTGAAAATCATCACCTGAAGGATGCTGAAATACCCGTAATCCAAACTCTTCAAGAACAGCCAGCAGATGTTCAAAGATTTCCGACTGGACATTTTCGAATGTTATGAAATCGGTTTTGCTTGTAAAGGCGTAAACCTGGAGCGGCAGTCCGTTGGATTCCGGTGCCCTGTGTCTCAGGATAACCATTTGCTTCTTATCAACCAACGGATGATTTTTAAGATAAGATTCGGCATACATCCTGAAAATTCCAAGGTTAGTAACCCGGTCCTGACTGAAAAAATAGCGGTCCGCCCTATCACCTGATCTTCCACCGTCGCCAAAGGCCCTGGCTTTTTGCATCATCTCCTCGTTGGCAAACCTTATACTCTTAATATCGATCAGGAATGATCTCTTTATCTGCCTGACACCTGATTCCTCCATCCCTTTCCAGTTCTGGAATGACTCATTCACAAGCGAATAGGTAGGTACTGTTATGATCGTTTTGTCAAAATTCCTGACTTTTACGGTTGTCAGTGAAATATCTGTGACCTCACCGTCAACGTCGCGCGAAGGAATCGTTATCCAGTCTCCGGTCTTGACCATATTATTGGCTGAGAGTTGTATACTTGCTACAAATCCGAGGATGGCATCTTTGAAGATGAGCATTATCACCGAGGCCATAACACCCAGTCCGGCTATAATGACACTTACCTTCTTATTAAATAAAACCGAAATGATCAGGAGGAGAAATATGACGATCACTATCACCTTTACCAGCTGTACATAGCCTTTTATTGGGCGGTGCTGGGATATGGGCAGGGTAAGGTATACCCTGTACCATGATTCTATGAATGAGTTGATTACAATGGCTCCTGCAACAAGCATATAAGTAAAGACCATCCGGTGCATGACTGTAAGCCACTCAGGGTATGATTTCAGCGACCAGCCTGCTATGAACCAGATAATAAGTGCAGGTGCAAAATGAGATAACCTGCTGAACACCTTCTGCTCAAGGAAGATGTCGTCCCAGACTGTTACTGTCCGCCTTACAATTCTTATTACAACCTGGTTGATAATGACCCTGGTAAGAAAATTAACTATCCATCCGAGCAGGAATGTTACGAGGATCAGTCCCGTAACACTCAGGAAGAGAGACATTTTGTCACTCAATCCCAGTCCGGAAAGTAGATCCCTGAACCATATAATGGGGTCGGAAGGAAGCATATTCAACTGTTAAAACGATCAGCCGCAAAAATATACAATTTATTGAAGCGGCTGATTGATTATTATTAGCTTTACAATTCTGACTTTTAAAAACCATTACAAATGAGAACTCTCATCATCCTGATTTTAAGTCTTTTTACCTCTGTCATTACTGCACAGAATGACTTTGAGAAGTATTTCACCGACAAAGTGCTGCGGTTTGATTTTATGTTTGCGGGCAGCAGCGAAAAGACAACTGTATACCCGGTCGGAATGAAGGAAGAACCCTTTTTCGGAGGCTCGCGGACACAGCTCACCGATCCTTTTAATTTCGGGAATTTCAGGTATGAACTTTTTGACGCCACTAGCAATAAACTTGTCTATTCCAGGGGTTTCTGTTCCCTGTACCAGGAGTGGCAGACCACAGCTGAAGCAAAGAAGATTGAAAGGAGCTTTTACGAGGTTGCAACCATGCCTTATCCAAAAGCAAAATCCCATTTTGTCCTGAGTATAAGGGAACGAAACGGCTCTTTCAGGAAATTATATGAAACCGATATTGACCCGGATGATTATTTTATAAGGAAAGAAAAACCTGTCAATGCTGCAGTTACAAAGATATATGGCGGAGGAGATCCGGCAACTGCGGTAGATCTGGCCTTTATCGCTGAAGGATACAGGGCGGAAGAGATGCAGAAATTCAGGAATGATGTAAAGCGGATGGCCGATGCCTTGTATGCCGAGCCGGCTTTTGCAATGTACAAAGACAGAATAAATATCTGGGCTGTTGAAGCTGTTTCAGAAGATTCTGGGACAGATATACCCGGAGAAAAAATTTATGTGAATACTGCTCTTAATTCCAGCTTCTACACCTTTGATCTGGATCGTTACCTCACAACACAGGATATAAAATCAGTAAATGATTATGCTGCCCTGGTACCTCATGATAATATCGTTGTGCTGATAAACAGCCCGAATTACGGCGGAGGCGGAGTGTATAACTACTACAGCGGCACAACAGTTGATCACCCGCTGTCGCCGGTCGTATTTGTGCATGAATTTGGTCATGGATTTGCAGGCCTGGCTGACGAGTATTATTCTTCAGAGGTGGCATACGAAGAATTCTATCCGCTGAATGTTGAGCCGTGGGAGCCCAACATCACAACAATGGTTGATTTCGATTCAAAATGGAAGAAGCTTATAGCCCGGGATACACCTGTTCCAACACCTCCCGATGAAAGATACAGGAATGTAACAGGTCTCTTTGAAGGAGGGGGTTATTCAGCAAAAGGGATATTCAGACCAGAATATGACTGCCGTATGAAAAGCAACAATAATAAAGGATATTGCTCTGTCTGCTCCGAAGCCGTAAAAAGGATGATTGAATTCTACATTAAATAAATACTTACAGACTTTACAGACTTTACAGACTTTATGGACTCTCTACTCGATTCTCTCAAATAATTCCCTGGCTGTTTCAACAGGGATCTCCTTCTTTCCCAGCCATGCTCCTACCTTAGCATTGCTGTACCCGTTTCTCAACAGAAGGTCGGTATATTCTTCAGCGCTTTCATATGTCAGGAATGTCCCTATCAGGTAAATCATGGTCTTATCCTCAAGAGTGACAATTTCCAGCCCCCGGGTTCCGGCTATCTTGGTGATCCCTTCAAGAACATCATCTTTTACCGGTCTGGCAGACCTTATGATTTCCACCCTGAATGTAAGGGTTGGCGGAATTGTATCAGCCCGCGTCTGCGTCACAGATACTGAGCTAACCGGTTTATTCCCCCATTCTTTTTCCAAAACCGTTGCTTTTTCGGCTGATACGGGCTTACCTTCATAATGTGCGGCGACAAAGGCATCCTTGAAACCGATTTTTCTTACAGCGGCCAGAGCTTTATTAGCATCGGAGATCTTCCTGAATAACCCGGCATAGTATACTGTCACATCTTTTGCCGGGATCCTGAAACCACTGACCGGCACAATTCCCCTGAAGTATGAATATGCAACAGGATTCCTGAATACAGCCACCTGTATCCGGTACACAAGACCGCCCGGCAAGGAGGGATCAATGCTTATCTTCTCATCAGGAGCCTTTTCCCTGATCTCGAAAACTGAATAAATGTCAACAGTCTGAAGTGACGGTGCCGGTACCGATTCCGGTTTAGCAGGAGTCTCAGGGACAGAATCTTTCACCGCTTCTTTTACAGGAGTTATCACCTGCTTCTCAGGCACAACAGTGTCCGGAACAACTACGGTACCTGTAAATGGCTTCCGGTTCATTGCATCCTGGGCCTGCGCATATTTACTGTCAGCCAGGCGTTGAAGTGAATCTGCCGATGCTCCGACGGCAGCGATCCTCTCCTTCATCTTTGTCCTTTCAGTATAGCTTCCTGCATCCAGCCCCTTCTTCATTTCACTTGCAATTTTATTGACCGAATCGGCTTTAAACTGCATATCCAGTCCGTCAGACAGCAGTCTGTCATAATCAGCAGGGATAGAATCGGCTTTAAGGGGTTTAATTTCGGGTTTATCAGCGGCAGGAATGATTTTCTTTTCCTCTGTTATTGCTTCAGGTAGACGTCCTTCACTCTTTTCACACTGACTTATGAATTCAGGGATGCCAAGGTCGCGCGCGGCCTTTTTCCCGTTGAGGTCAGTATAAGAATAATATGCAGCAACAGCCTCATTGAATTTTCCGGTCAGCTGTTGTGCCCTTCCAAGCCAGAAATACGCATCGGATGGAATGTTTTTCACCGGAGCCTTCGCCTGGATGGCCTGCTTCAGAAGGTTGGCAGCCCTGGCAGGGTCGCGTTCGAGCTTTACAAGACATACCCCTGAGTAATATTTATAGCCGGGATCTCCGGGATAGATCACCAGCAGTTCGCTGAACTGATCGTATGCCAGCTCATAATTACCTTTTGAGAATGCTTCCAGAGACGTCTGCCGGGAAGGTTTCTGAACCGTCTGGGAAGAGAGCCGGACCGCAGCAGGAAGAAGTACGAGCGTTATCACGAGAAAAGCCGGACACTTAAATGAAAAAAAAACGTATTTTTTCAATGAATTCATAAACAACCAGATATCTGCACATTAACTTATAAATAGTCCTTCTGCCGTTTCTTTATCCTGTTAATAATTAAAAAAATCTTTTTGCACTGAAAACAATTCAAACTTCGTAAATTTACCCGTAATTACAAAATCCAGTAAACCTATGTCTCAGCTAAAGGAGGGGATGCCTGCTCCTCATTTTGAAGGTGTTGATCAAAACGGAAAAACAATCAAAACCGGTGATTTCAAGGGTAAAAAGATAGTCCTTTACTTCTACCCTAAAGACAGCACTCCGGGCTGTACAACTGAAGCATGCAATCTCAGGGATAATTATAACTCATTAATTAAAATGGGGTTTGCTGTTATTGGCGTCAGTGTGGATAGTGAAAAATCACACAAAAGCTTTGCAGCTAAATATTCCCTGCCGTTCCCGCTCATAGCAGATACGGAAAAGAAAATTGTTCGGGATTACGGAGTATGGCAGGAGAAAAGTATGTACGGTAAAAAATATATGGGTACCGTAAGAACAACATTTCTAATAAACGAGAAAGGCATAATCGGAAAAATAATTTCAAAGGTTGAGACAAAATCGCACTCGGAACAAATATTAGGATTATATAAATAAAATATCATAAAATGTCCAAAGAAAAGAAAGAGATAAATAAGGAGAAGCTGAAAGCTCTGGAGGTCACCCTCGGAAAAATTGAAAAGGATTTCGGAAAGGGAACAATAATGAAGCTGGGAGACCATGCCATGGAGAATATCCAGGTCATTTCAACCGGATCCATCGGGCTTGATGCAGCACTGGGAATAGGAGGATTTCCCCGCGGAAGGGTTATTGAGATCTACGGGCCGGAAGCCTCGGGAAAAACCACGCTGGCTATCCATGCCATAGCAGAAGCCCAGAAGAACGGGGGTATCGCGGCTATCATAGATGCAGAACACACCTTCGACAGGTTCTATGCTGAAAAACTCGGAGTAGATGTGGAAAATCTCCTTATCTCTCAGCCCGACAACGGGGAACAAGCTCTTGAAATAACAGACAACCTCATCAGGTCGGGAGCACTGGATATCGTTGTAATTGACTCAGTTGCAGCCCTGACCCCAAAAGCCGAAATAGAAGGTGAAATGGGCGACTCAAAAATGGGTCTCCAGGCCCGCCTTATGTCACAGGCCCTGAGAAAGCTTACAGCCAATATCAGCAAGACTAACACATCATGCGTCTTCATCAACCAGCTCAGGGAAAAAATCGGGGTGATGTTCGGTAATCCTGAAACAACAACAGGCGGAAATGCACTCAAATTCTATGCATCGGTAAGGGTCGACATACGCAAGACAAACCAGATCAAGGAGGGCGAAGAAGTTATCGGGAACCGGACAAGGGTGAAGATTGTCAAGAACAAACTGGCCCCACCCTTCAGAAAAGCAGATTTTGACATCCTCTACGGTGAAGGTATCTCGCAGCTTGGCGAAATAGTGGACCTGGGGACCGACTTCAATATTGTCAAGAAGAGCGGCTCCTGGTTCAGCTACGGCGAAACAAGGATCGGTCAGGGCCGCGACGCCGTCAAGCAGATACTGAAAGATAATCCTGAATTATATGAAGAGCTTAAGGCTAAAGTGATTGAAGCTCTGAAAAAACAATAACAGTAACATAAACAGCACAGATTATGAAAAGATATCATGTCCTGATATTTCTTGCGATTCTTGTTTTGTCTGCATCATGCAGGAAGAAGACGGCTGTAACTGATGAATCTGCTCCGCAGTTCAAAAACGAACTGACAACGGAAGAGAAGGCAGACGGGCTGCTGACCCCGGAAATAATGTGGAAATTCGGACGACTGGGCAGCATAGCTCTTTCACCCGACGGATCAACAGTCTTATATACAGTGACGGAAAGAGACCTCATGACCGAAGCCTCCAGAACAAATATCTTCAGAATACCCATTGAAGGAGGCGATCCGGTTCAAATCACGACCGACGGCGGAAACTCTCCCGAATGGTTCAATGAAGGCAAGTCGGTAGCCTATGTTAACAGCGACGGCAAACTTGCAGTAACTGACGCCGGTGGATCAGTAACACAGGTTGTTGAAGGACTTGAGAATTTTGAGATATACAGCATTTCACCTGCCGGAGATAAGATCTACTTTACAAGGCGCGTTAAAATTGACCAGACCGCTAATGAAAAATATAACCTTCCCAAAGCAAAGGTCAGGATTATCGACGACCTGATGTACCGGCACTGGAACTACTGGAGCGACTATTCATACAGCCATATCTTCGTTGCCGGTTTTAACGGAACAAGTGTCACCGGGGAAAAAGATATTATGGAGGGACAGAAGTTCGAATCGCCCCTTTCGCCATATTTTGATGAAGGAGAGATATCATGGAGCCCTGACGGAAAATATATCGCATTTACAACAAAAAGAGTCAGTGGGACCGAAGATGCACGAAGCACAAATTCCGACATCATCCTTTATGAGGTTGCAACAGGGAAAGTGACAAATATATCCGGAGCGAACAAGGGTTATGACAGGAGTCCTGTATTCTCGCCCGATGGTTCAAAGATAGCTTTCCAGAGCATGGAACGTGATGGCTATGAAGCTGATCTTGACCGGCTTATGGTGTATGATATCAGCAGCAGATCAATTACCTGGATCACAAAGGGATGGGAGTTCGATGTTGAAACCATCAACTGGGCCGATGATCAGAACCTGTACTTTGTTTGTGCCTGGATGGGAACATCACAGGTATTCAAAACAACCCTGAACGGAACAGGCGTTGAAAAGGTTACACAGGGAAACCACCAGTTGGGCTCACTATCTCTTGAATCGGGCAGAATATCAGTATCGGTCATGTCATTCGATCTCGCGCCCGAAGTTGCATCGGTTGACATGATTAATGGCTCGGTTAAGCAGATAACCTCGATCAACAAACCTGTATATGATTTCATTCGCATGGGTAAATCAGAGGAGAAGCACGTAAAAACAAAAGATAATAAGGACCTGCAGATGTGGGTGATCTATCCGCCCGATTTTGATTCGTCAAAAAAATACCCGGCGCTGCTGTTTTGTAACGGAGGACCTCAGAGCACGCTTTGTCCTTTCTGGTCGTACCGCTGGAACATGCAGATGATGGCAGCAAAAGGATACATTGTTTATGCTCCCAACCGCAGGGGTGTTGCCGGATTCGGTCAGGCCTGGAAAGAGCAGATCTCGGGTGACTACGGAGGCAAGAATATGCAGGATTATCTTGATGCAACAGACGCAATGGCTAAAGAACCGTTTGTTGAAGCCGGAAGAATGGGTGCTGTCGGAGCCAGCTACGGAGGTTATTCAGTATTTTATCTTGCAGGGATCCACGAAGGAAGATTCAAAACATTTGTATCACATTGCGGTGTCTTTAATTTCATAAGTGAGTACGGCTCCACCGAGGAGCTCTGGTTCCCCGATTTTGACTACGGCGGTCCGTACTGGGAAAAGCATGAGGCTTATAAGTATTCTCCCCATCTGCTTGTTGATAAATGGGATACACCTATTCTTATCATAACAGGGGCAAACGATTTCAGGATACCTTATACCCAGAGCCTTGAAGCCTTCACTGCTGCACGGGTTAAAGGGATTCCCAGCAAGCTGATCTTCTTCGAGGACGAGTGCCACTGGGTACTTAAGCCGCAAAATTCAGTCATCTGGCAGAAAGAATTTTTCGAGTGGGTTGATGGGTATTTGAAATAATGCCTCACCCCAGCAGCTCTATCACTCTTTCCACTTTTTTCTCCAGGGGCAATGCACCGTCGATCCAGTTTATCTTAACACCTTTTCGTTCCATGCCGCGGAACCAGGTCATCTGCCTTTTTGCGAACTGGTGGATGGCCGTTTCAAGGCTTTTCACCATCTCATTGTATTTTATGTCGCCGGTCAGATATAGTGTAATGTACTTATACTCAAGACCATAATAAATCAGCGACTCCTTGCTGATTCCGTTGTCAAGAAGATTCCTGACCTCATCAACCATCCCTTCATTAAGCCGTATCCTGAGCCTTTCGCTGATCCTCCTGCGTCGTGTTTCCCTGTCATACATGACACCTGCCACGAGGGGATTAAGCTCAGGCATAAGACTCTGCTTCCCTTCGCTGTTCCTTGAGTACTCTGCAATCTCTATCGCCCTGATGACTCTCTTCTTGTTGTCGGTATCAGTAGTATTGTGAAGGTTTTTATATGATGCCAGCAGATCAGTGAGTTCATCCATGGACTTCGTACTTAGCTTTTCCCTGAGTTCACGGTCGGGCGGCACTTCATGCATCCTGTATCCTTTTACAATGCTGTCGATGTACATACCTGATCCTCCGCACACAACAGGAAAAACGTTCCTTTCCTTCATCTTCTCATAAATACTGATGAAATCACGCTGGTATTCAAACACATTGTATTTGTATCCCGGGTCAGCAATATCAATAAGATGATATGGTACCACCCTGCCGTCAATCACATAATCACTGTAATCCTTACCTGTACCCAGGTCCATCCGGCGGTAAACCTGCCGTGAGTCGGCGCTTATGATCTCACCTCCCGTACGGTGAGCCACTGCGGCGGCAAGAGATGTCTTTCCCGACGCTGTGGGACCGGTTACAATGAGGAGATCGTACTTTCTTTTTATCTTAACACTCATTAAGACAATTGTTTAGCAATTAAACAATTTACCATAAATTTACTTAATTTTACCGGTTCCGGAACAGGTTTTATGGATATTGTAATCAGAAACAAGAAAGCATCACATGATTATGAATTTCTTGAGAAGTTCATTGCCGGGATAAAACTTACCGGAACTGAAATAAAATCGATCAGGCTGGGCAAAGCCGCTCTTACGGATTCATATTGTTTTTTCAGCGGTGGCGAGCTCTTTATAAGGGGAATGCACATCACCGAATATTACTGGGGCAATATTAACAATCATGATCCGCTTAGGGAACGGAAGCTTCTTCTGACAAAACGTGAACTTAAACGTATAGAAAGAAAGGTCAAGGAGACCGGCCTTACCATTATAGTCACTAAGGTATTCATAAACGAAAAAGGGCTTGCCAAAGCAGAAATTGCCGTATCAAAAGGTAAAAAGGAATATGACAAGCGCCAGACTATCAAGCGCCGCGATTCTGACAGGGAGCTCGCAAGGGCTATCAGGAAATGACCACTATCAGAAGTTCGGGCTGAGAAGATACCTTGAGTAGAATTTCACAATTGCATCCACTGCTTCCTTTGAAGTATCTACGATAGTAAAAATATCCAGATCACCTTCCGAGATGTTATGTTCTTCTGCCAGCATCTCATTCTTAATCCATTCAAGCAATCCTTTCCAGTATTTCCTGCCGACAAGGATAATGGGAAACTTGCCTATTTTTCTGGTCTGGATAAGCGTAATGGCTTCGAAGAGTTCATCAAACGTTCCGAAACCACCGGGAAGCACAATAAATCCCTGTGCATATTTCATGAACATCACCTTGCGTATGAAGAAATGGTCGAAGGTGATAAGTTTATCCGCATCGATGTATGAATTTGGTCTCTGCTCAAAAGGCAGGTCGATATTAATTCCTACCGATTTTCCGTTGCCCTTCCTGGCACCCTTATTGGCAGCTTCCATGATCCCCGGACCGCCCCCTGTGATAATTCCGTATCCTTTCTGAACCAGCCTGAATGCGATGTCTTCGGCAAGCTTGTAGTATTTGTCGTTATGGTGAGTCCGGGCTGATCCGAATATTGACACACACGGCCCTATACGTGCAAGCTTTTCAAATCCTTCAACCAGTTCTGAAATGATCTTGAAAACACGCCATGAATCGGTTGTATGGATCTCGTGCCATGTTTTTTCTTCAAATGCATCTTTTGTCAGTTCGTGCTGTGAAGGTTTATCCAGTTTTCCCATCGTGAAAGTTATTAAGGAATTCAAATATAATAATCATATTCAAACCTTAAGTTCAGGTTTCAGAAATAATCCGGTATAGCTGTCACTGAATCCGGCAAGTTTCTCAGGTGTCCCTGAAAAAATAATATTACCGCCTTCCCTGCCTCCCTCCTTCCCGAGATCAATTATATAGTCTGCCATTTTGATGACATCCATATTATGCTCTATCACGATAACTGTATTTCCCCTGTCGACAAGCCTGTTAAGGACATCAAGCAGAACTCTGACGTCTTCAAAATGGAGCCCTGTGGTAGGTTCATCGAGAATGTAAAGTGTTTTCCCGGTATCGCGGCGTGCCAGTTCTGCCGCCAGCTTAATTCGCTGTGCTTCTCCTCCCGAAAGGGTGGTAGACTGCTGGCCAAGAGTAATATAACCTAACCCTACGTCCTTGAGTGTTTTTATCTTGTGATAGATTGAAGGTACATTAGAGAAGAAATCTGCTGCAATATTTACCGTCATATCAAGGACATCGCTTATTGATTTGCCCTTATATTTTACTTCAAGAGTTTCGCGGTTATATCTTTTCCCGTTGCATTCGCTGCAGTGGACATAAACATCGGGCAGAAAGTTCATTTCAATCGTCTTAACTCCTGCGCCTTCACAGCTTTCACATCTTCCTCCCTTCACGTTGAAAGAGAAACGGCCTGCGCCGAAACCGCGTATTTTGGCTTCTGTGGTCTGTTCGAACAGCTTCCTGATATCTGTAAAAACGCCGGTATAGGTTGCAGGGTTTGATCTTGGGGTCTTTCCGATCGGCGACTGGCTGACCTCTATTACCTTATCAAGATTCTCAAGTCCAGTCAGCTCTCTGAAAGGAAGAGCTGCTTTCCCTGAGTTATGGAACTTCCTGGCTAGCGCCGGGTGAAGCGTCTGGTTGATCAGGGATGATTTACCGCTTCCCGAAACCCCCGTGACACATACGAACGTCCCCAGAGGTATGACCATGTCAACATTATTAAGGTTATGACCTGTTGCGCCTTTCATCATCAGGAACCTGCCATTGCCCCTTCTTCTTTCTTCAGGGATGTTGAACTTTCTCCTGTTATTCAGGAATCCTGCTGTAAGCGTATCATGTTTTATTATCTCTTCAGGACTGCCCTCAGCGACAATCAGTCCTCCGTGAAGTCCGGCACCCGGACCCATATCTATGATGTGGTCAGCCGACAGTATCATCTCCCTGTCATGTTCAACAACAATCACTGAGTTACCAGTATCGCGCAGCTCCCTGAGAGCCTGGATAAGCCTTCTGATATCTCTCTGGTGAAGGCCGATACTTGGTTCGTCCAGGATATAAAGCACATTCACCAGCTGTGAGCCTATTTGTGTGGCAAGTCTTATCCTCTGGCTTTCGCCCCCTGAGAGGGTGCGTGCCCCCCTGTTGAGTGAAAGATAATCAAGCCCAACCTCAAGAAGAAAACCCAGCCGGGCCCTGATCTCCTTAAGGATTTCTGCAGCTATCTGTCTCTGTTTGGAAGTAAGGTTCTTTTCAACATCAGAAAGAAAACCTGACAGTTCTTTAATATCCATTGATGAGAGTTCCCCGATGTTCTTCCCTGCCAACCTGAAGAATAATGATTCCTTTTTAAGCCTGGTGCCATTACATTCCGGACACACCTCATACTGAACATACTGGTCCTTAAGTCTCGTGCCGTTCTTTTTCCCGTTAACAGCTTCAAGGTTGCCGACAAAATTCACCACTCCTTCAAATGTAAGGAAGTAATTAGATGTCATTCCCAGCGGAGTATTTGAGAGCTTGAGCACCTCGTCGGATCCGTAAAGTACTTTATTCAGGGCATCTTCAGGAATATCCTTTATTGGAGTATCGAGGGTGAATCCGTTCTTTTCTGCTATTGCTTCAATCTGCCAGAATATCCAGGCATTCCTGTACTTTCCCAGCGGTTCGATACCTCCTTTCCTGATACTGAGACTCCCGTCGGGTATGAGTTTCTTTTCATCGATGCTTGATATTTCACCGAGGCCGTTGCAATGCGGACATGCTCCCTGCGGTGAGTTAAACGAGAATGTATGCGGAGCAGGTTCATTATAGGAGATGCCTGTTACGGGACACATCAGCTGCCTGCTGAAGTATCTTGGTTCCTTGCTGTCGCTCTCCAGTACCATCATCACTCCGTCGCCCTGATCAAGCGACATTCTTATTGAATCGGTAAGTCTTTTATCAGTTATGTCCCCAACCCTGAATTTATCAATAACCAGCTCAATGAAGTGGGTCTTGTATCGATCGAGCTTCATCCCGGGCTGAATTTCCTTAATCTCATTATTTACACGCACGCTGAGGAAACCTTTCCTCCTGAGCTGTTCGAAGAGCTCCTTGTAATGACCTTTCCTTCCTTTGACCACAGGAGCAAGAAAATAAACCTTCTTTCCTGCAAAACGGTCCCTTACCAGATCAGATATCTGATCATCAGTGTATTTGACCATCTTCTCTCCTGATGCCCAGGAATATGCGTCAGCAGCCCTGGCATACAGAAGTCGCAGGAAATCATATATCTCCGTTATCGTCCCCACAGTGGACCTGGGGTTCTTATTTGTCGTCTTTTGTTCTATCGAGATCACGGGGCTGAGTCCCGTGATCTTATCAACATCAGGACGTTCCATTCCTCCGAGGAACTGTCTGGCGTATGCTGAAAGGGTTTCCATGTAACGGCGTTGTCCCTCGGCATAAATAGTATCGAATGCGAGGGATGATTTTCCGCTTCCGCTCAATCCTGTAATTACCACCAGCCTGTTCCTGGGAATATTTACATCTATATCCTTCAGATTATGGACCCTTGCGCCAAGAACTTTAATTTCGCCGCTCATCTCTGGCCTTATATTTCGTATCAGCCTTCAGGCTCGGGAATCGCGCTGCTCCTCATCCCCTTTAACGGAACTTTTATGATATATTCCTTTCCGGGTTTCGGAGTCAGGTATGGTTTTCTCAGCCATGGATTAAGGAACTTAAGCATTTTATAATTTGTACCGAACTGTTCTGCAAACTGCGAAAAGCTGGTGACAGCGGTATCTACTTCTACCTCATGGTACCTTAGTTCAGGATAGAGCTCATCCCTGGAAATCATGAATCCGTAGTCTTCCGGGTCTGATATTATAAGCTTATATGCTACAGCTCTGAATATGTATCTTGCAGTCTCCTCAGTAAGAAGAAGATCATAGTAGTTATTCTGCTTCTGTATCTCAATCTGCTCATCTATTGCAGCCCTGCCCCCGTTATATGATGCGGCAGCCAGTGTCCAGTTCCCGTATTTTTCATATGACTTCCTGAAATAGTCGCAAGCAAACCTGGTTGATTTCTCAATATCGTATCGTTCATCAACCACAGAATTTATCTCCATTCCCTGTTCCAGTCCGGTAGCCTGCATGATCTGCCAGAACCCAGTTGCACCTGCGGGAGAGATCATATTGCTGTATTCGCTTTCGGCAGCAGCCAGATATTTGAAATCATCAGGGATATCATACTTTTTAAGGATCTTCTCAATCACCGGAAAGTAACGATTTGCCCTTTTGATAATAAGTATTGTAGATGAATGGCGGTAAGCGCTTGTAAGTATCTCGCGATCGAGGCTCTCTCTTGTATCAAAATTTTCAAGCGGCATTCTTTCGCCTGCAAAGGTTACTACTTCCGGGAGCTTGTAGGGTCTATTTGAAAAGAGTGAATCATGCATGATGACATAGCTGTCATTGTTCCCTGTTTTCTTAAAGCTCTGGCTTACAGATATTAAAATTATCGCGACCCCGGCAATTACAGCAGCTGCGAATATCGTTTTCCTGTTAAAATAGTGCATAATTAAAAGGTCGATTGGAAATAAACTGCAAAGGTAATGTTTTTATGCCTGATAAGTTACCAGGGCATATTCAAAATTTAAAGGAAAATGAGATTCGGAGATGCCTTTTCAGAATTTCCAGGAAATGCCTGAGAAGACGCCTAATGAATAAGGATGGATCCTCATACCGGGAATATCGTTGAAGGGATTTAAATAATATCTGAATGTTGGTTCGAGGTTAAGTGAAAGGTTATTGGAAAGGTTATATTCCATCCCCATCCCTAATGAACTGCTGAATGTTATTATATTCATACCGTCAGTATTTCCGACCGGAGTTCTGCCATTTTCACCAGTGGCAAAGACCGTATTGTCAACAAGCAGGTTAGATGATACACCTCCTATAAGGTTGAAATCAAAAGCCCTGTCAACCACTTTGTACCTGATCACTACCGGGAGTTCAAGGAAACTGAAATTCTGATGAATTGAATTATCAATATAGCTGAGGGATGCTTTTACCGGATCAAACACATCTATATTATATAATGTCTGGATCCTGTCGGATGTAAGACCATCTGTCAGGAAAATATCATTGTTGCTTGTGAGTACGTTGCCCGATGATGTAAGAACTGTAAAATTAGGGCTGCCCTTGGTGTAGAAGTGATCCTCAAAACCGCTGTATGCTTTTATGCCTGTAAGCTCTTTCCCGATTGTGGAATAATAAATACCTGACTGTATGCTGAACCGTTTGTTTACCTTATATGCCAGCGAGATACCGCCGGTGTATGACATTTCAGCCTGCTCCGTATTCATAACCTGGGATACAGCTTCGTTATCTCCTGAGCTGAACCGCGACTGGTATGTTGGTGAAACCAGGGCGGATATCGACCATCTGTTTGGTATTTTCCTTGAATTATTGTCAGGAATATCCAGTGCATCATTGCTGCTGATATCCAGGTAGCTTCTGCTTTTATATTCAAGAGCCAGGTAATCGGTATTCCTGTCATTCCCATGCAATTGATTTGAAACCGCAGAGGTTTCCGGGAAATGTACTTCTGCATTAAGATTGTCAGTTGCAACAGGTGTTAAATCACGATTCCCGGCCACAGCAGATCTCAAGTCATCATTATTCTGCGAAAGGTCATAAATTGGCTGAGATTCATATACGATATCATTTACCGGGGCGAAGGATTCCGGGTTCATAGCCATCACCGGACCTTCAAGCCCGGCTGGTATTTCCCTGCTGAATCTGTATGCCAGGAAACTCAATGAAACAAGGACTGCAAACATGGCAGCTGCCCGTAAAAGGGCCAGCGGCCTTTGTTTCTTGCGAACAACCGGCTGAATACTATCCCAGACATCCTGTGGCGGAAGAACCTCATAGTCCTTCAGTCCGTTTCTGAAAACAATGTCAATATTTGCCCCTCTGTCATCCATTCAGCATTCTCTTCTTCTTTATTCCTGTATAAGATCCAACCCTTCTTTGCAGGATAACCCTTGCCCTGGAAAGGTTCGATTTCGAGGTTCCTTCCGAGATGTTAACTATTTCGCTGATCTCCTTATGCGAATATCCTTCAATTGCAAAAAGGTTGAACACCATCCTGTATTTTGGCGGAAGCTCCCTGATGATCTCCAGAAGGTCGTCGGCATGGAGACCTGAATAATCTTCGTTATCCGGATCTGCATCAGGTTCGGGTATATCGTCAATATCATCCACACGGTAGAGGCTGTGCTTCGCCCTGTACTTTTCGAGTGCCGTGTTGACCATTATCCGCCGCATCCATCCTTCAAAGGAACCCTCGTGCTTATAATTTGCCAGGTTTTCAAAGATCTTTATAAATCCTTCCTGCAGGATATCCCTTGCCTCCTCATCATTGCCTGAGTACTGAAGACATACTGCATAAAGCCTTGCAGAATGTCTTCTGTACAGAAGTTCCTGGTCCCTCCTGTTGCCTTTAAGACAACCGCTGATGATATTTTTAATCTCTGACAAGGTTCAGATACCTGCAAAAGTATAAAAATACCAAAAATTGTCTTAAAACCCAAAAATCAGGCATAAGATTGATGATAAAACCCGCGAAAAGGTTGCTTTAG
>Ga0172363_10000668_pt1 | contig 26607 bp, 23 predicted proteins | sample LakKivs2_kivu2a2_FD_114541 | JGI IMG/M metagenome (GOLD analysis project Ga0172363, IMG submission 114541) | Sediment microbial communities from Lake Kivu, Rwanda - Sediment s2_kivu2a2 | ecosystem: Environmental > Aquatic > Freshwater > Lake > Sediment | place: Rwanda: Western Province, Lake... | reverse complement strand
GCTGTTTCATTCACACAGTAACCAGAGCCGGTTCTATATCCTGAAGGATAGCCCGCCCCGGAAAAGAAACCCATCAAAGATTCCGACGTCGGCCACCAGGCTCAAGGCCCTGGAAATCCTGGCCCTTAAACCAAGGTTAAATTGAAGGACCGGCAAAAAATTCAGCGGAAAATCCTTTCCGTCGGCCAGATGTTCATCCCTGATCTGTCTCAGGGTCTTGCTGTCAGAATCCGAGTATTGCTCTGAAGAACTGTCGGGAAGGATTAGCGTCCCGCTGTATTCGTACCGGTAACGAGCATCGAAAAAGCTTTTGGAGGTGGAAATCCCGGCCCCGATGGTCAGATAGGGAGAGACCGCTCTGGAGGGCAGAAATTCCCAGCGCATATTAAGATGGAAAGAAAGTGGCTTGATGATGAATTCCCCGCCGGCCTGACCATTAAAGGTGGCTGTCTCGTTGAGATTGAGGTCGACCAGGTCCAGTCTGGCGGTTACCGAGGGAAAAGAAATCTTCATGGTCGTCTGTTCGACGGCCAGACCGAGGCTGAAAGATCCTCCCCTACCCCCCGGATAGAAGCGAAGCTCGAACCCGAGGTTGTGGCCCGGAGCATCAAAGTTGACCTCCTGCTGATAGCTTCTTTCTACCAGGGTTGGATAGTCAGCCTGAATCTGCTCCAGGAAACGGTCCTTGAGGTCGCTCTCCAGAGTATCGCTTACCATTTTTTCCACCAGACCCCTGACCACGTTAAGCGTCCAGTAAGAATAATGGACGTTAAACTCAAGGTGGCCATCCGCCAGCATCGGGGCTGATATTAAAATTAATAAAAGGAACAGAGCGCCACTTTTTCTGGCAGCCGATTTTGTCATGCCGCAGCCTCCTTTTTTTAATTTATCCCACTCCGACCGGGGAAAGTCAAGCTTTCTCCTTGAAGGCACAGGTTCCGGTGGCTGCATACGGTCGGAACAGTTCTATCTATACTTCCCCCAAGTTTAAGTTCAGGAAAAGCATCCTGCCCGGCCGCATTTCTTCCCCTCCCTCTCCCCCCATCCGCCGCGCAAATACCCCGGACCGCGGGCAGAACAGGTCAGGGCTGAGACACTCTGCTGTCAGGAGGCGACAAACCCCAGAAAAAGGGATACTGCCAGTGGCAAGTGAAGATTTGATTATTTTCTCCCTATCTGGTATCGTAAGCTCTTATTTGGAGGTAGAAAATGAATAAAGGAGTTTTCATTTTTTTTAGCCTTCTTCTCATCTTCTTGACAGGCTCCCTGCTGGCAGCCAATCCCAGAATCCTGATGAAAACCAGCAAGGGAGATATAGTGATCGAGCTGTTTGCGGATAAAGCCCCGATCACCGCAAAGAATTTCCTGACCTACGTCAGCGATAAATTCTATGACGGCACCATTTTCCACCGGGTCATTAAGGGCTTCATGATTCAGGGTGGTGGGCTGACCCCCGACCTTCAAACCAAGCCGGAAAAACGGCCTCCCATCAAGAACGAAGCTAACAACGGGCTTAAAAACCTGCGTGGCACCATTGCCATGGCCCGGACGGCCGAAATCGACAGCGCCACCTGCCAGTTTTTCATCAACCTGGTGGACAATCCGTTCCTTGACCATGTACCCAACGACCCCAAGAAATTCGGTTACGCCGTTTTTGGCCGGGTTGTTCAGGGAATGGAAGTGGTGGATGCTATTGCTGAAGTGTCCACAACCACCAAGGGCATGTACCGCGACGTTCCGGTGGAGCCCATAATCATCATTTCCGTTACCAGGATTCAATAAGCCCGAATCAGGCTGACCTGAAAGCGCCAGACCGCTCACCCGCAGAACGATGTTTGAATGGCTGTTTGCTTTCTTTCACCTGGCCCTTTTTCTGGGTTTGCTCTCCTATGCCCTCCTGAATCTGGTCAGAGGACGCTGGTTGTCCGGGCTGTTGTTGCTGGCTTTCCTGGCCGCCTATTATTTTATCGTTCTCCATTCAGCTGTGATCAAGGAAATAAACCGCAAAAGGAAAAAAGGGAAATAATGACCAGATAGAGTTTTAACCGGAATCCACTTCCCGTCAGGGCATTTTTCCCTGCGGCCTGAATCCGGTTGTGTGATATAATCACTTCTAATTTTTAATTTAAGTGAAGGCCAATGAACATGAGAAAAACAACGACCCACCTTATTTTTGTCCCGGTCCTGGTTCTGATGATTTTCAGCTGGATTACCGCCGGCGAGCTGCCGGCCCGCTTAAAAAAAGCGGTTGAGGGCATAGACCCGCTGCTTCCCTACCAGCTCGCCAGGACGATGGCTTCAGAAGAATTCGCCGGGCGTCTGACCGGACATGAAGGCTACACCCGGGCCGCGCGCTGGGCGGCAGCCAGGTTCAAGGACTGGGGACTCAAGCCTCTTGATTCCAGAAATGGTTATCTGCAACCTTATCCATCTCCCTATACCATAATTGATCAGGCTTCCATGAGCCTTCACCTTCCGGCAAAGACCGGAAACGACGGCCAGGTTCAGTATGAAACAGTGGAACTCAAGCCGGAAAAAGATTTCCTGCCGCTTCTCTATTCTGACAGCGGAGACCACACTGCCGGACTGGCCTTTGTCGGCTGGGGAATTTCTGCTCCAGAACTAAACTATGACGATTACGCTGGAGTTGAGGTTCGGGGGAAGTTTGTCCTCTGCTTCCGCGGAACACCCGACCCTGCCCGCCGCGAGTTTCAATCCCACGACGAACACCGGACCAGGATGAAGGTGGCCAGAGAAAAGGGAGCTCTTGGTTTGATTTACATCTATCCTGAAGCCCAGGCCAACCCCAACGGCGACTGGCTGTCCGGCTTCATGCCCGGCATGATAACCGAAAAGACAGCTGACCAGATTTTCAAAGAAATAAATTCAACCACCGCTGAGCTGAAGAAAGCCCTTCAGACGTTCAAGCGGCCCATTTCTTTCGACCTGAAAGCCCGCCTTTCCTACCGGGTAAGCTCCAGGCATTTCCCGGAAGCTACCGGTTATAACATCGCCGGGTGGGTGGAAGGTTCCGACCCGAAGCTCAGAAAAGAGGTCATCATCATCGGCGGCCATTTCGACCACTGCGGTCAGCACCTGGGCCTGCTTTTTCCCGGAGCCGATGACAACGCCTCCGGCTCGGCCGTGGTAATGACCCTGGCCCGGGCCTTTGCTTCCATGAACCCGAAGCCCAAGAGGTCGGTTATGTTCGTTCTTTTCGGCGGCGAGGAACTCGGCCTTCAGGGCTCTACTTATTTTGCCAGCCATCTTCCGGCCGGATTTGACCGGATTTCGGCCATGTTCAATTTTGACATGGAGGGTGAAGGCGACGGGGCCTGGTGCGGTGTCAGTGCTGAGCCCCCGCACCTCAAAGAAGCCATCGAAAAAGCCAACCGGGAAATCAATATCATAAGAGGATACGGCGTGATCAGAAATATCGGAGTCAGAAGCTCCGATTTCGCTCCGTTCTTTCTGAAGGGAATCCCCTGCGCCAGCCTCGGCTCTAACGGTCCACATCTGGCCTACCATGGAACGGGAGACACTATCTACCGCCTCAACCCCGAAATCATGGGCAGCATCGCCCGGGTATCTTTTCTTTCGGTCTATTTTCTGGCCGAAAGATAAGTTTTATAATATGAAGCGAGGGAGACGAGATGAAAGTCGCCAGAGAGGGTTTAATTTTTTACCTGCCGTCGCTGGTTGTGTTTTTGCTAACGCTGCTGCTCGGCTGGTGGCCGGCCAGCCTTTTTTTCCTTTTGCTTACGGCTGCTTTCCTTTTCTTCTTCCGCGACCCGGAAAGGCAGCCACCGCCGGGAGAGAATCTGGTGTTGTCGCCGGCCGACGGGCAGGTCATAAAAATAGAGAATTTTTCCAGCCATCCGGACCTGAACGGTCCCGGAAAAGTGGTCAGCATTTTCCTTTCCCTGCTCGACGTTCATTTCACCCGTTCTCCCTTTGCGGCCGAGATTAAAAAAGTGGATTATCAGCCCGGCAGGTTTTTCCCTGCCTACAGGGAAGAAGCCAGCAGTCAGAATGAATCTAACAGCCTGTTGCTGCGGGGAGAAAGAGGCCCGGCTTTTCTGAAGCAGATGGTCGGGGTTGCCGCCAGGCGCATAAAATGTTATGTTAAGCCTGGAGCCAGGGTAGCTGCCGGCCAGAAAATTGGACTGATGTATTTTGGCTCGAGGGTTGACCTGTATCTGCCTGGCCGGGTTGAGCTTAAAGTCAGCCTGAACCAGAAGGTTAAAGGAGGGCTGACCGTAATCGGAGAGTGGAGAGATGAGAGTCAGAATTAAGCGGCCGGGTCCGCGGCTATATTTCCTGCCCAGCGTATTTACTCTGACCAACGTCTTTTTCGGTTTTCTCAGTCTGACTTCAACCTTTTATGGCCGCTACCGCTGGGCAGCTCTCTGGATCATCATCGCCGCCATGCTGGATGGCCTGGATGGCCTGGTGGCCAGAGCCACCAGGACCAGCTCTGATTTCGGCATCCAGCTGGATTCGCTGGCTGACGCTATCTCCTTTGCCGCTGCCGGCTCTCTCCTGATGTATTTCTGGGGATTGAAGGTCCTGGGACCAGCCGGAATATTTTTTAGCTTCCTGTTCGTTGTCGGCGGGCTGCTCAGGCTGGCCCGTTACAACATCCGGACCAAGAGTCTCCCCGACCGCCGCTATTATCAGGGCCTGACCGTTCCTTCGGCGGCCATCTTCCTGGCCTCGCTGGTCATTTTTCACCCGCAGCCAAACTATCAGACTTTAAGCGCCTTTTATCTGTCTGCTCTGGTGGTTATTGTCAGTTTGCTGATGATCAGCACGCTCCGTTACCGGAACTTTGTCTCCTTAATCATCAACCGGCCGGTGGACATGAAAACCGGTTTATTGCTGGCCCTGGTCCTGACCGGTCTGCTTTTCCGTCCCAAATATTTCCTGTTGCTCTTTACCACTTTAAACGTTCTTTATGGTCCAGTAGATTTCCTGGTGCTTAAACTGAGAAAGAAATCGGCACCCAGAGTTGCGACTGAAAGGCATGAAGACAGCAAACCGCTCGACTTCAAGGAATAGCCTCGCTGCTTTGATGAGGGTCAGAAAAAGGATCAATCGCAAAAAAGTATTTCTGGTAGCTATCCTTTTCCTGTTTCTGGCCATTATCGCCACCATTCTTCTTCTTAATAAAACCAGAAACCATCCAGCCATCAGCTCCGAAGTTCCGCCGGCCAGGGTAGAGTCCCAGGCCCCACCGCCGATAACCGAGGAATTCATCATTCCGGCCGGCAAGACCATAACTGAAATTCTGGCTCCGGCGGGTTTTTCCCCTTCCCGGGTGATTGAAATGAGGGAAGCCACCAGGAAGGTTTATGACCTGGCCAGAATTCCAGCCGGACAAAAGTACAGGCTTATCCGCCAGGGCGGAGTCTATACTTCATTCCAGCTTGACCTTGACCCGGAACGTTACCTGGAAGTTGACCTCATGGCCTCTCCCCCTGCAGCCAGTATCAAGTCCCGTCCGGTCGTCAGGCAGCTGGTTCTGGTCGAGGGGAAAATCAATGATTCCCTGATTGCGGCTGTCAACCAGGCGGGTGAACAGGACCTGCTGGCCCTGATGATGGCCGAAATTTTCGGCTGGGTAATAGATTTTTACGTCGACCTCAGACAGGACGATAGCTTCCGGCTGCTGGTCGAAAAGAGATACATAAATGGCCAGTTCAGCGGTTACGGCCCGATTCTGGCCGCCCGCTTTGTCAACCGCAACCAGATTTTTGAAGCTTACCGCTATGTTTTTCCCGACACCGGGAAGGCTGACTATTTTGAAGCCAGCGGAGGTTCACTCAGGAAGGAGTTTCTGAAATCGCCGCTCCGGTATGCCCGGATTACCTCTCGCTTCAGCTCCAGCCGTCTGCACCCGATCCACAAGATTTACCGGCCGCACTATGGGATTGATTATGCCGCTCCTGTCGGTACTCCGGTTCAGGCCACCGCCGAGGGATTGGTAACCTTCGCCGGGTGGAATGGGGCCGCCGGCCGCATGGTAAAAATCCGGCACAGGAACGCTTACGAGACCATGTATCTCCACCTTAAGTCCCTGGCCCCCGGAATAAAAACTGGAGTCAGGGTGGAAGGCGGGCAGGTTATCGGTTATGTCGGCTCCAGCGGTGAGTCGACCGGACCGCACCTTGATTATCGCCTTCTCTATCACGGCAAATACGTCAATCCGCTGAGCTGGAAATTCCAGCCGGCTGAACCGTTACCCGCAGGTTATAAGGAAGATTTTGAGAAAAAAGTCAGTGTTCTGCGGATGCTTCTTTTTTTCCCGCTGACTTATCTTTAACCTTCAGGCCGCCTGAAACAATATTGTTGAGTGCAGAAATTATCACCAGCTCTCTTCCGGGCAGCCAACCAGATAAAAAAAGATAGACCCCCGCCTGGGGCGGCCTGCCCGGACATATTTTTAAGCTTGACGGCGCGGCTATTCCCACCATGACCACCCTGGAATTAAGTCATCAGCCTGCTCCCGACAGGAAAGTGCAGTTGACTTTGAATGAAGGCTGCTTAAATTTAAAAGCAGGAACCATTTCAGGGAGGCCGTTATGAAAATCACCATCAGTGTCTTAAAAGCCGATATCGGAAGTATCGGCGGCCATATCAAGCCGAGCCTGGCCCTTCTCCAGGAGGTCAGAAATTTTGTAGCCGCCCGGAGCAAGGATTTATTGATTGATTATTACATCAGCTCAACAGGTGACGACATCGCCATCCTCTGCACTCATACCAGCGGACCAGGAAACACCCGGGTTCATCAGCTGGCCTGGGAAGCTTTCCTGGCCGGGACAGATGTCGCCAGAAAGACCGGACTTTACGGAGCGGGCCAGGACCTGCTCAAAGACGCTTTTTCGGGCAACGTCAGGGGACTGGGACCGGCAGTGGCTGAAATGGAAATTGAGGAAAGAGAAAACGAACCTTTCCTTTTCTTCGCGGCCGACAAAACTGACCCCGGAGCCTACAACCTGCCGTTCTACCTGGCCTTTGCCGACCCCATGTACTGTTCCGGTTTGATTCTCAGCCCGAAAATGAGCCAGGGATTCAAGTTTCGCATAATAGACGTCAGCTTCACCGAGAAAAATAAGGTGATAGAACTGATGGCACCGGAAGAACTCTACGATATTGCTGCCCTGCTCCGTGACACCGAAAAATATGTCATCGAAAGCATCTGGTCCCGCAGCACCGGCAACCAGGCTTTGGCCATTTCCACCCAGCGACTGCATAACATCGCTGGCAGATACACCGGCAAGGATGACCCGGTGGCTCTGGTCCGGGTCCAGGGGGAATTTCCGGCGACCGGCGAAGTCCTGGCTCCGTTCAACATCGGGCATTATGTCGCCGGTTTCATGCGGGGCAGCCACATCGGACCGCTGATGCCCTGCCGGTTAAACGCCACCGTTTCCTATTTCGACGGTCCGCCGGTGGTTACCGGAGCCGCTTTTTCCATGAAAGAAGGACGCCTGTCGGAGCCAGCCGATGTTTTCGACCACCCTTACTGGGACGCTATCCGGACCCAGATCGCCAGAAAAGCCACCGAAATCAGGCGCCAGGGGTTCTGCGGACCGTCCATGCTGCCTTACAGCGAGCTGGAATACGGCGGAGTGGTGGAAAAAATGAAGCAGCTGGAAAAGAGGTTTGTTCTTTATGATTGACTTTTATCCCGGCCGGCGGTATGTTAGCCGGAAAGAAGTCATCATGAACGAAAGAAAGCATCCCGTTCCGGCCGTCGACCTGATCATAGAAATCAGGCTGCCCGATGGGCGGAGGGGTATTGTTCTGATCGAAAGGAAGAATCCACCGCCTGGCTGGGCTCTCCCTGGAGGATTCGTCGATTACGGAGAAACTCTGGAGCAGGCTGCCATTCGTGAAGCCAGGGAAGAGACTTCCCTCAACGTTGAGCTCATCCGGCAGTTTCACACCTACTCCGACCCGGGGCGGGATCCGCGAAGGCACACCATATCCACAGTATTTATAGCCCGGGCAGAAGGAACTCCAGAAGCCGCCGACGATGCCAGGCGCACAGGAGTCTTTACCAGAGAAGAAATAAATTTCCCGCTGGCCTTTGACCACAGACAGATCCTCGACGATTATTTTTCCTGGCGCGAAAAAAATCCGCCAGAACAGGACAGTGAGGAGGCCGAAACCAAACCGCCTTCTTCTGATAAAACTCCGGGACAGGAAGAAACCCTGGTTGAGCTGACCAGGGTCTGGAGCCTGGCCGAAGCCGAGGTCATCAAGAGTTTTCTCGGCACTAACGGTATCTTCTGCCTGCTCAAAGGCCAGATTGTCCACTCCATTTATCCCTTCACCATGGATGGGCTGGGTGAAACCATAATCATGGTCCTGGATAAAGATCTGGAAAGGGCCAGGCAGCTGCTGGAAGAATACTCCCCTTCCAGGTCTGGGGACTGACCGCTCAGGCCATCCTTTTCTCTCTGTTATTAACCTGAAAAATATTTTATTTTAACGGGATTTTTTTCTTGACTTTTATAATTTTCTTTCTTATATTTAACTCAAAATGGGATAAAACGGGATAAAATGGGAAAAGAAGCCGCCAACAACCTGCTGATCGGAAGTTACACCGCACGCCTCGACCGCAGCGGCCGGCTGAAAATTCCTGAAAAATTCCGTGACATCATCGAACAGGCTTACGGCAAAGATGTCTTCATAACCTCTCTTACCGACGAAGCGGTTCAGCTTTATCCGCTGGCTGTCTGGGAACAGATGACCAGCATCGCCAACGAGGGAGCCCTGACCCTGCGTCCGGATGTCAGACGCTTCCTGCTGCGGGTCAATCTGAAGGGCAGCCACCATCAGATCGATGCCAAGGGAAGAGTGCTCATCAGCCAGACTTTAAGAGACAAAGCCAGGCTGAACACCGAAGTGGAGGTGATCGGGTTAAATAATCATCTGGAAATCTGGAACAAAGAAGTTCTGGAGTCGATTATCGAAAAACGGCCCCTGAGCGAGGAGGATTTCGAAAATATTGCCCGTCTTGTCCCCCGAGGAAAGACTGAATGAAAGAATTCGGGCACAGGCCAGTCCTGGTTGAAGAATCGCTGGCCTATTTACAGGCCTCGCGGCCGGGGCTCTATATAGATTGCACTGTAGGCCTGGGGGGACACGCTCTGGAGATTTTGAAGAGAAATCCCGGAGCCAGAATAATCGGTTTTGACCTGGATGAACAGTCGCTGAAGGTAGCGGCCAGAAGACTGGCCGAATACCAGGACCGGGTCAAACTGTTTCAGCTGGATTTCAGGGAAATGCTTGGCTTCGAGGAGCTTACTCCCTTCCAGGAAGTGAAGGGTGTTCTGGCAGACCTGGGAATTTCTTCTTTTCAGCTTGACAACCCGGAGCGCGGTTTCAGTTTCAACCTTGAAGGTCCGCTGGATATGAGAATGGATAGCAGACAGAAGACTACGGCCGAAAAGATTCTGATGACCTATCCTGAAGGCCGGCTGGCTGAAATTTTTAAGGAGTACGGAGAACTGCACCATACCCGGCTGCTGGCCAGAAAAATCGCCAGCCAGCGCAAGCTGGGACTCTTAAAAAATACCACTGACCTGAAAAAGCTGGTGGAAGAGGTCTATCGCTGGGTGCCCCAGAAGAATCATCTCCACCCGGCAGCCCGAGTCTTTCAGGCGCTGAGAATTGAGGTCAATCAGGAACTCAAAGGCCTTGACGTCTTCCTTGACCGGCTGGCCCGTAGATGCCTGCCCGGCACGAGGCTGGTTGTGATCTCCTTTCACTCCCTGGAGGATCGGCTGGTGAAAAAAGCTTTCCAGAGCCTGGCTTCTGCCGGGACAGGTCAGCCGCTGGTCAAAATCCTGACCCGCAAACCGGTCCGGCCTTCGCCGGAAGAAATAGAAGCCAACTCCCGCAGCCATTCGGCCAAGCTGCGGGCCGCGGAGAGAATATGAGTATGGTCAGAAAAAAATTCACCTGGAAACAGGTGGCCCTGGGGGCCGGGCTGGTGGTGCTGTTTCTGGGCAACCTGACCTTTTACATCTGGTACCAGAGCGAATCGGTTCGTCTCGGCTACCGGATTCACGAGCTGGAAATGAAAGTCGAAAAGTTAAAAGAGGAGATCAAGAGACTGGAAACCAGAAAAGAAGCGTTGCTGTCCCTGGAAAGGGTCGACCGGGTGGCCCGTAACGAGCTCCAGCTCCAGGATCCCAGACCGGACCAGGTTGTTTTCGAAAAGCAGGTGGTGAAATGAGGTTGATTCTGCAGGACCGGTCGCCATTTTCCACCAGCCACCGCCAGAAGGTCAAGTTCATCCTGGTGGGCATCCTGTTCTGGTTTGCGGTGGTCGCCATTCGACTGCTCGAACTCCAGGTCCTGGAACACAAAAAATTAAAAGCCGAGGTCCTGGAACAGAGCCAGGACCTGATTACCGTTCTGCCGACCAGAGGGACGATTTTCGACCGGAACGGAAAAATTCTGGCCCGTAGCCTGCCGGCGGCTTCCGTTTTCTTTTCTCCGGTCAAGGGCGAAAGTCTGGACCAGCAACTGAATAGCATCCTCAGGCTGAAGAGTCTGCTGGAGTTAAAAGACCAGGAAATTAAAAAAATAATCAGATCCATAGAGAAACGAAAAAGGTTTACCTGGATAAAGAGAAAGATATCCCTGGAGCTGGCCGAAACCATCAGAAGCCTTAAGCTGCCCGGTATTTACCTGCTGGAAGAGAACCGCAGGTTCTACCCCCAGGGCCAGCTGGCAGCTCACGTCCTCGGCGGAGTCAACGTGGACGACTTCGGACTGGCCGGAGTGGAATATTATTACAACTCTCTGCTGAGGGGAGAAGAGGGCCAGCAGTTGATCATGAAGGATGCTCGCAAAAGAGAATTCTTCATAGAAACCATCAAGGAAACCAGACCCGGCCAGGATATTTACCTGACGATAGATTCCACAATTCAGTACATAGCCGAAAAAGAACTCCAGCGGGCGGTTGAAAAACACAGAGCTCTCTGGGGCACGGTCATCATCTCGGTTCCGCAGACCGGTGAAATCCTGGCTATGGCCAATTATCCGGCTTACGACCCGAACAATTTCCCCCCGCCGGAAGATGTTATGCCCAACCGGGCCATACAGCATACCTACGAACCCGGCTCCACAGTCAAAATAGTTACAGCTGCGGCCGCCCGGGAACTGGCCGGAATAGACTGGAACACCCATTATGACTGCAGCCAGGGTTATCTTGTTTTCGGGGGGACAATAGTTCGGGACCATGTCCGGATGGGAGTGCTGAGCTTTCCCAAAGTCTTTATCCAATCATCGAACGTGGGAGTCATAAAAATCGCTGAGCGTACCGGAGCTGAAAACATCTACCGCATGTTCAGAGCTTTCAGGTTCGGCGAGAAGACGGGCATTGACCTGCCCGGAGAAGAATCCGGAATCTTTCATCCGCTGGAAAAATGGCGAAAATCATCCCTGCGGGTGGCCATCGGCTATGAGATTTCAGCCACGCCACTCCAGGTGCTGAGGGCTCTGAATGTTTTCGCCAGCGGCGGTAACCTGGTTAAGCCCAGGGTCCGGCTGGAGCAGCCCTCTCCCCTGACCGGAATAATTCCTGCTGCCCTTCAAGCTGCGCCCGGAAGCCAGCCCGTTCTTCAACCTGGCACCGTGCGACAGCTGATCGACCTGGTTCTTGAACCGGTGGTGGAATCGGGCACCGGGCGGGAAGCCGGCCTGCCCGGATACCAGATGGCCGGCAAGACAGGAACCGCTCAGAAATATGACCCTGAGCTCAGGGCCTATTCCAGTTCCCGACATATAGCCTCCTTTGCCGGTTTTGTTCCGGCCGACCAGCCCCTGATTTCCATCATCGTGGTTATAGACGAACCACGGGGCCAATTTCATTATGGAGGACAGGTAGCCGCTCCCGTTTTCAGAGAAGTGGCCAGAAAGGTCCTGCTCTATCTCAACCAGCCCCCGCAGAAATTACCCGAAAATCTGATCATGGCCAGGAAAGAAGCCTCAACGACAGGAGTAACTGACTGAAATGAAGCTTTCAGAGCTGCTCAAGGGTATCCGGGTGGTCAGTCTGTCAACAACCCGGGACCAGGAAATAACCGGAATTGCCTATTCTTCCCGGAAGGTGGAACCCGGTAATATCTTCATCGCCCTCAAAGGACAGAAAGCCGACGGACATGATTTCCTTCCCGAAGCTCTCCAGCGCGGAGCCGTGGCCATAGTATCGGAACGACCGTGCCCTCCTGAAATTGACCGGGCCTGGGTCCAGGTGCTTGACAGTCGTGAAGCCATGGCCCTGCTGGCCGCAAATTTTTATGACCACCCTTCTTCCCGGCTCAAAGTTGTCGGCATCACCGGCACCAAGGGTAAAACAACCATCACTTACATCCTGGAGGAAATCCTGAAAACAGCCGGTTTACAGCCGGGGGTGGTCGGTACCATTGAATATCGCTGGGGCGGTCGTCAGTTCTCTGCTGAGAGAACCACGCCCGAAGCGCCGGACATCCAGAAATTCCTGCGGCAGATGGTGGACGAGGGCGTCAGCCACTGCCTGATGGAAGTTTCGTCTCATTCTCTTGAGCTCAAGCGGGTCTGGGGAATCGGATTCGACGTGGCTGTTTTCACCAATCTCAGCGGCGAGCATCTCGACTACCATCAGACGATGGAAAACTATTTTGAGGCCAAGAAGAAATTATTTTTCTTAAACCATAAACGGCAGGCTTCGATCGTTAACATCGACGACCCCTGGGGAGAAAGGTTGCTGTCAGAACTGCCGATGCAGACCATAAGCTTCGGCTTCAGACCCGAAGCCGTGGTCAGGGCCGAAAAATTTACAATAGATCAGGAAGAGATGACGGCCACTGTTTCCACTCCTCTCGGGTCTCTGACCTTCACCTCCAGCCTGATCGGAAAGCACAATCTATATAATTTCCTGGCGGCCATTGCTGCTGCGCTGATGCTATCGGTTCCGATGCCTGATATCATCAGGGGAATCTCTTCCCTTAAAAGGATTCCGGGACGTTTCGAGAGCGTAGCCAACCGGCTGGGGGTTAAAGTCATTGTCGATTACGCTCACACCGACGGGGCCCTGGAAAACCTGCTGCAGGCCATCCGCAGCCTCAATCCCAGGAAGGTCATCCTGGTCTTTGGCTGTGGTGGCGACCGCGACCGCCTGAAACGACCGCGGATGGGCGAGGTGGCCGCCAGGCTGGCCGACTGGACAATCATCACTTCCGACAACCCCCGGTCTGAGGAACCGGAACAGATCATTTCAGAAATAGAACAGGGATTTCACCATCTGGGCAATCACAATTACGAAAAAATCATAGACCGCCGCCAGGCCATAGAAACTGCCCTGGTCATGGCCAGGAAAGGAGACTGGGTGGTGGTAGCTGGCAAGGGCCATGAGAATTATCAGGTTTTCCGGGACCGGACAGTTCCCTTCAGCGACGTCGAGACTGCCCGGGAAATAATCGACAGGCTGGAGAAAAAATAGGATGACCGGCTTGTATCTGGGAGAGGTTGCGCAGCTCGCCGGAGGTCGGCTTCTTCAGGGCCGTCCGGAGGCTCTAATTCTGTCATTCACCTTTGATTCCAGGCAGGCGACCCCCGGATCCCTGTTTTTCGCTCTCCATGACCGAAGAAACGGCCACCAGTTTGTTCGCGATGCCTACGAGAAAGGGGCGGCCGCAGCCTGCATTTCCGAAGAAGTGGGAAGCCTCCCCCCGGACTTCGGCCTGATAAAAGTTGACGATACCCTGGAAGCTTTGCAGAGACTGGCCGCCCGGTGGCTCGGCCGTCATCCGCTAAAAATCGTCGGCATTACCGGAAGCGTGGGTAAAACCTCAGCCAAGGAATTCACCGCCCGGTTGCTCGGGGAAAAATTCAGAGTGCTCAAATCTCCCGGCAATTTCAACAATCAGATCGGTGTTCCCATCTCCATCCTGTCTCTTAACGGCTCGCAGGAAATAGCCGTTCTGGAAATGGGAATGAGTCAGCGGGGAGAAATCCGCAGGCTGACCGAAATTGCTCCTCCTGACGTGGCCGTCATAACCGGTGTTGCTCCAGTTCATCTGGAATTCTTCCGTGACCTGGAAGACATCGCCCTGGCCAAAAAAGAAATCCTCGACGGGGCCAGGCCGGGGGCCCTGGCTGTCTTAAACGGCGACGACCCGTGGCTAAGAAAAATCGGCTCGGCCTGGAGCGGAGGACAGGCGCTCTATTACGGCCTGAGCCCGGAGTTTCCGGTGAGGGCAGAAAACATAGAACACCTCGGTCTCGGAGGACTTCGCTTTGACCTCATTCTGAGCGACGAAAGGACTTCTCTCCGGGTCCCCTTCCTGAACCGGGCTCTGGTCTCCAACCTTCTGGCCGCCTGCGCCGTGGCCCACTCTTCAGGACTGAAGCTCCGGGAGCTACTGCCAGCATTGAACGAACTGCCTCAGGTCGAACACCGCGGCCAGCTGCTGGAATTAAAGAACGGAATAAAAATCTATGATGATTCCTATAATTCAAATCCGGTGGCTCTGAATTCAGTTCTGGAAAGCCTGGGCCAGATCCCGGCCAGAAGGAAAATCGCGGTCCTGGGTGACATGCTGGAACTGGGCCCGGAAGAAATTAACTTTCATCGCCAGGCCGGGTCCAGAGTCCCGGAAAACGGGTGGCAGGTCCTGGTAACAGTCGGCCCGAGAGCCAGGCATCTGGCCGAAGGGGCGGTTGAACATGGCCTCTCCCCCGATTGCGTTCGTTCTTTCGATGAAGCCCTGGAAGCGGCCAGCTGGTTGCAGAATTTTCTTCAGGCTGGAGACCTGGTGCTGGTCAAGGGTTCCCACGGCCTGGCCATGGATCGCATCGTGAGTTTTCTCAAAAAAGAAATGGAGGCCTGAAGTGCTGTACTGGTTGCTCGTTCCGCTCAGAGAGTATTACTTCTTTTTCAACGTCTTCCACTACATAACGGTCAGGACCGCCCTGGGCGGAATCACCTCGCTGCTGTTGATGTTCATCCTGACCCCGCTGCTGATCAGGCTTCTCAAAAAACATCAGATCGGGCAGGAAATCCGCCAGGAAGGCCCCTCGTCCCATATGATCAAAAAGGGCACTCCCTCGATGGGCGGTCTGATGATTATCGGGGCCACCCTGGTTTCAACCCTTCTCTGGGGCAACCTGGAAAATATTTATGTCTGGCTGGCCATGGGCGGGATGTTGTTTTTCGGCGCCATCGGTTTTGCCGACGATTTCATAAAATACCGATCGCGGCGCTCGCTGGGCCTGACGCCCCGGCAGAAACTCGGACTGCAATTCCTGGTTTCCGGCGCCCTGGCCCTGGCTCTGGTTCTGATAGGATTCAGAGGCCAGTTCAGTTTGAATTTGACCTTTCCCTTTTTTAAAGAGTGGACTCCTTACCTGGGCTGGTTTTACCTGCCCTGGATTCTTTTCATACTGGTTGGCTCTTCCAACTCGGTTAACCTGGCGGACGGCCTGGACGGCCTGGCCATCGGCCTGACCCTGATTGCCTCGGTGGCCCTTACTGCTCTCACCTATGTGGCCGGTCACGCCGTCTGGTCCCAGTACCTTAATATCCTGCGGGTTCCGCTGGCCGCGGAATTGACCGTGTTTGCCGGAGCCCTGTCGGGTGCCTGTCTGGGTTTCCTGTGGTTCAACTGCCACCCGGCTGAGATATTCATGGGCGATGTGGGAGCCCTGTCGCTCGGGGGAACACTGGGTTTGATTGCCATCCTCATCAAGCAGGAGTTTCTGCTGTTCACGGTGGCCGGGGTATTCATCCTGGAAGCGCTGTCGGTGATGCTCCAGGTTTCCTATTTCAAACTGTCGGGAGGCAAAAGAATCTTCAGGATGGCTCCCCTGCATCATCATTTTGAGCTGGCCGGCTGGCCGGAAGAAAAAGTGGTTATCCGTTTCTGGATCATAGGCATAATTTTCGCACTGTTCAGTCTGACCACACTGAAATTGAGGTAAAAATGGAGCTCAGAGGCAAAAACGTCGTGGTTGTGGGCTTTGCCCGGACGGGTCAGGCCGTCTGTGATTTCCTGCTGGAAAAAGAAGTAGGCCGGCTGACGGTCAGCGACCGCAAGGCCGAGGACGAACTGGAGGGCGTGGCTGAATACCGCAAAAAAGGAGTGGCCTTCGACTGTGGCCGGCACCGTCCGGAACTTTTCCTGGCCGCCGACCTGATTGTGGTCAGCCCGGGTGTACCGCCGCTTCCTGAAATTCTCGAGGCCCGCGACAGGGGTGTCAGAGTAATCTCGGAAATAGAACTGGCCTATCATTTTCTCCAGAGCCGGCTGGTCGGGATTACCGGTTCCAACGGAAAATCAACCACGACCACCCTCATTTACAGGATACTCAAGAACAGCGGGCTCAAAGTTCATCTCACCGGAAATATCGGCACCCCCCTGATTTCATTCGTTAAAAAGATCCGCCCCGACCACATCATCGTCACCGAAATCTCCAGCTTCCAGCTGGAGTTCACCAAAAATTTCCGCACCGATATTGCGGTGTTTCTGAACATTTCGCCCAACCATCTCGACTGGCACAAAACCTATGAAAATTATATCCGGGCCAAAAAGAAACTTTTTGAACGGCAGCGGCCCGCCGACCTGGCTGTTCTCAACCGGGACGACGCCATCCTCTGGAACTGGCGCCGCGATAAAAAATCAGAACTATATGCTTTCAGCCGAAAGCATACAGTACCCCGGGGTTGTTACCTCAAGGACTCAACAATCTGGTTGAAGCTTGAGGAAGAACTTCCGGTTATAAAAACCAGGGACATCAAACTGAGAGGGGTTCACAACCTGGAAAACGTCATGGCTGCTGTGGTTGCCTCCCGCCTGGCCGGGGCGAGTCTGCCGGCCATCCGGCAGACCGTCAGAGACTTCAGGGGGTTAGAACACCGACTGGAAGAAGTACGCACCATAAACCGGGTCCTGTTCGTGAACGACTCCAAAGCTACTACTGTGGCTGCTACTGTTAAGGCTGTTCAGTCCTACTCACGCCCAATCGTGCTAATCCTCGGGGGGCGCGACAAGGGGGGAGATTTCTCCCCCCTGCGTCGCGCGCTAAAAAGCCGGGTGAGAAAGATCCTGCTGATCGGAGAAGCAAAGGAAAAAATAAGGAAAGCCCTGGCCGGAGCTTTTCCGCTGGAAGAATCCACCTCCTTCCGGGAGCTGGTGACCAAAGCCTATCAGGCGGCCAGACCGGGAGATGTGGTGCTGCTGGCGCCGGCCTGCACTTCCTGGGACATGTTCAGGAACTTTGAAGAACGGGGCCGGCTGTTTAAAAGAGAAGTCAACCGCCTGGCCAGAAAACTGGCGGTGAGGAAAAAGAGCTGATGGAAGTCTTCAAGAGATTTGCTTTCGACAAAGTCCTGCTGGTCAATACCCTGCTGCTTCTAATTCTGGGCATTATCATGGTCTTCAGCTCCTCGGCCATCCTGGCCGGCGAAAAATACCGGCAGAGCTTTTATTTCCTGACCAACCAGATCATAGCCGCGGTCTTCGGTCTGATCCTGATGGTCATCGTGGCTTCGGTCAGAGAACCATTTTTCACCATGACCAGATTGATTTACCTGGCCACCGGTTTTACGTTCCTGCTGCTGGTGCTCTGCCTGGTCATGCCGCCCTCGGCCAACGCCCATCGCTGGGTTCAGTTCCTGGGCGTGCGTTTTCAACCCTCGGAGCTGGCCAAGGTCGTTCTGATCCTGTTCCTGGCCAACTACTGTTACCGGAAAGCCGACACCATCAACCACTGGAAAACCCTGCTGATTCCGGTGGGCGTGGTGTTGATGTTTGTCCTCGTAATTCTGCTGGAGCCCGATTACAGCACCGCCGTCTTCATCTTCCTGATTTCGGCTCTGATGCTTTACCTGGGCGGGGTAAAACTGAAGTATTTTGCTCTGCCGGCACTGGTGCTGCTGGTGATATTCGTTGTCTTCCTGTTTTCAGCCGATTACCGGGTGAACCGGCTGCACGGATTTCTATCGCCCGACCAGGACCCGCTGGGCAAAGCTTTCCAGGTCAGGCAGTCCAGACTGGCCGTCGGAGCCGGCGGCCTGCTCGGGGTCAGCATCGGCTCTTCAACCCAGAAGCTTTACTTCCTGCCCTGTGCTCACACCGATTTCATCTTTGCCATCATCGGCGAGGAGGTGGGCTTGCTGGGCACCCTGGGCACTGTGGGCCTATTCCTGCTCTTTCTGTTCCGTGGCTTGAAAATCGCGGGTCAGACCCTGAACGCCAGCTGCCGGCTGGTGGCCTACGGTCTGACCTTCAGCATAATCATTCAGGCTCTTCTTAACATCAGTGTGGTTCTGGGCCTGGGACCGGTCACCGGAATTCCCCTGCCCTTTATTTCCTTCGGCCGTTCGGCCCTGGTCTGCAACCTGCTGGCCGTGGGTCTGCTCCTGAATATCTCCCAGAGAAAGCTGGAGGTTATTCCATCCCCATGAAGAAGACGACAGTGATCATCAGCGGCGGCGGCACGGGCGGGCATCTTTACCCGGCCCTGGTCCTTGGCCGGACCCTGCTCCGGTTGCAGCCCGACCTCCGGCTGGTTTATGTCGGCAGCTCCAGGGCGGTTGAAAAAAAGATAATGTCAGCCGAAGCTTCCAGCTTTGTCACCATTCCGGTTGAAGGACTTAAAGGCCGGGGATGGAAGAAGGTGCGTGGACTGGCTCTGCTTCCACTGGCTTTTTTGAAATCACTTTATGTACTCCTGCGCTTCCGCCCGGCTCTGGTGGTCGGTGTCGGGGGCTTCAGCGCCGGCCCGATTGTGCTGCTGGCCGCCCTGATGAAAAAACCGACAGTCATCCTGGAGCAAAATGCCCTGCCCGGTTTTACCAACAGGAAGCTAAGCCGGTTTGTCGACCTGGTTATTGTTTCCTTCGCCAGCTCTCTCTCCTACTTCGGGGACAAAGCAATTCTGGTCGGCAACCCAGTCCGGCCGGAATTCTATGAAATTCAGAAAAAGAAAAGAGACCGGGTACTGACTCTGCTGATTTTCGGCGGAAGCCAGGGCTCAAGATTTTTAAATGACCGGATAATAGAGTCTCTCCCCCAGCTTCAGGAACTCAAAGATTCTTTGCTCATTTATCACCAGACGGGAGAAAAAGACCTGAACCGGGTCAGCCAGGCTTACCTGGAGCACAGCTTTTCCCGGGCCGTGGTGGCGGCCTTTTTCTCTCCCATGGCTGATTACCTGGGCAAAGCTGACCTGGTCATATGTCGGGCCGGAGCTACCACCTGTGCCGAGCTGATTGCGGCCAGAAAGCCGGCTCTTCTGGTGCCCTTTGCTGCGGCAGCCGATAATCATCAGGAATTCAACGCCCGGGAGATGGAAAAAGCTGGCGGAGCCGAGGTCATCCTGGAAAAGGATTTTCAGCCCGGTCTGCTGGCGGAAAAAATAAAGTACTACCTGAACCATACGGAAGCTCTCGACCGAATGGAACAGAGCCTGGAAAAATTGCGGCCGGAAAACGTGGCCGAAAAAATTGCCGGTCTCTGTCTGGACAGGCTGAAGACCCGAGCAGGAGGCGCCCGTGGTTAAAAAAGGCTACCGTAAACTGAATCGCATTCACATGGTTGGCATCGGCGGCACCGGCATGTGCGGCATCGCCGAAGTTCTGCTCAATCTCGGTTACCAGGTTTCCGGCTCGGACCTTCAGGAAAATGAAGCCACCCAGAGGCTGGCCAGACTCGGAGCCACAATCCACCGCGGCCATGCGGCCGAAAATGTCGGTCAGGCTGATGTGGTTGTAATTTCCTCCGCGGTGCGGGAGGACAACGTGGAAGTGGTCCAGGCCAGAACCCGCAAGATTCCGGTCATTCCCCGGGCTGAGATGCTGGCTGAGTTGATGCGGATGAAATACGGCATTGCTGTGGCCGGAGCCCATGGCAAGACTACCACCACTTCCATGACGGCCATGGTGCTGGAGGTAGCCGGTTTTGACCCGACGGTCATAGTCGGAGGCCGGCTTAACACCCTGGGAGCTAACGCTCGCCTGGGAGAGGGAGATTTCATCGTGGCCGAGGCTGACGAAAGTGACCGCTCATTCCTGTATCTTTCACCCTTCATCGCGGTCCTGACCAACATCGACGCCGAGCATCTGGACCACTACGGCACCCTGGAAGAGATCAAGAAGACTTTTGTCAGTTTTGCCAATAAGGTTCCATTTTACTGTCCTGTTATTCTGTGCCTGGACGACCCCAACCTGCAGTCGATCATTCCGGACCTGGAAAGAAAGATCATAACTTATGGCTTCAGCTCCCAGGCTGACATCCAGGCCAGGGATTTTTCCTTTTCGGAATTCTCCAGCCAGGCAACGCTTTACGCTTCCGGCCACCGGCTGGGGCGCCTGAAGCTGAACGTTCCTGGCAAACACAACATCCTGAATGCCATGGCCGCCACGGCCGTGGGTCTGGACCTGGATATCCCGGCCCGGACGATTCTCAAGGCTCTGGAAGAATATTCTGGAACCGGGCGCCGGTTTGAGCTTAAGAGTACGGTCAGAGACATAATGATCATCGAAGATTATGCTCATCACCCGACCGAAATCAGAGCCACCCTGGAGGCCGCCCGGACCGGCTGGGACAGAAGGCTGGTGGTTGTTTTTCAACCTCACCGCTACAGCCGCCTGGCCAGGCTTCTCCCCGATTTTGCCACTGCCTTCAATCAGGCTGACGTTCTGCTGGTGACTGAAATCTATGCCGCCGGCGAAGACCCGATCGAGGGAGTCAATGGCCAGGCCCTGTTCGAAGCCATAAGACAGTTCGGTCATAAAAATGTCCTCTTTGAGCCGACGCTCAACCGGGTCCCCGCCCGGCTGGCAGAAATACTTTTACCGAATGATATGCTCCTGTTCCTGGGAGCTGGAAATATCAGCCGGATTATTCCGGAAACAATAAAACTGCTGCAGGGAGAAAGCAACCATGGCCGTTGAAAACGGATATCCGCTCAATGCCGCCGGGGCCGTGGTTTTTCAACGCTCGGCCCGGCCGGCCAGGCTCAAGGGCAAAGCCGGGAAAAAAGCCCTGCGCTGGGCTCACCTGGTAGGTCTGTTCTTCAGCCTTATCCTCTTCTTCTTCGGCCTGGCTCAGGTCTATTATTACCTCATCACCTGCGACCACCTCAGAATTAAAAATATAGAAGTCATCTCAACCAGCCCGGAGCTCAAGCAGCGGGTGGAAAACTTCCTGCAGGGCCGAAACCCCGGCAATATTCTTATCTGCAACCTTGATTATCTCCGGCTGAGTCTTACTTCACTGCCGGGCGTCAAGGAAGTCCGGGCTGAAAAAATCCTGCCTTCCACTCTCCGGGTAGAAGTCTTCGCCAGGACGCCCAGGCTCTATGTCCACCGCGGCCTGTATTTTCTGGTGGACGAGGAAGGCAAAGTGATCAGAAGCGAAGCCGAAGCTTCCGACCCGTCGTATCCGGTTCTGGAGGACGAAGCCGGTTTCAACCAGTCTTACCAGGACAAGGTTCGGCTGGCCTGCCAGGCTCTGTCCGGTCTCGAGCCCGGAGCCAGGCAGATGGTGAGCAGAATAATTTTCAGGTCGGACCGGAGGCTGGAAGTGGAGCTGACCGACGACCCGGCCCGGATAATCATCAACGCTGAAAATTTTCCGGAACAGTTGCCCTATTACCTGGCTAACAGAGAGGCCTGGATACAGCTTTTCGGACCGCTGGAGTACGTGGACCTGAGGATTGAAGGCCGGGCCTATGTCAAGCCACTGGAACTCTCAGCCCAGGACTCCAGGGGGCAGAAAAAGGAGGTAAGTTAATGGCCAGAAACAACTATCTGGTAGGTCTGGACATCGGCACCAAAAAGACGGTGGCCATCATCGGAGAAATCACCGAAGAACACAAGGTTGAAATCATCGGCATCGGAGTGGCGGAATCCAAGGGCATCAGGAAGGGAGTGGTGGTCAACCTGGACCTGACCATCTCGGCCATCAAAAGGGCCCAGGAAGAGGCCGAGCTGATGGCCGGAGTGGAGATAGAATCAGCCTACGTGGGCATTTCTGGCTCCCACATCAAGAGTTTCAACAGCCGCGGCGTGGTGGCCGTATCCGGAAAGAACCGGGAAATTTCCCGCGAGGATATCCGCCGGGTTATCGGCCAGGCGAGGGCCCTGTCCATTCCGCCCGACCGGGAAATAATTCACATCATTCCCCAGGAATTCATCGTGGACGAACAGGACGGAATCAAGGACCCGCTGGGCATGAGCGGCATAAAACTGGAAGTAAACGTCCACATCGTTACCTCGGCCATTACCTCCATCCAGAACCTGAAGAACTGCCTGGACCGGGCCGGTATCGGCATTCAGGAAATTGTCCTGAACCAGATCGCCACCAGCCACTCGGTTCTGACCCACGACGAGCGGGAGCTGGGAGTCGGCCTGATCGATATCGGGGCCGGCACCACCGAAGTGGCCATCTTCGAACGGGGTTCCCTCTGGTACACCTCGACCATACCCCTGGGCGGCGATAATTTTACCAACGACATTGCCGTCGGGCTCAGGACGCCCATTCCCGACGCGGAAAAAATAAAGAAGAAATACGGCTGTGTGGCCCTGCCGGTAACCGAAGAACAGGACACGATTGAAGTCCCGACGGTTGGCAAGGGCCGGAAATCCCGGGTGATGTCGCGACAGATTCTGGCCGACATCATCCAGCCCCGGGCTGAGGAAATTTTCCGTCTGGTGGATTCCGACATCAAGCGGATGGGATACGAAAAATCCCTAAACTCGGGGCTGGTTCTGACCGGCGGCACCGCCCTGCTGGACGGTCTGGAAGAAGTGGCCGAGGAAATATTCGACCTGCCGGTAAGAAGGGGAGACCCGAACTATATCGGCGGGCTGATCGACCGCGTCAGCACGCCAGATTACGCCACGGCTGTCGGGCTCATCCTTTACGGATATAGCCAGATTCTCGAACGCGGTTTTATAAAAGATAAAAAGAAAGGCTTCTGGACCAGGATTAAAGACTGGTTCAACGAATAAGGAGGCAAAAAATGCGCGATGACTTCGGCAACAAAATCAAGTTTCACCTGGCAGAAGATAACCCGGGAGCAAAAATCAAGGTGATCGGAATCGGAGGCGGCGGAGGCAATGCCGTCAACCGGATGATCGAGAGCGGAATCGAGGGAGTTGAATTCATCGCCATCAATACCGACCGTCAGGCCTTAAACAGCAATCGAGCCCATCTCAAAATCCAGATCGGCAGCAAGCTGACCAAGGGCCTCGGTTCGGGCGGAGACCCGGAGGTTGGCCGCCAGGCAGCGGAAGAAGACACTGAACGGCTGGCTGAGATTCTGGAAGGCGCCGACATGGTCTTCCTGACCGCCGGACTGGGAGGCGGCACCGGAACCGGAGCCACTCCGGTCATTGCCAACCTGGCCTCCGGGATGGGCATGCTGGCCATCGCTATCGTCACCATGCCCTTTGCCTTCGAGGGGAGGATCAGAGCCAAGAAGGCTGAAGAGGGCCTTCAGGAACTGAAATCGGTTGTGGATACGGTCATCGCCATCCCCAACCAGAGGCTGATTGACACGGTTAACCTGGACACCACCATTCCAGAAGCCTTCCGGATGGCCGACGATGTCCTGCGCCAGGCGGCCCAGGGCATTTCCGACCTGATAACCAGGCCCGGCCTTATCAACCTGGACTTTGCCGACGTTAAGTCCATAATGAAAGGAATGGGCATGGCCTTCATGGGAACCGGCATCGCCAGCGGCGAAAACCGGGCGGTGGAAGCGGCTCAGAAAGCCATCAGCAGCCCGTTGTTGATAGACACTTCCATAGAGGGAGCCAGGGGTGCTCTCATCAACATCACCGGCGGCAAGGATATGACCCTGCACGAAGTCTCCAAAGCCTCCCAGCTGATAACCAGCCTGGCCGACCCCGAAGCCAACATAATTTTTGGCACGGTGCTGGACGAAGAAATCCGGGAAACTATCAAGGTCACGGTGATTGCCACCGGCTTCGACCACAGAAGGCCCAGAAGCGCGACTCCCGAAGTTACAAGAAAACCGGCCAGCAACCCGCCGACTCAGACCTCCGTTCTGGTCAAGGGTGACACCCCGCCCTATCTTTTTGAACCCAAGGGAGGGCCGGGCTCGCCGGCCATGGTGGAGCCGCCTCCTTCAGAAATCGACTGGAATGAACTGAACACCCCCGCCTTTATCAGAAAAACCAGACAGAGTCCGATGAGGAAAACGCCCAATGACCTGCGCTGACCTGGTGGTAGCCGGCCTTGACCAGCTTCTGACCTGCGGCGGCCCGGCTCCCCGAACCGGACCGGCCATGAAGGAAGTCGGGCTGCGGGAAAAAGCCTGGATTGCCGGTTACCGGGGCAGGATAGTCTTTGTCGGCCAGGAAAAAGAATTCAGGCAGAGAGTTCAGCCAGAGGAGGGAGCCCGGATTATTGACGGCAGCGGGCTGGTCGGACTGCCGGGCTTCATCGACTGTCACACCCACCTGCCTTTTGCCGGAAACAGAGAAAAAGAATTCTCACTCCGTCTTCAGGGCTACACCTACCAGCAACTGGCGGCCATGGGTCTGGGAATTCAGACTACCGTCCTGGCCACCAGAGAGGCCAGCCGGGAGGAGCTCAAAAAACTCTGCCTCAACCGTCTGCAGACCATGTTGCTCAATGGCACAACCACGGTTGAGGCTAAAAGCGGCTACGGCCTGAACTTCAAAGATGAAATCAAGCAACTCGAGGTGGTGAAGGAACTGGCCGGGGAACAGCCGGTCAGCCTGGTGCCGACCTTCATGGGCGCTCATGAAATTCCGCCCGAATATAAGTCCGAACGGAAGACTTACATTGAATTATTAAAGAATAAAATCATGCCCGAGGTGAGAAGGCGCAACCTGGCTGAATTCTGCGACATTTTCTGCGAACCCACAGTCTTTAACCTGGAAGAAACTGAAGAGCTGGCCGGAGCGGCCCTGAAGCTGGGTTATGAACTCAAGATCCATTCTGACGAATTTGTGCCGATCGGCGGGACAGAGCTGGCGGTGAAGCTTGGAGCCCGTTCGGCCGAGCACCTGATAAATATCACTCCGGAGGGAATAGACAGACTCAGCCGGAGCCGGACGGCCGCAGTCCTCCTGCCCGGAGTTTCCTTCTTTCTGATGATGGATAAAAAGGCTCCTGCCCGGGAGCTTCTCGACCGGGGAGCAATCGTCGCCCTGGCCACCGATTACAACCCGGGAAGTTCTCACCTGATGTCCATGCTCTTTGTGCTGCAGCTCGGAGTATTTACCCTGCGCCTGACTGTGGAAGAAGCCATTAACGCCTGCACCATAAATGCCGCTTACGCCATTGACCGCCAGGACCGCTGCGGGTCACTGGAGCCGGGCAAAGATTTTGACCTCATTCTTTGCGATATTCCTTCCTATCTCTCGCTGGCGTACGAACTGGGTCGCAACCCGGTCAGAACAGTAATTAAAGGTGGCCGGGTGGTGGTGGCAGACAGCCGGCCGGTCGTCTGAACCCTGCTTCTGGAATTTTCTTTCGGCCCGCCATTCCCATTCTCAATACCCGGCTTCGTGAGCCTGCCTGAAAACGGGCCTGACGGCGAGAACATATGAACGTTCATTCATATATTCCCGCTGCCCGGGCCGATCTTCCTCTGCAGTTAGTTTACCGGGCCGGCTCCAGGTCGGGCTGAGGCTTTTCTTAAACCTGGTGAAATCCGCCGGCAAATGTTGTAAATTCAAAAAGGTAAGGAGATAAAATCATGATCAGCCCAAAAAGTCTCAACTCTCGCCCTGCAATTTTCTTTATGACGACAATATTCCTGACGTCTCTGTTCCTGCTCCCGCCATGGCTCCGTTCTCAGAGCAGGCGGGTGGTTTACAAACCCGGCCCGCAAGATTTCAAGTACACCTTTGGCCAGAGCCGGCCGGTGATGAAGGTCAGACCGGGCACGATCATAGAAACCTGGACCGAAGATTGTTACGACGGCCGGGTTAAAAGGCCGGAGGACCTGCCGACTGAAGTCATCCCTCCCGGACATGATAACCCTCAGACCGGACCTTTTTATATTGAAGGAGCCGAGCCGGGCGACACTCTGGTTGTCCATCTGATTTCTCTGGAGCCCATCAGGGACTACGCCATAAGCAGCTATTTCCCCGGCTTCGGCATTATGACACCCAGCAAATACACGGCCATGCTCAATCCTCCCCTTCCGGAGACAGTCTGGTGGTATCGGGTTGATAAAAGGAAAGAAACAGTCCGCTTCCGAGCCCGCAACGGAGATTTTTCCCTCGACATCCCGATAAAACCTTTTCTGGGTTGCCTGGGAGTGGCCCCGGCCGACAATGAAGTCAGGACCACCATTGTGCCCGAAGCCTTCGGCGGCAACCTGGATTCGCCGGAAATCCGGGCGGGTCATACAATTTATCTTCCGGTAAATGTGAGGGGGGCCCTGCTCTTTCTCGGCGACGGCCATTTAGTTCAGGGCGATGGGGAAATAATCGGGACGGCGGTGGAAGCGGCCATGAAGGTTGTGTTTTACCTGGACCTGATAAAAAACAGGAGGACCGACTGGCCGAGAATCGAGAGTGATGACTATCTGATG